>TARA_R110001632_G_scaffold43688_1_pt1 | contig 67229 bp, 87 predicted proteins | sample TARA_R110001632 | Tara Oceans TARA_R110001632 (sample SAMEA4398266) | marine metagenome | biome: Polar Biome; feature: [SRF] surface water layer (ENVO:00010504); material: water (ENVO:00002006), including particulate matter (ENVO:01000060) such as... | depth 5 m
ATGATGGTGAAGTAAGATTAGATAGACAACACTTTGCAATGTACTTACTAGATTCAGATGCTGTAGAAAATGGTTTACTATTGGATACTGGTACTTACACTTGGGAAAATCCTAATAACAAATATGCTGGAGTAGAAATACCTGGTGACGATGAGTATATAGTTTGGAACGAAGTAATAGTAGGAGAAATTGTAACCCCATACGGTCCTTATGACCCTTTGTTAATTTGTTTAACTGCAGAAGGTGAATTTTATAATCCCTACATCCAAAGAACTATGACGTTATCAATGACATTACAAAACTTTCCAATAGGGCAAGATATTACATCAACACCTTACGGATATTTATTAGACTAAGATATACCTGAAAATAGTTCCACTATATTTATAATAAACGTTTATACGTAATGAAGAAAAAGACGCTATTAGAAGACCTTAAAAGAATCCACACCCTAACCTATGGTGATCAGAAGACAAGTATGATCGTTGAGGGATTGTTTAGTGGTGACGATTCGAAGGCGGACGAGGTTTCTGACGATGTTAGTGAATTTATGAGTGGTTTAGACCAAATTTCGGTTAATGGGTTATCCCAAGAAGAGAAAGGTGGTATGGAATACAAGAAGAGTGTTGAATCCATGCAAATTACATTAGTCTTATTGGGTTATGAATTACCAGTACATGGTATAGATGGTTTATTTGGTCCTGAAACTGCAAGTGCGGTGAAACAATTTATAAATGATAACGATATGGAGGTCAATAATGACGAAAGTCTGTTGATGGTTACCCCCGAGGTAATGTCTTTATTAAAACAAAGATTAGAAGAAAAGGGTATTAATAGTGAAGATCTAAAGAAACACGTAAATAAACCCTTAAAACACGACGGTTCCTTAGGTGAAAAGACCGATGGTATAACAATTGCTACTTATTTAATGAAAAAGAAGTACTCTAAAGCACAAGCAGCGGGGATTGCAGGTAATTTATACGTAGAATCAGGGTATAAGACAGGAGTTATTGGAGATAATGGTACTTCTTATGGTTTAGCCCAATGGCACAAGACAAGATGGGAACGTTTGAACGAATTTTGTGAATCTGAAGGTTTAGACCCATCAGAAGCGGAGTCTCAACTAATATATTTGGATTGGGAACTACGTACACGAGAGAAAAGAGCGTTTAAAGAGTTAATGAAGACCGATACACCTTATGATTCGGCTTATGCGTTTGCAAAGTACTTTGAAAGACCACGTAGGATAAACCCTAAGAGAATGTCTAAAGCGGAGGAGATTTATAACCGTTTACCGTAATATGAGAGTACTTATAACCGAAAATCAACTAAAAAACGTCATTTTAGAGAAAAAAAAGACTAAAAAAGAGGAAAAACAGGATAAATTTGACCGTTTATCCTATTATTTACAGTATTATAGTAACCTTACCCCATCGGATTTTGACATATGTAAGAAGGGTGATGAGATTATCATAACAATACCGCATAAAAAAGAGGACTAATGTCCTCCTCATTATAAAAATAACCTTCTTCAGTTATTTCTTTGATTTAGGTTTCCTACCTTTTCTTGATTTACCTTTTACGGCATCGATCACATCCCCTGTTTGATTAGTTAAGTTTTTAGCTGCGTCAACAACATCACCTAATTCCTCTTTTACCCGTTTAGCTCTACGCTTAACTTCTTTAACAGTGTCTTTCACGTCTTCGACTTTGTCTTCGACAACGTCAGGGATATAGTCATTATCTTCATCCTTAATCTTACCTTTCTTGATAAGGACAACTATTACTCCCGCTCCAATTGCTAATAGCAATAAAATAATTAAAAGTGTTTTCATAAACTTGATTTTTACAATAAATACGAATAAATAAACTAAAGGTAAAGTCTAAACGTAAAATACTAACTAAACTTATGTGAACTATATGAATCTATATATAATTTTCCTATATTTATTAATATGAGGAACATACTAATATTATTAACTGTATTACTGCTTACATCATGTGGAACAACTTACCAACTGTCAACATTAAACCATGACCCAATCTATGATGGTAATGGAAACGAGATTGAGATAAATGTAATTAACTCACAAAGTCAATTCGATAGATTACTTAGAACGGATTTTACATTCAGATACAATTATGCTCAGTATGCTTTGAGTCAACCTCGATCATTCGATTGGAACAATAGAATATTAGGTAATAGATTTAATTTCTATAACCCATATGGTTTCAATTCTTGGAACACTTCTTATATGAGTAGAGATATGATGTGGAATGACTGGGTATGGGGATACAATGGATGGAATTCGTGGGGTTCACCTCATAGGTGGTCACCATTCGGATACGATAGATGGGGATATAACATACACTATGGTTGGAATAACCACGGATGGGGATATAACGGATACTACGGTAATGGATGGGGTAACTATGGGTGGAATGGATATGGCCAAAATAATTGGTATGGAAGACAAGGTAGAGACAATGTATCATACATCAATGGTCGAAGAGGTAGTACTATGTCTATACAAGATAGAATAGGTAATGCCGCTATGATAGAATCTTCTAAACGTTCGGATCTTGTAATTAACAGAGAAGTTATTAAACTCAAAAAAGATAACCCTAATATTAGAATTATTAACAACACGAACAATGTACCGATCATTATAAGAAACAATAATACACCTGTTAGAAATTATAATAGAATTGAGAATAGTAATAACAATATTAGAAACAATAATACACCTGTTAGAAACAATAACAATATTAGAAACAATAATACACCTGTAAGAACGTATAGTCCCCCACCGAGAAGTACTACACCAGTAAGAACATCAAGATCAGGTACCGTTAAAAATAATAAAAGATAATGAAGACTTTAACTATAACACAACAACAATTGAAAACACTTAGTGAATCAATTAACGAAGATTTAGAATATAGTAAATCTGATGGTGCGTCTCCTGAAAAAGATGAGTATCAGATTGGTGAGGATGATGTTGATGAAGGTAGTCGTACACTTGCGAGAACTCGTAAGAAAAGATTATTCTCAAAAGCGGAGATTATGGCAAACCCGAACAGGTACAAACTACACGATAAAAAATTAAAGGGACTTAAATAGAAAGGGTAGTTATACCTATTTCTTTTACAACGATATTACCTTCAGAGTCATTAACTAATTCCATTTCGATATCCTCGTCGATACCAACCATACCACTTGATTGTTCTTTTTCGTAATTTGAGGAATCCCAATCAACCTTAAGTGAGATATATTCTTCTTTAGGATCATCACTACCTTCAGGATAGAATACAACCTCAACGTCTAATTCTTCAGGACCTTGTACATCATAAACGGAAATATCTTTAATTCCCCAACTACGATGCTCTTGATCAATTCTGAAACTTAATGTATACTCTAAACCATATCCAATGTCCTCAATCTCTTGACCGTTAAATTTTAGGTCAGACGCATAATTGAAATCTATTTTACATTTCATTTCATATCTGTCATCATTGGTTGCTTCATTAATTTCGGTAGACCCTAAATCTTCAGTAGAAACATATTCTGTTACTTTATTCATTTGTTCGGTTGTTAGGACAATTTTTTTCATTGTATGATCGTTTTATTATAAATATATAGGTTTTACTATTTATTATGTTAGTTTCAATATTCAAATATAATAAGAATTATTTGGATATTACAAAAATATTATATTATATTTGTTATAACTTATTAAAGTAATCATACTAACCAAAGTAAAATATCATGAAAACCTTTAAATTAAAATTTATATTAATATCGACTTGTACGTTATTAGCGGCAACTTCATTTACCGATGTGTTAAACAGACCTAAATTAACCCCCACAACATTACCTTCAAAACCAATAAGTCTTATAGATGTGGAACTTGATTATGAGTTACCTGATTTAACGGAGATAATTGAGGTTGATCAAACAGAAATGTTTTTAGACGCAATTGGATTTAAAGAATCTGGTAATAGATACGACATAGTTAACAAGTTCGGTTATATGGGACGATATCAGTTCGGTAGAGGGACTTTAAGAGGTTTAGGGTATAAACTGACCCAAGAAGAGTTTTTGGACTCACCAGAGGTACAGGAAAGAGCAATGATTGATCTTTTAAAACACAATAAGAAAAAACTACAAAAATACATAGACAAACACGAGGGAGATACTATTCACGGGATCTATATAACGGAATCAGGTGTTTTAGCTGCCGCTCACTTAGGTGGTCAGGGTAACGTTAAAAAATTCTTTAGACGTGGTAAAAAGTTTAAAGATGGGTTCGGTACGGGTATAACTACCTATATGGAAAAATTTGGAGGATATGAACTTACCCTATATTAAGATATTGGACCTGTAGACTTATCATCTAAACTATCGTAATCTTTATCGTAATCCACTTCATCACTATCTAAGTCTATCCATGCAGGTTCTGCTTGTGACTTCCACGTATTGTGTGAGAATATTAAAACCCCCGCACTTCCATCACCTGGATCGAGAACATAAAAATTAGTATTGTCGTCGATACCTTGACTTTTAGAATATACTCCGAGAAGGTATTGAGGTGGTAATTCACCCGAACTTGGTTCAGACGATCCATTACCCTCATTATCTTTATTGAAGTCAAATACACCATAACCTTGTTCTGAGGTTATTTCCGAATAGTCAGGACCATAAGTTATATTATTGAGTTTTGCCCAACTACCTTTCTTAGCGTCGAAAATACCAACATTACCTGAATTATTATCCTGTACAACTTTAATATCTTTATCTTGTTGAGATATAAAATTAATACTGAAGGTACTTAACATTAGTGATGTTAGAATATCACCTACACTTGACCCTGATCTCTCAAGTTTCTGTACTAAATAATCACTAACCGATTTACTTCTCTTTCTTAACAAATAAACAAAAGTATCATACTCTTTAATAACGTCAGTAGGGTTACCTTGATCTAAATGAACTTCAAAATATAGTCTAACGTCTTGGTCTGACAATGAGTTGAATGAACGTACTTTATGAAGTTCGTTACCTCTATTAATATACGCTCGTTTAAGTTCAGGGTCTTGGATAACAAAATCATATTCACTATTGGCCTCCTCACTTATTCTACGTATTCTTCTATCTAAATCATCAACCTTAAGGTCCATTTCATCAGACTCGTCAAATTTTACAAAACTTAATTTCTCCAATGCACCTTCCCCCCTTAATTGTGGGTATATGTGTAGTAATGATTTCTCCTCATCTTCAGGGTCATCAATTGCTATTAATTTATCGTGATTTGTATTTGATCCGTTTGTAAGTCTGAAAGGGAATCCATTTTCTGAACTCTCTAATTTCTGTAATGCCCCTAAATGAAATTCATTGTCTGTAGGTTTAGACTCATCGATAACAAAGTAGAATGTTCTTGCGGGTGTACGACTTCGATAACTTTGCCAAAGGTTAGACATACTATCCGTACCCTTAAAGTTAGTTACACACCACTTATTAGAAACACCGAAATTTTTAGCTGCTAACGCAAATTGGTAAAATCCATAAGAAACCGCATCTCTCTGTGTTTTGGGTTTATAAACTCTAAACCCACTTCCATCATCATATACTTTAAATTGGTCACCAAACCATAGATTTTTGGATGATTCAGTCCATTCGTTCTTACCCTTTTTAGGGTCTTCAAAGAAATAGGTTTTTTTTGTAGTACCTACCTTTATGCCGAATTGTGCGAATAGGGTCCTAATTTGGGTAAAACTATATTGACCTATATCCTTAAGTTTATTAGGTTCAAATTTATCTCTACCATTCTCCCCGTTATACTTTTGAAGAAAAGACACTATTTCAGGTCTTTTGAGACTATTTAATTGGTCTTTTAAAGGTTTAATTCTGTTACCCTCGTTGTCAGTACCACCCATGAATCTACTAAATATAAATTCAGTTATTTCGGGAGTAACACTATTGTCCTGACTATTCCATTTAGAATGTAGGGAGTTAAGAAGTTTCTTATTTTTAACCTCTTCAACTATTAACTCGTACATTATACTTTTAAAATCCATATAAGAATTGTTTCTTATATAAATATATGGTTTTTAACTTATAGTCGAGGGTAATTGAGTTGACATAGTTAATTTAATCTCGTCAATCTCATCTAATGCCGCCTTAAGAGTTCTCTCAACTAACATTAATTTCATTATAACCTCCGCATTAGGATTAAAATGGTCACTTATAAGGTTATTAAGTACCATGTTTTTTACCACCTCCTCATTGTGAGACACTTTGACTCGGTTCTTTTTTCTTTGGTGATACTTCCTCGAATTTTCTTTAGTACAAGAAACACAATAGATACTGTGACCATCGTTCATTCTCTTGTTCTTGTAAAATTCTGTTTGTGGTAAATCTTCTTGACAACCACTACATTTTTTCATATCTTTTTTCATATTCTTTATTATAATATTCAAATTATTTATACAAAAGTATGTATTAATTAGGATATAGCCAAATAGATTATGGAAAAACTTTTATTTAAACAGGGATATTATTCGGTGTATGAGGTGACTGTAAGAGGGAAAACCAAGTACAGGGTCGATAGTGGGAAAACATTATTTGTTGCTAGATTCAATAAGTATATCCCAAATCCATATCGTGATATTAAAGATTTTACAACATTAAGTAAGTCAAAAGAGTATGTTTCTAAAAAATTAAAAAAGAGTAAACAAGTAAAGAAAAAGAAATTAGATAAGATACCTAAGTCTTTGTATTTGGTTTTATTAAAAGAGGAGAAATCTGGTAAAACCTTTGTTAAGGTTGGTATTACCTCCAAACGATTTATAATAAGGAGATTCTCAAAAAAATATGGTTATGAGGGATATACATTAGAGTCTGTCCTACGTAGATTGGAAACCCCACTAGCTGAGAGATTAGAGGGAAGTATTAAACTTACTTTAAAAAAGAAAAGATCTGTAAAAAGTTACAGACCTTTGTTGGAGAGTTTCGGTGGTTATACTGAATGTTACGAATACGGTTCTCTTGAAACCATATTAAAAGTGTTTGATTTGGCAACTAAAAATGTTTAGCCTATACCTAACCAACTTAAGAATTTATCAATAATATCACCGTGTTTAGATTTACAAGATTTCATAATCTCTTTTTCTTTACTTGTTAATGTTGATGCGGTGTCTGGTCCCCATACACCATCTACAGGGTATATTTTCTTTTTACTTTGAAAGTCTGAGATGGCCACTTTTGTTCCATCACCATGTAGTCCGTCTACTTCTAATTTAGCTCCCATAGATTTATTCAGGAAACATTGTATTGTTTTCTTAAAGTTTAATTGTTCTGTTTGTTCAGTTATTAATTTTTCTTCTACGACATTGTCTAGAATTTTTTTAACCTGACCTTCTGTAAAAATATATTTCTTCATATTATATAAATATTAGTTTAAAAAGTTTGATAAGTACCCACCAATACGACCTGCACGTTGGTTAAGGAATATTAGATTCTTTTTGGTTAATTTATTTTTCTTAAGAAAATCGATACCTATAGTTCCAATACATTTATTAGTTGCGATGTCGTACAACGCAACCGCGTATGTTGATACCGTACCTGTACTTTCAGCGGCACCCTTTAAACCATATGTGGCTATCTTAGGATCGTTAAAATCCGAGATATATAGATTACCGTGTTCCATTAATTGATGTGTGGACCTTTGATATAGACTTATTGGTATGTTTGAGAAGACATGTCCTACATTACTAACACCTGGAGAACAACTCTCATACATAACCGAAAATTTCTGTATCGATTTATTTGTTAATAGGAAATGACCCCCGTTGTGATACATCTTTACCCATACTCTGTCACCCTTTAAGGTTTCTCTAATATCGTCCAATTCGTCAAGAATTGTTCCTGATGCAATGACCTCTGTCCTTATCGGATCCACCACTACTCTGTTTTTCTTCCTTAATCTTGATTTAACGATCTCAACGATTGTTGGACCTAATACTGCGGTAATAACCGCTACTATAACTATTCCTATCATTTCTAATGTATGTGATCCCATATAAAATTATATATTAATAAATACACCACTAATCAACCTTTTACAACTTAAAAATAAAAATTTATTTTATGTTACCATAAACCACGGGATTACAGGGGTTTATTGTGTATATTGCTTGAAAGAAATGTTTATTTTCTCTATATTATATATGAATCATATTTATTATATGAATATGATTGTTAAAATTTCCAACTAATGACCAAAATAATTAATCTTTTCGGGGGACCTGGAATAGGTAAGTCGTCGATATCTGCGGGCTTAACGTACACACTAAAGAAAAAACACATTAGTTGTGATAATCCTTATGAGTTTCCGAAATTATTGGCTTGGGATGAGAATCACTCTGCAATAAGAGACCAATTATTTGTTTTAGCTAACCAACACAGGGGAATTGTTAAATCTTATGGTAAGGTTGATTACATCATATTGGATTCCCCCATTATATTATCACTAACATATAAAAATTACTACAAATCGGTCTTATATCCGTCGACACTCTACGGAGATACGTTTGATAAAATGTTATTGGAAATACATAATCAATATAACAACATAAATATAGTATTGGTAAGAGGTGATGGTATTCACAATGACAATGAAAGGTATCAGGATCTAACCCAATCGGTGGAGTTAGATAAAGTTATTGAAGATTCATTAAAAAGACATAACTTACCATACTATAAAATAAAAGTGGATGATAACACTCTAACAAATATTTTAAATTTACTATAATGCATCAAAAAATAATCAAACTCACTATTATTTGTCTCTTCATTGCGACACAATCTGTTTTCGGTCAGATCAAAACATATAAAGGAGAATTATACACTGTAATCTATTCTGAAGATTACGAACAACCTTTACAAGTGACTTATCGGGTATTGTGTCCTACAGGGGAAATAAGTAGAAATGGTATGGATTTTTGGAAACCATCTGGTTGGAGGACGTCGGATAATAACGACTATAAGGCAAACATTTATGATAAGGGTCATATGGCACCAGCCGCTGCATTTAACTGTTATGATAAACAAACATTAAAGGAAACATTTAATTACCTTAACTGTGCATTACAACACCAATCATTAAACAGGGGACCTTGGAAAGAATTGGAAAGGTTTGAAAGAGACTTGTCTAAGGTTTTTGAGGAGGTTAAAGTTACTATTACGATACATTTCAATAATGAACCTGAATTTGTTGAGGGTGGTGCTCAGATTCCAAGTGGATTTACTAAAGTAATTATTAGTGGTAAACATAAGTGGAGTTTTTATTTCGACAATATAAACTTGAAAGGTAGAGATTGGAGTGATTTCCAAATACCTAATAGAAGACCTGAATCGGATTAATAATTAATGCAGTACCCAACACATAGACGTAAATGTGAATATATAAATGATGAATTGTACATAGTGCATGCAAGATATCAACAAGATAGGGTTAAAGACCCTATGGCAATAAAAGAATGGTTAGGTGTGAACCATGTTTTTAAATCACATAGAGATCACACCTTCATTTTTTGTGAATTGATAGAATGTATTGAGTGGGAAGACGTTACTTAACTTTTATTTTCCTTACCCTCGTCTTAGGTTTAACTGAACTATAGATACCCTTGAAGTTCTCCATAATATATTTAAATATTGCGGCCATTTCGTAGTTCTCTTTTTCCTCATTCTTCTTCCAAAGAATCGTTATTAAACTAAGTAATTCGTTTTCAGTTATTTTAATTTTACCCCCTATTGTTAGGGTAACAACCTTTAGAGCAAGGTAGGATAAACCTCGTTGCTTGTCTTTTGTTAAACTAAAGTATCTCGTAACTTCGATACTTTGACTAACTTTGTTATTGATTTTGTCGATAAGTTGTACGAACGACGGATGATTGATATCTACATTAATTCCCATAAGTTCCTCGTTTATTTATAAATATCTACTAATTCTGGTTACTATTGAAATCAAGGATTTATTTTCCCCACTTTCCTTCTGAGACTATTTGACAAATGACCCCATAAACCGATAGGTCTTGGTAGGTGTCTTTTACCGACTCACCAACATTATCCTTGTTACCCAACACAACCAATTGTTTCAGTCGTTGGATCTTATCATTCATTCTGAACCATAATCCCATTTGAGACATTTTACGATCCTCACTTTTTTCTAATGTTGTTCCTAATGATATATTGTCAGGACCATAGTTAGATTGTTTTAAACAAAACAATTCGTATTGTTCTTTCATGATGCTCTTAAACATCTGAGTTGTTTCAGGGTAATTGGATTCAACCTCAGACACGACATCCGATGTTACCACTTTTGTGACTAATTCTTCTTCCATAGTAAATTTGTTGTTTGACATATTATCATCTATTTATAGTTTATATAAAATATACGTAAAAAAACTTATAATATCAAATATTTATAATTAAACAACAGATTATGGCATCCAAAAAATCAAAAGAGTCGAAGAAACCCGAAACATCTTCAAAACCAAAAAATCAACAATTAATCCAAATGTTATCATTTAGGATAGTACCCGCATATTTTAAGGAAATAGAGAAGGTAGCTGATAAAAAAGATATGACAGTCTCTAAACTAATTAGATCTTACATTAAGGATGGTATGCACAACGATAAAGAGTTTACCGCAGATGATAAAGGATTTAACATTGGTTAATTACTTGTCGAATCTCTTAAATGAGTTTTGACTTATTAAATTTGTAACGACTCCTCCGATAAAACGGGGGAGTTCTTTTTTGTCCGTATAACTCATCGCTGACCTTAAGTAAGATGTAAAGTTATCAACCCACCCCTGTAACGTATACTCAACCTCATTTCGTCTAACAACACCTTCCGATGTTTTTAAATTCTCCTTACCTAAAGATTTTTGTACTTCTTTGGTACTCATACCCCTGAATACTTTATAGAGTGGGATGTCTGAGTTTAAACATTCTTTTGCAAATTCACCATATTGATCAATACGTTCATTTCCTCTATTTGTTGTTTCACCACAACTCTCTAATGCCTTATTAAAAACAGAACCTAACATAACATAGTCAGCACCTAATGCAAGTGCCTTAATTATGTCTGAGTATGTTTTGAACCCACCGTCGGCAACGATTTTAGTTGAGAGGTGTCTATTTCTTTTTTTAATTTTATTACATTCATAAATTAGAGAGGCCATTGGATACCCAACACCTGTTTGGACCGTTGTTAAACAACCTCCACCATTCCCGATCCCTATCCTTACATAATCTGCACCAGCAAGACAGTAATGGTAAAAAGTATCTGGATTTGCCACATTACCCACCATTAACACTAAACGGTTTTGGTGTTTTCCTTTCGCCGTACGACATGAGGTTAGTAGATCTGACATGTGACCATTAGCAACATCAATAAGTGCATAAACCACCTCTCCTTTAGGTATTTTAAAACTCTTATCTAAAAATATACTGTCAAATTCGGACAAACTGTAAGATAAAAAATGTTCATCACTAATGTGTGTGTTGTCGGGGTTTTTAATGCGGGGTAAAACCACCGTTATACCCAAATCATTGAAGTAATGTTGGTTTTTACTATCAACAACCGTATCCATCGGTGCGGTCATTAAAGGTAGTCCTTTTGAATATACCCCCTGTTCAATAAACTCACTGTAATAGGGATTTACTTGTGACCTTGACCTTACGGATGTGGTGGGCGCAGGTTGAATTAGAATATCATTAAAATCGTACATCATAATAAAAAAGTTGTTATTTTAAATTTTTGGTAATTTCCTTACCTTTCTCAGTTAAGTAGAATTGTTCTTCGGTATCGTCATCTTCGTAAGACCCCATTATACCTTGTTCTTTTAATTGGTACATAATAGAACCTGTGACTATTGTTTTAAGTATTGTTCCGAATTCCTCTTCACTCCAAAAGAAATCTAATTCAAGTGTGGGGTTTTCAACATACTTTTCAGTCACTATTTTTATAAGGGATTTAGTGGCATATTCCTCACCAATATCATAATCTTCAAAAAAGAATGATTCTCTGAGTCCCTCTAAAATATTCTCCACATGATGTAGAACTACTTTAGGTGCGTCGTATTTGTTTTTAAGTGACATATCAATAATATAAATAATTTATTTTTCCTAATCAACCCCCCATAAAGACTTTATTCTTAAGATTAAATTATTTATATTTAATCTTAAACAAGTAATTACTATTATGGCAAAAAACGGAAAAATATTTATTCAGATTGCATCCTATAGAGATCCTGAACTAATTAAGACCTTAGATGATTGTATTGAAAAGGCGGACAAACCTGAAAAATTAGTATTCGGTATTTGTTGGCAACATTCTAATGAAGATGAGTGGGATAATATTGACAAATACAAAGACGATAAAAGGTTTAAAATTGTGGATGTCAATTATAAAGAATCAAAAGGTGCTTGTTGGGCGAGAAATTCGTTACAACAAGAATACACAAATGAGGAATATACATTACAGTTAGACTCCCACCATAGATTTACCGAAGGTTGGGACACCGAACTTATTAAAATGTTAAAAGAGTTACAAAAGAAAGGACATAAGAAACCTTTATTAACTTCTTACATTTCATCGTACAATCCAGAAAACGATCCCGAAGGGAGGGTTAAGGTTCCATGGTTAATGAACTTCGATAGATTCATACCTGAAGGTGCTGTTTTCTTCTTACCCGCAACAATACCTGGTTGGAAAGAAATGACGGAACCAATACCCGCAAGATTCTATTCGGCACACTTTGCGTTTAGTTTGGGTAGTTTTGTTACAGAGGTCCCTCACGACCCTGAATACTACTTCCATGGTGAAGAAATAAGTATTGCGGTAAGGGCATACACTCACGGATATGACCTATTCCACCCACATAAGATAATTGCATATCATGAATATACTCGTAAGGGTAGAACCAAACAATGGGACGACGATAAGACTTGGGGTAATAGGAACACCAACTCTCACTTACGAAATAGAAAATTATTCGAAATGGATGGTTTAGAAAAAGACATAGATTTCGGAATCTATGATTTCGGTACTGAACGTACATTAGAAGATTATGAACGATACGCTGGTGTTAATTTTGCAAAAAGATCTGTACAAGAACATACGAAGAAAAACAATTTTGCACCAAACCCACCCCTATATGGTGAGGAATATGAATCATCTTGGACAAGAACGTTTAAACATTGTATTAATTTACATAGATCTTCTGTTACTGAAAAAGACTACTCATTTTGGGCGGTTATTTTCGAAGACGAGGATGGAACACCCATACACAGAGAAGATTTAAATAAACAACAAATAGACACTTATCTTAACAGTTCGGAGGACACATTTAATTTGTGGAAAGAATTTGATACTGTTAGACAACCTCAAAAGTGGATTGTTTGGCCACACTCGGAATCTAAGGGTTGGTTAGAAAAAATAGAAGGTAAATTATGAAAAAAGTATTAACAGGATTCAGTAATAATATATCCCAACATAAGAACAAAATTAAATGGTGGGTAGAAAGTTTTAGAAAACATTCAGATGCGGAGATTGTTTTAATTGCTGCAAATACCACAGATGAAGATAGACAAGCGTTAGAAGATCTTAAAGTAAAATATGTGGAGGTCGTTGAAAAGGACACATGGAGGATTAATCATCAAAGATTAATTCACACAAGGAATTTTATAGAATCTTATGATGCAGATCTATTCTTAGCGACTGATGTTTTTGACGTTCTATTCCATTCTGACCCTTTTGAAATGTTGGATACCGATAATCATGATATATGGTTTAGTAGAGAAGGTATTTTGGTTAGAGAAGAACCGTGGAATGCAGATGTCTTAAAAAAGACATTCCCCAATGAAGTACAATCATGTATGGATACTGAGATAGTTTGTTCAGGTATAATGGCGGGTAAGAAAGATGCATTTGTAAAGTTGTATGATAAAATGTATGAGATGTGTGAAAATAGTGAAGATGGTCACAATATTAAAGATCAAGCCGCACTAATTATCTTAGTTAAGGATCAGTGGATTGAAAATTTAAGAATTTTCGATTTAGATGAAGGATGGGCAATGCATTGTGCAACTTCAGGACCAACACAGTACTTCACCCAATGGGGGATGAAAAACAATATTTTAGGTAAGGGTTATGGAATACCTGAACTTAAGGAAGATGGTTCTGTTTATAACAGTAAAACAAATAATAAATACGCCATGGTACACCAGTTTAATAGGATTGAGGAGTGGTCAAATATTTTAACAAAAGAATATGAGTAAGAACGTCGCATGTATGTGTACGATGTCACATCAACACAATAAGTTAGATACTGATTGGTTACCTCTTATAACCAAAGATAATTACGATAAGGAATTAATTGTTGACGTTACTAGAGATCAATCATTTAAATCAGGTTTTCACTTTACCGAAAATGAGGTTAGAACAAATCTTAATTTCCCACATAACGTAAGTAATCGACATTATTGGAATAGTCATGGTAATAGAAACATAATTTGGTTTCATGCTCATTTACGTATGTTAAATTTTTACTTATCTAATCCTGATTACGAATATTATTGGTTTTTTGATGATGATGTAAGGATAGATGATTGGAACACATTCCTAACTCAGACGGACACCGATGATTCTGATTTCATATCCTATTTTGTATTTAAAAAAGATGGGGTTAGTAGTCAACCAAACGTTCCAGTGATAGATAATAGAACAACATCGTCACATATGTGGTTAGAGAGGTTCCCTGGTGACGGAGATACATTACCAGAAGGTATTACTGAATGGTTTGGTTCATTCTTCCCAACAGTTAGGTATTCTAACAGGGCAATGAAAAAACTATTAGAATTAAATAACCAAGGTTATCATGGATATGGTGAGGGGTTTGTACCTACAGTTTTAAATCAATGTGGTATGAAAATTACAAGTTTAATAACTTCAAATGATAAGTCTAACCTATTTGATTTTGAAAACAATAAAATTTGGCACAAAAATACAATTGTTGATTGGGCATGGATATAAAGAACACTACAATAGTTACCGCAATATTTGATATTGGTAGAGACGAGTGGGATAACTTCACAATGTCGTACCACACCTACCTAATGTGGATGAGAAACATTCTTTTTTTAGATACCAATATGGTAATCTATACAGAAGAAAAATTTAAAAAACAGATTATTGAATTTAGAAAAGAAGTCGACCCAAAGTTAGATAAGACAATAATTGTTATTGAACCGTTAGAAAATATTATTGGTTACAAGAAGTTCTACAACCCTCTTAATAATTTAATGTCTAGTGAGTCTTTTAAATCTAAAATACAATTTCAGGTTCCTGAAATGATAAAACCACTTTATAATGTGGTAATGTTTGCAAAACTTTTCTACATATTAGATGCACATAAAAGAAACTTATTTAATACTGATTTATTCGTATGGGCGGACGCTGGTGTTTTAAGGAACGATAAACCTGAATTAGGTATTAATTGGCCTGATACACAAAAAATTAATGAATTAGATAACAACAAAGTTACTTTCTTCTGTCATCACCCTTATGTTAGGGTTGGTGAGGATCATTATGAACAACATGCATTATCTCAAATGAGGTATATACAGGGTGGTTCCATTTTTGTTCCTAAGAAGTGTGTGGATGAAGTGTGTGAGATATTCGAAGATGTTGTAAAAGAGTCAATAGAAGGTGGTTACGTAGGTAGTGATGAAAAAATGTTTGACTTTCTATACTTAAGGAACCCTGATAACTATAATTTAATACAATGTGGTTGGAGAGAATATATTGATTTATTTACAAGTGATAAGGATTTAAAAGTGGTAGTATCTAGATACAACGAAGATATATCTTGGACCAATAAGTTGAATTACAAATCAATTATATTCAATAAAAATGAATCCGATAACCACCTGTTTCAAAACAATTTACCTAACGTTGGTAGAGAGACTCATACGTTCATATCATATATAATTGACAATTATGATAATCTACCCAACTATGTAGCATTTGTACAGGGTAATCCTTTTGATCATTGTAATGACGTGATTAATGAAATCAACGGATTTAATTTTAAGACTGAATTTTTACCCTTAGGTAGAGTAAGTAGGTATAATATGGAATATGAATCTATTGACGATCAGATGAGATCATTCGGTGAGACCATGGGTATTAATATAAGTTTTCCTTCCTATAATGTACCAGGTGCACAACACATTATTAGTAGAAGATTGATTAAGAATCACCCTATTGAGTTTTACAAAAAAATACATTCTTTAGTTAATACAGAAGCATACCCTTTTTCGTGTTTAGATTTTGAAAAAACTCTATTTCAAATATACGGGATATATAATGTTTGATTATTTAATAGTCGGTAGTGGTTTTTTTGGTTCTATTTGTGCGAGAGAACTTACCGATGTCGGTAAGAAGGTTTGTGTAATAGACAATAGGGACCATATCGGAGGTAACTGTTATACATCAAATAGAGATGGTATAAATGTTCATGATTACGGTCCTCATATTTTTCACACTTCAAATGAGGTGGTGTGGAAATGGATAAATCAATTTGCAGACTTCAATGACTTTACCTTAAGACCAGTTGCAAATTATGAGGGTGAGGTTTATTCCTTACCTTTTAATATGTGGACATTCTCCAAATTATGGGGGGTTACACATCCTTACGAGGCAAAAGAGATCATCCGACAACAAAGTTCTCATATTGGTAACCCAAAGAACTTAGAAGAACAAGCAATTAAACTTGTTGGGGTTGATGTGTATGAAAAGTTAATAAAAGGATATACGGAGAAACAATGGAGAAAAAATGCCACTGAGCTTCCAAAAGAAATAATTAAAAGACTACCTGTACGATTTACATATGATAACAATTACTTTAATGACAAGTACCAAGGAATTCCTATTGGAGGTTATACACAGATATTTGAAAAACTTTTAGACGGTATTGAGGTTAGATTAGAGACTGATTTTTTTAAGAGTAAATTACCAAAATATAAAAAGTTAATTTATACGGGTCCTATTGATAGGTATTTTGATTATAAGTTTGGTGAATTAGAATACAAGACAACGGAGTTTCAACATAAGAAAATGGGAACTGATAATTATCAGGGTGTTGTGATGATGAACTACACTGAAAAGAACATTCCTTATACCAGAACTATTGAACATAAACACTTTGAAAGTGTGGAGTCCGATAATAGTTGGGTTACATGGGAATATCCTGCCGAATATAAAGCGGGAGTAACAGAACCTTACTACCCTGTTAATGATAAGGAGAATACTAAAATTTATAACAAGTATAAGAATCTATCCGATAAAGAAAGGGATGTTTATTTTGGTGGTAGATTGGCGGAATACAAATACTATGACATGCATAAGGTTATTGAGTCCGCACTTGATTTCATAAAAAAAATCCTCTAATTAGGAGGATTTTTCTTCTTTCTTAGGTGCTTGTACACCTTTCTCAGCTTCGGCCTTTTTAGCTAAGTGATTCTTAATCTCAGTTTTATGTTGTGATGAGATCTTTTTTCTTTCGTCTTCCGACATTCCAAATGGTCCTGACATAATTTAAATGTTTAATATTTTTATTATTTTATTTTTCTTTTTAGTGAGAATAACACACTTTTCATATTCCTCCCTATCTTCATAAATACTAACCAATGTGGTTATTACCTCAAGACATAACTCTAAGTCAGAGTCATAAGAAAGAATAGTCTTAGATGTAAGGTAATGAATTAATATTGTCTTGTCAACCTTAGACATAAAATTATAAATCATATTCAACTCATCTTCATCATAATTACCAACATGAAGAATTCGAGTAGATTGTAATAAAAAGTTTACTGATAGATCCATTTATAATAATGCAAAATTGTTTAGTATTTTAAAACAACTCATAAACCCCGCAACTTCCACTTCTTCTCTTGTGGACATAGAGGATTGTCTAGGGCAAGTTATTGTTCCGTCACCTAATGATATGGTATATAACCATTGGTCAGGTCCAATCCTTTCTATTGTAAGGTATAATTTGTACTTATCAAAAAAGTAGTATAACCTTTTAGATTCAAACAAATCTAAAGTGGATACACTTAACACCCCCACATATGGGAACATCGTGTTAACAAACCTTTCAAACGAAAGGGGGTAGTCATTTTTTATTTTCTTCCAGTCTAACATAGTAAAAAGTACACATTTAATATAAAATTGTATATTTATTAATATGAAATTTATTCTAAAAGAGTCTCAACTTATAAATATCTTCAAATCTGAGTTTGGTGCAACCGTAAACGAAGGTGTCATAGACAACTTTTTAAAAATATACGGTGCGGCAATGAAATCATCAGGTGGATCTAATGCAGGATCAACTTCATTAGCGGGTTTTAACCCTGAATTTAATCCTGATGGATTATCTGAAGACGACCTTAATAGAATTGATTTTTGGCCCGTAAATGGTTCGACATTAACAAGTGGGTTTGGGCCAAGAAATATAGGTGGTAATGCAAGTAGAGACCATAAAGGTTGTGATTTAGGAGTACCATCAGGTACACCTGTATATGCAGTTGCAAGTGGTAAAATAAAGTCGGCAAAAGATTTGTCACCTAATGGATGTGGTGGATTTGTTAAAATTAAACATGAAAATTATATTACAAAATATTGTCACCTAAGTCAATGGTCGGTCAGTAGGGGTGATGAAGTTGTTAAGGGACAACAAATAGGATTATCAGGTGGTACTAAAGGTGCTAAATTCGCGGGTAATTCTCAGGGACCACATTTACATTATGAGGTATTAATTAATAACAAACAAGTAGACCCAACATCAGTCCATACTAGACTTTCGTAAATTCCATAGTAGTTATAGTTTATTAAACTACGATATATGGAAATTATTGAATTTTACTACAACGAATCAGAAGAAATATTAGAAATTACCTTTACAACCGAACCTGACGGTGGATATCTAAATGTTGAACTAAGTTTAGACGATGCCAAACTATACTCACCAATTATACTTGAAGAAGAGGATTTAAACGATGTTGACTTCGGTCTCCTTGTTGATATCCTAAATTCATATTATGATGAGAACCCCATACCATCAGAAAATTTTTTCTAAACCTTTTGAGGTATAGTTCTTAAACCACAGTATTTATTAGTATGAGTTTTTTAGAAGACATAGACAAAGAAAGGTTAGTTGAGTTCGTCAAATTTGTTAAAGATGAATTAGGTATCAAAACAACCCCCACAATCAAATTACTAAATGGTCGTGGTAAGTTGAAGACAACAGCACATTACAATTATTCAAGTCCTGAAAAAATCATAATGGTAAACGCCAAAAATAGACATATAGTGGATGTTATGAGGAGTGTCGCTCACGAAATGGTACACCACAGACAGTTTGAGCAAGGTCGATTAGATGGACCAAAACCACCAGATATCGGTGGGGACATCGAAGATGAGGCCAACTCTATAGCTGGACAGTATATAAAACTGTTCTCTAAAAAAGATAGTACGATATATGATGAGTAAGATTACTCACTATCTCTATTAAACAAAATAGTTGTTAAAACGTATTACTAACCTCGTTAACCCTACACATAACTCTATCACACATGGTTCTATATTCTTTATCGAATGCGTAATTGTTTTTATGTGACTTATTCGAGTACATTATTGTTGCATGGTCTCGACTAATTAATCTACCAATCTTACTAAAAGAGAAACCGAATTTTTCTCTCATAATATAACAAAAGAGTTGTCTACCACCAACAACCTCCCTGTGTCTGACTCTTGACCTAATACTACTAACAGTAATACGTTGTTCTTCGGATATTATATTTAAAATCTCGTCAGTATTAACGTATAGTCTTTTAGACGAACGTACTCTTGCCTTAACGTTAGTTTGTAAACCAACGAACATATATGGGTGTATCTTCATTTTAATATCTGTGTAAAGTTATTTCTAAGTGTGACTCAATTGCTTTGTCATATTGATTACCACCGATTAATATATTAGTGAAAAATCCTTGAGACGTTAATTTAAGTGTGTTCGACGGCATTGCACCGTACGTGTCAATACTAAAGGTATAACGAGTTTTCTCACCCATATAGTCGGTCTCTATGATTGTCTGTTCGGTACAGTAAGTACATGGAAAGTCAATAGGCATCCATTCGTCACTAACGTCGTCAGTTATTCTAAGATCATAATAATCAAATTCCCACTGAGTTGTTGTTTCATCAAACCTACGATTAATAATTGTACTCTCAAAATCTTGGGATAGTAGTAAATTACCATCACTATCAACACCCGTCACATAGAAGGTACCAACAGTCGCTCTGTCATCATTTAAAACAATAACCTCACTATCGTAATTTACGTTGTCAATTACAACATCTACCTCTATCACATCCCACCTACCATTTAGGTTGAGTTGGGGGTTGCTGATTTCATCATATTTCTCACATCCGAATAGAGTTATTATCCCTATTAAATAAATTATTTTTTTCATATCATATCAATTTTATACAAATATAGTATTTTTTTTGATATACAAACAAATTTCAAATGATTTTTTTGATATTTATAAACTATGAAGATATTTGTAACAGAAAAACAGTTGGATTTTATTGCCTCTAATCAATCTGAATTTACTGAACAAGAGGACGGAACATCGTCTGGCGCAAGTGATGCTTCTGGTGGAACAACCGCAGGGAGTAAGCAATGGGAGAGTGGAGTAACAAGAGGACCTGACAATCAGATAGGTCTTACTAAGTGGTCCGACGTTGTCGGTTCTAAAATAACTAGAGGTAAATCAAACCCATTATATTAAATATGGTACTACAAAAGAAAGGAATTATGTTGGAAAGACATAATAACATTTTAAACTACAACGGTCATACATCTCAAACAAGAGATTTAATTAGAACAGATAAAGTCTTATTTGAGGCGTTTATTACGGTAGATGAAAGGTACTTTGTAATGAATGATCACGTAATTGATATTCAGGAACAAACTAACTTAGGATATCTATGGGATTCATTAGATGTATTTAAAAAGATATTTGGTACTGTTCAAATTGACAACTCAGAATATAAAGAGATACAAGAAGGAGTTGCAGAACTTCCCTTAATGGAGAATAAATCAGATCTATACGCGATTCGGGACGTTTTAATAGAATGGACTTGGTCAGGTGTGGGTGATTCCATAGTGGGTGGTGCAAAAGACCTTGGTAATTGGGCAAAAGATAAAGTTGTGGATGCCGGTAAAGGTATAATGAGTTTTGCTGATCAAGCATGGACCAATGTAAAAAAGTTGGGTCTTGCGATCTCAGAATTTGATTTCAAAAAGGTATTATCTATGATAGGTAAAGGAGTGTTGTGGGTTCTAAGAAAATTTAAGGACGCAGCATACTCCACAGTTGGTATTATTGTGGATGCGATATTAGTAGCTACTGGTATTGGTAAAGTTGCACAAGGAGTTTTTTGGGGATTAGTTACAGGGTTAGATGTATATCAAATATCAACAGGTGATTGGGAACCTAAAGGGACCCCGACTTGGGAGAGATGGTTAGATCTTGTTTGTGATGTAATCGGTTTACTTGGTGCAGGTGTTGCGGCTAAAGGTGCGAGAGGACTCGCAAAAGGAATTAAAAGTGCAACTCAATTACCCAAATTTATAAAAAATAACAAGGCAATAATGAATATTATTACTAAACTAAAGAATGGGGCTTCATGGGTTATTAGTAAAATAACTTCAGTCTTAAAGAGTTTGAAGGGGAAATGGAAACCATTAGATTCATTCATTAATAAAATTATTTCTTTTTGTAAAAAAGTATTTACAGGTTTAAAGAATTTCGCTAAGAAGTTATTCCCTGAAACTGTTAAACTTACCTCAAAACAAAAACTGTCAAGAGGTGTTAAGGCGGGAGGTGCTGCTACAGGTATTATGTACGGTATTGACAAATACTCCGAAAAGAAGGGTAAAGAATCCGCATTGAAAGTAGATCAGGCAATAGATAACATTGACTTATCAAGTGCAGAGTTCGACTATGACGAGATTTAAATAAAATTAACTATTTATATATAAATTTAACAAATGAAATTAATTGACATTATACAAGAATCATCTATAAAAGGTGGTGAACAACAAGTGGGTGAACAGATAGCTGCACTGAAAGGTTTTTTAAAAGGGGTTACTAACCTAACTATTAAATCTGTTAAAGCGGCGAAACCCGTATTAGCTAAAGATTTACAAGCGGTTTTCAAGGCTAAATCAATTACAGGTATTAATAAGATAGATGATTTAGTTGTTGCGTTAGGTAAAGGTACTTTGAAGGGTAAGGCATTAGGTGATGTTACTATTGGTTTTATGAAAACTAAAGGGGTAAGTTCTAACTATATTGCGAGATTAGCACCTGAGTTTGTAAACACAGCACCTTTCATTAAGAAATATGCAAAAGACGGTAAGAAACTTACTACCGCATCTTTAAAATCAAGTGGTTATACCGATAATGCAATAAAGGAGATACTGAAGGCGTCTAAGGGTAGTAATAAATTCCAAAACGCATTGAAGTCATCTAAGTCGACATTATCAAAAGGAAAAGGAACCATTCCTAAAAAGACATTGATTAAAACCACCACTAATAGTGTTGGACAGGCGGCAGTTAGTTTAGGTAAGAAGGTTGTTGAAAAAAGTAAAAAATTTGTAACACCAATTGCAAAGAAACCTGGTGGAATTATTAAATTGGCCGCCAAGGGAATATTTACATTGGGTAGGGGTATATTAGGTCTCGGATTACTTAAACTTTTAGTTATTTGTGGTGTTGGTTATATTGGTTATAATTGGTGGAATAGGATAGTAGGGAAAGTACCTGAGTTCCCATCAGATAGTGACTTAGATGCCACAAAGAAGTGGATGGAGTGTATAGTTAACTCACTTGAAGGTGATGAGAGAGCACAGGACATTGTGATTGGTGAATCTAAAAACAGTATCCAATACAACATTGATTCGTTTGGTGGTGAAGAAACAGGTGGTCACGTAATTTTCTATGACGACTTTAGTGTTAAATCTAAAAATGGTAAAACAGGTAAGTGGAATTGTGAAACTACCAAAAATTTAAAAGAACAATCAGAAGGTGGAGTAACTAGTGAAATGATTAGTGGGGCAATTACAAAGTTAGACGATCAATTAAGTGGAGATATGTTAGACGGTGACGCTACCGACATGAAAGATGCATATAAAATACTTAAGTCTTTTGAGGGTACGACTTACAATGGAAAAGACTCAATACAAGTAATAAAAAATTATTACCCTAAAATCACAGGAAAACAGTTGTCGGCTCATATTGGTAACTTAACTAACCTTGATTTTACCGCAATTGAATATCGTGACGAAATGTTAAAAATGATAGGGTCTTCACCTAAGAAAGGTGGAGGAAGTGGTAAAGGAGATTCGGATGACAAAGGTGGATCTGAAGGTAATGACAATCTTAACCACTTAACTATAATATGGGACAAATCCGAAGGTGGTGGTGGATCTAAAGGATCTAAGTACAAACAATGTGATAATTTCCCATTAAACTTATATTGTATATCCGATAAGATTAAGGAAGTACAGAAGTGTTTAAACCCAACATCTAATTTAAAGGTGGATGGTTATTACGGTCCTCTAACTCTAAAGGCAATGAGGGATAACTCATTATTTGCTGATAACAAATCAGATGATAGTTCAATTACTAAAGTAATATACGATCGAATTATAGATAACTGTAATAAGTCAAAAGATGCGATTGATAAGGCAGATGGAGAAACAGTAACACGTAAAAAGGTCGAACCAGTAACTAAGTTAGAACCTATAGCCATTAAATTAATTAAATTAGATCCAGAGGCAATGATTGATAAACATGGTTTAGATAAATTAATGGCCCAATCTAAGAAAAGAATTGATGGGATAAGAATTCAATCAATTATCGACACTAAGTTGAAATTTAGAGGAGGTAAATATATTCTTAAATTAGACTCGGAACTTACAGAAGATCAGTTGAAGGCAATTAATGCATTTATGGCGGCTAAGAGATATACTTTAGATAAGAAAAAAGAAACATTAAAGGATCAAAAGTATGTTTGGGCGGCAATTGATAGATCTGCAAGAAGGATTGAACGAAAGAATGTATCTATAGATAAGATAAAATCTAAAAATGATGAAAAATAATAAGAAATATATGAAATCAAAATTAATTAGTTCTATAGTGAACAAAGAATTAAATGAAAGATTTAATTTAAATAACGATTTAAGACTCTTTTTAGAGAGTATGGAAGATCAGGGTGACGTAGATAGTAATGAAAAGGATTTAAAGACCTTAGATACTATCGTAGGTGTCTTAGATCAAGTTAAGGACAGTGGAATGTCTGATGAAGAGATAGAACAAAGTATGGATGAAGGAATTCTCGATTCTTTAGGTTCTCTATTAGGTATAACAGGAGACTCTAACAATTCAGGTGAAGGTGGTGCCATGGATATGGTTACAGGTGGTGCAATGACACAAATGAAGGAATGGTTAATACGAAAGTTCCTAATAAGTTTCATGGGGATGGAAAGTGGTAAGTTAGTTAGTTTTCTATCAGGTACATTATCTGAACTTAGTATACCAGCATTACTTTCAATTGCAAGGGGCACAACTAACTGTAAAAAACATAGTGATGAAATTGCAGATGCATTTATGATCGGTATGTCAAGAATGGTAGTTGGTGATTCAGAAAAAGATAGTATGGGATATAATATGTTAAAACAGGTGATGGATGAATTTCTTAAAAATTCTAACGCGGGAGAATATATCGCGGAAAAAGTCTGTTCATTTAATCTCAGAGACACCCTAAAGGGATCGTTATCATAACTGTAAAAAAATTGTAAAATAACCTCACATTTGTGGGGTTTTTTTATGTCTAAACGATATTTATAGATATGAGGTCGGTACTTTGGTCGGTATACGATTGATAAACGAAAATTAACGAAAAGGAGGTGATTTAATAATCTCGACAAGGAGGTCTAACGACCTCTTTGTTTGTTTACAATACTTTGTAATTCGTTAAGTGTTTGTTTCTTCTGACTATCTATCTTGGATATTTTTTGAGTCTCATATTTTTTCATGTATCTCTCCTCAAATGAACTACCAACACCTATTTCCACAATTGTAGATTCGTCAGGTACTAAAGGTTTTCTTTTTTTAGGTGTAATAATATCATCCACAAGAACATTTTCAAATACCTTTAAATAATATTTGTCTTTCTTTCTATAGGTAATTTTATATACTACAACTACGGGTATCTTCATATTCTTATTCATAAAAAAAAGGGACCACTTAGGATCCCTTTTCACACTTAGTGGAGGTGGAGGGTTTCGAACCCTCGTCTTGTTCGTCCCAACCATAGAGGACTACACGTTTAGGATAGTATTTTATAATACTCCAAAATGTGTCAATCATTTTTTAACTATTGTGATCGACACCCAATAGACCATTCGATTAAATTCAATGGTAATCCACCTTTTTAGGAGTTTCTGTTTCTAGGTATTTCACTCTCTAACCCATTGTAGAAATAACCTTAGGCTACCGCTACTTTAGAATCAACAGATACAAGACCCATTAATCCCATTTGTGAATAAACGTCTCCGTCTAAAAAACATCTCCATAGATTTAAGTGATAGGAAATAATCTCACTACGTGCCCTGTTACAATTGACTACGCCAATCAATTCCAGTCACCCCCTTACTTAATGTTGTCCATAATTGAAGGTCCACTACCATCTGAAGGTTTTCTTCTTGGTTTTCTTCTTGGTTTCTTTTTCTTAGGTTTTCTAATCTCCTCTTCGTTTTCCCATACTACCGCATTTTTAGGTTTCCTATTGGGTCTCGGTTTTCTTTTAGGTTTAGGTTTAGAAACCTCTACAGGTTTCACTTCTTGTTGTTTTGAACCAAAAAGTCTTTTAAAAAATTCTATAATTTTCTTCATAATTTAATTGTTTATATAAATATAACCCCAAATTGGGTAAATGTAAAGGTTTAAGAATTTGAACAGTCTAATGGAAAGTGTTTTTCATACAATGCCTCAAAAAACAATTTATTCTTTAACCACTTCTTATCGGTCTCTCCGATAGATTTATGATATAATTTAATTTTAGTAGTAACACCTACTTTTATTCCTTCTAAATGATTTAATAAACATATGGGTAAATCATAAAAATGGAATCCCGTAAATTGATCATCAAAGGTCTTTTTTATTCTTTTCTTATTTACCATCATGAATAAACCGTCAATAACTATTACTTCTTTAATATTTTCTCCAAAAGATTTGGAGTACTTCGATACATATTTCTTAGGTCCATTAATATGTCCTACCTGTCCCTGCATACTTTCCAAATGTTGCCACCACTGACCTGATACCAATTTATCTGTTCCCGCAAGACCTAAAATACCATAGTCGGGATTTTTATCGAATAATTTTATAATTTTAGGGGTAAGGTTCTTGGTTTCAAATTCTAAATCGTCATGGATGAAAACAACAATATCGTTTTTAGATTTCTCTAAACCTTCATTATAAATTTCGGTTAACGATCTTTCCCCATTATTCTCGTATACTAAGTATTCATTTTTGGGGTGAGAAAAGAACTTCTTTACATGTTCTAAATAACTTTGGTCGATTTTTCGTGTCGAATAAACTACTGTAATTGTGTTCATAAAAGGTGTTTTAAACGAAGGGTCTATAATAAAAAGATAAATAAAATTAACTTATCAATCAAGGGTTTTTACAATTTCTTGGAATGCCTGTTGGTAGAGGGGTAACATATCATTACTTGTTTTTCTTTGGGGTTGTGTCATTGAAGAGACAGTACTGCGTAACTTATCGGTAAGACCTAAATTGTGTGCCTTATAAAATATTTCTTCTATCTCATCACTGTTTGTCCAACTCATTATCTATAATTATCTAACTTTTCTTGAAACATAAGTGAACCCGGTAGGATTCGAACCTACGACCGTCGCCTTAGAAGGGCGATGCTCTATCCAGCTGAGCTACGAGTCCGTAATATAAAGATAAACACAAAAATGGTTTGAATCAACCCCCACCCCCATATAAAACAAAAAAACCCCACATTTCTGTGGGGTTACTATCGTTCTTGACGTTATTAATGACTACTCAGTCAGTAATTGTTTAGATGTTTTCACGGGTTCACACCCATCTTTATCGATCTTAGTTAACCTATTCTCGAATTTATCAAATCTACTATCAATGTGACGGTAAAGATTATCTATTTGGTCTCTGAGGTCTTTCACCTCACCATCCACCCTAAGATGGATTTCTCTTTGACTATTATCTAAATCTAATTGTGTTCCATTTATAACTTCTTCGAAGTCATCGGAACGTTGTTTAACCTTAACTATACCTACTATAGCGTACCCTAAACCGAGCACACCAATTGATGTAACCATACCTAAAACGAATTCTAAATTTTCCATAATTTTTGTTTTTAATTTAATTTAATTTATGTCAAAGAACGATAGTAGTACTCCGTAGGAGAATCGAACTCCTATTACCAGGATGAAAACCTGGCGTCCTAACCGTTAGACGAACGGAGCTATAATCTCCAAATCCTCACCTTTTTAAGTGGTAACCAGAGTCGTATTGTCCTCAAAATAAGATATTCCTTAAATCTCTTAACCATACGTAATAAATAATACGAAATTTTTTTGTTTTTGTCAATATATAAATTCTAACCGAATAATCAAGTATTTATAATAAGGTCAAGTGATTGATTGATAAAAAAAGTAAAAATTAAAGTTATGGCATTTAAAGACTTATTTAAAGATGAAAACGACATCAACGAAAAATCAGTTGTAGGTTTCCTGTCATTCGCAATAATGGTTTTATTTGCGTTTGCAGATCTTTTAACAGGGTATTTTGGTAAAGACCTTGTAATAAACGAGTTTATCTACAATTCCTTTGTAGTAATAACACTAGGTTCTTTCGGTATCGCTGAAGTAGGTAAGATATTTGGTAAAAAGGGACAAGAAAAAGAATAAAAAAAAATAGCATGGTATTAAAAATTGGATCAAGAGGTAATGAAGTTAAAGAAATGCAAGAGTTTCTCGGAATTGGTGCGGACGGTATTTTCGGTAAAGGAACTGCGTCGTCTGTTAAAGACTACCAAAAAATCAACGGTCTTACTGTTGATGGTATTGTCGGTCCTTCCACTTGGGACTCTATGGGTTTGGCTAGTACTGACAACTCAGAACAAACGTACACAACAGAAAACGGATTAATTGTAAATAGACACTTTCTTCCCGTTGGTGAATATAAACAAGGACCAACCGATAAGGAGTATGTTTTCATACATCACACCGCAGGGTGGCACAACCCATATAACTGTATCGACTCTTGGGGTAGAGATAGTAGAGGTGCGGTTGCAACGGAGTTTGTTTTAGGTGGACAATCAGTTAAAGGTAATGACGACAAATATGATGGTGAAATGGTACAATCTTTCCCTGAAGGTTCATATGGTTGGCATTTGGGTAAAAATGGATCTCAACATATGCACACCCATTCTGTGGGTATCGAGGTATGTAATTTTGGTTACATAGTTAATGGTAAAACATATGCCGGAACAAGAGTTGATGAAAGTCAGATAGTAACACTTGATCAGGAATTTAGAGGACATAAAGATTGGCATAGATATTCAGATGCACAGATTGAATCTTTAAGAAAATGGATTTTATTTGTCGCTGAAAGAGATTCGATAGATGTTCGTAAAGGGTTACCTGACTCTATTAGAAAAATAGGAGTATCCGCATTCGAATTTAACGAGGATGCATATTATGGTAGAATTAAAGGTCTATGGACACACACCAACACACGTAAAGACAAATCTGACATGTTTCCACAAAAGGAACTTATTGATATGTTATTAGGGTTATAAAAAAAACCCCAACAAGGTTTGCTGGGGTTTTAGGTCTATATTGGTTTCAACACCAATAATTTAACGAGAAAAAACGAAAAGATAATCGACAAAGAGTACCTTTGACATATAAATATATATATTTTTCAAAAAAGTCAAGTTTTTAGTTAAATGAGGGGTATATTTTTTGATAATTCCATATTTCCTTCACTAATTTTTAGGATAATATCAGATTTCTCTGTAATCTCTCCTTCTAAAATCTTGTCACTTATAAAATCCTCACACAGGTTTTGAATGATTCGTTTTAGTGGTCTCGCACCATACCCTTCCTCAGAATTTCTACTTAACACCTCCTGAGACACACTACGGTCAAATTTAATTTTGTAGTTACTATCAACTAATCTCTTAGATAAATTATTTAGTTCAATAGTAATAATCTTTTTAAGTGATTTTTCTTCTAATTTATTGAAAACAATAATATCGTCTATTCTATTAAGAAATTCAGGACTAAATTTTTGTTTTAGGGACTTCTTAATAATTGAGTCCTTAACTCTTTCTCTATCACCCTCAGAAGTAAATCCCACACCTCCTCCAAAATCTACAACTTTTTTGGCACCTATATTAGATGTCATGATTATTAGAGTATTTGTGAAATTAACTTGTCTACCAAAAGAATCGGTTAACCTACCCTCATCTAAAATTTGTAATAGGATATTAAATACGTCCTTATGTGCCTTCTCAATTTCGTCGAATAATACGACTGAAAATGGGTTATTCTTAATTTTTTCAGTTAGTTGTCCACCTTCCTCAAACCCAACATAACCTGGAGGAGATCCAATTAATTTAGAAACATTATGTTTTTCCATAAACTCACTCATGTCAACCCTTATAATTTTATCGGGGTCCCCAAATAAAGTATTTGCCAATGTCTTTGCCAAATGTGTTTTACCCACACCCGTAGAACCTAAGAACATAAAAGACCCGATAGGTTTATTGTGTCCCTTAACACCAACCCTATTCCTTCTTATAGATTTAGAGATGATTGAAACAGCATCGTCTTGACCAATTACATTTTTAGATATTGTTTTCTCTAATTGTAATAGAGATTTGGTTTCCTTAGTATCTAATTTGTTAACAGGTACTCCTGTTATATTAGTAACAATGTTATAAACATCATCAATACTGATAGGTTTCTTATTTAATTTTTGTTCCTCATTCCACTTCTTCTTTTCATTATCTAACTTCTTAAGAATCTTTCTCTCCTGATCTCTAAGGTTTGCCGCTTTTTCATAGTCTTGGTTTTTTACAACCTCTAACTTTTTAATTCTAACAGATTCACAAGTCTTCTTTAGTTTCTCTATTGAGTCGGGTATCTTTATGTTTATCTTCTTTTCTGAACCTAATTCATCTAATACGTCGATTGCCTTATCAGGAAATTGTTTATCCGTGATGAATCTCTTACATAATTTAACTATTGTCTCAATAACACCTTTTTGGTATTCAACCCTATGATAGTTTTCATAAGAATCTTTTAAGTTCTTTAAAATATCAATTGTTTCAACGGTTGTAGGTTCTGATAAGATTATCTTTTGGAACCTTCTTGTAAGTGCGGCATCCTTTTCTATGTTCTTTTTATATTCATCGAATGTTGTTGCCCCAATACATTGTATTTCACCTCTCGCAAGTGCGGGTTTTAATATATTTGCGGCATCCATAGATCCCGACGCGTTACCCGCACCGACCATTGTATGAATTTCATCTATAAAGATAACAACATTAGGTGCGTCTTGTAATTCATTTAAAATTACTTTAATTCTTTCTTCAAATTGACCTCTATATTTTGTACCCGCGACCAAAGAAGTTAAATCTAACGACATAATTCTTTTATCTAAAAGGTTGGTGGGACAGTTACCCGTACTAATTAGTAACGCCAATTTTTCAACTAACGCAGATTTACCAACCCCCGCCTCGCCGACGACAATAACGTTATTTTTCTTCTTACGAGATAAAATTTGTGCAATTCGAAGTACTTCTTTATCCCTACCGATAATTGGATCTATGTCCCCTTCTAATGCTAATTGTGTTAAATCACGTGAAAAATTATCAAGTACTGGTGTCTTACTACCTTTCTTACTCCTCTTGCTTTGGGATTGTGCTCCCTCTTCGAAAAAATCTACTGACATATGTTAAAAGTGTTTTAAATAAAGATACATAAAATTGTTCCAAAAGTCAAACCAATTAGGGGGGTTTAATTTTTATTAGATATTTATATGTTATATCGGACTAACTTGACTTTGTCTGTATAAATTGTTATATTAAAGATAAAATAAAAGATTATGGCAATTACATCAGAAAAAATCAATGGAAAGGAGATTCTTGTTGAAATAGAATCATCTAATTTAAGTTCCGCATCTTACAATACGGAAGATGAAACATTGAAAATCACTTTTAAAAGTGGGGTTGTTTATGAGTATTATAAAGTTCCGTGGGAAAAGTTTACAAAACTTAGATTGGCGGAATCGCAAGGTAGGTTTTTTAATTTAAACATTGGAAGATCCTATGAGTACAAGAAACTGTAATGAAGAACAATCAGATTGTTGACGAATTAATTGAAGAGATAGGTAACAACCAAGAGATAGTTAAATCTTTTGAAATAAGAAATTCATTATCCACGGATATTTTTGATAGCAAGGATGATGAATTTTTTATGCATGAGGAAATAAAGAAAAAACTTATGGATGTTACAGATAAATTCATGGATTATTTAGACATTGAATTTTTTATACATGACGTAATCCTAACGGGATCACTGGCAAATTATAATTGGTCAAAATATTCAGACGTGGATTTACATATATTGGTGGATTACAATGAAACCGATTATAACTTAGACATACTTAAAGGGTTCTTTAATAGTAAAAGAAGTCTTTGGAACAAACAACACGAAATTTTAATAAAAGGTTTTGATTGTGAAATTTACGTCCAAGATGTAAATGAACCACACCATGCTTCAGGTATTTATTCAGTATTAAATGACGAGTGGTTAGTAACCCCTGTTAAAACAGTACAGTCAATTGATAAAAGTATGATACTGAAAAAATCAGAAGATTTTGAAGATAGAATCGATGATATATCTGAAAGATTCGATAAAGGGGAGGACGTATTGGAAGATATAAAACTCCTAAAAGTCAAACTAAAAAAGTTTAGACAAAGTGGTTTAGATGGTGGTGGTGAGTTCTCTTATGAGAATTTAGCGTTCAAACTATTACGAAGAAATGGGTATATTGGTAAGTTGTTAGATATCCAAACTAAAACCACAGATAAGAAATTATCCATAGAACAATAGAGATCAATATATTTTTCTCGATATTGTTGTATTTATAGTATAAGAATAAGTTATAAATAATTATTTAAATATGTCAGATCTTAGACCATTGGGTAGTGAAAAACTACCTGTAGAAGAAAAATTAAAAAGGATTATGGAAATCGCCAACTATGGTAGAACCCCTAAATCCACGATTAACGAGAACAAATCAAACAAGAATGTAGAGTTCCTTATGGAGGCTGACAACGGAGTGTATGGTGTTGTTCGAGAAGGATCTTCGTACTATGTACTGAAAGGTATTAACGAAGCATCCCTTGATTATATCGGTGGAATGTTTATGAAGGACAAAAACAAGTTTTCGTCTTACTCATCAGCACTAAAACGATTAGAACTTATAAGTGGTCAAGAAACACTTAACGAAGCAAAGAAATACGTATTAAAATCTAAGGACACCTCACCTGTTGCTGATGTACCTGTAGAAGATGTACCCGCAGAACCTGTGGCAGATGCACCTATAGATGACTCACCAATAGATGATTTACCTCCAGCGGACCCAGGTATGGAAGACGAATTACCGTCTGATGAACCTGCAATGGAACCTGAAGGTGACCAAGAAGATGAAGGTAAAAGATCAGATTACATGTCGGATATACAGAAATTCTCAGGTAAATTAGGTCAGTCGTTAAGAGACGTTAAAGAAAAGATGGAAAGTGATGACATTAAGTATGTTATCAACATGGTCCTTTCTGCTGTCAACCTTGATTCATTAGATGAAGAGGATAAAGAAGAAATTGCTGAGAGATTCGAACCTAAAGATGATATGTCTGATGATATGTCTGATGAAGGGGGTATGGATGATATGTCTGATGAAGATTCAATAGATGGAGATCTTGAAGGTCCGTCTGACGAAGAGTTAGATGAAATAATGAACAAATTGGAAAGTTTTATTGATACTGACAATATTGTTGATGAAGATGAAATACCAGAAGGTGATTTACCTGAATCAGAAAAAATAGAAGAAAAAAGAATAGAGGACATTGCAGACTTAAGTGTAAGACACGAAGAGGTATCTGAAATGGAAGAAGACGTAGAACTTGACTTAGAAGAACTCAAAAAGGAAATCAACAAGAATGTTGACGATACTTTGAGTAAATACTTTAAGTAATATGAGACTTATCTATATTAATGAAATTGGTGCTGACTATAAAGGTCAGAAACAATATGAATTTATTTTTAGTGATCAACTTGAGTTTGATATAGAGGAGTGGTATCATATACCCGCATCTACATGTGTAGAAACATTATCTCCCCACTTAGAATATATCACTTTAGTTGGCGTACTTAAAAATAGTGACATTGACTTAGAACTAATACAAAAATCGGATTACTTTGGTGTTATCGATGCCGTTGACGGTGTTGTTTCATTAGGGTGGGAAAAGTTCGACTATGAGAGTGAGTTCGAAAGACTTACATTTTCGTTCGGTGAAAAAATAGATAAGGTTAGTAAAAAAATAGAATCAAGAGGTTTCTCTCTAATAAAGGAAGAATTAAACTATAATACGGGAATATGAAAAGAAGTGTAGTAATAACAAAACTTTTAAATGAAGGGTTCACTGAAAAGTTCCTTTCTAAGTTAACAGATAAACAAGTAACCGAACTATCAAGTAGGGTACTATCTGAAGAAACCTTAAATATCCCTAAAGATGATCAGCAGGGTGTAGATGATGCAAAGAGTAAAAATGTAAAATTTGTCACTTATGAAGAAGAAACCGAAGAAGAGGATGAAGAATTAGATGAGGAACAAAGTATTGAGGAATGGGTAGAAGGTGTAGTTAAAGAAAACTATCACACAGATACCACAACTAAAAAAGAAATCTATGAAATGATAGGGGCACTTTCAGATTCCCCCGAAGCGTTAGTAAATGCCATGGATTATTTTAGTGTAGATGAACAATCTCCTGAACCATCCAAACCTGATACCGATGCACCTGTAAGGGAAAAACCAACAACAAGGCCAGGTAAACCAAAAAGAGAAAACCCTTTTGAACCAAAACATAAACCAAAACCTAAGGCTAAGTTACCAAAACAACTAAGTTTTGATTCTATTGGTCTTGATTTAAAAATGGCAGCAGAATGATTAGTAAAAAAGATTTAATAGAAACAGTAAAAAGAATAAAAGAAATGCCGGTAGACTACGGAGATAACCCTGAAAGAATGACACCTGACGTGGAAGATAAATTAGCGTCAAGAGAAACACCTTATAAAGATAATCCTTCGTTTCCTGAAGAATCACCAGAAGGTGTTGCGTCTAACTTTGAAGAACTGTTAGCATCCAAGAGATTTAAGGATGTTGTCGCAAAAGTAAAAAGATATACAGGTGAAGAAGGTAATGTAACGGATCAGAATGTACTATCTCAACTAATGAGTACTATGCAACGAACATTAATGAGTGTTTTAAGATTCGAACAGGATAATAAAGAATATTTAGAAAATTTAGCGGTAGAACTTGTTAAGAAAGAAATGTCATTACCTGAAGATACATTACAATTCGACGCAAAATTAGTTGGTATTGGTGGTATAGATTCAGAAGGATTTTCGAAAGAATCTGAAGACCCAAGTGAAGAAGAGGTTGAAGACCAATTCGGGGTAAAACCTGAGGAAGCGGAAGACGGTATTGAGGATTTCATGAATGCTATGGAAAAGTTTGATCAGGAAACCGCAAAAAGAAGATTTGTAAATGCACTAATCCAAGGAGCGTCCAAGAAAGGTCACTATATGTTTGAATTGGTTGCTGACGAATTAACTCAAAGAGACCCAAACATCGTAAACCAATATGGTGTTTTAATGTCGGTCAACGATTTACTTTATTGGGTACTACCTGATGAAATGATGGAAATGGGTATGGGTGATGGACAACAAGCCGGAAAAGAAGAAATAGATACAGAAACAGATCCTCCTACAATTATCGCAAGAGCGGTATTTTTCCCTGCATTGATTCACGAAGTAATAAAAGGGGTGATGGAAATTATGGGCACACAAGGTTTACCTGACGATCCAAGATCTGCAGAGATGGTGATGAATAAAACTGACACTTTACCTTCAGAAATTTGGGATTTAAGATTAGGACCAATTATTTGGGAGAAATTTAGATCTTCATATCCTGATAGGTTAAATCAAGAAGATATGACACACATCCAAAATTATCTTTTCTCAAGATTTTCTCAATTAGATGCTGAAGAATTTTTCAGAGTTGCTAAAGAGATAATGAGAGGTTCGGCGATGGGTAAAAGTATTTTAGGTAACATGGTAGATCAGATTATTCAAGATTTACAAAATGAAGATTACGAAGAGGACCAATATAATAGAGAAAAAGATGATGACGATGACGATGGTCTCGGAGGATTCTTAGGGTCATTAGGGATTACATTTTCCCCTGAAGACGACAATTAAATAACACAGATTATAAGAAAGTGGTCAATAGACCACTTTTTTTGTATTTATAGGATATGGACAAACAGAAACTTATACAGTTAAAAGAATATGCGAAGATCATGAAAGATACTCCGTATGCTCTTAAGACTTATTTAACTACGTACGACAACACACAAAAAAAATATGTACCGTTAGAATTATTTCCTGACCAAATACAGTTGATTAACGACTACGACAACTATAATGAAAACATAACTCGTAAGTATAGACAGGCGGGTGTGTCTACGGTTACTGCCGCTTGGTTATCTAAAAGGATACAGATGGCAAAACCTAGTGAACCTGAAAGGATTCTAATCATTGCTAACAAGAGGGACACCGCAATTGAAATGGCTAACAAAGTTAGGGGTTTCTTAGATCAGTGGCCCGAATGGATTAATGTCGGTTTCTCTGCAGATAAAAATTCAGAAAGTAGGTATCGTATGAATAACGGGTGTGAGGTTAAGGCCGTTGCAACATCCGCAGATGCACTACGTGGATATACACCATCGGTTTTAGTATTTGATGAGGCCGCATATATTGAGGCTGGAGAAGATTTTTGGGCAGCATGTATGGCATCCCTATCTACGGGTGGTAAAGTAATTCTTATCTCCACACCTAACGGACATGACCCAATCTATTACGGGGTTTATGATCAGGCGTTACGAGGTATGAATGATTTCCATATAACCGATTTAAGGTGGTTTAAAGATCCAAGATATGCTAGTGACTTAAAATGGATTAAAGTGGAAGATATCATACATTATATGTTGAATAGAGATCAGTATAATGATGATGAAATAATTTTAGAACAAGGTTGGGAAGGATATGAAGAATTACTTGAACAAGGATACAAACCGTACTCTCATTGGTTTGAGAATATGGCAAAAAAATTCAAATATGAAAAACGAAAAATCGCACAAGAATTGGAGTGTGACTTCCTCGGTTCTGGTGACGGTGTTATCCCAAGTACAGTACAAGACAGGATAAGAAAAACCATGATAAAGGACCCTATGGAAAAATACATGAAGGGTAATTTTTGGTTATGGAAAGAACCAATTGAAGGTCATAGGTATATAATGGGGGTTGATGTTTCTCGAGGAGATAGTGCCGATTCGTCATCCATATGTGTCATTGATTTTGATGAAAACGAACAAGTTGCAGAATATGTTGGTATGATACCACCTGACGACTTAGCATCTGTGGTTTATAAGTGGGGTACTTTATATAAGGCATTCGTAGCCACCGACATTACAGGGGGTATGGGTATCGCAACATCACGTAAACTACAAGAAATGGATTATAAAGACCAATATATTGATGGGGTGAACTCAAACAATATTTGGCAATATAATAAGAAGGCTTTAGAGAAAATACCTGGTATAAATTTCAATAATAAACGAACACAGATTGTTTCAACCTTTGAGGAGAAACTTAGACATGGTTTCAAAGTTAAATCGTCAAGATTACTTAACGAATTAAACACGTTTGTCTATATAAATGGTAGACCAAACCACATGAAAGGATCACATGACGATGCAATAATGGCGATGGCTATTGCAATGTATGTCGGTGATATATGTTTCACTCAACTACAAAGAAGTGAAAACACAAATAAGGCAATGTTAGATTCATGGTTACTAACAGAGAGAACATATGAGACTAAAAAATCATTCTACTCACATGGTACCGCCTTTGACGCTGTAGGTTCTATGACAACAGACGGACAACCGTATAACCCTTCCAGTCAGAATGTTACTAAGGACCAATATTTAGAAAATAGTTGGTTATTTAGTAAAAGAGGATATAGATAATTAAACAGGTTTAAAATGTCGAAAAAATTACGTATATTATAAAGACTAATATTTATTACTATGGCAAAACAACAACAAACGGTATATCAAAGGTTAACAAAGGTTTTCGGTTTTACGGCCGACCAACCTTCTCCACCTCCACAGTACAAATTTGATAGAGACACTCTGTTAAAGACAGATAGTAAGGAAGATTATCAAAAATCACTCCTTCAACAACAACAATCCCAATACATTGCGGATAAGTGGTCTAAATTAGATCAATCTCTATATAACCAATCGGTTTACTATGAACCTAACAGATTGGCGGCCTATTATGATTATGAGTCAATGGAGTTTACCCCTGAAATATCTGCGGCGTTAGATATATATGCGGAGGAGTCAACAACTCTATCCGAAAAAGGAGACATACTCACAATTTATTCAGAATCAAAACGAGTTAAAAATATACTTACAGATCTTTTTGAAAATGTTTTAGATGTTAACACAAACTTACAAATGTGGTGTAGAGGTTTAGGTAAGTATGGTGATAACTTCGTTTATTTAAAGATAGACCCTGAAAGGGGTGTGGTTGGATGTCAACAATTACCTAATATTGAAATTGAGAGACATGAGGGTGCGGCGTCTAACGTTCATAAAGCGGAACCATCATCTAATATTACAATGCCAAGTAGAGAACTGAGATTTGCATGGAAGAATAAAGACATGGAGTTTCAAGCGTGGGAAGTTGCACATTTTAGATTATTGGGTGATGACAGAAAACTACCTTACGGTACATCTATGTTAGATAAGGTAAGACGTATATGGAAACAACTATTACTTGCGGAAGATGCAATGTTAATATATAGAACATCAAGGGCACCTGAAAGAAGGGTCTTTAAAGTTTTTGTTGGTAATATGGATGATAAGGATATTGAAGCATATGTACAACGTGTTGCAAACAAATTCAAAAGAGATCAAGTAGTGGATCCCTCAAATGGACAAGTGGATATGAGATACAACCAAATGGCAGTAGATCAAGATTACTTTATTCCTGTTAGAGACCCGGGTCAGACTTCACCAATTGAAACATTACCAGGAGCACAAAATTTAGGTGAAATTGCAGATATTGAATATATTCAAAAGAAAATGTTGGCGGCACTTAGAATACCTAAGGCGTTTTTAGGTTTTGAAGAGATAGTTGGTGATGGTAAGACTTTAGCATTAATGGATATTCGTTTTGCAAGAACCATTAACAGACTTCAGAAATCATTAATACAGGAATTAAATAAAATTGCATTAGTACATTTATATTTGTTAGGTTTAGAAGATGAATTAGATAATTTTACATTGTCTTTAACTAACCCGTCCGCACAATCCGATTTATTAAAGGTAGAACAGTGGAAAGAGAAAGTAACACTATATAAAGATGCTACCTCTGATCAATCTCAGATTGGTATACAACCTGTTTCACATACGTGGGCTAAAAAGAACATCTTAGGTATGAGTGATAATGATGTAGTTTTAGATTTACAACAACAAAGACTTGAACGTGCACTTGGTGGTGAGTTAGGTGCAACACCTACAATTATCAAGAGAACGGGCGTATTTGATGAGGTAGATAAAAAATATGGTATACCTGAAGAAGAAAGACAAGCTATGTCTGATACTCCAGGTGGAGATATGGGTATGGATGATACAGGGGGTGGACCACCACCGCCAGCGGGAGACATGGGGGGTGAGGAACCTTTAAGTGAATCTAAGGTTAAACGTGAGAATAGTAAAAAATCTAAAATATTAAGTATGTTAGGTGACGAATCACAAGATTTTGATGACCTTTTTGATGTCGATAAGGCACAACGTAATATTTATGAAGTAGAGAATAAACTCAAAGACATATTAAAAGATTAATTATGGCAACATTTGGTAACATAAAAAACAAGATATTAGTTAAACTAACTGAATCGTACGGTAAAGAGGATTTTAAAGGTAATCTTAACACATACTTTAAACCAATTACTAAAAGTGATACTCTCAAAGAGATGTACTCATTATATGAAGAATTAGAGGGTAAGACTTTTGAGGATAAAGAAACCGCTACTTTATATGTGGAAGAACTATCAAAAATATTAAAGGAGAAACATTCCAAGATACAAACTGATTTAGATCAATTGAATGAAAGTCTTTCTAACGTAGAGTATGTTACTAACAGTCTATATGAAAGTATTGATTCGTTGTCTACACCAGACAATCTAAGTAATATATCGGATAAGGTTATTGCAAAAAAATATTTAGTAGAACATTTAACAAAGGTTAAAACAGACGAGGAACTTACAGTTGGTGAGGGGGTAAATGAATCATTATTAAATTCTGTTTTAGTAAATAATTTTAATGCGGGTTTTGATAAGACATTAAATGAAGAAGATAAAGGTAGATTAAAGGAAATATTATCCCTTAACCAAGAAGATTTGGAAACTAAATTTACCGAATTGACTGAAAGTATTAATAGTAAGTTAGATTCAATTGTAGAATCGGACGTAGAGTTCAAATCTAAGTCTGAGGACGTTAAGACAGAAATTAACGAAATGAATCAAAGTAAGTATAACCTATACAGGTTAGAAGAGTTATTGGATAACTTATTAGATTAGTATTCCTTGACGGTTGCTACCTTAGAGGTGTAAACCTTCACTTTTGAAACATCATAATCAATCGTGGAGGTTTTTTATTGCTCGTTATCGTCGTTTAACTTCTGTATGTAAGCTGCCTTTTGTTTTTGAAGTCTTTTTTTGACAGATGGTTTAGTGAATTGTTTATTCTCTCTAAGCATGTTAGTCTGTTTTACGTTTCGTATCTTTCTACGTAATTTCTTTATTGCCTTCTCGATACCACCCTTGTCTACTTTTATTATTAACATGTATGTTTTTGTATATCAATAAATATACTAGAAAAATTTGTTTTTTCAAAGAAAATTACTTATATTTTATTAAACACCATTAAAAGATTATAACAATGAAATAAATGAAACTAGGACGTTACATTCCATTAGGGGACCACAAAAACGTTAAGATTGGATATGGGACAATAAACCATAAAAACTTAAAAACGATTTACCTCTCTTTAAACTCTTGGTTGGAACCCAATGAGATATGTGAGGATTACGATGCAATATTAAGATCATCAAAGAATAAAATAAAAAGATTAGTACATAATTTAGGTCACGGACTCTTTAGAGAAGAGTCTATTGTTGATTTAGATGTAAGAACTAAAGGAATAAAAAAAGAAAAGAGATCTTTTATGAATTTAGAAGTTACTCTTTATACGTTAAAACAGGTGAATGTTAAAGATAAAGACCTAAAAACAGACATGCACAGTCTACTATGTGAAATTGTCGATACTTGTTTAGAAAACGATTTATTATACAATTTCCACAAAAAGAAAAAATAAGTTCGATTTCGATGTATTTATAGTAATAAAAACTATACATACATGAAAGTATTAGGACCAAACGAAACAGGTAAAGGAATATTAATAGAATATGATGCAGGATTTATTTCTCCTAAAGAGAATAAAGGTATCATATCAGAAATGAAGGGAATTGACTTCTCTAAAGATATTGTCCTTTATGCTGTTCTACAAAAATATGATACCCCAAATAAAAATGGGAGGATCTATCCAGAGAGGTTACTCAAGAGAGAGATGGAAAAGTATCAAGAGATAATCAATAAGGGTTCAGCACTAAATGAGTTAAATCACCCATCATCTTCACTTATAGATTTAGATAGAGTTTCACACACGATCACCGAAACATGGTGGGACGGTAAAATTCTTATGGGAAAGATTAAACTTCTTCTCTCACCTGGTTGGAAGAAATCAGGTATAGTAAGTACCAAAGGAGATCAGGCAGCAATGTTAATAATGAACGGGGTTACCTTAGGTATCTCGTCAAGAGGGGTAGGGTCACTTAAATCAGTTAAAGGTCAAAATATAGTACAAGAAGACTTTGAATTGGTTTGTTTTGATTTAGTATCATCACCTTCAACACCTGGTGCGTATGTATTTCAGGATCCGGGGGATAGAGAAAAGTACGAAGAATCTATTGAAGAACAACCCATCATGGACGAAAGAATGAGTAAACTAATGGGCAATCTTAATAGTTTCCTATCAAAATAATAAATTTTTCTTTGATTACTATATCATAAAAGTAATTTTTTCCTAATTAACAACTATTTATTACTAAACAATTAAAACAAATGAGTAAAAAATCCATTTTAGAACAAGCATTGCTTCAAGTACAAGACCTTGAAGAGGCAGTAAAGGCAAACGCAAAAGGTATACTTGCTTCAACCATGAAGGAAGAACTAAATGAAGTCCTAAACGAATCTATGGAACAAGAGGAAGTTGAACTTTCTACTAAAGAAGACGAACAAGATATGCCAATCTCGGAACAAGGAATTGATGACGAGGAAGGAAATGACGACGAAACTTCGATAAACGACGACGACACAGACAAAGTTGATCCAGACATGGAAGATGAAGAAGGTGAAGACGAATCAGACGACGAATTATCTATAGATGATGAGGACGAAGATTTTTCATTACCAATGGATTCTGAAGGAGAAGGAGAAGACGAAGTCCTCGATATGACCGACGCATCTGACGATGAAGTCTTAAAGGTATTCAAATCAATGAAACCTGAAGACGGAATTGTTGTGAAACGTGACGGTGATAATGTTGAACTCGAAGATGGAGACGACGAATACATCATCAAATTGGATGACGAAGAAAGTGAAGTCGAAAAGATCGAATCTGAAGACGACGAAATGGGATTACCTGAAATGGGTGATGACATGGAAGACGAAGAAGGTGAAGTATCTGAAACCGATGACACTATCTACGAAGTTGAATTAGAAGACGTATCTGAAGAATCCGAAGAAGAAGTTTCCGACAAGGAGGTATCTGAAGAAGAAATTGACGAATCAGAGGGATCTGATGAGGAAATGGAAGAAGAAGTCTCTGAAGAGGAAGAATCTCATGAAGAGGAAGTCGACGAAGCTGCAAGAACAAAATCTAACGCACATGGTGGGGTTAGAACAGGTCTTAAGAGTAAGAAATTATTCAAGGCCGGTTCAAAAGCAATCAACGAAGAAGTTGAAACTTTAAAGAAACAAAACGGTGAATACAAAAAAGCGTTAGTTATGTTTAAAGAAAAACTGAACGAGGTTGCTGTGTTTAACGCTAACTTGGCATATGCTACAAGATTGTTCACAGAACATTCGACAACTCGAAAAGAGAAACTAAATATTTTGAAAAGATTTGACTCTGTCAGTTCTTTAACAGAATCTAAGTCCACCTATAAAGTAATAGAAGGTGAGTTAGGTTCAAAACAAAATGTTACTGAGTCGGTTGCTAAGGCAATCGTTTCAACTCCGACATCATCCTCATCTCAAGAAGTACTTTCAGAAACGAAAGCGTACGAAAGTCCACAATTCAAGAGAATGAAAGATTTAATGTCAAAATTATAATAAAATAAATAAAAAAACTAAAACTTACATTTAAAATGGGAGCATTATTAGAATCAGGTATGGTTGGTAACATTGGGTTAAAACACCTAAGAGTTATCAAGGAAGATACCATCAAAAAATGGGATGACCTAGGTTTCTTAGAGGGACTTAATGGACATCAAAAAGATAATATCGCACAGTTATATGAAAACCAAGCGTCTTATCTAATAAACGAAGCTGCTGTGTCTGACGCATCAGGTTCATTCGAAACAGTTGTTTTTCCAATTATACGTAGAGTATTCTCTAAGTTATTGGCTAACGATATCGTTTCTGTACAAGCTATGAACTTACCAATTGGTAAATTGTTCTATTTTGTACCTAAAATTGCTGAAAGAAATAATGACGGAACTCACAACAAACCTTATGGTGTGCCGAACGGAGCTAATGACGTAGCAAACGGAGATTTCACAGGAACTAACCTTTATGATAGATTTTATGAAGAAGGTGACGATGCTGCTGAAGGTATCTACGATTACTCAAAAGGTAAATTCGCAGAGCAAACTATTAAAGGTACCGTTGGTACAGGAGTAGTTACATTCGCTGAAGGTGTTCCAACTGGAGGAGCTACACTTACAGCAGGTGCAACATCATCTGTTATTGTTAAATTTGGAGGATTTTCAAAATTAGGATCAGGTAAAATTGCGGGACCTAATGGTAACGAAATGGATACTGAAGAATTTTTGGCATCGTTAGATATCAGAAGTGCTGATGTAACGGCTGAAGAAGCAAAAATTGGTGTAATACCTTTTAACGTTGTAACTCAGAAATACGGAAGTGGTATTGTTGAGTACGGACAAAAAGGTGTAGGAGCTGCCGGTGGTAGTTACCCTGATATCGTTGATAAGGATGGAATCATCTTTTTACAATTAGATCTTCAAACTTATAGTGCAACAGGTGGTTTTAATGACTACACTGCAGCAGGAACTGAATTAGCTGAAAATTTCATTGGAACTTACAGACAATACGGTACACTTGAATTCGAAGATGAGATCGGAGAAGTATCTTTCGATTTAGATTCTGTAACAGTTTCTGTTACTGAAAGAAAGTTAAGAGCAAGTTGGTCTCCTGAATTGGCTCAGGATGTATCTGCTTTCCATAACATCGACGCTGAAGCTGAGTTAACTGCATTGTTATCTGAGCAAATCGCGGCTGAAGTTGATAGAGAGATCTTAAGAGACTTAAGAAAAGGTGCAGCTTGGAACCTTAAATGGGATTACAATGAGTGGAAATATGGTGGAGACAACAACAAAACTCTACAAGGGTATACTCAAAAGGATTGGAACCAAACGTTAATTACTAAAATTAACCAATTATCGGCTCAAATCCATAAAACAACACTTAGAGGTGGTGCTAACTGGATCGTAGTTTCTTCAGAAGTTTCTGCAGTATTCGATGATTTAGAGTATTTCCACGTATCTAATGCTGGTGCTGAACAAGATCAATACAATATGGGTATTGAAAAAGTTGGTACTTTAGCAGGAAGATATCAAGTGTATAGAGATCCTTACTTCCCAGCGGGTAAAGTATTGGTTGGACATAAAGGAAAATCGTTGTTAGACGCGGGGTACATATATGCACCTTACGTACCGTTACAACTTACACCTACAATGTACAATCCATTCAACTTTACACCGATCAAGGGTATCATGACGAGATACGCTAAGAAAATGGTTAATAACCGTTACTTCGGTGTAATTAATGTTGCAGGATTACAAACATTCAACTTAGACACTTTAAGATAATATATCTTTAAGTTCTATTAATATTAAAGGGGATCGATTCGGTCCCCTTTTTTTATTGCATAATTTTCCGTACATTATAGTATATGATATGGAAAGATTACTTCGTTAGTATTGCAGAACAAGTTAAAGAAAAGTCCAAAGACATTAAGACCAAGATAGGTGCTGTTATTGTTGGTAAGGACAATGAAATCCTGAGTACGGGGTATAACTCATTCCCAAGAGGATTAAACGATAGTGTGGTTCAGAGACAAGAACGACCTGAAAAATACTTTTGGTTTGAACATGCAGAAAGAAACGCCATATATAATGCCGCAAGAATAGGTGTATCATTAAAACAATCCACAGTATATCTAACTTCGGGACTACCATGTATGGACTGTGCAAGAGGTTTGGTACAATCGGGTGTAATAAAGATTGTATGTAAAGAACATTGTACTACTAAAAATTTAGGTAAGTGGAAAGAAAGTCAAGAACGATCTCTTATTTTGTTAAATGAGTGTGGGGTAGAAGTCGAGTTTTATTAAGTTTTCTAATTTTAACATTTAAATCTCCCGTTCCTTTAATAACTCTATGGAACTCACCTTCGGGAATTGTAATCACTAAACCCTTAGTAATCTTAATTGGTAGTTTATTATCCATTTGAAATGACCAATCACTTTCATGTAAAAAAGTTACCTCACGATCTTCATTATCGAAATGCCATTTTAATTCAGACTTGTTGATGTCTTTAGAAAAGGTCCTCGTACTATGGTTTTTAGATAAAATCTCTCTAAATGGTAGTGTCTCCCCCATTAAAGTTTGAATTTTTTCGTATTAGTTTGTTTAATAATATCCATTAGTGATTTAAAAAGTGGTTTATCATTTATATAGAGACCTCTAATGATAATTTTACCATATTCTATTAGTCCTATACCTGATTCCCACTCGTCGAAATCCTTACCTACGTCACCTTCTTCAAATGCAATTGTGGAATACATAGTTAGACTACCCTCAACCATTTCGGCATTATCTTTATCAATTACATCGTATGAGTAACGACCATCTTCGTCTTCGTCCTCTTCAGGGTATTTGTCTGCCATGTAATAATCATTATCTATCATGTCAGTATGTGCAATAAACTTAGTTTTTTTTATTCTGTGTTGTACAATAAATAAACCTGTATTTTTATCCCACAAAAGTAGTTGGAAATTATCTTCGACGTCATCGAGTTCAGAGTCGTAAAACCCTTCACCAGTAGACTCAGGATATTCTGGTGGATCATTATAATCCTCTGTTAAGTTGTATAATCTCATATTACCATGGATTTGAAGATTTTATTCCTAATGCTTTACGGTATCTTACAATATTACAACTCCAATAACCTGCCGTTGTACGGTCTTTCTTTTCACTACACTTATGTCGAGATCTAAAAGATTTAGCTGCCGCCTTATCATTATTCCTTATTCTCATGTTTGGGTCACCAAATGTTACTTTCTTAACAGTACCCTTAGGTGTTTTTACGTACACCGCAAATTTCTTAGGACCACTTGGAGTTCTGAAAGGTTTGTTTAACTTAACATTCTTACCCCTATGTTTAACTTCAAGTAGATATTCGTCATGATTTTCAATAAAAGGTATATCTAAATAAACTTCCATACCTTCATAGATACCCGTTTCACCTAAATCTGTATTAATTAAATCCAAATCGATTCCTGAGACTTCTAAGACATTATCTTCATTTAACTGACGTACTTCATTATATAAGTTAAAAAACTCGTTAGAATAGATCCTATATACGTTCTCTACAATAGGTAGGTCATTATTAATGTGGTACTGTAATCCTTCACTTATTTGTTTAGACTCATTAACCATCTTAAGTTTAGGTTCCTGTACTGTTAACTTTTGTTGATCTAAGTTATTGAAAACTAAAGAAATAATTCTGTTTTCATCAAACCTCGCAAAGTTAGGTGTTCTACCTTTACCTGATTTTTTACTTTTTCTCTCTTTACGTCTTTTTTGACGTGTCATTGATTTTTTTTCTTTCTTACTGTACGACCCTGTTGTTTTAGGTGTTTTCTTAGAGACTTTTTTAGATGGTCTACATTTCGGGTATCCCTTTCTTTTCGAGTCTCCATCTGCATCACCTCTTCCACATGGTGGGTGTTTACCATCTACTTTACGAGATACATCAACCCATTTTTCTTTAAACCAACGACCAAGATCTTCCTGAAGTACCTCTCCATTTGAGAGACACTCCTCTAAATAAACCTTATCTTCTTCGTTTATGGTAATTTTCATTTAATTCTTTTTCTTCGGAGTTGATGGTGGGTTTAAAAATTCTTGAAATTTCTTAGTTAGTTGTTCAAGTTCAGGATCATTCATACCATCAAGTAGGTCACTTGAATATTGTTTTATAAACGATGGTGTTACGAACATGTATGTGTCTTTATGTATAGTTAACTCGGTACTTGTACTATGTTCTTTTATACAAGGTCCTATAGACAATGCTTGTGAATTTTCCTCAGTATCAAAAGTACATACAATAGCACTAATGACTGGCATTCCTAATAAGTACTCACATACGAATATAATGTTGCTGGCCTTCTTTGAGGTATGACTCTTATCTCCTGAAATATTTAATCCCTCTTTTCCAACTGAACTAACCATTGCCTTTGCAAATGCCAATCCTCCAATACCTGTAGCAAGTCCAAGAACCCCTTCTAATAACTCCTTAGAAAACGTCGCTCCCCAAGAATTAGATTTATGATTAACATCTTCTTCATTAACGTGTACGAAACAACCTGAAGAATCAATTATTTTTTGTAATGCGTCGTAATCATAAAGAGATTTTCCTTCTTTATCCAATGCCTTTGTCATTGCACCAAAAAATACAGACACTTCTGCAAATACATCTCTTACTTCTTTTTCTATTGTTGTATTGGTCATATCAGTAGTTGCCATCATGATATTACCTGTTTCATTAAAAACAAACCCTTTTTTAACTTCTTGGTTATTTGGGTCTTGTTGTGTTACTTTATCAGCCATATTAATTTATTTTAAAATTTTATTTTTTCTTTTTACAGTATGAACCTGAACATCTTTTTTTACCGTCCAAACCCTTAATTGATCCTTTACAAACTCGTACCGCATATCCGTTAGCATAAGCACTTGGATAAACGTCGAATTTAGATTTTGCGGCGGATTTACCACGAGAACATAATTTGTTTTTAGTTTTCTTCTTTGATTCATGTAATTCACCACCATCCTCAGTTTGGTTCATTAAGAAATCTAATACCTGATCCATATTTTCCTTAGCAACGCTGACGTGGTCATCTGCCCAATCATGTCCGTTTTGTAATATGTCTTCGATCACACTTTCCTCTAAGTTTAACAAAATCTCACATTGTCTGTGTATTTGTTTAAGGTTACTGAAGAACATATAATTTTCAGTCCTTTCCTCGTTAAGTGAGTTTAAGTGTTTTTTAATTAATTTTTTAATATTGTTCATATCTAATAAATAGTTTATTTTTCGGATACAATCTCGAATTTTATAACTTCAGGGTAAAAAATCTCTTCATTATGTTTAACCCCTTTTATTTCTATATAATACTCTCTCGGTATTAATATTGAAGTATCCAAAACGAAACTATTCTCATTAGTCACATCCATGTATGTCCAATCAAAAACATTCACATTGGTTACACCCTCTTTAATGTAGATTCGATAGAACACCTCATCAAACAATTCATTTGTTGATTTACTAATAGTTCTAAATATTGCGGTTAGTTTTCTTACTTCTCCCGACTTTATTTTTTCGTTTTGTTTTATACCTGAATACTGTACAACATACTTATTAGATTCAATTTGGTTTTCACCAATACTAAATTTTGAAGAGTATGGTTTTGGTACAAATTTTTGTGTTATGTCAGGGAATGTGTTTCCCTCAACATTAATACCTTTCCATACATCATAAAAGAATCGTTTACCGTCACAAAGTAATCCATCGATACCTAATGTAACTTTGTAAACACCCTTTCTAATTTTATTAACAGTAAGTCCTGTTAATCCCGATATAGGTGTTTTTGTTGAATCTAAAATATCGACAGTTGGTATTTGATCTAAATCAAAAAAGTTAGTTTCCTTATTAACATATAAAAATAAGTTTTGATCGGTCTTTTCTATAAAATTTTCACGATCGTCAACAATTCTATCACTAAAGTTAGTTTCTAAATATGGTTCAAAAAATGTCTGAGTATATTTTGTAAAGAATGCGACAGACTGATCTACTTCGGATGTTAAATCTTCATATAGAGGTTCAAATGCAATACCTAAACCGTAGTTTACTGTTCCACCTGTTAAAATACCATTTATGTAAGTTGTAATGTCAACATCTAAATGTTCGTTACCATTGTCGAATTGTTGTTCACCTATGATTATTGGGTTATTTGAATAAATTCCTTCGGCTGTCCAAGGATCTAAAGTTGTTCTTGAAAACCAGTTTGATGGTCGAATATCAAAAGTATCATTCCCCGTTGTATAGTCATACCCCGAATCTTGATAATCAAACCCGACACCCTCATCCCAATACTGAGTTATTTGGAATAATACAAGTTTAAATGAGGTTGTCCTTTCTCGACCTGTACCTCTTTTTGCACCTAAGAAAGTTTCATCACCAAAAATAGTGTTGGTCATGTGAATCTTGTGTACGGTATCTGATTTTAGGACATAGTCCCCATTATCTATTTTAGATTTTAAACCATCTAAATCTAACTTAAGGATATATTTGGAAAATCCCGATCCATAAAAAATCTCAGTAGTTGGATTTTTTGCGGTATTAACCTTCAAACCTTTAATTATAGTGTTGTTTTTTTCGAAATATGAACGATAGTATGACATCTTGTGTTTAGTTTCTTATATAAATATCGCTTAGTTTATTCTAATCGACTTATTTAAGATGTCATTTTCAAGTGTTTTTCTAAGTTCTACTAATTTATCCCAATCTGAGTAACCATTTTTAACCATTGGTTTTGTTGGTTGGTGGGCGTGTCCAGCGATAACTCTTGTTAAGACATCTAAATAACTTAATAGGGTCTCACCCCTTACAGTTGAGAAAGTATTAGGTTCAATCGAAGTAAGAAGATCTTCTTGAGTGTATTCGTATTTATCTAACTTATTAAATAATATTTTCTTAGTACCTACAGAATTTGTATCGGTTGATATCATAAAGATTCTATCAGATGATATTGTACTAAATGACTGTTCAAGTGTGGTGGAAACTGTTTTAAGTATTTTTTCTTTTTTCTTTTCAGTAATTGGTTTTGGTGTGGGTTCGGTTGGACTATAAACTAATCCAGACCCCATAATCGTTGTTCCAAGACATGATGGAGTAATCTTAGATAAAAAAGTAACATCGGTTAATGTTTTTACGGGTCTATAATAAAATGGGTGTAAATCAACTTTGGGTAAATTACCATCAAAATTTCTAATACCCTCAGCATTCATTTCACATATCGTTTTTCGTATGGTTATGTATGCTAGTTCGTAACTACCCACAGTTTGAGAAAACGATGGTGACGATAATGTACCGTCTGTGTTAACTAACTTAATTTGTTCAGAATAACCCGTTAAATCCTGAGCAACATCCCTACTAAACACATTGGTGTTAAATGTTTGACCATAAATTTTCTTTACTTCATAAACATACCAATCAATAGTGTATTCTGATTGACCTGTTTGACTATTATTGATATTATATTCAACAATATAAGATAGTTTTTTATAAGGGACTTTTATTACTTCTGTCTCTTCTTCTTTTAATTCTTGTTTTGTCCCGAATTTTTTTAAACTTAGTATTGACCTTTTTTCCGAAATTATTGGGAAGTCAATTATCTCTGTCCTAACCTTGTCCGACGCACTGTCTTTAGAGACTAATTTTCCTCCTCTTAAAGTTAACCCGTTTTCAGTAAAAAGAACGTCAGAACCATAGGGTCCATAAATTGCATAATCTTTAAGGAGTGCTAATGTACCTTCGGACTTTTCTTTAACGTATGTTCCGTTTTCGGAAAATACATTATTCATTTTTTTAACATTCGACCCGTAACTAGTGTTTTCTACTTGTCTTGCATTGGTTTGACTTTGATAATCATGTAGTGTAGTAAAAGGACCCGCAATGTACTCCCTATTAATTAAATCATTATCGGGGTTATAATGAACAATCTTTACTGATTGCCCTATTTCAGGAATAAAATTAATATTTGTTGGTAGGAAGGGATTTGCAATAAAAGGATCATTCTCATCCCATGGTAGGTATTCTCTCGCTTTCTCTTTTGGACCTGTCGGTGACCCTGTAATTTTAATGCGTATCCTTCCAATTCCTTTAGGATCCACATTGTTATCTACAATTGCTAAACTTATTATACTACCCATTATTTTGTTACTCTGTTTCCTATTTCATCATTTATATTATTGTATAATTTCTCAACTTTATCCAAGTGTTTTGTTAATTCTACAATACTATATTTTGTTTTTTCAAACTCCTCATTTAAAAACGACAATCCTTCTTCTAAATCTTTATTAGATTTTATTGATGGTTCCTTTAAAACTTCTATAACTTTTTCTAAATCCATATTAAAACATTTTACCTGAAAAATTAATGAACCCTGGTGGTATCGGTATTGGTCCCATTGGTGACGCTAAAACTGTGAATTTATTACCCCCTTTAATATGGGAGTTGGTATCTATCTCTTCACTTTGTCCGTCAATCATACTTTTTACCATTCCTAACATCTCATTGGCCTCACCATAAATGGGTCCTGTATTAAGTCCTAATCCCGCCATTCTTTCCGCCGCATTCATGTACGCTCTATCAGCACTATATCCAGGTAATAAATCAGAGAAACTAAGTAGTATCCCCGGTATATTAATTGTGGGTCCTCTCATGTTTATTGCCCCTAAAATGGTATCAATTATTGCTTGGAATATTGCCAAACAATTATCGAGACCTCGAGACAATATTTTTCTAATAAATGAGATAATTGCCAAAAGTATTGTTCTATATCTTTTAAATTTGTTCGTGATTATTTTTAACGCAACTTCTTTAACGAAGTTTAAAAGGTCTCTTTTGATGAAACCCCAAAATTCTTTGATAAATCTCCAAAATACATCCTTTATTATTTTAAAGAATAGTTTTGAAAGTTTTTTCATTATATCTTTTACGTCACCCGTAAATCCTTTTATCTGTTTCCATGCAACTATTACGGGAAACATCATTTTAGGGGATATTATTGATGAAACTAATGCCTTCGGTACGTTTAAAATAAATAAATTTATGAGTTCTAAGTTAATATTATCTATCGGTGCAAAGTTATCACTCTGTATGGCCGAATTGTTCGCTGCATTTGATAAGGTTGAATCCACTAATTGTCCTAAATCACCATCTTGTGAAAGATATACGAAATCTTCAAAGTTTGCAGATGAGGACGGTACTTCAAAATTACCACAATCAACAAATCTAAGTACCTTACGGTATCTAGCGTCTTCGTCATCTAAATCTATTCCCTCCACATCATTAAAATCGAAATATGACTCTATGTCTTGATCGTTTTCGTTAAATTGTTTACTTGTTGTTTGAATTAGTCCTGAGTCATCACTTGGTGAATTACATATTTTAAATAATTTACTACAAAGTTTATTTAACTCATTAACCGCTTTATCAAAAACTGGTGGATTTTCACCATCCCCCTGTAAAGTCATTAACATTGCCGTTTTAATTATATATTCAAAACTAGGTTGTTCAATACTACTATAATAATCTCCAACAAATTGACCCACTTTAGGGACAGTCCCACTACCTTGTAATCCACTTACATCATATTTCTGAGTACCTGAATTCCAATTTAAATCAAATAGACTTGTTCCCGAGTTAGCACTAAACGTGTATGGGGTTGAGAAGGTGTCATAGAAGTCTCTATTCATTTTTACATTACCCGTACTACTGTTAGGGTCCTCATACATGATTAACCCCACTTTTGAAGTTGGTTCTGTCTGTAGGACCTCCAAAAAATCAAATTCTTTAGGGGAAATTGACATTGAGTCTGATGGCATATCCGTATCAACACCACATATACTCGTTTCTTCGTCTACAAATAATATTTTCTTAACGGCATCTGCAACAATATTTTTGGAATCTTCCGAAGTTATTCTTGCGGACTCCATGGCGTACTTTTTGATTTTATTACCTGATATTAACTTATCATTTAACTGTATGTCATTCGATTTATTATTAAGAAATCCAGACGCTACATCTATGATTGAACTGAAGATATCTGTCTTTTCTCCCTTTCTCTTAAACTTAGACTTTAAACCGTCTACCTTGGTTTGTAATAGTTTCTCTGTTTTGGTTATACCGTCTGCATAAATGTCGTATAATTCGTCAGTGCTTAATTTAGGATCATCATTGATCTTTTTAATCACATCGATTTTAGACTTTAGTTTATTTCTAAGTTGTTTAACCTTACTCATTACATTTTATAATTTTGAGTCTTATCTACAGGTTCATCGTCCTCTTTCATGAGTTTCTCTAGTAAGACCCTATCTTCTTCAGATAAATCCATTTTACCACCCATTTGAGGACCTGTACCGCCCGTCTGTTTAAGAAGAGTACTCTGTAACTTAACAAGAGAAATCTTCTTTTCGGTACAATCATTCATAATTTTCTGTTGTTCTTTAATAACAGGACCAATTACACTCATATCTTCCGCTTCCTTCATGAAACTTAACATCTTTTTAGTAATCATACTAGCCGTTTGTTTCTGTTCTACGATGTCATTATAGATTTCTTGCATAAGTGCGAGTGCAGAATCTGTATCTAAAGACAATAAATTCTTTTTTCTTCTCATAACTATAAATAGATTGTTCTAGTAATTTATAAAATCTAACTTCAGTACTTCATAGAGTTTTTTAAACTTTTTCATAGCAACCCTAATTTCTTTGGTGGATAGTGAGGTCATTTCACGTAGGGAGAGGAGGATTAAGTTTTTATTAAACTTGTTACCTTCACCCACTTGAAATATCTTATCAAAATTAGTAAAGACCTCAACAAGGGCGTAACCTAACTTCTGTTCGTTCGTGTTAAGGTTCTCTTCTTCTACAAATTTTTCCAATTCAACTGTAAGTTTATTTACAACGTCCTTGTAGTCAATAATTTCTTCGTCTATAATGTAAGAAAGGTCCGCCCTATCTTCAATCCGTGAGGATATGTCTTCATAGGAAACGGACCTGTTCATTAATTTTTGGTCTTTCTGTATCGTACCCATAAGGTAGTTTTTACAGATAGTCCCGAAATAGGAGTATGCTTTATAATTTTTAGTTGTATCAAATTTACTAATCTTTGTCATTAAAAATGACAGAGTATCTGTATGTATTTGTTCAAAACTATAGTCTTTCCTATAAAGTTTGTAACGGCGAATTATACTTTCCACCATTATTTTGAGAGGTTCTCTTAAATATTCGTTGAATATCTTATTCTTTTCATTATCGTCTTCAGATTCTAAAAATCTTACTACCGCTTGTTCTTGCTCCTCCCCAAAGTACATTTTTTGGGTTCTTTTTCTGGGCATTAATTATCTATGTATTCTACTTCTCGTTTATTCTTGAAGAAAAACTCTTTTTTTGCGGTCTCTAACCAAAACTTAGCCTCACCACTTTCTAATTTGTGATCTTCTGAGTTTTTATATGACCAAAATAATGAATCTTCTCTAAAGTTAACGTGTCTATACCCGATCTGAGGGATAGTTGCCACCTTAGCACCGTTGTGCGTTAATCTTAACAAAAACTCATAACTGAATGTGAGTTTAATATTATCTTTAAATGAACCGTTTTCTTTGACAATGTCTGTCTTATAAAACCCCCCACTTGTTTGGTAATTTTGATAATCTAAAAGTATTTCATTATTTAGTTCACCTTGTTTTTCACTGAAACCATATGCCCAAACAGATTCGTTTGTAAAATTCAGAAGTTTACCTTCAGAATTTACATCCTTAACTATTGGTAATAGTATGTCTGCATCAGGAAAAAGAGTATGATATGTTCTAAATGACCTAATCCAATTGGGTGTATATTCATCATCTATCTCTAATATTGAAAACCACTCGGTCTTACAACTATCAATCCCTAAGTTTATTTGAGAACAAAATCCCGTGTCTCCATCATTGATGACAATATCGACATCTAATTTGTCCGATATACTATCTCTCTTTAAGTCCCCTAAAACATTTTTAGGACCTACGAGTAGGAGTGATACATCATCATGAAACTGTTCCACAGAAAGTATTGCTCTTGAAAACATCTCATTATATTCACCTTCTAAGTTGTGAATAGGTAAAATTACTGTTATATTTTTCATGCTGTTTCTTCTTGTTTTAATTTATCCAATGCCTCACCTATTACTTTTAATCTTCCTTCTTTAAGTGAATTAAAGATTGATGTTACATTGTTATCGATTATATCACTATCATAAGGTATTAGTGTTTCTCTCATTTTTTCTTTTACTTCTTCGGTAATAGTTACCCCTTCTAACCACGCTAAAACATAAGTACCTAATAACTCGACCATTTTATTTAAGTCGTAAGTCCATATACCATTCTCAGATATCCACTCAGGTTCTGTTGTAGGTATTTTACCAATAACAGGTACCTCACATTTCATAGACTCTAAAGGGAATGTTCCAAAGGTGGAATCATCATCCATCCAAACAGAACAAATACATTCTTTTAGTTGTGTTGAGAATTCTTCATATGTTAATTGAACCATATCTCTAAACGTAACCCATCTTAATTGGGGATATTTTAAATAAAATTCAGAAATTACCTTTCTATGTTGACCTCTGTCTCTAGCACTAATTGCAATAAAAGGTTTTGTCGGTAATTCCGAAGGACCGAACCCATCACCAATTTTTGGTGGATTAATGAAAACTAAATTTTCAGGGAAAATACTTTGTATATAGTCCTTAGATTTTTGAGTTGTAGTAATTACCTTGTCAAAACCATAGTCACTCCATCTACTACCAACAGGTAGAGTTTCAAAAATATACTCGGTTTGTTGTATTAACATAACTTTAGTACACTTAACTGAAGATAACTGTTCTAGTACATTTGAGTAATATTCTGGTACGACTAAAATGTCGTCAATACCCATCTGAACTTGATCTTCTTTTATGGTAACAACAGGAATGTCTTTGTATCTATCCCCTAACCACGAATTAACTCCAACGTAATTCTTATCTTCAACTAAAATTTGTGCGTCTAAACCCTCTTCTCTAAGAGTGTGTACAGTATCGTATATATATTTTACCGATGCCCTTGCATTTGTTTTTGTATCATAAGTTAAAAAGTACAATTTATGTTGGTTAGATTTTAACCTATCATGTGCACTTTCTAGTTTTTCAATGTTTTCTATTTTTTCACTCATATTCTTCTATAACTAAAATACCATATTTTATTAATGTGTTGAACGCGAATTTAAATGGTAAAGATAATTCTGAGTTAAGTAAACCTAACCCGTTGTCATCTACAACATTTTCAGTTAAAATGGTGTCTATACACTGTTTAACCGCATCGTATTTAAACACGTTTATTGTTTGTTCCACTTGTAGTGGTTCCCCTTTATCATTCATGATTGGATCAATCTCTAACTCACACGTTTGAGTAATTTTGCCAATGTCGATACTATAATATTCTCCGAAGATTTCAACCATGTCTTATCTATTTCTGTTAATTTATGTATTTCTAATTGATTTGTAAAGTGTTGGTTATACTCTGTGTTAAACTTAACAACCTTCTTATTTTTAGGACAATGATCTATAACCGATTTATTGTCTGTTATCCATAAGTCACACTTTTTCCAAAGTTCGGGTATTTCGCTGGACATTGTAAATTTTACATTGTTACCCATAAAACCGTTTTTAGAAAGAAAGAACAGTGTTGAGGGTTTAGATTTACCTAATTGATCTAACCCCACTAACGTAAAATTATGTTCCTTATTCTCATATATAAGGTTATTTAAATCGTGAAACGCCTTCAAATAACTTTGATTAGAGTGTCCAAATATCTCCATTGCATAATCGATAAAAATAAAATTATCGAACTCATCTCTTGACTGATATCGGTAACTCTCAAGTAGTAAGTCATTTTTAACTGGTTCTATAACCCCGTAATCAAACGAATTCTCCTCTTCTGTTTTGTCCTCAGACTCCCTATCCAAAAAATAGTCTTTATAATGGTAATCAAACTTGGCAATTGTGTTACGTAAGACTCCATCAATATTAATTAAAATTTCCATATTAGTAATATAATGAATTTATTATTATAAGTAAAGTCAATCGTACCTTTTTAAGATTTTACTGATTATTGGGTTCCTTACAATATCTTTATTTGAGAATTCGAAGACACCGATATTGTTTAAGTCTGTTAACCTCTTTTTTGCATCGTATAAACCACTCTTAGTTTTATCTCTAAATTTATCGGATTGGTCTAAATCTCCCGAAAGGAAGAATTTTGAATTGTACCCAATACGTGTTAGAAGTAATTTAATTTGTGCGGGAGACGCATTTTGAGCTTCCTCAAAAACAAGTATAGTGTTATCTACATTCCAACCTCTCATATATGCGAGTGCTGCAACTTCAATATAACCCTCATCTTTTAATTTCTCTCGTTGTTCCTTACCTATAATTTTATTTAAAAGGTAGTACGATGGAAAAATATATGGATCAAGTTTTTCTTCAAGTCCACCAGGTAATGAACCTAACTTTTCTTCCGCTTCAACTGCCGGTCTAACAATAAGAATTTTTTCATACTTATTATCGTCTTGCCATAGTAAATCAACCGCTCTTTTCATTGCGATGAACGATTTACCAACACCTGCGGGTCCGAAACATAATGTTATTTCATTATCCCCCAATGTATCCCAATATTCTTTTTGAGATTCCGTAAGGAATTTTTCTCTTGGTTTTTTAAATATCTCCTTTATCCTTTGTTTAGGTGATACTTTTGTACCTGTGGTCTTTCTTTGAGCCATTAATGTTGTTTGTTGTGACTTTATTTACCTGTAGAACCAAAACCACCTTCCCCTCTATCGGTTTCGGATAAGTCTGTAACTTCAGTAAATTTTATTTTAGGATAGGGTAAGATCATTAATTGACATATTCTTTCCCCATTCTCGTAAATGGTGGATTGGTTAGACCCTTTATTGATGTTAAATGTCGCCATTATTTCTCCTCTATAACCACTATCTATAACCCCGACAGAATTACTTAATTCTAAAACGGTTCTACGGATTGAGGATCTAGGAAAAACTAAACCAACATAACCTGAAGGTATCTCTAACGATATACCCGTACTGTATGTAACTTGGTTAGTTTGTTCATTTAACGTATGTTCAACACAGTGTAAATCAACACACCCATCACCTTTTTTAGAGTATGTGGGTGTCACTGCATCTTTATGTAGTTTTTTAAACTTACAACCAATACTATATTCATAAGGTGTATCGACTGTGTCATTTCCTGTAGTACTCTGTTGGGAGGTTTGTACATGATTCATAGAATCGGACGATAGTTTATTTAACGTCTCGGCAACCTCATTCATAAAAGACTCATCTATATTGTCCTCATCTTCTTCCGATAACTTTAGTTCAAAACCTTCTAGTTTTTTTAGATATTCTTCTAATGATTTTTTATCCATGTTTCTGTTCAAATATTGCCAACTCAAATCCTTGTTTAACGATTTGTGCTAATGGTGTGGAGTGATATTTTGATTGTAAATCATCATCTCCTTTGTCTGAATTAACAATTGTTTGATATTCCTCTTCAGTTAAATCTACCCCGTACTTTGAACAATAATATGCCGATCTTTCACCTACTCTCATAGAAACTAATTCATCGTTGAATTCATACATCTTACCCAACTTATTACGATGCCATTCACTTTCATTTGGTACAAATAAAAATACCTTACCTATTTGTGATAAGATTGTACATTTAAGTATACTATCAATTGGTTGTTGAAGGTTTTCGGGTAAAATACCGTTAACCTTGACCGCATATTTGGATGCCGTGAAGATGTGTTCGATTAAACCACCTGGATATGCACCATACATGTCTAACGTAGTTGATGCGGGAGAAGTAAAAAGATCTTCACCTAAATGTGATAATAATTCAGGTGTTAATACAACATATTTCTCAGAAGTCTCGATCAACTTCTTTTTATTGTTCTCTATTTGTTCTTTGTTTAACATAATTCTATCCTTTATAAAGTTGTGGGGTAATTGCAGGATCCAATATACATTCGATTGCCATCTTTACAATTGAAATACTTTCACTTGACCTCATGTCTTCAGATTTATACTTGTTTAAGACAATCGTTGCCTCTTCTACAGATTCTGCCTGTACGACATATTTTACTTTGTCTAATCTTGGATTTCCATTTCCATCCAATTGTTCTTTCTCGTAACCTACTGTTGCTAAATAATACATAATTTTATTTTTTTATAATTGATTTTAAAAATTCCACTCTATCCTTTGAAACAGTGGCGAGTGAATATTTTACCTTTACTGTTTCATATAGTTTATTACCTAAGTCCTCTATCATATTAGGGTTTTCGATTAATTTTTTCATGTGTTTACCCCATTGTTTATGATTTTTATTTGTTGATACTAATAAAGAATTACCTTTAGGGTTAGTTCCACCACCTCGTTCAACTGAAGATACTAAATCAATAAGGTAAGGATCTTCCTCTGTTGCAATGATTGCCTTTTTATGGAATCCCGCCTCAATTACCTTTAATTGTGATTTATTACCATTAAATTCAGATTTAACTAATGGTGCTAAAGATACATCAAAATAGTTGTAATTAGATGCGTACTTATTTATATCCATTGTCCATCTACGAACATATGGTTGGTTTAACTCTTCAGGAAATGTGGTTTCCGTAAACGCATGTAAATGATCTTTATATTCTTGAGAAACCGATTTATAATCGTTGGTAAAAATATTCTCATACTTGTACCACACAGTCTCCACAGGTTTAATCGGTCTTTCTGTCATCTCACCCGTCTGTTTGTTAAATAATTTCATATTTCCTCGCAAATCAAAACCACATAAAACAAATTGAGATTTGTTTTTATATTGTTGAGTTATTGTTGAAATACCACTTTTAATTAGTTCGAGATCATGGAAATGGGAAGACCCACCTAACCATCCAAACCTAACTAAATCGGATTCAATAGGTTTTGGTTTAAATTGAGGTTCTTTCTCATTCACTGCATTTGGAAAAACCGAAACATTCTTTATTCCTAAAAGGGATTTGATGGTTTTTTGGTAAATGGGTGTGGTTGTTGTGACATAGTCTGCCTTCTTAAGTAGTTCCGCACGTGCCTTACTATACCCGTTTCTTTTAAACGTTTCGTAGTTCGGGTGTCTGTGGTCAACTCTCCAAAAATCGTCAATATCCATGACAACTTTAATTCCTTCTTTCTTCAACCATTCAACACGAGCCATGTTTAGTTGGATATCGGTTTTATGTATAAATGAATGAAAAACTACGACATCGTAATTTTCGAAGAATTTGTTTTCGTTAGGTACATCGAATACTAGGTCTACATGTACTTCATCGGAATGGTTATCGCCAATATAAGTAAATGGGTCTATGATTCTATATTTCCCGACACCGTGACTATCTGACGGAATTGCGAGTACTCTAACTTTTGACATATGTTTTTGTTATATAACAAAATATAAGAAAAAAATATCATGAAATCAATCCTTACTTGGACTTATTTACTCCAGTAATTTTACCTTTGAATATTGAATCCCCCACTTTAAGTACTAAATTTTCGTTAATTGACGCAGTTGTGGATGCAGTTAAAATTAAATCTAACTTTCGATCAACAATTTCTTCTAAAGTGTCCTTGATCGTTTCTTTTATAAGTGATTTAAGGTCTGAATTACCTAATCCCTCTGTAATTACGTTATTAGTTTTAGGTGGAGTAGTGGTTTTTGGTGTTGACATACCTTCTCTCTCCATTAATTTTTTAGCACCTTTAAGTAAGTCCATGTCCAACCCATCACCTAATGAAATTTGGTCCATTGTCGGTATTGGGTTATTAATCATTGCCTGTTTTATTGAATCAGGTAATTTGGAATTATTAATCTTATCTTCGTTTACCACGTTGGATGCAACATTTCTTGTATTTGGTTTACTTTCTATCTGAGATACAGCATCACTAGCGTTTCTTTGTAAAACAGACTCATCTATATTACCTTTAGTGTAGTCACCTCCATCGACTTTACTCATGACTTTTTTGGCATTAACCAATTTAGTCATAAGATCATTGGCACTTATAGGTTTGTTATTTAATTGAGTATTTGACATTGTATTATAGTTTGTTAAAATATAAACTTTTATTTTTTATTTATAAAGTAATCTTTTGATTCTCTTTATATTCTCATTCAAACCGTCGTAGTCATTTGTCTCATCCTCATCTTCTTCTTCTTCCGAATCATCAACCACAGGTGGTTCAATACTCGGTTTGTTTTCAGGTTCGGGGTTGGGTAATTCGATACTTTGTGGTTCTACTGATGTAGGTTCACTTTGTTGTGGATCTACCGATGTGGGTTCTACCGATGTAGGCTCACTTTGTTGTGGTTCTACTGATGGTTCACTTTGTTGTGGTTCTACTGACGGTTCGGTGTCACTAGGTACTTCAGGTATTTTAGACCAATCAGATGTAACATACGTGGTTGACATCGATTTATCGTCTCCTTCTTTATAACCCGGTCTTTTAGTGTCAAAAGTTTCCTCATCAAATATCTCTACTTGTGTTAGTCTTGAAACCATAAAGGTTCTCCAATTATTTTTACTAAAACCCGTCTTTGATCTTGAAGGAGGTTGGACCCAACCCCTAATAATCATGTTCCCTTTTTTAGATAGACCTAATGCAACAACTTCAACCTTAACCCTTCGTCCTGCCTGAACTTGGTTTCTTGGGCCATTATAAAAAAAACTTATTGGATTCCTTTTTTTAATTGCACCAACTAACGCTTTAGGTTTTGACGCTAACCTCGGTTCAGATTGTTCACCTATTAAAAACTTATATATATCTTTGAATAATTTCATTAAAAATCGGGATAACTACCATCACCACTGTATTGGTTTCTCGCAATACTTTGGTTTCTTTCGTTTATGTCTTTTGATGTTCCCACACTATTGTTATTTTCTGCTCTACCTTTTTCATCCCCATCTGATATTGCGTTAGGGTGAACTAAACTATATGAATTGTTTTCACTATAAGTATTTCTTGATTGGTTATCTAAACGGTTATTTATATCTGTCTGTGATCCGACACTACCATCATTATCCCCTTTACCTAAATCATCACCGTCTGACAATGCATTGGGGTGGTTTATACCATACCCATTTAAATCATTACTATATTTATTTTGTGCGATTATCGTTGCTCTTGTATTAATATCAGTAATAGACCCAACTAATCCATCGTTTTCGCCCTTACCTTTTTCATCACCATCAGAAATTGCGTTAGGGTGGTTTGTCCCGTACCCATTACTCGTATCATATGAGTTTCTAGCAATGTTATCAATTCTCGTTTGGTTATCAGTAAAACTACCGACTTTACCATCATTATCTCCTTTACCTAACTCGTCCCCATCTGACAATGCATTGGGATGGTTTATACCATACCCGTTACTTGAATCATATGAGTTTCTCTTTACGTGTTCTTGTCTTTGATTTTGATCTGTTATTGTTCCAACTTCACCATTTCTCTCACCTCTACCAAATTCGTCCCCATCAGACAACGCATTTGTATTTTCAATCCCATAACCAAAATCAGGACCGTACTTATTTCTACCTAAAGAATCATTCCTGTTGTTTATATCGGTACTTGAACCAACCTTACCATCGTTTTCACCCTTACCCTTATCGTCACCATCAGAAATTGAGTTGGAATGATTTGAATCATAACTCTTAGTTCTTTGATAATCATTTCTTGACATTGATTCGTCTAAAAACTGTTTTGATATTTTATCTATTTGACTTGCCATTATAATAATTTTTTAATTCTTTCAACATTCTCGAAGATACCTAACGAAGATATGGGGGTAACTGAGGATTTATCTGAATTAGATTTCATCATATTCCTCGGAGTTTGCCAACTTGGTTTTTTATCATGTTTCGATAAGAATGGATTATTCCTCATATCATCTATTTGTGCAATTTTATCGGCTCGTCTTTTAGAGTCCTTATTGTTTTTAATCAAACTTCTCTCACCGTTTAAAAAGTCTTTACACCATTCTAACATTTTTTCACCACCAGCCAAATGAAATTGGTTGTGGTTTGTTTCTTTATCCATATTTTCTAAATCATGAATAATTCTTTTTGCTTGACCGTACGTAATATTTTTAGTTCTGAGTAAATTCTTAGCCCGTTGTGTCCCATCTATAGTCTTATCACCCAATGAGGTAAAAAACTTAAGTATATAATCACAAATATTATCAGGTACTTCAAAAACCCTGTCTTTAAGATCTCTATTCATTGTCGTCCAATAATTTTGTTATATCCGATACGGTCAAATTATTTTTCTTTAACGTCTTTTTTAAAGAATCTAATTGTCTCTTTAATATTGGGTTAATCTCTTTTTCACTATCGTTAACAATCTCTTTATAATCACTTCTCTTAGAAAGAACTGTTTCAACATAATCTTTCATGAATTTTTTTGGATTCTCAACAAGTCTAACTTTATCTTCAGGTAATTTTTCATCATATCCCATGGACTGTAATCTCTTCATCGCGTCATCATGAGATAATCCTAACTCCCCTGTAAAATGTTCGTATGCCTTTTTAAAATTCTCATCGTCACCTAAGGTATCGTCATAACCTAACGCTTTAGTTAAATCACTTTCAGCCCAATACCTAAGAGATGTGTGTGTTCCGTGAACACCATGTGTTCCCATTTGACCTCCGACCATCTTAGCCGTTTTATCTGTCGTATTCTTTGAAGTAATACCCTTAGCGTGAAAGTCAGTGGCTTTACCCCCTCTTTTAATATTACCTTTCGCATCAACTATTTCATCAACATCTCCCTCCTCTTCGGCAACTTCAGGGATTTTTTCAAAATCAGTATTATCTGACATTTCATCCGCCAGTTTCTGCCACTTAGCTCTTTCTTTTTTAGTTAGACTCTCATCATTGGCCTTCGCAAAGAAAAAACGCTGTTGTTTTTTAGAGGTAAATTTCTCTTCTATTACCTGTTTTATAAAATTATTCATAGAAAGTTGTTTTATTATAAATATCAAATGTTTTGAAAGATATTTATAAGAGTATGAATAGTCAAGACATTTTAAGGAATTTAGGTATAAGTGTGGACATAGAGCTCGATAATTCAGAGACTTATGATTATGAAATTGCGGGGTTTAATAACGATTATGACCCTAAATTGTTGGATTTTACTAATTCAATAACGTTTGATACCCCAATAGTGAAAGATTTAAGTAACGACGATCCCACAATAAATTATATTAAACTTTGTGAGTTTGACAATACGATAAATGACGCAAACTACATTTATTCAGGTTTAACCCATACGTTTAATTATGATGATTTTACTGACCATTTTAATATTTTAGACATTGAGGGGAATGTCGTACATGATTATGAAAATTTTATTTTAAATAACGATCTTTTTACATACACAGGAATTACTGATGAAACACATTACTTTATAATATGTGAATATCCTGGGTAATATCACCTACACCCACCCCATCACCATAATTTTAATTCTTTATCTGAAGATAACTAATGTTTTTACTATTTATATAGAAAAGTAAAAATGTCATTAGAGATCACAGGTTTTTCAACTAATATAATCGAATGCAGTAGTAAACTCGCAGGTGACTGCTGTCCAATTGACAGTACCTTAGATGTGAGACCGTGGGCGTACGAAATAAATAAACATGGTGGTACCGATTTATGTGATTACATCATTGAGAGAAGACCTGAAAAGGGTTGGACCCTCGATTTCGTTTTCAATAGGGATAATTTACCGTGGTCTTCAGGTAATGTGTTTTATTTTTTTGGTGTAAGAGACGAATATGAACAATTACTATATGCAGACAATAATCTTTCTTTTGGTTTTACGTCTGATGGGAAAATACAATGGAATGCATTTAGGTATTCGGGTACTTGTGTTAATGATTCATATCAAGAGACCTTTTACCATGATTCGGGCGTAACCCCAATTCTTTGTGAAAACGGAACATCTAAAGATTTCAATATAACCATAGTCTTTGATAGACATTTAAGACATACAGAATGTGATATTGCAAATACAGGGGGTTGGAATGACCTTATAACAGGGGACACAATTACTAATGCGTCTGATATTGTTTTATCTGGATCAACAGAACAAAACCAATATATAGAAGAATTAAATAAGGATTGGAACGACGAGAGATATGCAAGATTAGGTACATTAAAAATATACCTTAATGGTTGGCCAATATATAAAATAGAGAACTGGGAGGAGATTATTCCATCTAAGAGAGGTTTTCAACCATTCATCCAATCATGGGGTGGTGGAACGACAGGTTCAGGAGGTGTACACACAGGTGTTACAAGTTTTAATTTGAAAAGAATTAAATATATGGAGGTCCCCCTTAATGCATTACAAGTAAAACATCATTACATAACATCGACTAAACCTTTGTTCGATATCGTGGAGTGTCAGGATAGGTGTGAGGAGAAAGAAATAATACCTTTTAGTGACAGTGTTATACATTATGAAGACGATACAGATGGAGATGGTTACGTGGATATAATTTATACAGAAGGTAGCGACATATTAATAACATAAAATATTTATAATAATGGCATTTAGAAAAATATCAGATTTAACTTCAAGTTTATCACCATCAGGAGATGGTATAATTCCACTTTCGGAAGGTGGGAAAACCTACGGGGTGACTTTGGACACCATTAAAAATCAGATCGAAGGAGTACTAACATCAGGTTTTACTGACAATTCATCTTACGAGACATTAAGTACATCAGTAGATGAAAATAGTACATCAATAGATTCTTTAAATCAATTTACATCATCTGCCGATGGTAGGTTAAGTTCTTTAGAGACTTTTACTGGTAGTTTAGATGATACCTTTGCTACCGATTTAGAACTTAGAGGTGTTCAAAATATTTTTAATTCCTACACTTCTTCTAACAATAATATTAATTCATCACAAGACTCTAGATTAGATAGTTTAGAAACTTTTACAGGAAGTTTATCAGATACTGTTAATGACATAATTACTATTGAGGGTAGGTTAGATGAATTAGAAATTGAGAGTGGATCAATTAGATCAGAATTTAATTCGTTTACCTCATCTTTTTTACTAATATCCGAATCCTTCGACCAAAGAATTTCAGCAATAGAAGATTGTTGTGATGAACCAAATCCAACACCTACACCAACAAGTACAGTAGAACCAACGGCAACACCTGTACCAGATCCTACCCCAACGGTAGAACCAACGGCAACTCCTGTACCAGACCCAACAAGTACTGTAGAACCAACGGCAACACCTGTATCAGACCCAACACCAACACCTACACCTACACCTGAACCTATAGATCCCACACCTACAGTAGAACCAGATCCTACACCAACACCAACAGTAGAAATAGATCCAACTGCGACCCCTGTACCAGACCCAACACCTACACCCACAACTGATTATACACTATTCACATATATGTTAGTGTGGAGAAGAAATACCGTTGCAAATGGAATGCTTTATGATTTTACAAGGTTAGATGAAAATGTACAAATGTCGGATCATGATGATATTTATTTCTATTCAAATGAACAAATAAAATGTATTTATGAAACTTTCGGAACTGGAGGTGGGAACTTTTGGTACATCGCCGTTGGTGACAATAGTGAAGGTTTGATCTCAGTAGGAGACAATTCTTGGAATAGAGTAAGTATAAGTGACCCAACCAATATAAATGGTGCATTTAGTAGTACCACAAGAGCGGTTTGGAATGACACCACCGATAGAATGGGGAATGGACCTCAACACTACATCATTACTTTTGTTAGTGGTGAAGTTACTGACTTAGTTTCTTTTGATAGTATTGGTGATGTTAGTGGTTGTGTACCTTATATAGATCCGACACCAACACCTACGGCGACAGTTGCACCTACACCAACACCTACGGAAGTGGTACCCTATACCACAATTCCTGATTCTAATTTTGAAC
>TARA_R110001632_G_scaffold54047_1_pt1 | contig 65682 bp, 49 predicted proteins | sample TARA_R110001632 | Tara Oceans TARA_R110001632 (sample SAMEA4398266) | marine metagenome | biome: Polar Biome; feature: [SRF] surface water layer (ENVO:00010504); material: water (ENVO:00002006), including particulate matter (ENVO:01000060) such as... | depth 5 m
TGGATCGGTCAACCGATCGTTATCTTAACTGATCGGCATTAGGCTTTCGGCATCTTTTTCTTTACTAACATCAGGGTGAAATTTACGTGCTAATTTTCGATATGATTTTTTAATGTCATCTTGAGACGCGGTTTTATCAACGTCCATAATTTTATAATAATCTTTATAATTCACAGTAACCTCCTGTGTAAATAAATCTGCTGTTAACTATTATTGTTACTGTTGTGGCTAGAGGCTGTTGCTCTTTCACTTGATAGCTAAATAGGATTAATTAAATAGTCTAATTTAATGGTGCTAGTATAAAGTAAATAAAATATTTAAATGTCAGCAATGTGACACTTGTGAGAAAATATGCGATGTTTAACTAAAATAATATTAATTCGATTAAAGAGAAATATATGTCTTATACACTGATCCATAATGCGGCTGAGTCTAACTATGAATACCATATTGATGGTCATATAGCTTACATTACTTATGATGAGCAAAATGGCCATATGCATTTAACTCATACTATCGTTCCCGATGCACTAGCAGGTAAAGGGCTTGCAAAAAAATTGCTAGAAGATGTATTACAACAGATAAAAAAAGATCATAAAAAAGCCGTGGCACAGTGCTCTTATATTGTTAAATATTTGGAAAAAAATCCTCAAGCAAGTAAGTTTTTCGTTTGAGCGCTATCTAGATAATAGCTTTTTTAATGACTGAAAACTCGGCAATATATCGTGACTACTGCTAGGAAATAATTGCCGAGTGTAATTTTTTGTCGTTATGTGAATGACATTATTTAATTATGATGTCATTGTTTTTTTGTCCAATGTGCCACTCAAGCGAGTTAGTGCCAGTGCTATTAACACCACCATTGCGCCAACCCAAGGGGTGGTCATTAAGCCAGACTGTTCAACAATTATTCCTCCGCCCCATGCCCCTAAAGCAATACCAACATTGAATGCCGCTATATTTAATCCTGACGCGACATCTACGGCGTCAGGTGTATATTTCTCGGCTAACTTGACCACGTAAACTTGTAAGCCGGGTACGTTGCCAAAAGCAAAAGCGCCCCAAATTAAAATGGTGACTATAGCGGCTAAGGGGTTTACTGCCGTGACACTAAAGGCCAGTAGTATAGCGGCAAGTCCGATGAATATGATTGTTAGTGCTTTAATAGGCCCCATTTTGTCGGCCATTTTGCCACCCCAGATATTACCAATGGCAACTGATATACCGTATACCAGCATGACGAGTCCAATAACGTTAGTATCGAGACCCGTAATTTGGTTAAGGATGGGGGCTAAGTAAGTAAATGCAACGAAAGTTCCGCCATAGCCGATAGCGGTGATGGCATAAACTAGTAGCAATCTTGGCTGCGTTAACACTTCTAATTGTGTTGAAATTTTAGCTGGTTTTGCTTGTTGTAGATCACTAGGTATTAAGATTGCGCTACCGATCATCGCAACGATTCCTAAGGCAGAGACGGTTAAAAAAGTAGCTTCCCAACCAAATTGTTGACCGATATAAGTGCCTAATGGCACGCCTGTGACCAACGCTACGGTTAAACCAGTAAACATTATGGCAATAGCACTTGCCGCTTTTTCTTTTGAAACAAGGCCAGTGGCAATAGTTGAGCCAATAGAGAAAAAAACACCATGAGCTAATCCAGTTAAAATACGGGCAACAATCAAAGCTTGAAAGCTAGGAGCTTGCCATGCAATTAAGTTGCCCATTACAAATAAGCCCATCACTGATAGTAGTACCATTTTTCTCTTCCACTTACCGGTTAACGCGGTCAGCACAGGCGCACCGATGGCAACGCCTAATGCGTATAAACTTACCAGTAGCCCAGCAGACGGTATAGATACATTAAGGTCTTGTGCCATCGTGGGTAATAAACCTACGATAACAAACTCTGTGGTGCCGATTGCAAAAGCACTGAGTGCTAATGCAAGTAATGCGAGTGGCATATTAATCTCCAAATATATTCAAATTTACATTAAGGGAAGTGCTTGCTGATAAACTCAACATCACTTTGAAGATGTTATTATTAACCGCTATACTGTTGTGATAAATAACGCCTTTAACAATATACTTTTGTAGAAAATGATATGAATGTTGATTTGAAAACTCGTTCAGATGACTTAGAACTTTTACTTTGTGTGATCGATGCCGGTGGTTTTTCTGCTGCTGCCGATGTGTTAGATATTCAAGTTGCGCGCGTTTCACGTGCTGTGAGTAGAATAGAAAAACAATTAGGCGTTGCTATTCTAACCAGAACCACACGAAGAATTGAGCTGACCGATGAAGGGAGGCAATTCGTCAATAGCATAAGAATTGCTTTGCAGTCTATGCAAAGTGCTGAAAATGATATTATTACCCATGGTGAATTACCGGCGGGTAAACTACGTATTAATGCTGCAAGCCCTTTTATATTTCATCAATTAATACCACTGATACAAGCATTTAAGCTCGCTTATCCAGATATAGAACTTGAACTTAGATCGAATGAAGGCTTTATTGATTTAATTGAAAATAGAACCGATGTGGCTATTCGTATCGGTAAATTGGCAGACTCTACATTGCATGCTCGAGCATTAGGTACTAGCCCGCTCTATGTTGTGGCTGCACCGGAATATCTCGTTAAAAGAGGTATTCCTAAACAGCCTTTAGATTTAAAACACCATGATATTATTGGCTTTTCAGATATTAAATCACTGAATAAATGGCCGATGAAAGGTGCTGAAACTATACTCCCTTCAATAACCGCCAGTAATGGTGAGGCTATCCGACAATTAGCTTTATCAGGCAATGGTATTGCGTGTTTGTCCGGATTTATGGTGCATAAAGATATTGCTTCGGGTACGTTGATATCACTGTTAAATTCATCTCGATTACTTAATACAGATCGAGAGCAAATAAACGCGGTATTTTATCAATCATCAAGTGTTTCTAAGCGAATATCGGCATTTTTAGATTTTATTAAGCCGAGATTAACACTCGGTTAGCTGGATATAATCACTGATTAAATCATCCAATTATAAGCTCATATAGCGATTGTATATTTTTTGAAACTCACCACTTTCTTTTAATTTTTTTAAGCCAAAATTAAAATCATCACGAATGTTTTCATCTCTAAATACCGGACGATAATCATCAGGACTTTCCATGGTAAATGTATGTTCATCAACATCATCTAAGGTGAGTACATTTAACAACTTCATACGTTTAGCAAAGTACCTAAAAATATAGCGATCACTTAATACCACATCGTAGCGTCCCAAATCCAATAATTTCACTTGGGTAAATTGATTACTAATACTAAAAAGTCGACCTTCTTTTTCGACTTTTTTTAGCCAATTAGGGTATCGTTTTTCAGCACCTTGAAAAGAAACTACTTGCAGCTTATCTAAGTCGCTCGGTTTTGATATAGAAAAATTATTTCTTTTCAGACTAATAAAAACATTGTCGTAGGTAACGGCAGAAGAAGCGTAAAAACCGCCATGCACTTTAAGGTCAACGCCCATATCTCCCATAATGGCATCGACTTGCTGATTTCTAAAAGCAATAGGCATACGTGCTAGAGGGAAGTAGAGTGGTTTTAAGGTATGACCTTTATAGGCTAGCGCAGCAGAGATAATATCTATTTCTATGCCTTTATCATGCTTTTCAAATACATAAGGGGGAATGTTTTGTCCGAAGGCCATCAGAATATCTTTTGCGTTTATTATGCTAGAGAACAAGACTGTCACAAAAAGCAGACAACACCGGAGTGATTTGGTTTTCATTGTTATTTTAATAACTTAATTCCCAACTATAGGCAAACTGTACTACATGCAAGATATAACAATCAGTCAGCTATTGAAATAGTGTTTTTAACGGTTTATTGATTTGCATCTTAACAAGTTGTTGAATTTTAGTGGGTATTTAATTTTCAGTCTTCATTTGTTACAAAATAACATTAATATCATCATTAAATAATTTGAGTGATAATCTACTCAATAAGGTTTATAAAAGTCGAAAAACCAATTGATAGGCTTTTATGTATATGAGTATTTATGAATATAGTTGAAGTGCGTGGTAACTTAAGAACAGCGGTAGCAAAAGATCGCTTTATTGTCTAAATTATTACGACTTAACGTTAAATTTTACTGACTCAAATATTCTTCTGCCTTGAGCTAACTCAACATTATTTTTGAAGTTAATTAGCATAGCAAAACCTATTTTTCCGGAGATGTTGGGCACACTAAGCGCCATTTTCCTTTCCTGTATTAGTAATTTACCATGATAACCGTCAATAACTATCGCTTCAGTGCTTGCAAGAGTTAACTCACTAAATGTAGAAGAATACTGACCTAAATCGTAAGTTAAATTTATATTATCACTATCGAGTTGGCCTGCAATAGAGTCAATAATAACGACTTCACCAGGCATTAAATCTGTCGGTCGTTGAAAGCATAATTGTTGATAAGGGCAGAATTCAAGCCAGTCAGTAGGCGGCGGCTGATCGTTGCTATTTGAAAAGCTGATATAAAAGAGGGCAGTTAACACTAAAATTAAAACTAATTTGCCAAGTTGCATTATAAATCCATCGAGTACCAACACTTATTAGTAGTATACGATAACAAGTGTTGGATTACTGAGTTGAATTGTTTACTTTCTTTTTATACCATTCTTAAAGATGAATCCGAAAGAAAGTAAAAAAAGCATTAACGTGCTTGGCTCAGGTACAGGAAGAGGGGTGCTAGCACTAGCGACAATCAATACCGGGTTAATGTTAATCCAATACTCTTGACCATTAGTTTGCACTAAAGAACTTGAGTGAATACGGTCAACTTCTAGTGTTGTCAATGTCGTGTGACCATTGAGTGATTCATTCATTAAGTAGTTGCCAGATTGATGATTTAAACCTAAATTATGCGCTAATTCATGTGCCAATAATTCACCACCAGAGCTACCTGCTGCATAGCTTGATTCAACAACAAAATTATTACCTGGCGTTTCACCGCAGCCGACAATACCAGTAATCAAAAAGCCACCACATGCACTAATAGTGTCTATAAAATAGAAATTTACCACATTAACTAAGCCAACATGCATGCTAAATAATTCATTCACTTCGGCATCTGTTGTAATATCTACTAAGTTGGGGAGAACGAGTTCTGTCGCTGTGCCAATACGTATATCAATGGGTTTGCTAGCAAAACTGATTTGAGAAAATATAGCATCGAGCTCAGTTTCATTTGTGGTTATAAAGCCTGCTTGAGCTTGGGCGGTGATGAAAAACCCAAAAGTTAGCAATAACGATTTCAATGCTTTCACATGTATTCCTTTTATATTTAAAAGTTTTTTAATTAATTTTTTTGTAATTTTAAACTATAAGTAAGTGGTCGTACATGCAAAAAACATTCCGCTACATATATGCTTAATAAAAACAGCACCTTAATTTTTTTAACTGCTTGTATTTCTTTGGATGTGTTAAAAAATATGACAATAAAGCCTTGGCTTAGCAAGGTTTCTTAAGGGATTAAGCGTCGATTTAGCCTTGAAATATAAGAACATAGATTAATTTAATCCTATCAAAATCTTAAACATTCACCCTAAAACGCTAGATACTACGACTGTTTATAAAATAATCACTGAAAAGTAAAGTTTCGATGGGGGTCTAGGTCATATTGCTGTATAATGCGCGGCTTTATTATGATGACTGGACAGATGTTTAATATTTACACTCGCTTAGTTGTTAAAAATTACAGTATTAACTCTCACTTTAAAACTATCCGTTAGCGCTATCTGTTAGCGAAAACTAGTTAATGGGTTTAGTTAACGGAAAATAGGAATACCTTTTGATCACTACATCGAACATTACTATGCAATTTGGCGCAGAGCCGTTATTTGAAAATATTTCGGCTAAATTTGGCAATGGTCACCGCTACGGTTTGATCGGCGCGAATGGCTGTGGCAAGTCTACATTTATGAAAATATTGAGTGGTGATTTAGTACCAAGCTCAGGTAATGTATCAGTAAGTACCGGCAACAAAGTCAGTACTTTGGGGCAGGATCAATTTGCTTTTGAAGCACATAATGTTATTGATACTGTGATCATGGGTGATATGCCGTTATGGAAAGTTAAACAAGAAAGAGATGCCATTTACGCACAAGCTGAAATGAGCGAAGCAGATGGCATGCGTGTTGGTGACTTAGAAAGCCAATTTGCTGAAATGGACGGTTATACAGCAGAAAGCCGTGCTGGCGAAATTTTACTTGAAGCTGGTATTGAAGAGTCTTTTCATTACGGGTCAATGCAGCAAGTCGCTCCAGGTTGGAAGTTACGTGTTTTACTTGCTCAAGCTTTATTTGCTAATCCAGATATTTTATTACTTGATGAGCCAACCAACAACTTGGATATTCACACTATCAGTTGGTTAGAAGGTGAGTTGAATAAGCGCAAGTGCACCATGATCATCATTTCTCATGATAGACATTTCTTGAACTCTGTTTGTACCCATATGGCAGATATCGATTACGGTGAATTACGTATTTACCCGGGTAACTACGAGTTCTTCTTACAGCAATCAGCGTTGCTACGTGAACAGTTATTATCAGGTAATGTAAAAAAAGCCGAAGAAATTGCTGAGCTACAAGACTTTGTTAACCGTTTTGGCGCTAATGCTTCAAAAGCGAAACAAGCAAGCTCTCGTGCTAAAAAAATGGATAAAATTAAACTTGATGATGTTAAATCGTCAAGTCGTATTACGCCAAAAATTGCTTTTGCTCCAGGGAAAAAAATGCACCGTCAAGCATTGGAGTTAGAAAACTTAAGTCACGGTTTTGATAGCAATTTATTATTTGAAAAGGGCAACTTGCTACTAGAAGCTGGCGCAAAACTGGCTATTATTGGTGAAAACGGTGTCGGAAAAACGACCTTGTTACGTTGTTTAATGAGTGAGTTAGAGCATGTTGAAGGTGTTGTTAAATGGTCAGAAAATGCGTCAGTAGGCTACTGCCCACAAGATAGCGGCCGCTTTTTTGATAATGACCTCACCTTAATGGATTGGATGTCTCAATGGCGTAGACCTTGTCATAATGATTTAAGTGTACGTGGCATGTTAGGCCGTATGTTATTTACCGATGACGATGCCAATAAAAAAGCCCGTAACTGTTCAGGTGGTGAAAAGAATCGCTTGTTATTTGGTATGTTGATGATGGGTGATATCAATGTATTGATTATGGATGAGCCAACTAACCATATGGATATCGAAGCGATCGATGCCTTAAATAATGCCTTGAAAGACTTTGAAGGTACGTTAATCTTTGTCAGCCATGACCGCGAGTTTGTTTCAAGCTTAGCGACCCGCATCATTGATATTAAAGATAAAAAGTTAATTGATTTTCAAGGCTCATTAGACGAATACCTTGATAATCAAGTACAAGTAAAGAAAATTGCTTAGTTATTAAAGCTTCACCGGTGTTAAGTTCTAGTACTCGTGAACTTAACGCCGATTAACGCCAGTAAGGTATGGTAAGCGTACTTTACTAATTTAATTCATCTAGTTGATAATTAACCTTAATAGCTTGGCTATCATGTTACTTTTGTTTATTTTCTGGGCTAAGGTTCTTGGTTTATTTAAATTGCCTAAGTCATTGTTTTTTAATTAATAAACCGTATTCCCTTTCACTATCTGTCTGAATCATCATATTACAACCCCAAGTCATCATATTGTATTCTAAGTCATTATTTAGGCTCTCTATACCTCTATGTAGCTTTATATTTGTCAGTATTTCTTACACTTTTGGGTTTAAGCATTTTTCAATATCGCATATGTTGCTGCTTTTGTGAGCAATTTGGGGTCTGGCGTAAAGCTTGCTTATTGAGCCCAAACACTTATAAAAGGATTACACGGATGCGTAAAGTTATAAGATTTTACTCTATTCTATGTGCTTTAATTTTTATTGCACCTACGGTTACAGCCAGTTTAATTTCTCCAGATCTCATGATTAGCGGTAACGTTGAATTCGATACGGTGAATTCTTCTTCTGCTACAGGTAACGCCAGTCAAAATGCCGATATGTCACTTGTTATTGGCGGCGGCACGACACTGACATCGATTGCTAATGTTACCCCTACGGGCGCTAATCCTTTAGGTGGACTGCTGACAGATTACGGTGATGGTGTCGGCGTTAGTGCTATTGGCTCTTCGACTGCGTCTGGAGTGTCTAGCACAATGCTTGGTTTTTTCTTTGATATCGGTTTTTCGTTGAGTAATAGTTCGGCAACTGACAGCTATCAAGTCTTTTTTGAATTAGCGTTTTCAAATTTTGCTGATGCAGATGGCAACGATGCTTTTATGGATGCTGAAATTAATCTTTTTAATAGCTTACTTGTTGAAATGTTTTTTTCAGATTTAACTTCGGATACGGCTTTTGGTGATAAAAAAAATGGTACTGCTTTAGCTACTAGCGGTGCTACGTTATCTGATAGTGGCACATTTCTTTTTGATATAACCTTATCAGCTAACGCTTCAAATAGCTTTTCTGCGCTATTAAAAATGGATGGTGGAGCTTTTACAGAAAATTCTTTTTTTAATAGTCGCACTAGTGCCTTTATTAGTGTGATTGGTGCTGATAATTTAACCAGTGGGCAACAACCCCCTTCACAAGTGCCTGAGCCTAGTGCCTTCATACTGTTTATTGTCGCGATTACGTTATTGCAGGTTAAACGCCGAATGAATCGTTAATTTATTATTTATCCATTAAGGAAAATAAAAATGAAAACATTAAAAGTAATAAAATTAAGCTGTATTTTAGGATTAAGTCTCACTGCTATCACAATGCCGATGAAGGCGTTTGCTTGTTCTTCACAGCCTTATCTTGGCGGTATGTGTGCTTTTGGTGGTAATTTTACCATTCGAAGTTGGGCAAAAGCTGAAGGACAATTGCTAGCTATTGCAAGTAACTCTGCGTTATTTTCCATTCTAGGCACGACCTATGGCGGCGATGGTCGAACAACGTTCGGCTTGCCCGATTTACGTGGACGCTCACCTATAGGTCAGGGGCGTGGCCCAGGGCTTAGTGATTATCGTCTAGGTCAAAAGGGCGGAGCAGAAACTCATAGCTTAAATGTTTTGCAAATGCCGGTTCATAATCATACCGCAACGACAACGACAACCAATGCGGTCGACACCAGTGCTACCACGATAGCATTACGTGCTTTGGCCTCGAGCAGCACAACTAACGTGCCGACTAACGCGGTTTTAGCTAATAGTCCGAATCGAGAAAATATTTATAATAGTGGTGCACCTAACGTTGATATGGGGGCTGATGCTATTGCTTTAAGTTTAAGTGTTGAGGTAAGTTCCACATCCAGTACCGTGGTGAATAATAATGGTAGCAGTCAGGGCTTTAATATTCGCGGCCCTTACCTTTCGCTCACTTGGTTAATTGCCTTACAAGGTGTTTTTCCTTCGCGCAGTTAATTACGTTGGTAACAATGACTAAAGCAGTAAAACATCAACAGAAGCAAGGTCGAAAAATTTTTGGCCTTGTATTTCTTTTACTATCCATATTCTTTAAGCCGCCTGCTTTTGCTAACGACACTGATGATTGGGCGGGTCCATTGCGCAATGCTCAGACTTTACTCGCAAAGCAAAAGTATAGAGCCGCATTAGCTGCCTTTAAAGAGCAAGCCAATTTAGATAATGGTCTTGCGCAGTTTAATGTCGCGTTATTTTATGATTTGGGTTGGGGGATGTCACCACAACGATCAATCGCGTGTCAGTGGTATCAAAAAGCTGCAAAAAATAATATGCCGGGTGCAATGCAGGCACTGGGTCAGTGTTTTTTTGACGGGCAGGGCGTTGAACAAAATAAAATACTGGCTTATCAGTGGTTTTTAAAGGCGTATGAGCAGGGGATAGCTGAGGGGGCTTGTCAGGCGGGGGAGTTATTACTTTCCGGTGATGGTGTTGACCTTGACGTGACTTCTGGACAACGTCTCTGTTTTCAAGCCGCTCAACAAGGTGCTGTGAGTGCGCAAAAAAAACTGGCACAATGGTATTTCTATGGGCAATACTTTCCTCAAGATTATCAGCAAGCTTTTAATTGGTTACAGCGGGTTGCTAGTGTAAAATCACCGAGTTCAGCTTACCTTTTAGCGCAGTTTTACGATCAAGGTATTGGCATGGATGTTGATGAAAATCAGGCCTTGCGTTGGTATGAAGTAGCCGCGTCAGGAAAGTATCAAAAGGCTTACATACCAACAGCTTTATTGTATTGGCAAAAGTTTACACAAGCAAAGAATAATAAAGAACAGCTGTTAGCAAAAAGTTATTTGTGGGCAAAAATATCATCAACCTCATCAGAGTTAACAGCAGATAAAAACGTCTCAGAGCAATTATTACAGCAAGTTTTATTGCAAATGCCAGTAAGTTGGCAGAAGAGTTTAGATACAAAAATCACTGATCATTTAGCCTCGCCATAGGCTTTAAAAATAGCGTTGAAAACTCAATTGCATTTTAACAACGAATGTTTACCTCAAGGCAGAGACACAGTGTTATCATGGCGTATATTTCATTTTATTAGATTAACAACTAAATGTTAGTTCTATCCCCTAAGGCTGGATGTCGTTGAGCTTAGCTCACGCGACGCTTGTCGATGATGACCCATTACAATTCGAATCACTCTTTGAGTTAATCGCTAATGACGTTATTGATAAAGGCCACAGTATTCGTCCTTACGCTTTGCCTGAAAATCTCACCACGCTGTTATTACAACATATCACAGAGTTGCCAAGTGAAAATTTTAAGCGAGCAGGTATAGGTCGAGCCAAAGAACATACCATTAATGACTTTATTCGTACTGATGAAATTTGCTGGATAAACGGTAATAGTAGTGCCGGTTGTGCTTGGATTAAATGGGCGGGGTTACTACAAGAGTATTTAAATAAACGTTTGTTTTTAGGATTGTTTTCTTTTGAAAGTCATTTCTCTCATTATGCTGAAGGTGATTTTTATAAAAAACATAAAGATGCATTTAAAGGCGAAGGTAACCGTGTGTTATCAGTGGTGGTTTATCTTAATCAAAACTGGTCGCGTGATGACGGTGGTGAATTAGTAATTTATGAGCAATCTTTAGCTAATTCAGCAATTATTGAGCATAATAAAATCACGGTGACACCAAGTTTTGGTACCATAGTGGTGTTTTTAAGTGAAGAATTCCCTCATGAAGTGTTACCCGCTTTACGTGATCGCTATGCTATTGCGGGCTGGTTTCGTTTAAATACCAGTATTGCTAATAATATTGATCCACCACGCTAATGTTAGTGAATATGAAAGCAACGTTATATCACGGGAGCACCATCGTTGGCTAAGTTAGTTAAGTCGCCTAAAAGGCTTCATGTTATGAGAGATCTAAGTGAAGTAAATCAAGAATTACTACCGTTAAAGGCATTGGCTGATCGTGAACTTGCTTCTATTTATGGCTTAACGGGCATGGTATATACCCCGTATATAGATGAATATATGCAGGTGAGTATTAAGAAAGCAGCAATATTGGCTAGCTTAAAAGAGCAGGGGTACATACCTCTGTCAGAAGTTGAAGTGATTAGTGCTGAGTTAGATCTGCTGCACAAAAGAGCCAGAAGTAACGCTGTATTTGAATATAAAGGTAATCAGTATAAACGCCGATTTTCACCATTAAAGCTCAGTAAGTCGGGTAAAAATGTGCAAAAATGGGCGAAGTTTTGGCTGTTACAATTACCCAATGGCAACGTTGATCTGCGTTGGGAGCGAGAGGTCAGAGAAATTTGGCCTAGCTATTTTTTAATTCGAACAATTAATATGTGATCAGTTCATATCTGTATAGCTAAAATTATCGATATAGCTATAAAGTTTAATACAGTAAATGTAACTTCCTGTGGTTGTTTTAGGCAAGGTATAACGCATCATATTTAGAAAGGTGCCATAAAAAACCGTCCAGATATATCCATCTGAACGGTATAACAGCTATTTATTTGTATCAATGATTCAAATAGTTATCTATTAAACTGCTTAAGCATTCACATCAACAACAACGCGACCTGTCACTTTGCCGGCAAGTAATTGGTCGGCAACTTCAATGGCAGCCTCTAATCCCACTGTTGTGGAAATCTTCGATATTTTATCGGCTAACTTAGTCTTTTCAAGTCGTGCCCATGCATCTAAGCGATCTTGTTGTGGACGCATAACACTGTCGATACCGAGTAGTGAAACACCTCTTAAAATAAACGGTGCAACTGTCGCAGGAAAATCCATACCTTGCGCTAAACCACAGGCGGCAACACAACCACCGTAATTGATACTGGCACATACATTTGCTAGCGTTGTGCTACCAACAGAATCAATTGCAGCAGCCCAACGTTCTTTCATCAGTGGCTTACCTGGTGCTGATAACTCAGCTCGGTCGATAATTTCGTTTGCTCCTAACTGCTTTAAATATGCCGCTTGTTTAGTACTGCCAGTTGATGCTGTTATTGAATAGCCAAGCTCAGCTAAAATTCTAATTGCAAAGCTGCCAACACCACCAGTTGCTCCGGTGACTAAAATACTGCCACTTTCAGGTGTAATTCCTTGTTTTTCCAAAGCCATGACCGACAACATTGCAGTATAGCCTGCGGTACCAATGGCCATCGCATTAAATGGTGTTATGCTTTTGGGCAACGGGATAAGAAACTCACTATTAATACGAGCTTTTTGTGATAAGCCGCCAAGGTATTTTTCACCGACACCATAGCCATTAAGTAAAACATGTTGGCCAACGACAAATTTACTATTGTCACATTGCTCGACCACACCGACTAAGTCGATACCAGGTATCATGGGAAAGCGCCTAACGACGGGAGCTTTACCTGAAATGGCCAGTGCATCTTTGTAGTTAATGGTGCTGTACAGTACTTTAATAAGCACATCACCGTCTTGTAAGTCTGCTTCGTTAAGCTCTTTAACTTGGGTGTGATAGCCTTGGCTGTCATCTTTATTGATCACTAAACTTTTAAACATAACTCTCTCCAATATAGACCGATCGTCTATTAATATAGTTAAAAAATTATTTTGCGATTAATTGCAAAAATGAACCGATAAAAGTATCGATAGGTAGTAAGTTTTTTGTCAATTTACTCTTGGCGATAGCACCTTCCCAGCCCATCCAAAAGAAACTTGCTAGTGTATTGCAATCAAGTGCAGTATTAATCGCGCCTTCTTGTTGGGCTAATTGCAAGCAACAAGCTATTTTTTTTTGCCAGATATCAAAGGTATCTAATAGTTGCTGTCGATGGCTTTCTGGTAATAAGGTTACCTCTTGTTCAAGATTGCCAATTAAGCAACCACGCTTGAAACTATGGCGTGTCATACCAGCTTTCGCGTCGTTAGCAAAACTTTCAATGCGCACTAGCGGTTTGTTTGTTTCATTAAGTAAGTGTAAATCTAGTTTTTTGGCAAAATAGTGACTGTATTCTTGAATCACTGCGATACCAAATGCTTCTTTATTGGCAAAGTAATGATAAAAAGAGCCTTTGGGTACGGATACTTTTTTTAAAATTTGATCAAGCCCTGAAGCGGCAAAGCCAAACTCAGTAAAATATTCTACGCCACTTTGCACTAATGCTTGTTTAGTTTGGCTGCTGCTTCGGCCTGACTTAGCTGGTCGGCCACGTTTTATTGTTGTGTTATTTATCTTCATTATTTTATATTAGACCGACTGTCTAGTTAAATGCAAGCGCAATATAAAATAAAGGTAAAAATAAAAGTATGACGATGTTAATCTTTTACTCTGGTTTGTTGTGCTTGTCATGAGTTGTCGCAGATTTGTCACGCTTTGCCGCATTTGTTGCTCGTTTGTTAGCATATGTTATATCTTTACAGACTGTGAATAGCAGTAACTTACTAACTTGAAATGGACACTATGGAAGCTAAAAGCACTGAAAGTACACTTGAATTAGGGCCACAAGCTTTTTCTAAGCAAAGTCATCAGTTTTGGATTTTGCAAATATCTGGCTGGTTGGGCTACGCCGTGGTGGTTTTCTTTGCGATTATTCGGCCGCAAATAGCGCAAGAGAGTTTTAATTTTTCAGGACAAATGATCAATTTAGTGCTGGAAACGCTCAGCGGTTTTTTATTGTCTTATTTGCAATGGCAGCTGATACGCAAAATTGTGCATTTTCCGCTAAAAAAAACCTTGTTTTTAAGTTTTCTGTCGGCGGCAACCTTAGGCTTAGTCTTTAATGTCATTAAGTTGAGTTTCTATAAAGTCTTGGTTTATCAGCAAGAGTGGAACGAAGCGTGGGACATGTTGGAGTTTGGTGGCTGGTTACTCTTCTCTCTAACGACGATGTTTGTCTGGACTTCTATTTATTTTATTATGCTCTATAACACTAAGTTACAAGGTGAGCATGAAATGCTTCTGCGGGCGCAAACCGCTGCTAAAGACGCACAGCTACAAATGTTACGTTATCAGCTTAATCCACATTTTATGTTCAATACCATGAATGCTATATCAACACTTATTTATAAAAATGAGAATGAAACCGCCAATGAAATGATTGATAAGTTATGTGAGTTTTTTCGTTATTCACTGGATAAAAATGATAAAAGTAAAACGACATTACAAAAAGAGTTAGAGTTAATTGAACTATACTTATCTATTGAAAAGGTAAGGTTTGCTAATCGACTTAAAGTTGAAATTGATGTTTGTAAAACCGTGTTAGATTGTCAAGTTCCAAGCATGTTATTGCAACCACTGGTGGAAAATGCCATTAAATACGCTATTGAGCTAAGAAAGTCAGGTGGTAAAATTCGTATTATCGCTAAAAAAGAAGCCGAGCGTTTGATAATACAAGTAGCGGATAATGGCCAAGAAACCCAAGCTAAAGTCAGTGATGGTTTCGGCATTGGTATGAGTAATACCAAAGCGAGATTAAATGCTATGTTTAGTGGCGATTACCATGTTGATATTACCGCTACTGATGAGGGTGGAACTATGGTGTCTATCTCTATTCCCTACGAGAGTTAAGTTTAGCTATGATTAATAAACCACTTACCGCATTAATTGTCGACGATGAACCGCTGGCTTTAGAGGGCTTGCGACTTCGGCTAGAAAAAATACCTGAAATTGAGGTCATTGCGGAGGCCAGTGACGGCGATCAAGCCATTCATTTATGTCAAACACTGTCGCCTGATGTGCTTTTTTTAGATTTGCGTTTACCAGGTCTTAATGGCATTGAAGTTGTTCAAGCTTTACAAGCTGATATTTTACCTATGGTGGTTTTTGTTAGCGCCTATGGCGAATATGCTTTAGATGCCTTTGAACTCAACGCCATTGACTACGTGATGAAACCGGCTAACTTAGGCCGTTTGCAAAAAACGGTAGAGCGGATAATGCAGCGAGTTAAACCGGTTGATTCAGCTAAAGAGAAGTTCAAGCTTTTACGTGCTCTGGGTGAAAGTTCAGGCATAGCCGTGTCGGAACTTGAAGATTGGTTAGAGTCAGATAAACCATTACCGACACCGTTTGTGCAAGAGCTTGTGATCAAAAATAACGATCATGAAAAGGTGTTTTTATCGATTCATGATATTCGCTGGATTGATGCTGCAGGTGATTACATGTGTGTGCATACCAATGATGAAACGCATGTCGTGCGTATTACCATGAAAAAGCTTGAAAGCCAGTTAGATCCTAAAATATTTTCTCGAATACATAAATCTACCCTGGTCAACGTTAACTGTATCAAGAATATTAAGCCATTACGTAATAGTGAAAGTATTCTTGAGCTAGGTGATGATGTCCATCTCAAAGTCAGTCGTAACTTCAGCTCTGACATTCAGAAAATTGTCGAATCTAAGCAAATTTAATAGCAATAAGTGCCTAGTTCAAATGCTTTAACCTCTTTATCGTGCTTTTGTATCGTTTCATCTTGCCACATGATAAAAAATCGCCCATGCCGCATGCAGCAACCACCATAGCGCATTTTGTTTGTAACTATTTGTAATTTATATCAGTATGATTTCAGGGGGTAGTCTGCACTCGTTATGCAAATAATGATGTGGCTGCCGAGCTATGGTGTTAAATAAATCTTAATTAAATAATACTAAAATCAATAGGTTTATAAAGCACAGTAAAATAGTTGGGTAATTGGAAAACAAATTATGATAAAAGCTGCGAAGAAAATAACACAATTGCTTGCTGTAGTATCGACAATGTCGTTGCTTGGCTGTGGCGGTAGTGCAGAAACCGAAACTAAACCGGATAAAATTGATCCGCAACAACCTGTCAGTGATTGGGCCTTAGTGTGGAGTGATGAATTTGATGGCGAAGCGATCAATGCACAGAATTGGACGCATGAAGTTGACTGTAATGGCGGTGGTAATCAAGAGAAACAATGCTATACCGCTAATGTCGAAAACTCTTACGTAAAAGACGGTACCTTAAGTCTTGTAGCGTTACCGGCCGAAGAGGGCGCCGCATTGCCTTTTACCTCAGCACGCATGATCACGCGTTACAAAGCTGATTTTAAATATGGTCGCATAGAAATGCGCGCTAAGCTTCCTTCAGGACAAGGCAGTTGGCCAGCATTTTGGATGATGCCAACGGATGAAGAATATGGCGAATGGCCTCGTTCTGGTGAGATTGATATCGTTGAGTCAGTTAATTTAGGTGTGGCAAGAGAAGACGGTAGTGCAGAAAATAATATTTACGGCACACTACATTACGGTAAAGCTTGGCCAAATAACTCTTCATCAGGCCAAGCATACAATCAAGAAAGCGGCGTTAACCCAGCTGATGATTTTCATACCTATGCCATCGAATGGCAAGAAGGTGAAATTCGTTGGTATATGGATAACTACTTATACGCTACGCAACGTCAATCAAAAGTACGTTACAACAGTAAGGATGAAGCGGTAGGTTTAGCGCATAAAGGTTGGTTTACTGAATATTATCAGCAACTTTCCGGCGAACTCACCACTTTTTGGGATACGGCGCCATTTGATAAAGATTTTTATTTAATTTTAAACTTTGCGGTTGGTGGAGATTGGCCTGAAAATGTTAATGCTACGGGTGTCGACGCCGCGGCTTTTGGTGTCGGTAACACGTTTGATGTTGACTACGTGCGAGTTTACCAATGTATGTCTGATCCTGAAACAGGTAAAGGCTGTGATACGGTGCGTTCGGGCTATGATGACTTAGAAGACGGTCTAGTTGAAGGTAAAGCCCCGGTACCTTTGCCTCCGAGTGATGGTGTAGCAAAAAACCTAGCAATATTTGATGGTGAATTAGATGTTAATTGGACCGCATGGGATTGTTGTGGTGGTACAACACCGGCAGTCATTGCTGATGTCGATAAAGGCAATGTCGTGCAATTTAATATTAACGACAATAACGGTACGGTATTAGGTTTTTCAACCAGAGATGGACATTTTCCTGAAGGTTTTTCCGGCGTATCCAGCCCGTTTGATGCCTCACCTCTCGTTGATCTAAATGGTCGATTATCATTTGAAATGAAAGTAATAACGCCACCTACCTCGGCAACAACATGGATACTCAAATCAGAATCTGGCGACGGTGGTCCCAATACGGGTGATGTAGCGCTGAGTGAAAGTAGTGAAGGGGCGGAGCCGGTTATCGGCCAATGGCAAACTTATACCTTTGAATTAGCATTTTTACAGGACAAAGGTCTTGATTTAAGCGCTATTGACGTGGTGATGATATTCCCTGCGTGGGGAACGGGCGAAGGTGCAGAATATTTAATCACCAATATCGCTATTGAGGGTGATGTTGGCGCTTCACCAGAGCTTGTCGTTTTTAGCGATGATGAGAACCCTAGCTGGCCAATGTGGGATTGTTGTGGCGGTTCAACACCAACGGTTGAATTAGATGATGATGCACACGGAAATGTAGCCGAATTTTCAATTGGTGCAGAGCCAACGGTTATGGGCTTTATTTCTCGCGCCGCTAATACCGATACCCCCGCTCCATTCGATGCTTCTGCCATTCTATCTAATGGTGTTATCCAGTTTGATATGAAAGTAACGTCAATGCCTGGTGATGCTGCTTGGTTGTTTAAAGTTGAAGCAGATAATAATGCCAGCTCTGTAGAGCTGCCATTAACTGACAGCGTTGAAGCCGTTGTTCCTGCTTTAGAACAATGGCAAACCTATACCTTTAACTTATCTGATTTAGCTGACGCTGGCCTAGATGTTAGTGCCATTGATGTCTTAATGATCTTTCCAGCATGGGGTGCGGGTGAAGGCGCTATTTATCGTGTAGATAACGTTAAAATTTATGATCCTACCGCAGCGACAGGTGTTAATACCTTATTTGCTGAAGCGCCGGCTGTTGGTTGGGCTTTATGGGATTGCTGTGGTGGCACAACACCGGCACTTGTTGCGGACGACACGGCTCATGGTATCACTGCCGAGTTTTCAATTGGCGCACAGCCAACTGTCATGGGAATTATTGCACGAGAAGAGTTTGTCGAAAATCCTGCACCGGTTGATGCGTCAGCAATGCTAGCTAATGGCGTCGTTCAATTCGAAATGAAAGTGACATCAATGCCTGGTAGCGCTGCTTGGATATTAAAAATTGAAGCAAACAATAATGCCACGTTTGCAGAAATGCCGCTTACCGACAGTGTTGAAGGTGCGGCTCCAGTGTCCGGCGAATGGCAAACCTATACATTCACACTGCAACAATTATTTGATGCGGGCTTAGATATTAGTGGTATCGATGTCGTTATGGTATTTCCTGCATGGGGCGAAGGTGAAGGTGCCGTTTATCGTCTAGACAACATGATGATTTACGAGCCAACGAATTAATAGCCACGTAATCGATAGAAATTAAAGTTAAGCGGCTTTCAAAAACACTAAAGCCGCTATTAACAAACAAATTATAAGAAGTAGGGTGAAAATGAAAAATTCAAAATTCTTAAAAAAACCTATTGCATTGGCGATCTCTTCAATTTTAGCGACAGGCCTAAGTGCACCACTAATTGCAGCCGAAGAAAATTTAGTAGAAAAAACTGATGGCGAAATAGAAGTAATTGAAGTTAAAGGTATTAAGGGCAGCTTGATCCGTTCAATGAATTTAAAAAGATCCATGTCAGGGGTTGTTGATGCTATTTCTGCCGAAGAAATGGGTAAGTTTCCTGACACAAACCTCGCGGAATCTTTACAACGAATTACAGGGGTTTCAGTGAGTCGCTCTAATGGCGAAGGTAGCGAAATTACTGTACGTGGCTTTGGACCTGATTTTAATTTAATTACCTTAAATGGCCGACAAATGCCAGGTACGGGTAATTCTCGTTCATACAGTTTAGAAAACTTATCATCTGATGGTGTTTCGGCATTAGAAGTATATAAAACCGCACGAGGTGAACAACCTAGCGGTGGTTTAGGTGCAACAGTCAATATTGTTACCGTTAAACCACTACAAAGTCCGGGAGAAAAATATACCCTATCGGCGAAAGGTATTTATGATGAATCCAATGTCACCGGTGATGATATTACACCCGAGTTTTCAGCGTTATACAGTAATACTTTTGCTGATGAAACCTTTGGTTTAGCGTTTTCTTTCTCTCACCAAGAACGCGATTTCCAAAAGCAATCGGCAAATATACAAGGTTGGCAATTTCAGCCAGATGCTCAATTACCGACATTAGATGCAGATAAAATTATTGATAATCGTAGTGCTAATGCAGCCGCAGGGGCGTTTTTTCCTCGCGATATGAATTATGGTATTGCTGACGTTGAACGTGAAAGAACTAATGCCAATCTGACCTTGCAATACGCGCCAGTTGACAGCTTAGTTATTACCCTAGATTACACCCTAGGTGAATCTACCACAGGTACAAATTCAGTAGGTTGGGGGCAATGGCACGATTATGGCGGTAACATTAATAGTTATGAACTCGATAGCAATGGCACAGTATTATTTGCCGATTTATCTGGTAACGATGGCTCTTATACGGCCAACCGTGATACCACTGAAGTCAGTGAAAAGTCACTGGGTTTTAATGTTGAATGGCAAGCAAGCGATGAGTTGAGTTTCTCAGTCGATTATCATGATTCAGAAAGTGAAGAAGATAACGGCAAAGACAAAGGCATGAATGGCACTGGTTCATTGGTTTTTGGTTCTGATCAGTTAGTCACTAAACATTATGACTTTAGAAGTGGTGATATTCCGCAGGGCACAATTTTTTGGCGAAATGGCTCTACGACACTAGCGCCCAGTGAAATGGATTCACATTTTAGTCAATTTATTCATAGTCCAGGCAAAGCTGAAGTAGAACAATTGCAAATTGATGGTGTTTGGGAAAATCCTTATGACTTTTCGTTGATGACCGTTAAGTTTGGTTTTGCTCGCACAGAACAAAAAATGGGTGGCTCAAATGCTTGGAGTGGCCTAATTGGTGGTTTCTTATTTAACCCCAATTATTCTGCAGCATTTCCAGACAGTATGTTTAATTACAACAGCACAAGTGGCTTTTTGGACCAGTTCTCAAATGGCAGTAATCCGATTGGCGCAGGATATTACTATAGTTTTGACTTTGATGAAGCGGTGGCTCGTTCACAAGCTTATTTAAACCAAGACCTGCTAGGCGATGATTATTTTAGTACCGACCCGTATCGAGACGGTAGCATTCAGTCAGAAAGTTCGGTAGAAGAAAATACCAACAGTATTTATGTTTCTTCTTTGTGGGATTTTGATGTCGCAGACTTTCCAGTACAGGTGAATTTTGGTCTACGTTACGAAGAAACAGAAGTAAAAAGTAATGTTTTACAAGATGTTCCCAATGATGTTTGGTGGCTAGGAGGAACGGAGTGGTTAACGCAATATACCTCAGGTGAAAATAACTTCTACGTTGAAGAAGGTGAGTACGACATTCTTTTACCGATGATCGATGTTCGTGTTGACTTAACCGATGATATTGTCGCTCGAGCGTCTTGGAGCAAAACTATCTCTCGCGCGCCTTTGGGCAACTTAGCGGGTGGCTTAGCATTAAGCCCAAGTCCGGGTTTGGATTCGCGTACGGGCAGCCAAGGTAATACAGATTTAGACCCATATGAGTCTAAAAATTTAGATTTCAGTCTTGAGTACTATTATGCCGAGGGCAGTTATGCTGCTGTTGGTTACTTTAGAAAAGATGTTAAAAATTTCATCAGTACTCGCAGTAGCGTTGCGCAATACGAGGGAATACGCGATATCTCTATGGGACCGCGCTATGCACAAGCGGTAGCTGATCTTTCCGCTGAAGGCATATCAACTACCGGCGATAATATTTTTGCCAGAATGCAAGAAAATGGCGCCACCTTAAATGCTCAAGGTTACCTTGTTCCTAATGCCGATGATCCACTTATGGCGTGGGATATCAGCGAGCCCTATAACTCTGATGAAAAAATGGTTGATGGTGTTGAAGTCGCAATTCAGCATCTTTTTGGTGAATCAGGCTTTGGCTTTGGTGCTAATGCTACCTTTGTTGATGGTGATGTTGAATTTGACACACAAAGCCTTGAGCAGCAATCGCCTCTCGTTGGTTTAAGTGATTCGGCAAACTTTCAAGTGTTTTATGAAAAATATGGTTTGTCGGTGAAGGTTACTTACGCATGGCGTGATCAGTATCTCATTGGTGTTGGTCAAGATCAGGGCTCAAATGATGCTCCTCCACAGTTTGCTAAAGAATTTGGTCAGATTGATATGAGCGTTAACTATGATATTGACGATAACTTCACGGTATTTGTTGAAGCTGTTAATTTAAATAACGAAACGGAAGAGTCTTTCGGTCGCTATGAAGAACAGTTCTTATCTGCTAATCAGTATGGTTCAAGATATACCTTAGGTGTTCGTTATAGCTTTAGGTAATCGGTCATAAACGTAGCGCCTGCATGATCTGTAGGCGCACATTTCTCTAAATTTTGTCTTGTGATGTACCACTAATATATTCATTAACTTGCTGAAGCTTAATTTAATGAATATTGACAGCACATGACATGCTATTTCCATTGTATAGGACTTTTCTTATGGCTAGCACTTCAGCTGTATTAGACAGCCAACATAGCGACGCTAATATTGGTTCACCGAATCAAAATCGTTTTGCGCTGATCTCATTAACAACATTGTTTTTTATGTGGGGCTTTATTACCTGCTTAAACGACATTCTTATTCCTCATTTAAAAGCTATTTTTGCTTTAACTTACACGCAATCAATGTTGGTGCAGTTTTGCTTTTTTGGCGCATATTTTTTAGTGTCATTACCGGCCGGGCAGCTAGTGAAAAAAGTGGGTTATCAAAAAGGCATAGTCGCAGGGCTAGTTGTTGCTGCCTTAGGTTGTTTGATGTTTTATCCGGCAGCATCAATGCACAGTTACCCGATGTTTTTGTCAGCTTTGTTTGTCTTAGCAAGTGGTATCACTATTTTACAAGTTTCTGCAAACCCTTATGTTACTTTGCTTGGACCAAAAGAATCGGCGTCGTCACGCCTAACTATGACCCAAGCCTTTAATTCATTAGGTACAACGGTTGCGCCATATTTAGGAGCTTTGTTTATTCTTAATGAAGCGGCAAGCTCGATGTCAGTTGCGCCTTCGGCAGATTCAGTGAAAGTGCCTTATTTAATATTAACCGCGGCTTTATTACTATTGGCTGCTGTTTTTGCTTGGTTAAAGTTACCGCATATTAGCAGTGCAGAAATCCAAGCTGATGAAGTGCTAGAAGGCTCTGCGTGGCAATATCGTCATCTAGTTTTAGGCGCGTTAGGAATTTTTGTTTATGTTGGCGCTGAAGTGTCAATAGGTAGCTTTTTAATTAACTTTTTTGGTGAAGCCAATATTGCAGGTTTAGAAGAATCACAAGCCGCAAAATACTTAACGTATTATTGGGGCGGAGCCATGGTTGGCCGTTTTATTGGTGCCGTTGTTATGCAAAAAATTTCTGCTAATAAAGCCCTTAGTTTTAATGCGCTTTTTGCGCTGGCATTAGTGACTATTGCTATACTGACCAGTGGTGTTGTTGCGATGTGGGCCATTTTATTAGTAGGTCTGTGTAATTCTATTATGTTTCCGACTATTTTTAGTCTAGCGCTCAATGGTTTAGATAAACATACCAGTCAAGGTGCCGGTATTCTTTGTTTAGCCATTGTTGGTGGTGCGATTGTACCGTTGCTGCAAGGTGTTCTTGCTGATCTTGTTGGCGTGCAATTGTCATTTGTTATCCCGGTATTTTGTTATGGGTATATTGTTTATTACGGCATGAGTGGCGCTACGCCAACTGCAGCTTCTACTCAGGAGCGTGCATCATGAATAAATTAACCTTTGCTCTGCTCTCGGCTGCCGTTTTTCTTGCGATGCAGGGCTGTAACTCAGCAACTCAAGAACAAGCAAGTAACCATGAAGCGAGTACCGAACAATCTGATCGCGATTTATCAATTTGGCCAACAATAAATTCAGCCGTTAAAACCGATGCCGCCCTTGAACAACAAGTAAAAACAATGTTGTCAACGATGACTTTAGAGCAAAAAATTGCGCAAATGATCCAACCAGAAATTCGTGATATCACCACTGAGGATATGCGTAAATATGGTTTTGGCTCTTATCTTAATGGCGGTGGCGCATTCCCCAATAATAATAAACATGCAACACCGCAGGATTGGATTGCGCTTGCAGAAGCAATGTATCAAGCGTCAATTGATGATTCTCTCGATGGTTCTACGATCCCAACTATGTGGGGTACGGACGCTGTTCATGGTCATAATAATGTTATTGGTGCGACTTTATTTCCCCACAATATTGGCTTGGGAGCCGCTTATAATCCTGAGTTAGTTGAAAAAATTGCCAAGATAACGGCGACAGAAGTGATGGTGACGGGGATTGACTGGGTGTTTGCACCAACCGTTGCAACGGTGAGAGATGATCGCTGGGGCCGTGCCTATGAAGGTTACTCTGAAGATCCTGAAATTGTAAAATCTTATGCTGCTGCAGTAGTCAAAGGTTTACAAGGGCATGCGGGCAGTGATTTTTTAGGTGATGATCGCGTGATCAGTACCGTTAAACATTTTATTGGTGATGGCGGTACGATAGCCGGTGATGATCAAGGTGATAATATATCATCAGAGCAAGCGTTATATAACATTCATGCCCAAGGTTATGTTGGCGGTTTAACTGCTGGCGCGCAATCAGTAATGGCGTCATTTAATAGTTGGCACGGTGATAAAATACACGGCAATGGTTATTTATTAACCGAGGTATTAAAAGAAAAAATGGGCTTTGATGGCTTTATTGTTGGCGACTGGAATGGTCACGGACAAATTGTTGGTTGTACGAATGATAACTGTCCACAAGCCGCTAATGCTGGTTTGGATATTTTTATGGTGCCAACCGATGCTTGGAAACCCTTACTGGAAAACACTATAGCGCAAGTTAAACAAGGTGTTATCCCACAATCTCGTATTGATGATGCGGTTAGCCGTATTCTGCGGGTTAAATTACGAGCAGGACTATTTAGTAAACCAAGTCCTGCTAAACGACTGTATTCTGGGAAAACCGAACTTATTGGTAGTGAAGCACATCGAGAGGTGGCCCGACAAGCCGTGCGCGAGTCATTAGTGCTGCTGAAAAACAAAGCCAATATATTACCGCTTTCACCTAAGTTGAATATTTTAGTTGCCGGTGATGCCGCTGATAATATCGGCAAGCAGTCAGGCGGTTGGAGTATAACTTGGCAAGGTACCAATAATAGCAATGCAGATTTTCCTGGCGGCTCGTCAATATATGATGGACTTGCGCAACAAGTTCAAGCTGCCGGCGGTACTATTTCACTGAGTGAAAATGGCCAGTACCAACAAAAACCTGACGTCGCTATTGTAGTTTTTGGTGAAGAACCCTATGCAGAAGGTCATGGCGATAAAGATAATTTAGCTTATCAACGCGGTTTGAAAACTGACTTGGCGCTATTGAAAAAACTTAAAAGCCAAGGTATTCCCGTGGTCAGTGTTTTTATCAGTGGCAGACCTCTCTGGGTAAATGCTGAGCTTAATGCGAGTGATGCTTTTGTTGCTGCTTGGTTACCTGGCTCTGAAGGTAAGGCGGTTGCTGATGTGCTTTTAACCGATAAAGCTCATAAGAACCAGCATGACTTTAAAGGTAAACTTTCCTTTTCTTGGCCAAAAACAGCAACGCAAACGGTTAACCGATTTGATGACGACTACCAGCCGTTGTTACCTTATGGCTACGGTTTAACTTACCGAGGTGACACCCAGCAAAAGCAAAAATACCCACTTGATGGTTTGTCAGAGCAGTTAAGCACGGATGCAAGTCTAGCAAAAAGCACCGTGGTTTTTTCTGGCCAAGTGGCTAAGCCTTGGCGGATGTTTTTAACGTCTTCATTGCAAGCTGCTGAGTTGCTGTCGAATAGCGCGATGTTGCCGGGTATTGTGTATCGTACTGTTGATAAAGTCGTACAAGAAGATGCTTTTCGTTTTGAAACTGACGGTAGTGCGAAAGCGGGAATTATTTTTTCTAGCAGTTTCAGAGAAGACCTATCGTTTGAACTTGAGCAAAAGTCGTCATTAGTGATGACCATAAAGCATGACGGTGCTTTCAATAAAACGGCCAATAAGCCAGTTTTCGTTGAAATGCATTGTGAGTCTGAAGGTGATGCTATGGGGAGCTGCCGCGCCGCTGTCAATATCGAAAAACAGTTAAAAGCCCTTCCTGCCGGGCAGTGGCAAGATATTGCGATAGATTTACGCTGTTTTGCTAAGCAAGGTATACAAATGGATAAAATTGTTTCGCCATTTGCACTATATACCGCAGGGACTGCTAAGATCTCTGTCAGTAATATTATTTTTGAATCACCAGAAAATGAGCAAGAGCGTCTTTCAATCAATTGTCCTTAATGACAGACTCAGTGATGTGTTTTATACCCAAACCAATTTCAAGTGATTTGGGTATATAAGGTCGGTAGCTTTTATCGGCCTTTATTTTTAACTTACGTTGCGATATAACGATCGAAAACAATAACCGTGCTAATTTGACCTTTGACTAGCCACTATTTTCATACCCCTTGCTAGATTTATCCGGCTATTTCTCCACTTTGTGTAATTAACCCAAGACTATTCGGGCAAAAAAAACGATAATTCCCCTCATTAAGATAAATTCGCTATTTGGTAAGATTTCAAACAGAAATATAACCAAGAACAGCAGTCAATTGTAGGGCCCAATTCAATGGAAATTAAAGTTAATTTTCTCGACAACGTAAAAGTTGAAGCTAAATTTGATGACTTTACCGTCATCGCCGATCAACCTATTCGCTATAAAGGTGATGGCTCAGCGCCAGGACCTTTTGATTATTTTCTTGCCTCTTCGGCGATGTGTGCGGCTTACTTTGTCAAGGTTTATTGCAACTCTCGCGATATTCCAACTGAAAATATTCGTTTGTCACAAAATAACATTGTTGACCCTGAAGATCGTTATAAGCAAATATTTCAAATTCAAGTTGAATTGCCAGAAAGTATTTCAGAAAAAGATCGATTAGGCATCAGACGCTCTATTGATCGTTGTACGGTTAAAAAAGTGATACAAACAGGTCCTGAATTCAAAGTAGATCTTGTTGATAGCCTTGAAGAAGACGCACAGGCCATGTTGATGTCAGGTTCTACAGAACAAGCCAGTACTTTTATTTTAGGCAAAGACTTACCGCTTGAAGAAACCATTGCCAACATGACCGCTATATTAGCTGGCCTTGGTATGAAAATAGAAATTGCCTCGTGGCGTAATATTGTCCCGAATGTTTGGTCATTGCATATTCGTGACGCTGCCTCGCCAATGTGTTTTACCAATGGTAAAGGGGCAACCAAAGAAAGCGCGCTTTGCTCTGCCTTAGGTGAGTTTATTGAACGTCTTAACTGTAACTTTTTCTATAATGATCAGTTTTTAGGTCAAGACATCGCCAACAGTGACTTTGTTCACTACCCAAATGAAAAATGGTTTGAGTTAGATGAAAGTGATGACTTACCTAGCGGTATTTTAGATGATCATTGTCTTGAGCTTTATAACCCCGATGATGAATTGCGCGGCTCTAACTTAATTGATACAAATTCGGGTAATATTGACCGTGGTATTTGCGCTATTCCTTATACGCGTCAATCAGATGGTGAAACGGTGTATTTCCCATCTAACTTAATTGAAAATTTATTTTTAAGTAATGGCATGAGCGCAGGTAATAACTTAGCTGAAGCGCAAGTACAGTGCTTGTCTGAAATATTTGAACGAGCGGTAAAAAGACAGATCATCGAGCAAGAAATTGTTTTACCCGATGTACCTAAAAACGTACTTGAAAAATACCCGAGCATTCTTGCTGGTATCCAAGCGCTTGAAGATCAGGGCTTCCCTGTTGTCGTAAAAGATGCGTCTTTAGGTGGTCAATTTCCGGTGATGTGTGTCACGCTGATGAACCCTAAAACCGGTGGCGTATTTGCTTCTTTTGGCGCGCATCCAAGTTTTGAAGTGGCGTTAGAGCGCAGTTTAACTGAATTGCTACAAGGTCGTAGTTTTGAAGGCTTAAATGATGTGCCAAGACCAACTTTTAATAGTTTGGCGGTATCAGAGCCAGAAAATGCTGTTGAACATTTTATTGATTCAACAGGGGTGATCTCGTGGCGCTTCTTTAGCAATAAGCATGATTATGAGTTCAGTGAGTGGGATTTCTCTGGTAGCAGTGCAGAAGAAAACGACTGTTTATTCGCTATTTTAAAAGACTTAGGTAAAGAGGCTTATGTTGCAGTATTTGACCAACTTGGTGCAACCGCTTGTCGTATATTAGTGCCTGATTATTCAGAAATTTATCCGGTAGAAGACCTCATTTGGGATAATACCAATAAGGCGCTAAATTATCGTGAAGATATCCTCAACTTGCATATTTTGGATGATGACGCGTTAGAAAGTTTAGTGACCCGTTTAGAAGATAGCCAACTTGATAACTATATTGATATTCGTACCTTAATTGGTATTGAATTCGATGAAAATACCGTTTGGGGACAACTGACAATTCTAGAGCTTAAGTTACTCATTTATTTGGCATTAGGCGCTTTGGAAGCTGCACAAGAACTAGTAGAAGAGTTCTTACAATTTAACGATAACACTGTTGAACGACGTCTGTTTTATCAAGCGATGCAGGCGGTACTTGAAATTGCTTTAGATGAAGAAATGGAACTTGAAGACTTCTTAGTGAATTTTACTCGCATGTTTGGTCAGAGTGTGATGGATAATGTTATCGGCTCTATCAATGGCGATGTTAAGTTCTTCGGTCTTAGCGAAACCAGCATGAACCTTGAAGGCTTAGATAAACATTTAAGATTAATCGATAGCTATAAAAAATTGCATCAAGCGCGAAAAATAGCCGCTGGAAGTTAATAATGCTGGCTAAAATATAGCTAGCTAAACAATAAAGTGTAACGCTACGTAAAGCCAATGCCTATTTCAGCTATTGGCTTTTTTATTGGCTGCGGATTAACAAAGAATTTAAATTATAAGTTGTAAGACTTTTTTTTGGCTAAATTTCAGCCAAAAAAAAGCGTTTACTATAAATAAGTAAACGCATTATAAAAACATAAAACACTAGGGAAATAAATTCTCTCACCTAGTATGAGTGCTTATTGTGAGTTAAGTTCAAATTGTTTTATCTTTTTTTTAATTATTTTTAATTATTTTTAATTTATCTATTATCAAGGCTTTATAAGACTGATATATAAAAATAATTTGCTATTTGATTCACTTGTCCACATTTACTAATAAAGCTTATCTGGTTATTTTAATATGTTGTCATACTTACTACCTGTATTTATTGGTTTACTACTCATTGCCTATTTAGCTGGAAAGCCTTATTGGTTGGAGCATAAACGTCGCTTGATAAAAGCTAAACCGTTTAAAAAATCATGGCGAAAAATTATTCAACAAAGAATTCCTTATTTCAGAAAGATGCCGGCAGATCTACAATTACAGTTAAAACAGCATATTCAGGTGTTTATAGCTGAAAAAGAATTTGTGGGCTGTAATGGTGTGGTGATCACTGATGAAATAAAAATCACCATCGCAGCACAAGCTTGTTTGTTGTTACTTAATCGTAAAACTAACTATTACCCGAAATTGCAAACCATCTTAGTTTATCCTAGTGCCTTTGTTAAACAGCAACAAACACGCAGTGGAGACGGGGTTTATTTTACTCAAAAATTAGTTTTAGCTGGCGAATCTTGGGATTTTGGTAAAGTGGTTTTGTCGTGGCAAGATACCTTAGAAGGGGCAGAAATTCCAGATGATGGCCGTAATGTGGTCATTCATGAATTTGCCCATCAACTTGACCAAGAAGATGGCAGTGCTAATGGCGCACCAATATTAGACAGTGGACAAAGCTATCAATGTTGGTCAGAAGTTTTTTCCAAACAATTTGAGCTACTAAAAAAGCAGGCTAATACCGGGGCAAGATCGCTATTTGATTATTATGGGGCAACAAACCCAGCAGAATTTTTTGCGGTGGCAACGGAAGTGTTTTTTGAGCAATCTAAGCAATTTAATCACCAGCATCCAAAGCTATATCGACAATTAACCCAGTATTATAAAGTTGACCCAATGCAGTGGTAATGGGCTAACTATAAAAAAGCGAGTAGTGCTATTAGATAGCTTTACTCGCTTTTTGTTTTTACCGGTTTTATGACAACTTTATTTCAAAAGACCACCATTTCAAAACGCTATCATTTCACAATATCAGCCTAAAACACGATCATTGCTACTTTATGTCATCTTCGCTTATTTAAGGTCAAAGCGATCTAGTTGCATGACTTTAACCCAGGCTTTAACAAAGTCATTAACGAACTTGTCCGATGCATCATCAGAGGCATAAACTTCTGCAATAGCACGAAGTTCAGAGCTAGAGCCAAAAATTAAATCCACCGGTGTTGCTTGCCATTTTAATGTATCCGACATGCGATCAAAACCTTGGTATAAGCCTGCTTGAGCTTCATTTTTACGCCATGTTGTTGACATATCAAGTAAGTTAACAAAAAAGTCATTTGTTAATACACCCGGAGTTTTAGTAAATACACCAGAAGAAGAACCGTCATAGTTAGCGTTTAATACACGCATACCACCAACAAGAACCGTCATTTCAGGTACATTTAGACCAAGAAAGTTGGCTTTATCAACTAACATTTCGGCAGGCGACATGTAACTATCATCGTTGTAGTAATTACGAAATCCGTCAGCATCAGGTTTTAAGTAATTAAAAGATTTTACATCTGTTTGGGCTTGAGTTGCATCAGCACGACCGGCACTAAAAGGCACGTTAATTGTGTGTCCTGCCGCTTTTGCGGCTTGCTCGATTGCAGCAGCACCACCTAAGACAATTAAATCAGCTAACGAAACTTTTTTATTTGATGATTGCTGATTAAAGTCACGCTGTACGGCTTTAAGTTTAGCTAATACACCTTGCAGTTCAGCGGGATTATTTACCTGCCAGCTCTTTTGTGGCTCAAGTTGAATTCGAGCACCGTTTGCGCCTCCTCGCATGTCTGTAACACGATGACTTGCCGCTGATGCCCAAGCTGTTCTTATTAACTCTTCACTAGAAAGCCCCGAATTTAACAGTTGTTTTTTAAGCTTACTAATATCAGTAGCTGAAATTAATGCCCCGTTAACTTCAGGAATAGGGTCTTGCCATAATGATATTTCACTTGGAATTTCAGCGCCAACGTAGCGTGCTCTTGGTCCCATATCACGATGAGTTAACTTGAACCAAGCTTTGGCGAATGCTTTGTTAAATTCATTTGGATCAGCTCTAAAGCGTTCAACAATTTTTCGAAAGCTCGGATCTTCTTTTAATGCTAAATCAGTGGTAAACATAATAGGGGCATTACGTTTATTAGGAATATGAGCATCAGGCACTAAATTAGCAGCGAATTTTTCTTTCGGAGTCCATTGAATAGCGCCAGCAGGACTTCTGGTTTTAACCCAAGTAAAATTCATTAAATTATCAAGATAGTTTGACGACCATTTTGTTGGTGTAACAGTCCAAGCGCCTTCTAAGCCACTACCGGTTGCATCTGCACCTACTCCTGAGTCACAGCTGTTTTTCCAACCTAAACCTTGCTGTTCGATTGGTGCTGCACCAGGCTCTGCGCCGATACATTTCTCTGGTTTTTTCGCGCCGTGAGCTTTGCCTAATGTATGACCACCAGCAGAAAGCGCGACAATTTCTTCATCATTCATTGCCATGCGACCAAATGACATTCGAATGTCTTTAGCAGCAAGCAGTGGATCTGGGTTGCCATGAGGGCCAACAGGGTTAACGTAAATTAAACCCATTTCTACAGCGGCAAGAGGACCTTTTAGCTTACCTTTTTTATCTCGGCGCTTGTCGTCAAGCATCAATGTTTCAGGGCCCCAGTATACAAGGTCAGGCTCCCAGTCATCGCTTCTGCCACCAGCAAAACCTAGTGTTTTAAAGCCCATAGATTCTAGAGCAACATTACCAGAAAGCACCATTAAATCAGCCCATGAAACTTTACGACCGTATTTTTGTTTTACCGGCCAGAGTAAACGACGAGCTTTATCGAGGTTGACATTGTCAGGCCAGCTATTGAGTGGATCGAAACGTTGTTGTCCGCCAGAGGCACCGCCACGGCCATCATGGACACGATAAACGCCGGAGCTATGCCACGCCATTCTGATCATCAATGGACCATAATGTCCCCAATCGGCAGGCCACCAGGCTTTTGAATCTGTTAGTGTTGTTTCAATATCTTTTTTTAGCTGAGCTATATCAACTGTGGCAAATTCTTTTGCGTAATTAAATTGTTCGCCATATGGATTTGATTCAGCGCCATGTTGTCGCAAAGGGCTGAGGTTTAATTGCTCAGGCCACCAGAATTGGTTAGTTTTAGCGACTGTTGCAGCGAGTGCTGAAGTCGATAAGGTGATTGTTGATATCGCTACTGATATTGCGGCAGCTAATGGAAGTGATTTTTTAAGCATAATTATTCCCCGACATTTATTTTGATATATTTAGGTAAATCTTGATGCTTAAAGCATAGAGCTGCTTTGCTTATTTTTATAATTGATTGATTGGAAGATAGTGTTCTGTTTTTTCAATGGTTAGGTTTACCATTTTAAATCATTGGCTTAATGTTCTTTTTAAAAGAAGGCAGTACTTTGGGAGTCAGATAAGCTTATCTATGATGATATAATATAAAAAATTGATTAAACTGAGCTTTACGTTCAATAACAACTATCAATGTTAACCTGATATCAGTGATATCAACAGATGTTGAAAACGGAAAATTATGATTTCATTAAAACAATTGCACTATGCCTTAGCTGTTGAGAAAACCTTGCACTTTAAGAAAGCGGCAGATGCCTGTAATGTTTCACAATCTGCGTTAAGCACCGCGATTATTGAACTTGAAAAACAGTTAGGTACCACCATTTTTGAGCGTAATAATAAGCAAGTATTGATCACAAGTAATGGTCAATTAATTTTAGATAAAGCAAAGAAAGTTAAACTTGAATTAGATGAGTTACTGCAACTTTCGCAAGCGAATAAGGCATCATTCATTAATTCTATGACTATTGGTGTTATTCCTACAATCGGTCCTTATTTGTTACCTAAAGTATTACCCGAAGTTAGACGACAACATCCAAATTTTAAATTGAAAATAATTGAAGAACAATCTCAGGTATTAGTTGATATGGTCAGAAACGGTGATATTGATGCCGCTATACTGGCGTTACCATTTCCTATTCATGGTTTAATGAACTTTGATTTTTGGCAAGAAGACTTTTACTGGGTTAGCCATAAAGATGAATGCTCAAGTCAATTAAAGGAAATCACCAGTGAAGAATTAGAAATTGATAAGTTAATGCTGTTAAAAGATGGTCATTGCTTAAAAGATCAAGCATTAGCCGCATGTAGTATGCAAAATGATAAACAAGACACCGACTTTGACTCAGCCAGTTTGCATACCTTAATTCAAATGGTGGCAGGTAAGTTAGGTACAACGTTAGTACCCCAAATGGCGCTAGATCAGTTAATTTATGATGAATCAGAAATTAGAGCGATTCATTTAAACGAGCCAGGACCACATCGTACTATAGCATTAGTTATTAGGCCTAATTATGTAAGAACCAATGAGCTGACACTATTGCGTGATATCTTTAGTGAACAACTCGCGAAAAAGTGCCATTAAAGCTTACTTTGGTAGAGAATAGTGCTCATTCAATAATATTATGCATCTATTTTTTAGAATTACTTTATTAATTTTATCAAATTTACTGTATGAAAAAGGTCGGTACAATAAACTTATTATTCATTCACAGGTCGATTACATGAAAAATATAATTAACAACATCATTGAAAGTATCACTGATAACACGCAAGCCTTATTGAGTCTAACAAATAAATCCAATACTGAAATGATTAATCAGCAATATGTCGAATGCAATTATGCTAATGATTACTATGGTGATCAGCATTGCCAACTGAAGAAAGTGAGTCATAAAATGAGGGACCATAAACACCTGAGTAATAAACTGATAGTAAAAATAGTTCGTTGTTTGAGTAATGAATAGGATAAATTCCCATACTTGGGAGTAAAAAGGCGATGCAATATAAAATTATACCAATTCTTCTAAGTTTTTTTCCAGTCAGTGAAACTTAAAAGGCTAAGCGGCACAGGTTCACAGTTCCAGACTGAAGCTAAGGACCAACATCCATGTAGGTAAGGCATTGATTGAAGATAATGGTTATTCTCGACAACTGCTCCTATGTTGTTCTAATGACTCACATCCCTGTGAGAGCCTTATCGAACAATAACGCGGCCTGTAAGCCTTTTAAAATCACCCTTGGGGAGCTTGTCAGCGATTCGATAACCGCTGAGAGAGAACAAACTTAATCGGTTTGGTATTATGCCTTTAATGCTATTTTCCTTTATTAACTAAGCACGCTTAAACTAAAAAACAACGGCTATAAGCAGCAAGTACCTAGGTTTATTTATGTAGCGCAGGTAGTGAAATGTTGATTGTTAGTCAGGTTGCTTATCATAAGTTCAAATAAATAGTCGGGTGACAATTTAATTTGCGTTAAAAATAGGGATCCTTAAGCTTTCGCGCTTTAGAAGATTTTCTGCTACTTCAGCGGGAACTTGATAAAATTCATTTACGTACTCTTTAGCATTTAAATATTCACGAATTTGATTTTTTACTTTACAGGGATTGGCACATTTTAACGAAAACACGACTTTGTAGTCACCTGGTGTTTTTTCTGATAGTGCTATTGCATGCTCGTCTGGGTCGGTTGGGGTACAGCCAATTTTTATCACGTCACTAAAAAATGAATGAGTCATTACGTAAACATTGCCATAAGAAATGTCATCGTTATCATTTTTATTATCAGTATTTTCCATTACACAATTAATCTAAGTAGATGATTATATTAACTATGACATTACCGTTTTAGTAACACAACTAAAAACATGATAAATGAAATTGTAGTATAACAAAGTTTATAATTATTGAATTTTTGTAAGCTGTTATATCTATAAGTAATTTTCATACTTTTGGGTAGTCAGTTAATGACGACTTAAGCATTTTAAATGCCCACTCTAACCATCATAAAGTTGGCTACATGCTCTGGGTTATTAATGCTATAATCGCCACTAATATTGAGAGAATTATCTAATTTTCCTCATTTGTTCGTATGTATAGACCTGAAGAGATTTTTAATGCCATTTTCCCAACTTGGATTGTCAGCCCCAATCGTAAACGCGCTAGCTGATTTAAATTACCCTGAAGCTACTGAAATTCAAAAACAGGCGATACCTGTTATTTTATCAGGTAAAGATATTATAGCTGCCGCGCAAACCGGCACAGGAAAAACGGCCAGTTTTGTCTTACCATTGTTAGAAAGATTAAGCGCCGCTAAAGGTGATGAAGAGCGTCATTTACGTGGTAAACGCGTTCGTGTGCTGATTTTAACGCCAACGCGTGAGTTAGCAGTGCAAGTGGAAGCGAGTATTGCTCAATACGGTAAATACTTGGATATCAGTTCTATGGCAATGTATGGTGGCACAGAAATAGAGCCGCAGAAGCAACGCTTAATTTGGGGAATTGATATCCTTGTTGCCACGCCTGGACGATTACTTGATATGGCACATCAACGTGCGGTAGTTTTTGACCAGCTGGAAGCTTTTGTTTTGGACGAAGCCGATCGGATGTTGGATATGGGCTTTATCGACGACATTAATAAGATTATTGAACGCTTACCTGAGCAACGACAGAACTTATTGTTTTCTGCGACCATTTCTGATGATATCAGAGCCTTAGCAAGACGAACTATTCATCGTGCTACTGAAATTTCTGTTACTAAAAGCCAAGCATCAAAACCAAAAATAACCCAGTGGTTAGTAACGGTGGATAAAACTAATAAGTCAGCGTTATTAAGTTATTTAATTAAAGAGCAGCAATGGCAGCAGGCATTAATTTTTATTGAGACAAAACATGGTGCTGCAAAGCTTGTTAGTCAATTGGAAAAACGCGGCATTAAAGCTGAGTCAATTCATAGTGGTCGTACCCAAGCCGTACGAGAACAAATACTAAATGATTTTAAGGCGGGTAAGATTAATTTTCTAGTTGCCACGGGCATTGCGGCACGCGGTATTGATATTGGTGAATTAGCTCGTGTGGTTAATTATGACTTACCTGATAAGGTTGATGACTATATTCATCGTATTGGTCGTACCGGCCGTGCGGGTAAGAGTGGTGAAGCGGTTTCTTTTGTTGCTAAAGACAACTTTAGAAACTTATGCGCGATTGAAAGCAGGTTGGGGCATATTATTGATCGTAAAGAATTTGATGAATTTCCGGTTAAGAAAGTTGTGCCACTGTCAATTTTAAATTATGTACCAAAAAATAAACGTAATTAATATTAATGGTTAACTTTAATTAATAAAGCTAAATCATAAGTGGGTAAGAACAAAGCGCTAGTATATTACCTGTTTAAGTTGAAATGTATGCCTCAAGCACCAATATTAACTGTAATTGCGGGTGTAGAAATTAATAAACAAACAAGTAGGAAATAGGAAAACTGATGAATCCAATTATTGCAATTTTGAAAGAACATAACGTTAGCGATGAACAAACCAAAGCTGTATTTCAAGCACTAACAGAAAACCCATTAATGGCAATGGCAACCGTGCAGCAATTAGGTATTCCACAAGAAAAATTACAAGCTATGATGATGCTGTTAATGCAAAATCCAGCGTTAATTAAAGAAGCAGTTGATGAGTTAGGGCTTGATTTTAGTAAAGTTGAAGCAGCTAAAGCAGCACTAAATAAGTAAATTGGCTATTTAAAAATTTAAGCTGACACAGAATTTTGAACGCCCCCAAGAAACTTAGTAAAATGGTATAAGTTTAATCAACAGCAGTTTTTTATGTCGCTTTTTAAGTGGGGGCCTTCAATTTTTCTGTTTTCTTTTAAATGCAAAAACGTGTTGCTTTAAATTGTCGGAAACAGCAGTTCTTATATGATTTTTCAATTAGCAACTTTTGATATTTTTCTAAGTATTTCTTTATCTTCGCCAAACTTGCATATTGCATCACAGTTGTTTTTTAATTCGGAAAACAATATGTAGAGTATTTCAATGTTGTTATTTTTTATAGATGGTCTTTGTAGTTGTAATAAAACGTCTTTTTCTCGATTATCCGGAATGATGAGATATAAAGACGGAGGATTTTTTTTAAAGGAATAATGCAGGTCGGTGAGTCTTAATATTCCTGAATATATAGAGGTGCTCTTTTCTACTTCAAAAGCGCAAGCGATATTGTCTGTGTCTTTGTCAAACCATACAGCATCAATCAATCTGATAGTTTTGTATGTATCTTTTGCGACTTTTAATTCAGGAAATTTATTAAGGCTAATGAATGATAAACTGTTACCATTGTGACATTTTGAACGGTCATTTGAAGCTGCGATAACATCATAGCCTATAGCTCCGCCAATGGTCATAATGTGATATTGCATTTCTGTATGGAGATCTTCTTCCTCCATTTCGTTTATTACTTCTTTGTGCCTTTTTTTGAGTTTCTTATCTATTTTTACTCTCTCTTCATCAGAAATATGATCGTTGCTAATTAATAGTTTCTTTTCTCCAACATCAAATAAAAGACCTGCAAAAGCGCCTAAATCATTTGATAATTCAAATTTCAATTCATTGTTTTTTTCAATTATAATTTCTCTCATTCTTAAATATTCAGCCCATGAACCGAGCTTAACTTTATCTTTAAATAGTGAATTAAAACCATTAACAATGGCGGTATTGCAAGGTGGTATAATTGTCGGGTGTAAAAAATACATAATGCTTGCAACCGCAGGGCCTAAGCCTTTAATTTTTCTTTTGTCGAGTAAGATTATTTCTTTAAGTAGTTGCTCTTCTTTTGTGGCATTTATACATTTTTCAAGAAACTGGCCAAAAGCTAATTTGTTTTCTTCATTTTCATAGATATCGGGTATTCGTAATTTTGGTTTCCAATAAAAAGGATGTGAAGCACCTTTAAATATTTGCTTTTGCTCCGTAATGCAGTTCAAGACAAACTCTAAGGATGAGCCTTTAAAGTCATTGCCAAAATTACCATTCTTTATATCCTTAATGACATTAAATACGCCTCTTCGAATAGTACGAAATGCTTTTAATCTTTCATCATTATTTACAAACCAACTGTTATATACGGTTTCTTTATCTTCTTTATAGTTTTTTATTATTAACTTTAAATCTTGATTCATAATTTAAATCTCGTTGGTTTGTTTTTACATGGCCCTGTTAATAGGCTAAATATAGATGGCTAGAGTAACTAAACCTAAACGAAACTACCTTTAGCGAACTACTACACCTTTGCGCTTTATTCTATTCAATACGAATTGTTGCCTTGATAATTTTTACTTCTTTTTGTGTGCGACCTGAGCGGCTACCTAAAGCTTCTATCGCGGCTAATGTGGTATCTAAGCCTTCAACCACCTCACCAAAAATAGTATGTTTGCCGTCTAACCAAGGGGTTGCCTTAAAGGTGATAAAAAACTGACTACCATCGGTATTCGGTCCAGAATTTGCCATACTCAATAACCCAGCTTTATCGTGGCTTAACGAGTCGTCAAATTCTCCAGCATACTTATAACCTGGGTTACCGGTACCGTTGCCTAATGGATCACCACCTTGTGCCATAAACTGTTTGATCACGCGATGAAAAACTAAGTCATCATAAAAGCCTAATTGTGTTAAATACATCGTGCTTGTTGCATGCATTGGGGCTGTTTCAGGAAATAGCTTTACCACTAATTTTCCTTCGCTAGTGTCTAAATCCCAGAAATATTGTGCTTCAGGGTTAAATTCAACTACCTCAGGTTTAACTAATTGGGTTTTCCAATGGTCTTGGCTCTTATCTATTTTTTGTTCTTCGACATAAGTATTCACCGCTTTCATTGCCGGATCTGGGTTAAAACATCCGGTTAATGTCAGTAATAACATAGTAATTATGTAGATGTGTATAGATGATAAGTAGCTTCTTGGCATGTGCTTTCCTTTAATATTGATTGCTGCGTGCTTTTAGCAGCAATTAAGTCTAACAATAGGCGACAGGGTAGTTAATTCTGTGCTGTTGAGCAATAGTAATTTTAAAGCGAGGTATTAGGCTACGTTTAAGCGTAATTTTTATTCTACTGGTTTTAATGAATCCATATATACCCTTGAAGTATCATGAGTATAAATTGCACGCCGTTGTGGGCTAAGTTTAGCTTGGTCATTTAAGCTGATATGTCCGTTGATAACTTCCACACCTAATGAACGTAATGGTGCCAAATAATCAGGAATAGCATAACTTGCTGAAAACTCATTGAGTAACGAGGTAAATATTTTGCTTTTACTTAACTCGTCTAGCTTTTGAGATATTTCAGTAGCACTGAGGTAACGATCAAAACAGCACGCTTGTAACTGTGCTAAGGCTAGATCTAACGAGTAGGGCGTAGCGGTATTTTTGGCTAATGTTCTTAGTGCAATATCAGCTTTAAGCCAATACAGTGCACCACTCCAATAAATGCGCATAAAATTACGATTTTCACCGATGTGATCACTGAGGTAATCTAGTCTTTGATGAGCATAGTTTTGCTGTTTATTACCACGCTCGAAACCTTCATAAAGTTTTTGCCATAGGGTTTTTTCGTCAAACATACCCACCCTAGCCTGAGTGATATTTTGGTAGTAACTGGCTAAACCTTCTGAAAACCATCTCGCATCACCAGCATCATAAGGTATAAGTAAATGACTAAATTCATGATAAATCGTCCAGTCTGCTTTTAAGGCCTCAAGGTTACTATTGATATTAACCACTAAAGTCACTTCAGGCGGTGAATATCTATTAACTTCCCCCCAAGGCACCGCACTCTTACCGCCATGACTAGCTTTAATAATAGTGACAAAGTCTTCAACCGGCAATTTGCCATATACTAGCCGTAAGGCTCTACGTGCGTGGCCAACCCAAGTGTTAAGTTGAACTTTTTTATGCTCGGGGATACTGCTAGCAAAGTGAATATTATAAGATTGGTCAATACCATTTGTTGTTGTTTTTGGCTCGTTTTCTTTGAACTCATGTCCTTCGAACCTAGGGCCTAGCTCATGCGAGTTGGCATTCATGGTGGTAAAGCCAATAATAATCACGCTAAGCCAAAGAACATGAGAAGAAATTGCATGGTAACGCTTGAGTATATTCATAAGTGAGTGGCTTCTCCTTTGCATTATTTATTAATTTATAACCTTATTTTCTGCAAGAAGGCAGTAGCTTTGCATTTATAATCTATCAAGCGATTGCAGGTGCTCAATATAATATGGCTATTAGCTTGTAAATATTTACTGCATATTGCAACTTCAGCCATAACGAGTGGTAAGCTAATGTGTTCGGTGCAAAATCGCAAGTTCATATGATTACAGCTTAATTGTTGATGACTTCACTTTAACAACAATAATGTAATTAAGTTTGTCTGTTAGTTCTCAAGACTAAGGTAATCAAGTAAGCTACTATTTATCTGTTCTTCATTTTTGTCATCACTTTATGTCAACTCAATCTATTTTAATTACCGGCTGCTCATCAGGTATAGGTTTACATGCTGCGCTTACGTTGTCGGCACGTGGCTATCAAGTATTTGCGACAGCGCGTAATCCGCAAGATGTTGCTGAGCTGCAAGCTAAAGGCTTAACTGCTTATCTACTTGATTTAACAAGCACTGAAAGCATTACACAAACGCTTACACAAGTACTTGAAAAAACGGGTGGCCAGTTAGACTTTTTATTTAATAATGGCGCTTATGGCCAACCTGGTGCGCTAGAAGATTTACCTACACAGGCACTAAAAGCGCAGTTTGACACTAATGTTTTTGGCTGGCACGAACTAACCAAGCAAGTTATCCCGGTGATGCGGCAACAAGGTCATGGCCGAATCATTCAATGTAGCTCAGTATTGGGTTTTGTTTCCATGGCCTATCGTGGTGCTTATAACGCCTCCAAATATGCAATAGAAGGGCTAACGGATACTTTAAGGTTAGAATTAAAAACGGCTAATATTGCGGTGGTACTATTACAGCCAGGTCCTATCAATACACAGTTTCGTGCTAATGCCTTAACGGCATTTCAAAGTAATATTGATATAAACAACAGTGTCCATAAAGCACAATATCAACAGCAAATCGAGCGTTTAACCAGTGAAAAATCAAATGCAGCGTTCACGTTAGAGCCTATTGATGTCACTAAAGCACTGATTCATGCTTTAGAAAGCAAGCGCCCTAGATTACGCTATCGCATTACTACACCAACTAAGATTTTTTCGGTGCTTAAGCGCTTATTACCGGGGCGTTGGTTAGATCAGTTATTAGCAAAAGGCTAGTTTCAACGGCTGTCGTTTCTTAGGCTCTTAGAGTAGTAAGCACAACGTTAGCCACCGTTTTTTATTTAGTGCTAAGTAGTAATTTAGAAGGAATATTATTATGAAAGAATCAATGGATGAGCTTAAGGGCGAAGTTAAAGCAAAATTATTGTATTGGAATAATATCAAAAGTAGCAAAGTTAAAGTACTACTCATTGTGCTTTTTTTAGGCTTGATCGGTTTAAAAATCTTTACCACAGTACTAACTTTTGATTGGCTAGTAAGCTTATTTAGTTAGGTCTACGCCTACGCTTTATATCTAAATTAATATGCTTGCTCAAAATATAAGTGCAGTTTGTTATACCAAGTTTATTCAGTATTATTATTTATGAGGTTTTTTCTATAATCGCCCGGTGTTTGCTGGGTGAGTTTATTAAACCAACGATAAAAAGATCTTGGTTCGGTAAAGCCCAGTTCAATACTGATTTCATTCAGGTTCAATTTACTTGCGGCTAAATGTGTTTTTGCTAACTGAAGTCGCGTTTCATCGAGTACGGCTTGAAATGTTATCCCTGACGCTGCTAAGCGCCGTTGCAAGGTTTTAGCGCTCATAGCAAATTGCTCGGCAATGTCTTGTTGATGAAAATTGCCGGTTTTAAGCGACTTCGCTATGCTATTTTTTAGTTGAGTCGCCATATCGGTTTCTGTTGTTAGATCAGAAATTAATGCTTGAGCATGACTCTCCAGTGTTGATAGCAGTTGTTGGTTACCTTTATTTAAAGGTAACGATAATAAAGTTTTGTCAAAAACAATGGCATTTTCTGCTTGCCCGAAACGGATAGGGCATTTAAATACGGCTTGATATTCATTTTGCTGACTCAGTGCGGGTTTTTTTCGGCTGAGCAGTATTTCACTTGGGTTACTGGCTTGGTTGACTAAATAACGCGCGAAGGTTAACCAAGAGCCAAGACAATTGTCGATCATGTGGCGTTTAACGTTTGGCTCTGTAAATTGGCAGTGCCAACTAATTTTTACCTTATCACCTAAATCGGCAAAGTTGGTGGTACCCATATCACCAACCAATTTTTCAAACGGTTGAATTTTGGTGATAGCTTGCCCTAAGTTTTCACAATTCATTGAGATATAGCCCAACACACTATAAGAGCCGGGCTGTACATGTTTCGCCGTGTGTAAACCAAATAAGTCATCAGAAGATTGCTCAAGTAATAAGGCGATTAGCTGCTGAAAATGTAGCCCAGAAATATGTTGGCTATTATCAGAAAACAGCGCTAGGTCTAAGCCAATACGTTGATAAATATCATCTATATCAAGCTTTTGCTCAGCGGCTAATTGCAAATATTGTTTAACTGCCGGTACTGAGGCTTGCCCTAGACTTTCACCTAAGTTAGTTAATGAGCTGTTTTCGGCTGCTTTTACTTTGGTCATATTGGTCATGAACTATGTTGTTAGCTACTTTTCAGTGTTTTAGGGCTGGGGCTAGACAATTTCAGACTTGTTTAGCTTTGTCCTAAAATGTCACCTTGACTGTCTTTTTAGGACATTTCGCCCTTACATGCTTCGTTTTATCATAACTAAGAGATAACTAACAGTGAATTAATCGCAAGGTAGTAACATGAGACGTTGGAATGGTTGGGGTGATGAAAGTACCTCGATGGATTTACCACAATCCGCTGGAACATTTTTAAGCCAATTAGTGGGGCAAGGAAAGCGTCTATCGGATGTTAGTTTAGCCGAGGTGATTAAAACCGTGCCTCAAACACGCCTAACAGCGCAGCCATTAATATCAATTGATGCTGAGCAACGTGTTCGTCACGCAAAAGGGCAGTCTTTGCCTGATTGGTTAGCCATGCACAGTGGGGAAATACATTGTTTTCCTGATGGGGTTTGCTTTCCGGAAAATTGCCAAGATGTAAAAGACATTTTGCGCTACGCAAAAGCGCATAATGTTGAATTAATTCCTTATGGCGGCGGCACTAGCGTTGTGGGCCACATTAATCCTAAAGTGTCTGAACGAGCGGTGTTAACCGTTAACATGAGCCGAATGAACCAACTGCTGCATTTGGATGAACAAAGCCAAATAGCAACTTTTGGCGCCGGTACACCGGGCCCGATGGTTGAAGCTCAATTATTAGCGCGTGGCTATACTTTGGGGCATTTTCCACAATCGTTCGAACTTTCGACGATTGGTGGTTGGGTTGCTAGTCGCTCAAGTGGTCAACAGTCATTACGTTATGGCCGTATTGAGCAATTGTTTGCTGGCGGCAATATTGAAACCTTTGCCGGTTCTCTTGATGTACCAACATTTCCAGCTTCATCTGCCGGCCCCGATTTACGTGAGTTACTTTTAGGCTCAGAAGGGCGCTTTGGTATCTTAACGCAAGTGAAAGTGCGGGTAAGTAAAGTCGCTGATGTGGAAAAATTTTCCGTTATTTTCTTTCCTAATTGGCGTGCTGCCAGTCAGTTTTGTCAAGAAAGTGTTCAGCAGCGTATTGCCTTATCAATGCTAAGAGTGAGCAATTGTGTTGAAACCCAAACTCAGCTTAAGCTTGCCGGTCATGAAAACTCAATAAAATGGCTTGAACGCTATTTATCTTTGCGTGGCTGTGGCGATGAAAAATGTATGTTGACCTTTGGTTTAACCGGCAGCAAGCAACAAATTTCAGCCAGCAAAAAGCAGTTAAATCGTTTTGTGAAAAAATTCAGCGGCGTTAGTACCGGTGAGTTATTAGGTAAAAAATGGCAAGCCAATCGTTTTCGCTCGCCTTATCTTCGTGAAGCGTTGTGGCAACAAGGTTATGTCGTGGATACCTTCGAAACGGCAACGGACTGGGGCAATGTTGATAATTTAATGGCCAAAGTGGAAGCAGCAATGCGTGATGGCTTAACCGATGAAGGTGAAAAGGTCCATGTATTTACCCATTTATCGCATGTTTACAGTCAAGGTTGTAGTTTATACACCACCTACCTTTATCGAAATGCCGACTCTTATCAAGCGACGCTTGCTCGTTGGCAAAAACTAAAACATCAAGCCAGTGAAATTATTGTGAATAACGGCGGCACTATCAGCCATCAACATGGTGTCGGTAAAGATCATGCGCCTTATCTCGCGGTAGAAAAGGGTGAATTAGGTATGAAAGTACTAGAAAGTCTAGCGACGCATTTTGATGCTGACCAGCAATTAAACCCAGGCACATTACTTGAGTAGTATGGGGTTATTGCCTGAGGATTGGCCAATATGAACAGAGCAGATAACGTTAATCAGCACTTAGTCCATGACAGCAACACTGAAACAGTTAAGCTCACTATTGCTGAGCTTGGCCATAATGTTTTAATGACTCGCGAACAACGTATTAGCGAGATTAGTGCAGCGTCTTGTTGGGATATGGTGATTATTGGCGGCGGTATTACCGGTGCTGGCATATTGAAACTCGCCTGCCAAATGGGCCTGAAAGTGTTATTACTTGAGCAAAAAGACTTTGCTTGGGGTAGTTCAAGCCGTTCGTCAAAAATGGTTCATGGTGGTTTACGTTACATGGCGCAAGGACAGTTGGCATTGACCCGAGAGTCAGTGACTGAACGTCAACGCTTACTTGCACAGGGCGAGCCTTTAATTAGTAAACAAAGCTTTGTCATGAGTCATTATAAAACAGTCTTTCCGGGCCCTAGGACATTTAACACCTTGCTGTCTTGTTATGATTTTATCGCCGGTGCAAAGCAACATAAGTTTTGGCCAAAATCTTCGTACTTGGCATTGGCGCCAAAAGTTGCAGAAACTGACTTACTCGGCGGCACGCAATTTTTCGACGCCTTAACCGAAGACGCTCGACTAGTGCAACGATTGCTCCAAGAGTCATTACATTTGGCTGGACAAGCCCTCAATTATGCCAAAGTGACTAACCTTGCTGTTGGTGCTAAAAATAATCAAATTACCGTTGAGTTGGAAGAAAGTGAACAAGCGATAACACTCAATGCCAACGTGGTGGTAAATGCTTGTGGCGCTTGGTCTAAGCTATTAAAAACCAATGTATCAAAAAAGGATGTATTAGATACCGGTGAACGCTCATCGGGGCTAAGTAAAAGCACTGGGCAACAAGCTAAAAACACTCGTTTTTGCATGCGACCGCTACGTGGCAGTCACTTGGTGATAGCGAATTGGCGTTTACCTGTCGCCAGTGTTATTTCTGTTCAGCATCCAATCGATAAAAGGCCGGTGCAAATCTATCCTTGGCAGAATGTCACTATTATTGGCACCACTGACGTTGAGCACCAAGAGGATATGTCGTTTGAAGCTAAAATTAGCCAAGAAGAATTTGATTATTTACTGGCGACAGTTAAACAGCAATTCCCCGATGCTAATATTACTCAAAACGACATTATTTCCACCTTCGCTGGTGTTCGCCCCGTTACCAGCACAGGCGCTTCGCTCGACCCGTCAAAAGAAAAACGAGAGCATCATATTGAGCAACATCAAGGCGTGATTACCGTAACCGGCGGTAAGTTAACTACCTTTAGATTGATTGCCGAGCAAGTATTAAATAAGGCTTGCCAGCATTTGGCAACCAACAATAATCGGCAAAAAGTAACACTAACTAAAACGCTTGAAATTGCGGGCCAGCAACCGATATTATCTCAATTTTCGTGGGCTTTATCGTCATCCATTCAAGCGCATGTGCAGCAGCAAATACAAGCCTGTTATGGCGAGTTTAGTCAGGCATTTGTTAATGCCAGTGAAAAAACACACTGTTCTCCAATACGCTATAGTCGACATTTATGGGCCGAATTGATTTGGTCAGTGCGCTTTGAACAAGTACAACATCTTGATGATTTACTGTTGCGACGTACTCGGCTTGGTAATGTTTTACCCGAAGGTGCACGTGAGCAAATACCGCAAATTAAAGCGCTTTGCTCTCCTTATTTATCGTGGAATGAAGCAAAATGGCAAGCAGAAATAACTCGATACCTATCCTTATGGCAACAGTCCTATAGTTTGCCTGCGTGTGAAATTAAAGCAGAGCAAGGCAGTTTATGAAAAATACCCGCTCAACAATAAGCGCTTCAACAGTAAATCAGAACAGTAATTCTCGTGATGATTTGATTTTAACCATAGATAACGGCACGCAAAGTGTTCGTGCCTTGTTATTTGATTTACAAGGAAGTTTGGTGGCTAAAAGCCGAATTGAACTTGAAGCCTACTTTTCTGAAAATCCCGGTTGGGCCGAACAAAATGTTGATTATTTTTGGCAAATGTTAGGTGAATGTTGTCAACAACTTTGGCAGCAAAGCGAGGTGATTGAAAATGGTTACCGTGAAAAAGTCACCGCGGTTACCATTACCACACAGCGTGGTACGGTAATTAATTTAGATAAAAATGCTCAAGCGCTACGCCCGGCCATTCTTTGGTTAGACCAACGCTTATCTCAACCCACTAAAGCTATGCCTTGGTACTGGCGGGTGGCATTTTCATTGATAGGTCAAGGTAAAGTTGTCGATTATTTTCGCCGTAAAGCACAAGCGAATTGGTTGCAACAGTATCAGCCAGAAGTTTGGCAAAAAACCGATAAGTTTTTGTTATTATCTGGCTTTTTTACCCATAAATTAACTGGCCAGTTTAAAGACTCAATTGGCAGTATTGTTGGCTATCTGCCTTTTGATTACAAAAAGCAAGCGTGGGCCAACGCTTGGGATTGGAAATGGCATGCCTTACCGGTGAAAAGGTCAATGCTGCCAACGTTAGTTAAACCAGGCGAAAAACTTGGTGAGATCACCGCCGCCGCTGCCAAACATACCGGTATAGCGGCAGGCACAAGTTTAATCGCCTCAGCGTCTGATAAAGCGTGTGAAGTGCTGGGCTCAGGTTGCATTAGTCCTGAAACGGCGAGTTTAAGTTATGGTACTACCGCGACCATAAATACCAATAATGTTAACTATGTTGAGCCGCAAGCATTTATTCCTCCTTATCCTTCGGCTATACCTGACAATTTTAATAGTGAGGTGATGATCTATCGCGGCTTTTGGATGGTCAATTGGTTCAAACAAGAATTTGGCCAAAATGAAATAGATAAAGCGCAAGTGTTAGGGGTTAGTGCTGAGAGTTTATTTGATCAACTTGTTGCGCAAGTGCCGCCAGGCTCGATGGGACTGATGTTACAACCTTATTGGTCGCCGGGTTTAAAAAACCTTGAAGCAAAAGGCGCGATTATTGGCTTTGGTGATGTCCATACTCGCGCCCATATTTACCGCTCTATTTTAGAAGGGCTAGCGTATGCCTTACGAGAAGGTAAAGAAAGTTTAGAAAAACGCCAAAAATGTAAAATTACCCGCTTAATTGTCTCCGGTGGTGGCTCACAGTCTGATGCTGCTTTACAACTGACCGCTGACATTTTTAATTTACCCGCACATCGTCCACATACTTTTGAAACCTCAGGTTTAGGTGCGGCGATTAATGCCGCGGTCGGGCAGGGCTATTTTGCCAATTATCAACAAGCAACAACGGCGATGACTCGTATCGAGCAAACGTTTTTACCTAATCAAGCCAATGTTCAGTTGTATAACAAATTGTATCAGCAGGTTTATCGAAAAATGTATCGGCAACTGAAACCCATTTACCAAAACATTAAAAAAATAACCAGTTACCCAGAATAATAACAACAAGCAGGTTAATTTGTCAGGCATTGATAAATTGTCATAAATTAAATTTAGCATGTCATAAGTATTGAAATTGATCGTAAAAATTATAACAACAATTAAATATCAGTAGGAAGGAGCTTAATATGATTTACACCCGTCGAAAATTTATCAAAACCCTAGCGGTAAGTGCTGGCGTTGTCGTGACCTCAAGCTTAGTCGGTTGTGGTGGTTCAGATAAAAAAACTGCTGTGGTAACACCTGAGCCAGTTGAACCGAGTATTTTAGATGGCAGTCAATATTTTCCACAGTCTGTGGTATCTGGTGACCCTAAAGCCGACTCCGTTATATTATGGACCCGTGTTGATGATGGCTCAGGTACTGATACTTCACTTATATTACAAGTGGCCAATGATGAAGCGTTTGCAAATTTAGTAGTTGAAGAAAGCTTTGATGCCTTAGCTGCCTCTGATCATTGTTTAAAAATTCGGGTAACTGAACTCGAAGCAGGGCAACATTACTATTATCGCTTTATTTATCAAAACGGCGGTAAAAACTATGCCAGTCGCACCGGCCGAACAAAAACTGCTGCGGCAATTGATAGTGACAGCAAAGTAAAGTTTGCCTATGTTTCATGTCAGGATTATATCGGTCGTTATTTTAATAACTACTTGTCACTACTTGATAATGACGATTTAGATTTCGTGGTGCATTTAGGTGATTATATTTATGAAACTACCGGTGATGCGTTATTCCAGTCAGCAGGTGGCGCCCGTAGCATTGAGTTTACTGACCAAGAGGGTGTGTTAACTTTAGGTGTCGGCGATAACAAAAGCCAAGCGGCGAACAGCTTAGATAACTATCGTCAGCTTTATAAAACTTACCGCACAGATGAATTATTGCAACGTGTCCATGAGCGTTTTCCGATGATAGCGATATGGGATGATCATGAGTTTTCTGACGATAGCTGGAGTGATAGGGCTACTTACCTTGATGGCGCCGGTGATGAACAACAAACCCAGCGTAAGAAAAATTCAGAAATGGCTTATTTTGAATATATGCCTATTGATCACGAACAAGTGCATAGCGCAGCCGAATTAGCGGCAGGTACATTAGCTATAAGTGATGAACACCTATTCCCGAATACCCGTATTTATCGTGACTTTCAATTTGGTCAACATCTACATCTAGCCATGACAGATTTTCGTACTAATCGCCCTGATCATATTTTACCTGAAGATGCTTTTCCAGCGACCGTTGCGATGGACCAAGCAACCTTAAGTGGCTTTTTGTTAGGCACCGGCATGGCACAAGCACAGGTTGATGGCATTGTGAGCCAAATGTCACCGTATGTGAATATAGATGACGCAGCTTTTGCGCCATATAAAGCAACATTTTTAGAAATTTTTACCGGCCTCTACATGCAAGAGTTACTTGCACGAGTTGAAATGACAGAAACACAAGCTTTAGCAAAAGCGCAGCAACGTGCGGTCGCCGCGATACAAGGTAATTTAACCACCAGTTATCTGAACCAAGTATTGAGCACTGCACAAGCAAGCTTACCGAATGATCATCCGATCCAAATGTTACCAGCATTAACTGAAACGGGCGTTGCACAGGGACTCGCTTTTTATACTATGGGTAAAACCTCGCTATTTAACTTTATTGGTAGCCGTTATCTTGTGGTGAAAGACACCTATGACATTTACGCTGGTTATTTAGAGTATGTGGCTAATTTACAAGGCAGGTCAGTACAAAGTGGTTTTGACGCGGCGCAAACGGCATGGCTTGGACAAACCTTCGCTACGTCAAACAGTACTTGGAAAATGTTAGGCAGTTCAGTGTCGTTTTCACCGCTGATTTTTGACTTATCAGCGAGTCGAGCGGACAGTGGCTTAAGCTTACTGGAAGAGGTACTGAATTCTGATGCTATTCCTGCGGCGTTAAAACAACGTTTTTACTTAGAAGCTGACCAATGGGATGGTTTTCCACAATTTAAATCCTCGTTTGTTGATAATGTTATGAGCCAATTTGGCGTGATCAGTTTAGGCGGAGACGTACACAGTAGTTATGTTACTGAGCATAAAGCGAATAACGTAACGGGTAAGCGATCATTTAACTTTACGACTTCATCGGTATCGTCAGGTACGTTCGGTTCATTTTTAGAAAATGGTATGCAGCAAATATTCTCACAATTGGGTGATGTGCCTGAAGCACTTAGCGATTTACCGTTCTACTTTGATCCGCTAGTGCGCAGTGCGACCAAACGTGATGATATAACTGATGACATGGTATTTTCTCGGATGTGGGAACATGGCGTTGCTATTGTTGAAGTTGATGCCGAGCAGGTATTAGTTAGCTTTCATAACACGGGTAGTGAATTTCATAACATGGATACGGTGACTCGTAACTACTATCACGATGCTGAAAGCTTTCTCTCAAAAGTTCGCCTATATCAATTTAAAGTCAACGACGGGGTGTTAACACAGCTATAGCCTTTTAGTTTTTCATAAAAATAAATAAAAAGTTCGCACCTGCGAACTTTTTTTGATCTAACTAATTAAAGCAAATATCAGCAAGTAATTAAGGCAGTAAATAGTGCAGAAATTAACGCAGTAAATAGCGTAATGATTTTAGTGCTTAGCAATCTTAGTTAAATAAACTGTTTAAAAATCAATCGTTTGTTTAATTTTTGAGCGTCCGTATATTTAACACATTGTAAGTAGTTAAATATTGCTGGTTTATTTTTCTTTTGATAAACAATGGCTTGTGATATTGGCCTTATTTTTGCTTGTAGCGTGGTAGTTGTTATAGATGACTAATTTATAAGTAATATATCTTAAGTTCTTAAACTCCATTTTATTTGAATTATTGCCTTTGTATTAGAAATAAGGATGTACCATGTTAAAGAAAGTATTCACTACAGTAATATTACTTTGTGTTAGTTTATCAATGACGTTATCTATGTCAGCCAACGCAACATTAATAAATGGAATTAATGGTAGTTTTGATGTGTTTGGAATCGGTGAAACCACTTTAAACTCTTCAGGGGAAGTAATCGAAATAGACTTTTCGCTTAACAATTTTGGTTTGCGACCTCAGATTATCACGGGCGATTACCTGAGTTATTTCGATAACGATACAGTATTTACTGTTAAAACCCCACTGACTTTAAGTGACATCGTTGGTAATATTTTATGGGAAGTAGAAGGCTTTACTTTTACCGGGACTTCAGTTCGCAGTAATGGTAAAGTTGGTGGCTCAACAGGAGTTTACATTATTGGTGATGTTTCACATGTCGATTTTACGACGACAGAAACCGAGTGGTTTTTCTCTACTCAAGGCCTAGTGAATAATGCAAAAACATTAAAAAGCTTTTCTTCAACGATAACTTCTCCGGCGCCAAGCCAAGTACCTGAACCGGGTACTTTAGTTTTACTTGGTCTAGGATTAATGTCTTTTGGTTTTAGTCGTAATAAAAAAGCTTCATAACTTATTGTAAGTTTATTTTCCTGCGGTGATTCATGCCGCTGTTATCTTAAGCACTATATTTTTATAGTGCTTTTTTTATATCTATAATCTTTGCTTGAAGCGGCTATCATTTTTATCTTGCAGTTTTGAATAGCAAGTTAACTAAATGATTTGTCGTTAATAAAATCGTTTTTGCTCTTATGTTTCAAAATTTAACCGACAACTTCAATCTTGTGAGCCTTACTTTATTTTTAGTAAAAGTAAAAGTAAAAGTAAAAGTAAAAATGGAGCTAAGTGTGACTACGTTTAATGATTGATGTTAGTTTTCTTTATAGTTAATTTTTAAAGGGATACAGTCCAGTTCGCTTTTCTGAAAAAATGACAAACGCTAGACAGTATTGCCCATCACGTTAGCAAACGTAAAAAACTCAAGTTCTTGTAATCGTCGCTATCATTTACAGCAGCACAAAAATAATATCCAAATGGCAGCTGGTTATGAGTTTTTACATAGCCAGAGCTCATTTCTACCGTTAAGCGGGTCTTTAATGTACGTTCTTGCCCTTATAAAATGAGAAGAAACAACCTTTCAAACCCGTTCAAATCGACTTTGACAGGTTTTTTATTCATCCTATACTCTGATAGAACTTATTGTTCTACAGGAAGAGATCATGAAGGCACTACTTATAATCTTACTGGTTGGATCACTAAATCCCGTTTTCGCCGTAACAACAGATACTGATTTATCACCCTACATAAGTAAACTCGAAGATGCAGCTAAAGTGTGTGACAACAGTATGTTTTCCACCTCCGAGTGCACAAAAATTTGCACAGCCTCTGCTGAGCAATTTAAACAAGCTAAAACTTTCTCCGGCATAAGTGGTGAGGGTGAGAATGCTGTCATGAATTGCGTGACCGCCATGGCCGCAAATGACGATGGTCGTAACTCGCCCCTGTTTAAACAAGTGGGGGCTTTACAAGCAACGCTGAGCACTGAGTTGTTTAAATTGAAAATGGCCCATTATGGGCAACAAGCTCTGGCAAAATCCAAGATTTCACCAGGTAAAGCTGTAGCTCAGCAGGTGAGTATCGATACCAATATTTATGCTGCCAATGGGCAAGTTGACAGTGACAAAATCCCGGCCTTATATGACGATCTAAGTCAACACTGTCAGAATCAAGACGGTGATATGATGAAGAAGCTATGTTCTGATATGTGTCAAAGTAAAAAAACCGAAGTTGAAGAAATGCTTGTTACCATCAAGCAAGCTCCCAAAAACATCAGTGCCGCAGATGAAGTGCGCAATACCTATAATTTGTTGCAAACTATTGAAATAGATCTAAATTCTTCCTGCGGGAATATATACAGACAGTTATCAGAGGCGCAACAGCCCAAATCTTATTTGGCGTTAGTGGAATTTGTTGGGCTGATTAAAAAAGGCGTTTGGCCGCCTAAACCGGCCTTAAGTTTAGATTTAGCTTTAGAAGAACCGACTCCAGAGGTAAAACAGGCAGAGCAATTTGCAAGTGTGACCGGTGCCAACGCACTTAATACCTATAGTTTTTCTCAGGCCATAAGTGTTATTAAGTCAATGCCTGATTATCAATCCCTAGCGGAAAAAGTCCAGGGGATACCATATAGTGTGAAACAAATATCCAGTTCACTTTCGGATTTGATTAGTAAAGAAAGCAGTTACAGCAGTCAAAGGCAACAGTGGCAGGATAAAGTACAAGAGCTTGGCCTGGTTGGAAGGCAAAAAGAGCTCTATGAAGCCCTCAATTCCCAGTGCGATATAGACTACTTACGTACGTATAACCAACCAATGGACTGGAATCTGAAAGTGCTTTTTAAACCTGCCCCATTGGAACAAAAGCTTAGTCCTGTTTATCTTCACCGCTTCTGTTATGAGCAGCTAGCGGGAAGCTTAAATTCACAATATGCGCAAACAACTAATCGTGCAGAGTTACAAGCTCTGGCTGACACCTATATTAATTAATCCAACTAGCCCTTGGATAAGCGAAGAAAAATGGCTACCAAGCTGGGCTGCTTATAAGAAAACTCGCGTTTCAGAGTTTAATGAGAAAACGCTAACTCAATCTGACATGCAAACTAAAGCTCTGGCACGAAACACATCACGAGCGTCTCAAAAGGCAACAAACAAAAAAAGTGCGATATCTACAACAGAACAAAAAAGCAATAATATTGCAAGTTTAAAGCAACAAAAAAAACAACGGCAAAGACAAAAAAGTGACGAAGAATTTCGCACGAAAGGGATTACCTCTGTTGGGGGGTGGGGAAGAAGAAATCAAGGGCGAGAGGCACTCACGGGCATAAGTAAGCCTACTCGAGGTGATATTATTAAATACGAGTTTGCTCATTTAATAACCAACCCTAATGTTAGTCGTCAAGATATCTTAAAATTAACGACTAAAGAAGCGTATCACGAGTTTACATATGATCAAGCTATCACTATGGTTAAACAGAGCCCATTATATAGAGATATGCTCAGCGCTATTAGTAAGGATGTATCGGCAGAGGTATTGTATGCTGAGATGAAAGAAGGCGCTATTCGCTATGTACCAAATGGACAAACTGATCAGGTGCCACCTTATTCTGAGTTAGTGTCGGCTAAGAACAGGTCACAATTGTTTGAACTGTTAATTTTCTCTGAGTGTAACGCGCAAACTCCCCCTGATTTCAGTCAGTTTTATAGTAGCTTTTGGCCTCATCAATATGAGTATTTTCATTATTACAATGTAAAAGAGAGTAAGAGTGCATCAGCACCACTAGAAAACTTGATCCATGTGCAGTTCTTACAACGATTATGCGCCAAAGAGCAGTTTGTAAGAGATAAAAAATCACTTAAAATGGGGGTGTTTATAAACGAACAAGCAATCGAGTTGTATGAAAGTGTCCATGTTGCTGAACTTAAAAACGAAGATGGCCAATTCCTCATGTATCAAGAAGATTGGTCACCTGACTGGTTTGCATTCAAAAAGAAGTGGTATCGAGAGAAATATAAACCTCAAGTCGCCTTGTTTGTAGAGACCACTTTGCCTTTTCCTGATATTGATAGAAGTGCAATATTAAGTTCGACGATTTATGCTCCTGTTACTTACGGAGTATTATTAAATGCCTATAAATCTGTTGCAGCAACATTTTTAGGTGAAAATGATTATTGTTCGTTAACTACGGATCAACAAATAAGGATATATTACGTTTACCAATCGTCCCAAAAATCTGCAAACGGCATTTTGGCATCGATTAATCCTTCCAACTCAAGATCCAAAGAAAATGCTTGTTCAAGAGCGATTAAATCGAAATCAACTAATGGCGAACTTACCGTAAATGAAAAAATAGTCATTCAGTTTGAGGATATGCAGTACTATAATTACTGGTCTTTGCGTCCCAATCAGTTTCCTTCGGGCGAGCTGAGAAAGTACTGTGACAAAAAAGCAGGAGTGTCTCCTTTTCAAGGTTTGTCACAATGTGAATACTGGAGTGCCATTTATTATAATGACTTTGAACAAGCCTTTATTATTGATCGTTTGTATTCGTCCTTTATGAAAATTAATAGCCGCCAAAACACGGCCTCAGCTATTTGGGATGCGATCTCGTTTTATAATACGCAATATCAGGATATATATCGTCAATGTGTCAAGCCATCAGCAAAAAAGTATGAATTCAAAGTCGATGTGACAACAAAAAAACAAGGATGGGTTTTTCGGGCTGAAAAAACCAGAACAAACCATTACAGCTATTACGTTAATCCGGAATGGATACCAATAATGAATGAAATTGGTTTTATGTCAGGTAATTATATAAAAGTGATTAAAGATTCGGAAAAACTTGGGAACTTAAAAACTACAGCTTTTGTTACAGCCAAATACATTGCCGGATTAAATCAAACAATGAAAAAGTATGCTTGTAATGATCCCGTTGTCCTACAGTTGGAAACTCGAATGAAATCTTACTATGAAGCGACTAAAAATTACGCTGCGATTTATGGGAAACAACCAGAGACGTTCTGATGTATTTAGAGAGAGTGATTTTGACCAGGCCATTCATATCGGGTATCAGCTCACTGCGGCTTGCCGATAGGACTGGATGGACGTTTTTAAAGCTTATCAAGGAGGCATCAAATAATAACTAAATTTGATTAAATACCTACCTAAACTATAGTTATTACTCGATCGTAAGATAAAAGGAACTTTACTATATTCAACTTATTCTAAAAAGAGCTGGCCCTAATACGGAGATATCCATCAAAGGAGTTTCGCTAACATTCAGGTAACCATGAATCAATTAATAGATCCTAGGCTAGCTTCATAGATGTATAAGCCACTTGAACAACAAGTTTACGTTAATTTTTTATTAATGTTCATCTGTAGTCAACTAGCCCAATATTCCTACTGGAGGAATTATTATGTCTGCTCCACAAAAGTCTGGCTCTGGTTTTTGGAATAGCTGGTGGCCTTGGATTATTGCCGGCTTGCTTATTTTTGTGTTTAAAGATGTTCCACTTAATGGTGGTGGAGGCTCTTCTCAACGACCAGTAGGGCAAACCACGGAAAAAGAAGTGAGTGTTGGAGAAAAAGAGCATCGTCGCATTACCTTTAATGTAAATGGCAGTAAACAGGTTTCAGTCGATATTGTATCTTTGAATGGTCAGCCAGTAGATTTTTTCATAGCGCCTTTAAAGGAATACGAAAGAAATATTTACATAGCTAATCTTAAAGGGCTAAAAGGAGCTTACTTGGTAAATGAGGAGATTGTTAAAGCCTCTGAATCAGTCACAGTGCGCGGTAATGGTACATATGTGTTTGCCGTACGGCATGGAAATTTTTCAAACAACCTGTTTGCTAGGGATTATCCACCAGCAATAGTTCATTACAGATTCACAATACGCTAAACCTCTATATGACCTAGTCATCTAAATTCAGTTACCCCATAGTAGCATAGTTAATTTGGCCACTGTTCTATAATAACAGCTGAATTATACCAATTTTCCTAAGTTTCTTCCCACTCAGTGAAATTTAAAAGGTTTAGAGGCAACAAGTGTTCTTCATTAGCTTTTACTACAACACATTCACTAGGCACAGCCTTACCATTGAAGCTGCCCACACGTATATTGATGACACCAGGTAAAGGTAAAACCAATTGATTAAAGTCATGTGAGTGACGAATTGGTTTTGCACTATAAGAGCGAATGGATTATAGATCCTTTCATAATAAGTGAAAATGTATGGTCTTAATTTATCCTGATTTTGTTTATACATAGTAGAGCAATGGATAATAAAGTGAAGTGTTAGTTTTTACTGATACTTTATTTTAAAGTATCTATGACTTCTATGGTGGCAAGTTGGATTATTTATTAAGATAAATTCACGTCTAAATTAGGTCGTCTTTGTGGAAAAAGTTTAAAGAGGGCGTTAATTCAGTTTCAGGAGCTATAGCATGTTAAATAAAAAAAATACGGGTCTTATTGTGGTGGATATTCAGGGAAAGCTCGCTAGCTTAGTTTATGATAGCGAGGTGTTAATTGCGAATTGTGAAAAGCTGATCAAGGGAGCGCAAGCACTAAAGTTACCCATTATTTGTCTTGAGCAAAATCCCGAAAAGCTTGGTGGCACTGTTAATGAAATAAACTCGCTGTTAAGCAGTATTAGCCCAATCACTAAATTTACATTTAATGGCTGCGAAGAGGCTAATTTTATTGCTGCGGTTAAAGCTGAAAACGTTGATACATGGCTAGTTTGTGGTATTGAAGCGCATATTTGTGCATATCAAACAGCACTCGGCTTGTCGGAACGTGGTTATAACGTACAGTTAGTTAGTGATTGTGTATCTTCCCGCACCTTGGCCAATAAGCAACTTGGTATAAGTCGATTGATGAATAAAGCTATTGATATTACGGGCTTAGAAATGTGCCTGTATGAGCTAGTGGCAGATTGTAGATCTGCTGAATTTAAAGCAATACTGCGCTTAATTCGCTAGTTCACACTTTTAACTCCTCAACTGAAAATGCTCGAGATGTTGAATTATTTCGCGCTATTTTAAGTCTTTAATTACCATAAATACGCGAGCCCTAGCGGTGATAAAAAACAATTACTGCTCTTTGGTTTTTCTAGATAGCTTGTTTTTTTTATTTTATGATTTGTCATGAGATTGCTATTTAACTATAACGTGGTAGGGCATGTAACATGAGCAGGAATTTATTGTTTTAATGACTATTAAGGACAGGTGAATGCCTAGAATATTTAGAATGGTAAAATGTATTGCTCAGAGCACGAGTATTATCTGCTTGTTAAGTTAGCGCTGTCGATTATGGTAATGAACAGCGCTTTTTCTGTTGATAATCTTAATTTATAGCGACATAACAAAAGCCACCAGTGATGCACGTTCTGTTTTAGTTAAAGCCATAAAATCAGCTTTACTGCTTTGTGCTTCACCGCCGTGCCATAAAATTGCCTCTTCAATATTATCAGCCCTACCATCGTGTAGAAAACCGGCTGCAGGGTTCACTGTTTTAGTTAAGCCTATACCCCATAATGGGCGGGTTTTCCACTCATTACCTGTAGCCATAAAGTCACGTCGATTATCGGCTAAGTCTTCCCCCATGTCATGAAGCAACATATCAGTGAAGGGGTAAATTGTTTGTCCTTTTATTGCCTCGGGTGCTGCTCGCCCCCCGATAAAAACAGCACCGGTTTGGGTGATAAATTGAGGGGTGTGACAGCCGGTGCAGTTGACTTGTTGAAATAACAAAGCACCGTTGAGTACGTCTTCATTATCAATATTACGTCGTGCTGGTACTGCTAAGGTTTCTGCGTAAAAAACTACGTCATCAGCAAAGCTTGCCGAAGCTTCGGTTTGGCCTGACTCATCAACCCCAGTATCAACAAAGCCTGTACGTGTTAAGTAGCTTTCATGCATTGCCGTATTGGCAATGCTTTCTTCAGGAAATAACGGATTAGTTATTCCCATATCGCCACGTAATGCCCCTAACGACTGAACTCTAACGCTAGGTGTACTGGCTTTCCAGCCAAATCGTCCTAAAGATACTGGCGGTTGTTCGCCGGCTTGATCTTTTACCGCGTCAAAAACCCAGTTGGCACGACCAGAAATACCATTTTGATCAGCGTCATTTTCATCTACTAACGCTAATATATCGTCTTCTGCGATTAACTCTAGTAAACCTAAACCAAAAATGGGCATACCGTTTCTTGGACTATAACGGACATTACTTTGTAACAAAATACTGTTTAAGCTATTTTCTAGGCTGACATCATAAGGTGCTTCAATATCAAATATTGGCTTTTTCAAGGTGACTGTTTCGCCGTCAGCATAAGTTTCAATCTGATAGTCGTATGATAAGAAAACATTTGCTTGGCCTACAAAAGGGTTTACTTGCCAATCATCACGAGCTTTAAGTACGCCACGGTGAAATAATTGTGTGCCAAAGTCATCAACCGGCGTGTTTTTACAATAGCTGTTTTCTGTTGAAGGTGCATCACACTGACCATCTTCAAGGCTAATGCGTAAGAATATTCCCGCATTAGCGCCTAAAAGCAGTCGTTGTTCTTGGTCTGGCACTGATAATGTGGCCGGACGTCCATCACGTTGATGGCATGAGTTACAATCTTGATTGTTGAATACAGGTCCTAAACCATCGAGTTCAGGGTGGGCATTATTAGGGGCTGTGGTAAATGACGTTTCAAAGTGGGTATCGCCAATAAGGTGACGAGTTAACTCTTCTTCGGTCAAAGTGGGGATAGGTGTTGAAAAGCCATGACCTGAATCACTGGCATTCTCCGCGGTAGCATTACCCCCTAATAACAGCGCTAGAGCATAATCAGGGTAGACAGTTTCAGGAGTTGTTGGTAGTGTTTCAGTACTTTTAGCACTGTCGCCGCCACAAGCCGTAAGTGAAATGCTCAGTACTAACGCAAAATGCCTTAGTAACAATCTCGGTCGTTGTGTTGTTGTTTTATGATTAATTTTTGTCATTAGTATTAACTTTTATTGAGTGCAATAAACCAATAAATACGTGCGTCCATGCACTTGAAAGCTTTACTGAAGTTATAGAGAGAATAAACCTCAGTAAAAATTATGGTCAGTTATTGAATAATGTTTTTTAGCTTTGTTTCCATTGTGACAACAGTGGTAAAACATCAGCTTCAAATGAAGCTTGAACTAGTGATAGCGAGTCAATCGCGCTTTGAATTCGAATACGAGCGTCTGCGTCATTAATTGCTTGTCTAAAGGGTAGGTTATTATCGCCAGCAATTGCTTTGATCGCTGTGATAGCGTCATTGATTTGACCATCAATTTTACTTGCTAACTCAGAGTCTGCCGCGTTAACAAAGTCGATAAGACCTTGTTTATCTGCGCCATTAACAAATTCGCCACGATAAACGTTTTGTACGCCTTGTATATTGTCAGAAAAATCGGCCAACGAGTTCCAGCTATATTGTGACTCGACTAATGAAGTATCTGTTGCTGTTAAGTTAGTACCAAAAGGTTCGGCTATTTTACCATTACCTACTTCATCAATTATGCCGATCATGCCATTGATTAACTCTTCTACTACGCCCAGCTCAGATGCATAAACATCATTGTTTGGCGTTAAAAGTAAATCTTTGTAGGCTGGTGAATTGCTGTCACTTGGATCATAAGATACGGTCCAAGCATCAGCCAATGACTTGGCATATTCGGTAAATACTTCTGCGGTAGCGCTTAAGTATTCACGTTCTAGTGCGGTCATTTCGCTGATGTTTTTTTCATTGTCTGCTACACCATCACCAAATAATAAAAACTCCATGGTGTGAAAGCCTTGAACGTCATCATTGAATAACTTAACTTGCTCAGCAGTAAAGCCAGACTGAGACGCCAATAAGGCTTGTAAATCGCTGGTATTTAATGGCCAAGTATCTAAATGTGGATCAATTGAAAGCGCATCTACAGGGCCAAATATATGTGCTTCACCTTGCTCCCAAGGAATTCGAACATCACGCCAAGTTTGTTGGGCTGCAGCTAAATTTTCTTCTGTAGGGTTATTAATTAAAGTTAACGCTGCTAAATGGAAATTGTCAGCCTTAGTGCTTAACGATAAGTAACCGTTAACTATCACGTCATTGGTTAAATTGGTGATCATTTCAGTTGCGGTAAATGAGAAGCCCGTATCAACGACTGGCGTTTCTATTACCGCTTTTGAAGATGAACCACCACCACAAGCTGATAAGATTATTGCCGATAAGGTTGCTGCTAAGAGAGATTTTTTTAAATACATAGTTAAGTCCTGTTTAAAAGTTTAATACATTATTTTTGCTGTTGTTTTTATTTGATTTTTTATGTTAATTTCTAGCTATAAGGCGTGCTTAAATACTAAAGAAATACCCTAAAGATAGTGCCACCGAACGAGTGTTATCAATATTATCTTGGGCATATTGCTGTTCGGCAACTTGCACTTTCAATACGAGTTCAGGAATAGGGAAGTAATTAATACCTAGCGATAGCTCTTGTTTATCAAAGCGAGGTGTTGCTATGCCATTTGCGACTTTTTTGATCGGATTAGCGTAATCAAAAGCACCAAAAATACGCAGCGGCGATGACAAACCGAATAATTCTTGTGCGTTGTAGCCTAATTCCACGAAAGCTGATTCTGATTCACTGCCTACTTGTGAGAAGTTGCCAGGCTTTAACCCTGGTGTGGTTTTATTGGCAAGGGTGATTGCTTCACTGTCGTCCAATTGGCCAAATAAATATTGTCCTCGTGCTACCCAGTTACCTATGCTCCATGCGCCGTGTAGGCCAAAGATTTGTAAATTTCCGTCACCAGTAATATTGTTTTGGTTATTACGATTGCCTGTTGTATTACTGGTGTAATAACTAACGCCTACGCCGTTATCTTTTTTTACATCACCGTAATCGAAACGAAGAGTAAACGCTAAGTCATCAGCGTTTACTTGCTCAAAGCGTTTTTGATGCCCAGTAGCAACCCACTGATATGTTCTGAAATATTCTGAGTTTAATCCGGTTGTTAATAGTGCTTGTGCAGTAAAGTCCTGCCAATTAGCAATAACGTTAACACCCGTTTCATTCCACGTTTGTGGGATTATGCTTGCCTCACTCCAATGACGTTCAGCAGTCATATATTGATGAGGCTGGTGTAAATCAGTGCCTAAGCCGACAGGGACAAAAATTCGGCCCATTTTTACGGCTAGATGTTTATTTGCTTGATAACGAACTTGTAGCTTTTCAACCACAACTTCACCACCAGCTTCTATTTCACTTTCAAATTCGCCAAACTCTTCGAAGCCATCGTATTCGAGCGTGACACCGGTACCGCCATGTTCATATTCAAGCTCTAATTCCACCTGCCATTGCGGCGTAAAATCGTAACTTAATTCAAGCACGACTCTCTCAAGATCGGTACTAGCACGTCGGGTTGGATCTAAATCTTGGGTATTTCTAAATATTTCTTCGTTTTTATATCTGACACTACCGTAAGACTTTATTTGCCAGTTTTTATTGGCTTGCAATGGCTGATTTTTCAGGACTTTTTCGGTTGTTGATTCAGTGTTAGCTAATTTTTGTGCTGCTAGCATTGTTGCTGATTGTGCTTTTAAAGCCATTAACTGCTGTTCAATTTCAGTAATTTTTTGTTGTTGTGCTAAGTAATCTTCTGCGTTGGGCGTGATGCTTTTGTTTTCGTCTGCTAATGCTACTGCACTGACAAAAAATAGCGTTACCATGGTGAATTTTTTCATAAAAACCTAAAGTGTAATGATAATGAGTTGTCTTTGTATTTAAGTGTAATTAGAATTCCTCTCTCATGCAAATGATAATTGTACTCATTTGCATTTAATTAAGTGTCTTAATAAAAATATTTAACAACAAGCTGGGGGAGTTGTGAGTTTGACGTGGTCAGCTATCAGAAATTGCAAGTGAGTTTTTACTGATAGCTTGAATAATCAATTTTAAGTTAAGGTGTATTGCTATGAAGCGCAATGCGGTTACCTTCAGAGTCATGAATTATGGCGCGAAAACCATGACCCCCCATAGATAGTTTTTCTTCAACCAAACGGCCGCCGTGCATTTCCGATTGCTTTATCGCATCGTCCAGTCGACCATTAACATTAAAATAAATCAGCGGACCTGAGGTAAATATTTGCTCTGGAGGTGAGGGCACTAAACAACCGGAAACATTGGTTTCTGCGTGCGGTAATATGCCAAAGGTAAAATGCTCAAATTCTTCTTTTTTAATTTCACCGTTAAGTAAAGCGCCATAAAACTCAATGGCGCGGGTTAAATCTATCACCGGGATATCCACCCAAACAATTTGATTTTCCATAGTAGGTTCCTCTGTTGTTAATTTAATACCCATTCGACTAAGTTTCTTCCCACTCAGTGAAACTTAATAGACTTGATATAAATATGCATTCATGAAGATATTTTTTATATATTGGCAGTATAGTTGATGATTTTAGATAGCTATATTTCTAAGCTTTCTGAGCTGCCTAGTAGTAAGCTCGCCGTAGAGTCGGTAGAATAATCACTTTGATTTTTATGACTTTGGCGTGCACGTACATTATGCGAATTATCCACACTTCTGACTGGCACTTAGGCCAACATTTTTACGGCAAAAGTCGTGCGCCTGAACACCAACAATTCTTGAATTGGCTTATTGAGCAGTCGCAAAGTCAGCAGATTGACGCGATTATTGTCGCCGGTGATATTTTCGATACGGGCACACCACCAAGTTATGCCCGTGAAATGTATTTTGATTTCATCGCTAAGTTACATCAGGCCAATTGCCAATTAGTGGTGTTAGCAGGTAATCATGACTCGGTTGCTATGTTGTCAGAGTCGCAGAATTTACTTCAGCAGCTTTCTACTCGCGTTATTTCTGCGGTCAGTGATAATATGGCCGAGCAAGTATTTGTGCTAAATAGCCTGAAAACCGAGCAGCAAGCGGTGATCTGCGCGATTCCTTTTATTCGACCGCGCGATATTGTCAAAAGTTATGCTGGGCAATCAGCGAGTGAAAAACAACGTTCGTTGCAACAAGCGATCACCGGCCATTATCAAACATTATTTAGCCAAGCACAGACTTTGTCAGTTGAAAATCAAGCTGAAGATACGCGCTTATCGATTATTGCCACCGGACATTTAACCACCATTGGTGCATCGCTTAGCGAGTCAGTACGTGATATTTACATTGGTACTTTAGAAGCCTTTCCTGCCAGTGAGTTTCCAGCAGCCGACTATATTGCTTTAGGCCATATTCACCGACCACAAAAAGTGACTAAGAGCGAACATATTCGCTATAGCGGCTCACCGATTGCTTTAAGTTTTGACGAAGCGAAAACCGAAAAGAGTATTGTTATTGCTGAGTTTAAAAATGGTGAACTTAGCGATGTTGAATTATGTCCTGTGCCGTGTTTTCAAGCCTTGGCGATGGTTAAAACTCAACTAGAAACATTAACTGACAATATTATGGCCGTTGTCGAAGCCAACCATAGTGAGCGAAAAGAGAATATCTGGCTCGATATAGAAATTGAAAGTGCAGAATATTTACAAGATTTAAGTGTACGCATTGAGCAAATAATTGCAGAGTTACCGGTAGAGGTTTTATTAGTCAGACGCAGTAAAAAATCTCGTTTAGAAATGCCCAGTCACGAGAAAAAAATCACCTTAAGTGAATTGAGCGTACAAGATGTTTTCGATGCTCGCATGGAGCTAGAGTCTTGGCAAAGTGATGAGCAACAACAGCGCAGAACGCGTTTAAATAGTTTATATCTCGATATTGCCGAGCAAACCCAACTTGCCAGCTCTGCTGCGCATTCTCCAGAACTAAATAGCATCATAGATAATAGCTCTGATACCAAAACGGAGCAGAAATAATGAAAATATTATCATTACGCTTTGAAAACATTAATTCCCTAAAAGGTCATTGGAAAATAGATTTCACCCAATCGCCTTTCGACACCAGTGCGTTATTTGCCATTGTTGGCCCGACCGGTGCCGGTAAAACGACCATACTCGATGCTATGTGTTTAGCCTTGTATCATCAAACGCCACGTTTAACGATTTCGGATAAACAAAATCAGTTAATGACTCGCCATACTACGAGCTGTTTGGCCGAAGTTGAATTTGAGGTGAAAGGTCAAGCGTATCGTGCTTTTTGGAGCCAGCGTCGTGCCAAAAACAGTGTTGACGGTAATTTACAAAAGCCAACCGCTGAATTAGCGAAAATAAAGGCGAACGGTGACGTTAGCCTTGAGAGTATGGATGAAAAATCCGCAGGAGAAGCGGACGTAATTGCCACTAAAGTTTCTGATATTCGAAATGAAATTGCTCGGATCACTGGCTTAGATTTTTCTCGTTTTAGAAAGTCGATGATGTTATCGCAAGGAGAGTTTGCGGCATTTTTAAATGCTCCGGCGAATGAACGCGCCGATTTATTAGAAGAGCTGACCGGTAGTGAAATTTATGGTGATATTTCCAAAGCCGTATTTGAACAACACAAAGACGCAAGTAACGAATTAAAGCTACTACAAGCGAAAAACTCAGGCCTGCAGTTACTAACGCCTGAGCAGCAACAAGCTATTGATAGCGAACTAGAAAAAGTTAGCGCACAACAACAGCCATTCGAAGCGCAGATAACGCATTGGCAGCATATTCGACATTGGTTAGTGAATGTTCAGCAAGCCAATAAGCAAAAATTACACGCCGAGCAACAAGAGCAAACTGCGCAACAACTGCATTGCGAGCATGAGGCTCAATTACACGCTTTAGCATTGTCAGAGCCTGCTGAGAATTTACGTGCTGAGTATCAACAGCTCAGTCATTTGAATCAACAGCTTACTGAGCTTAATGAGCAGGCTAAAGTTCTTGAGCAAGATGCGAAACAAAGTGCCGAGCAGGTTAGTGTTGCAGAGCAAACACTAGCGGAGTTTTCATTAACTCATGATGTACTTGTCAAAGAGCAACAAGCGACAGAGCAATTAATTGTTGAACAAGTGTTGCCACTAGATAGCAAAATTTCTCAACTCACCGAACAACAAGGTCAACAAATTAGTCGCTTAACAAACGCGAGTGAAGTCGCGCAACAAGCAAAAAAAGAAGCCGAACAGCTGTTGAATCAACAGCAAATTCAGCAAGAAAAAATTGACCAAGCCAAAGCATTTATCGGGCAGCAAGAGCACTTGGCACCATTGCCTGAGCATTTACCATTATGGCGTAATATGCACGCGCAAATGGTTAATGAGAAACAATTGAGTTTTGAGTTACAGGCGCAAGATGCAACGCTACAAAAGCAAGCTGAAGCATTAACTCATGCCATGGCTGAAGATGAACAACAATTTTCCACGCTTGACGCTGAATTTAAACAGCAACAAGTACTGCTTACGGCGAAAGAAAACGCAATAAGTCAGTTATTAGCACAACATCAATGTCAAAATGAACAAGCGCTTAATCAGCAGTTGCATAATATGCAGTCAATGGTTACCGAACAAGCGCAAGTGATGCAAAATGCCAGACGTTATCAAACGTTAGCTACAGAATTACAAGATATTGATAAAACGCTGAATGACGATAATCAGCA
>TARA_R110001632_G_scaffold131184_2_pt1 | contig 64844 bp, 69 predicted proteins | sample TARA_R110001632 | Tara Oceans TARA_R110001632 (sample SAMEA4398266) | marine metagenome | biome: Polar Biome; feature: [SRF] surface water layer (ENVO:00010504); material: water (ENVO:00002006), including particulate matter (ENVO:01000060) such as... | depth 5 m
GGCAGTTCAAATCTGCTCATGAGCTCCAGCTTATCAAAACAAAAGATAGGTGGTTTAACCGCCTTTTTTATTGTCTGTTTTTTGGGCAGGTACCCTTGCTAGCTTTCGCTTTTTTAGGTATCATCCTCCGCCCATACGAATGTAGGCCAATAGTTCAATTGGTAGAGCACCGGTTTCCAAAACCGGCTGTTGGGGGTTCGAGTCCCTCTTGGCCTGCCATCTTTCGTATCCTATTTTTAAGTTAGGGATCACCTGAAGTATGAGTTCAAATGCTGAAGCTCAAGCATCTCGTGGAGATGTGTTTAAGTGGGCAATTGTTGTTCTGCTAGTTGCGGTAGGCGTGATTGGTAATAACTACTATTCTGCTGAGTCACTATTGTATCGCTTAATTGCTATCTTGGTGTTGGCTGGTGTTGCTGGTTTTATTGCGTTGCAAACTGTGAAAGGTAAGTCTTTTTTTACTTTGGCAAAAGAAGCTAAAACCGAAATTCGCAGAGTTGTATGGCCGACCAGGCAAGAAACCACGCAAACAACGTTGATAGTGTTAGCGGTTGTTGTTTTTATGTCTCTCGTACTGTGGGGAGTGGATTCGTTCCTTGGTTGGGTCGTTTCCTCGGTAATTAGTTAGGAGTTGCTCGTGACCAAACGATGGTATGTAGTACAGGCGTACTCAGGGTACGAAAAGCACGTAATGCGTTCGCTTACTGAGCGAGTGCAGGTTATGGGGCAGGAAGAAAATTTTGGTGACATCTTGGTTCCAACCGAAGAAGTGGTTGAAATCCGAGATGGCAAAAAACGCAAGAGCGAAAGAAAGTTCTATCCAGGTTATGTATTGGTTCAAATGGAGATGAATGACGCTTCTTGGCATTTAGTTAAGGCTACCTCTCGCGTGTTGGGGTTTATTGGCGGTACAAAAGATAAACCATCGCCAATTACGACTCGCGAAGCAGATGCCATTTTACAGCGTGTTAGTGATGGTGTTGACAAACCTCGTCCTAAGACATTGTTTGAGGTGGGTGAGGTTGTTCGCGTTAGCGAAGGTCCATTTGCTGATTTCAATGGTGTTGTTGAAGAAGTTGATTACGATAAGAGCCGAATCAAGGTGGCGGTGCTTATTTTTGGGCGCTCTACGCCAGTTGAGTTGGAGTTTAGTCAGGTCGAAAAGGCCTGATTTTGTTGAACGGGTAGCCTTAGGGCTGTGACCCATTTGGAGTTGAAAGATGGCTAAGAAAGTTCAAGCTTATATCAAGCTACAAGTTAAAGCGGGTCAAGCGAACCCAAGTCCACCAGTTGGTCCAGCACTTGGTCAACATGGTGTGAACATCATGGAATTCTGTAAAGCGTTTAATGCCAAAACACAAGGTGTTGAGCCAGGTCTTCCTACGCCGGTTATTATCACTGTATACAGTGATCGTAGTTTCACTTTCGAAACTAAGTCTACACCTGCTTCTGTTCTTCTTAAGAAAGCAGCGGGTCTGAAAAGTGGCTCTCCACGTCCAAACACTCAGAAAGTTGGTACGGTTACTCGTGCGCAGCTAGAAGAGATCGTTGTTGCTAAGCAGGCTGATTTAACTGCTTCAGATATGGATGCGGCAGTTCGTACTATCGCTGGTAGCGCACGCGCTATGGGTCTAGACGTAGAAGGTGTTATCTAATGGCTAAATTAACTAAACGCGCTCGTTTGATCGCGGAAAAAGTAGAAGCGACAAAGTTGTACTCTGTTGAAGAGGCTGTTGCTCTTTTGTCTGAGCTTTCTACTGTTAAGTTCAAAGAGTCTATCGATGTATCTATTAATCTAGGCGTTGATCCTCGTAAGTCTGATCAGGCTGTGCGTGGTTCTACAGTTTTGCCTAACGGTGCTGGTAAAGATGTTCGCGTTGCTGTGTTTGCACAAGGTGCAAATGCTGAAGCTGCGAAAGAGGCCGGTGCAGATATTGTTGGTTTTGAAGATTTAGCTGAGCAAGTTAAAGCTGGCAATCTAGATTTTGACGTGGTTATTGCGTCTCCAGATGCAATGCGAATCGTTGGTCAACTAGGTCAAATCTTAGGCCCACGTGGTCTAATGCCTAACCCTAAAGTTGGCACAGTAACGCCTGATGTTGCGACTGCAGTGAAAAATGCAAAAGCAGGTCAAGCTCGTTACCGTACAGATAAAAATGGTATCATTCATGCGGCGGTTGGTTCTATTGAATTCGCTGCTGATGCTATCAAAGGAAACCTTGAAGCACTTTTGGCTGACTTGCGTCGTGCTAAGCCTGCTTCTTCTAAAGGTATCTACATGAAAAAAGTGACTATGTCCTCTACAATGGGGCCTGGTCTACAAATTGATTTAGGTACACTTAGTTCAACTAAGTAAGTATTTAAATCATGCGCTTTGGGGTCTGTCTTCATTAGTTTGTTGAACAGGCCGTCAAAGACCGCAGGAACCTCTTGAAGGTTTAATGAAACGTTGAAAAATGTTTGTCCTGCGCAGATGGTGTGGCCCGATTCAGATTTACTGGATCTAACTCACCAGCAAGTACTTCGAGTAATCGAAGAGTTGGTAAAAAATAGGGGAATTTATTCCCTGCTAATCCAGGAGAAAACCAGTGGCATTAGGTCTAGAAGACAAAAAAGCCATTGTCGCCGAAGTTAGCGAAGCTGCTAAAACTGCATTGTCTGCAGTAGTTGCTGATTCTCGCGGTGTTACCGTGAGTAATATGACAGCACTACGCAAAGAAGCGCGTGAAGCGGGTGTTTATGTACGTGTAGTACGTAACACTTTGGCTCGCCGTGCAGTTGAAGGCACTGACTTCGAATGTCTAACTGAGAGCTTTGTTGGTCCTACGTTGATCGCTTTCTCTAACGAGCACCCAGGTGCGGCAGCTCGTTTATTGAAAACGTTCGCGAAAGCGAACAGCAAGTTTGAAGTGAAGGCGTTGGCGTTCAACGGTGAGTTGATCCCAGCTGGCGACATTGATCGTTTGGCAACACTGCCTACATACGACGAAGCTATTGCGAAACTGATGAGTGTAATGCAGGGCGCAACAAGCAAGTTTGTACGTACTCTTGCAGCAGTTCGCGATCAAAAAGAGCAAGAAGCGGCGTAATTCAATTTACCCACTACTTTTTGAAACAAAATTTTATCACCTTCGGGTGATTTGAAAGAATGCTAGGAATCTGAGTCATGGCTCTAACAAAAGAAGATATCATCAATGCAGTAGCAGAAATGTCTGTAATGGACGTTGTTGAACTAATTTCAGCAATGGAAGAAAAATTCGGTGTAACTGCAGCTGTTGCTGCTGCCGGTCCTGCTGCTGACGCTGGTCCTGCTGCTGAAGAGCAAACTGAATTTGACGTTATTCTTACTGCCGCTGGCGATAAGAAAGTTAACGCAATCAAAGCTGTTCGTGCAGCGACTGGCCTTGGCTTGAAAGAAGCTAAAGCTATCGTTGACGGCGCTCCAATGGCTGTTAAAGAAGGCGTTTCTAAAGAAGATGCTGCCGCTCTTAAAGCAGCTCTTGAAGAAGCTGGTGCATCTGTCGAAGTCAAGTAATGATACTTGTATTTCCAGATTTCGACCAATAGTCGAAATGGCTGGTGACTTTTTGTCACCGGCCTTTTTGGGTTTCTAAAACTCAAATAAAACTTAAAAGAATTTTTCAAGTGGGAGATAATGCTCCCATAAATGGTAAGGCCTGATTTGGGCCTTTTGCGTCAATGTGCACAAGCTGGGGAATGCTGATGGCTTACTCATACACTGAGAAAAAACGTATCCGTAAGGATTTCGGTAAACTGCCGCCCGTTTTGGATGTGCCATACTTGCTGGCAATTCAGCTTGAATCCTACCGTAATTTTCTGCAAGAAGGCAAAAGTCTTGCGGAGCGTGGGGAATTAGGTCTGCATGGGGCTTTTAAATCTGTCTTTCCAATGGTTAGCTTTTCTGGTAGCGCGGCGCTTGAATACGTCGATTATCGTTTAGGTAAACCAGTATTTGATGTTAAAGAGTGTCAGTTGCGCGGTGTTACTTATGCGGCTCCTCTTCGCGTTAAAGTTCGACTCATCATTTATGATAAAGAGTCCTCTAACAAAGCGATTAAAGACATTCGCGAGCAAGAAGTCTACATGGGTGAAATACCGCTCATGACAGATAATGGTACCTTTGTAATTAATGGGACTGAGCGTGTTATCGTTTCTCAATTACACCGCTCTCCTGGTGTGTTTTTTGATCACGATCGTGGTAAGACTCACTCTTCAGGTAAATTACTCCATTCTGCTCGTATTATTCCTTACCGTGGTTCTTGGTTGGATTTCGAGTTTGATCCAAAGGATTGCGTATTTGTTCGTATTGACCGTCGTCGTAAGTTGCCGGCAACTATTTTGTTGCGCGCTTTGGGCTACGGAACGGAGCAAATACTCGATGCATTCTTTGAGTCTACCCGTTTCTACTTGAAGCGTGATGGCTTTGAGATGGATCTGGTTGCGAATCGTCTGCGTGGTGAAACAGCATTATTTAATATTGCTGATGCGAATGGTGAACTGATCGTAGAAGAAGGTCGTCGCATAACTGCTAAGCACATTCGTGTGATGGAAAAAGCAGGTCTTGAGCGTTTGTCTGTACCGCTTGAATATATGCTTGGCAAAGTAACGGCTAAAAATCTGGTTCATCCTGCGACAGGTGAGTTGATTGCAGAAGCAAATACTGAGCTATCTGTTGATTTACTAGAGGCCTTGGTTGCTTCTGGGATCACAGAAGTGGATACGCTTTACACGAACGATTTGGATAATGGTCCATTTATTTCTGACACGCTGCGTATTGACCCAACGAGTAATCAGTTGGAAGCGTTGGTAGAAATTTATCGCATGATGCGTCCTGGCGAGCCGCCAACCAAAGAGTCAGCTGAAGGTCTATTTCAAGGTCTGTTTTTCACGGAAGATCGTTATGATCTATCGGGCGTTGGTCGAATGAAATTCAACCGCCGCTTAGGTCGTGACGAAGATACTGGCCCAGGCATTTTGAATAATGATGACATCGTTGCTGTGCTAAGAACCTTGCTGGATATTCGTAATGGTAATGGCATGGTTGATGATATCGATCACTTGGGTAACCGTCGAGTTCGTTCTGTTGGCGAAATGGCTGAGAACCAATTCCGAGTTGGCCTTGTGCGTGTCGAGCGTGCAGTGAAAGAGCGTCTGTCTATGGCGGAGGCTGATGGCCTAATGCCACAAGACCTTTTAAATGCGAAGCCTGTTGCTGCTGCGATTAAAGAGTTCTTTGGTTCTAGCCAATTGTCTCAGTTTATGGACCAAAACAACCCGCTTTCTGAAGTGACGCACAAGCGTCGTGTTTCAGCGTTAGGGCCTGGCGGTCTTACGCGTGAGCGTGCTGGTTTTGAAGTTCGTGACGTACACGCCACTCACTATGGTCGTGTTTGTCCAATCGAAACGCCGGAAGGTCCAAACATCGGTTTGATTAACTCGCTATCAACTTACGCGCGTACCAACAGCTACGGCTTCTTGGAAACGCCTTATCGTAAAATTGTTGATGGCAAGATGACAGATGATACCGTTTATATCTCTGCGATCGATGAAGCAAAATATGTTATTGCTCAAGCGTCAGCGAATGTTGATAGCGAAGGCCGTTTGGTTGATGAGTTGGTTCAGGTGCGTCATATGCACGAAACCACTTTGATTCCGAAAGAAAAAGTAAATTTAATGGACGTGTCTCCTCGTCAGGTTGTTTCAGTCGCGGCGTCTTTGATCCCGTTCCTTGAACATGATGATGCTAACCGTGCCTTGATGGGATCGAACATGCAGCGTCAGGCTGTACCGACGCTTAAGGCAGATAAGCCTGTTGTTGGTACTGGCATGGAGAAAAACGTTGCTAAAGACTCTGGTGTTTGTATCGTCGCTTCTCGTGGTGGTGTGATTGAGTCTGTTGATGCTAGTCGTATCGTTGTACGTGTGAACTCAGAAGAGACTATCGCTGGTGAAGCAGGTGTGGATATCTACAACCTGACTAAATACGTGCGCTCTAACCAGAATACATGTATTAACCAGCGCACTTTGGTTATGAAGGGTGAGAAGGTTGCCTCTGGCGATATTATGGCTGATGGTCCTTCTGTTGATATGGGTGATTTGGCGCTTGGTCAAAACATGCGTATCGCTTTCATGCCTTGGAATGGTTACAACTTCGAAGACTCTATTCTCGTTTCTGAGCGTGTTGTCGAAGAAGATCGCTTCACTTCCATTCATATTCAAGAGCTGACATGTGTGGCTCGTGATACGAAGCTTGGGCCAGAAGAAATCACTTCTGATATCCCGAACGTCGGTGAAGGTGCGCTTTCTAAACTGGATCAATCCGGTATCGTTTACATCGGTGCTGAAGTAGAACCAGGTGATATTCTAGTTGGTAAAGTAACACCTAAAGGTGAAACTCAGCTGACGCCTGAAGAGAAGCTTTTGCGAGCTATCTTTGGTGAGAAAGCGTCTGACGTGAAAGACACGTCTCAGCGCGTTAAGACAGGTACACGCGGTACAGTTATCGATGTGCAAGTCTTTACTCGTGATGGTATTGAAAAAGATGATCGCGCTAAGTTTATTGAAAAATCGCAACTTGATCAGGTTCGTAAGGACTTGAACGAAGAGTTTCGTATTGTTGAAAAAGCGACGTTCGAACGTTTGGCTGAAACACTCGTTGGTCAGCAAGCGGAAGGCGGTCCTGGTTTAGCTCGAAACGCGATTATTACGGAAGAATACTTATCTAATTTAGATCACCCAGAGTGGTTTAAGATTCGTGTTGCTAATGAAGAAGCGAGTGATCAGCTTGAAAAAGCACAAATCGCTTTGATTGAGCGCCGTAAAGAGCTTGATGCTAAATTCGAAGATAAAAAACGTAAAGTTCAAACTGGTGATGACTTGGCACCTGGCGTTCTTAAGATCGTTAAAGTGTATGTTGCTATCAAACGTCGTATTCAGCCTGGTGATAAGATGGCTGGTCGTCATGGTAACAAAGGTGTCATCTCTAAGATCATGCCAGTGGAAGACATGCCGTACGATGAAAACGGTGATCCAGTTGATATCGTATTGAACCCGTTGGGTGTTCCATCGCGTATGAACGTTGGTCAGGTTTTGGAGACTCACTTAGGTGCGGCGTCTAAAGGCTTGGGTCGTAAGATCAACGAAATGCTTATTGTAGAGCGCGAGAAAGCAGAAGCCGTTGCAGAACTGCGAAGCTTCCTTGATGAAATTTACAATGGTTACGAAGGCGATTTGCGTTGTGCACGTACGGAAGATTTAGACAGCTTTACAGACGAAGAAATTTTAACCTTGGCGTCAAACCTAACGGGTGGCGTGCCAATGGCGTCTGGTGCCTTTGATGGTGCAAAAGAGTCTGAAATCAAACGGATGTTGCGCTTAGCTGGAATCAACGAAAGCGGTCAAGTTAAATTGTTTAACGGCCGTACTGGTGATGCTTTCGAGCGACCTGTAACCGTCGGTTACATGTACATGTTGAAGTTGAACCACTTGGTTGACGACAAAATGCACGCACGTTCTACTGGTTCTTACAGCTTGGTTACTCAACAGCCGTTGGGTGGTAAAGCTCAGTTTGGTGGGCAGCGTTTTGGTGAGATGGAAGTATGGGCGCTAGAAGCATACGGTGCCGCTTACACTCTTCAAGAAATGTTGACTGTGAAATCTGATGATGTGAATGGCCGTACGAAGATGTATAAAAACATCGTCGATGGCGATCACAGAATGGAACCTGGAATGCCTGAGTCCTTCAACGTATTGGTGAAAGAGATTCGTTCTCTTGGTATCGATATCGAGCTGGAAACCGAATAAGCACGAATCACATTTGACCTGCTGGGGAGCAAGACTCCCCGGCCTTACGAGTGGGGCGAATACACATGAAAGACTTATTAGGTCTTCTAAAATCACAAGGACAATCTGACGAGTTTGATACGATCCGTATCGGCTTGGCGTCACCAGATATGATTCGTTCATGGTCTTACGGTGAAGTTAAAAAACCGGAAACCATTAACTATCGTACGTTCAAACCAGAACGTGACGGTTTGTTTTGTGCCAAAATCTTTGGTCCTATCAAGGACTATGAGTGCTTGTGTGGTAAATATAAGCGTTTAAAACACCGCGGTGTTATTTGTGAGAAATGTGGCGTTGAAGTGGCTCTGTCTAAAGTGCGTCGAGAACGCATGGGTCATATCGAGCTTGCATCACCTGTTGCTCACATTTGGTTTTTGAAATCTCTTCCGTCACGTATTGGTCTTATCATGGATATGACGTTGCGTGATATTGAGCGTGTTTTGTACTTTGAGTCTTTCATCGTGATTGACCCAGGTATGACGACGCTTGATAAAGGGCAGTTGATGAATGACGAGCAATACTTTGAAGCGCTAGAAGAGTTCGGTGACGAATTCGATGCCCGCATGGGTGCTGAAGCGGTTCAGATGTTACTTCGTGATTTAGATATGCCTGTAGAAATCAACAGCATGCGTGAAGAGCTGAACAGTACAAATTCCGAAACTCGTATTAAGAAGCTGTCTAAGCGTCTTAAGTTAATTGAGGCATTTTTTCATTCAGGCAACAGCCCTGAGTGGATGGTGCTGGATGTGTTGCCAGTGCTTCCGCCAGATCTTCGTCCGTTGGTGCCTCTTGAAGGTGGCCGTTTCGCGACGTCTGATTTGAACGATCTTTACCGTCGTGTGATTAACCGTAACAACCGTCTAAAACGACTACTAGAGCTGTCTGCTCCAGATATCATCGTACGTAACGAAAAACGTATGTTGCAAGAATCTGTTGATGCCTTGCTTGATAATGGTCGTCGTGGTCGTGCAATTACCGGTTCTAATAAGCGTCCTTTGAAATCTTTGGCTGATATGATCAAAGGTAAACAAGGTCGTTTCCGTCAGAACTTGCTAGGTAAGCGTGTTGATTACTCTGGTCGTTCGGTAATAACAGTAGGTCCGTCACTGCGTTTGCATCAGTGTGGTCTGCCTAAGAAAATGGCACTTGAGCTATTCAAGCCATTCATTTTTTCTAAGCTTGAGCTTCGTGGCATGGCGACGACAATCAAAGCAGCGAAGAAAATGGTTGAGCGTGAAACGCCTGAAGTGTGGGATATCCTTGAAGAGGTTATTCGCGAACATCCAGTGATGTTGAACCGTGCGCCAACACTTCACCGTTTGGGTATCCAAGCGTTTGAGCCTATGTTGATCGAAGGTAAAGCGATTCAGTTGCACCCACTTGTGTGTGCGGCTTACAACGCCGATTTCGATGGTGACCAAATGGCGGTCCACGTTCCGTTGACAATTGAAGCTCAGCTTGAAGCCCGAGCTTTGATGATGTCTACGAACAACATTCTATCGCCTGCAAACGGCGAGCCTATCATTGTGCCTTCTCAGGACGTTGTATTGGGTCTGTATTACATGACTCGTGAGAAAATCAATGCTAAAGGTGAAGGCATGGCGTTTGCTGACATCAAAGAAGTGCATCGTGCGTTTGGTGCGAAACAGGTTGAATTGCACGCTAAAGTAAAAGTGCGTATCAGCCAAGTTGATACGACTCTTGATGGTGATAAGGTACCTTCTACTTTCATCGCAGACACCACAGTCGGTCGTGCGCTTTTATTTGATATCGTACCAGATGGTCTCCCTTTCTCTGTTGTTAACCAAAGCATGAAGAAAAAGGCGATCTCTAACCTGATTAATGAGTGTTATCGTAAAGTAGGCTTGAAAGAGAGCTGTATTTTTGCTGATCAGCTGATGTATATGGGCTTTGCTTATGCAACCTATTCAGGCTGTTCTGTTGGTGTGGATGACTTTGTTATTCCGCCAGAAAAAGCGGCAATCATTGCTAAAGCAGAAGCGGAAGTAAAAGAAATCGAATACCAATACGCGGATGGTCTTGTAACGCAAGGCGAGAAGTACAACAAGGTAATCGATTTATGGTCTCGTACTAACGAAACCGTTACTGAAGCAATGATGAAAAACTTAGCAAAAGAAACGACAGTCAATAAAGCGGGTGAAACGGTAGATCAACAATCCTTTAACTCGGTTTATATGATGGCTGATTCTGGTGCCCGTGGTAGTGTGGCTCAGATGCGTCAGTTGGGTGGTATGCGTGGTTTGATGGCGAAACCAGATGGTTCGATCATCGAAACACCGATCACTGCGAACTTCCGTGAAGGTCTATCAGTACTTCAGTACTTTACCTCTACACACGGTGCTCGTAAGGGTCTTGCTGATACGGCTTTGAAAACGGCTAACTCTGGTTATTTGACGCGTCGTCTTGTTGATGTTGCTCAGGATTTGGTTATCACTGAAGTAGATTGTGGTTCCACTAACGGTATTACCGTGGCGGCTATGATTGAAGGTGGTGATGTTGTTGTTCCTTTGGGTCATCGTGTATTGGGTCGTGTTATTGCCCAAGATGTGATTGATGCAAAAGGCAACGAAATCCTTCCTGCTGGCGTTTTGATTGATGAGCATAATGTTCGTACGATCGAAGCGGCGGGTATTGATGAAATGCTCATTCGCTCTGTAATCACATGTAATACACGACATGGTGTATGTGCTAAGTGTTACGGTCGTGATTTGGCTCGTGGTCATCAAGTGAATATTGGTGAAGCAATTGGTGTTGTGGCAGCACAATCCATTGGCGAGCCAGGTACTCAGTTGACGATGCGTACTTTCCACATCGGTGGTGCGGCATCTCGAGCGTCTGCAGTAGATAGTGTTCAAGTTAAGAGTGCTGGTACCGTTCGTTTTAATAAAATGAAGAGTATTGAGCGTCATACTGGTCATTTGGTTGTTGCGTCTCGTTCTTCTGAATTGGCAATTGCTGATGAAGCGGGTCGTGAGAAAGAACGTTATAAGCTTCCTTATGGTGCGGTGTTAAGTGTGCGTGAAGGTGATAAAGTAACTGCGGGTCAAATCGTAGCAAACTGGGATCCACATACACACCCAATCGTTTCTGAGATGGAAGGTCGTCTTGAGTTTAGTGGTATGGAAGAAAACGTGACGATTCGTCGCCAATCTGACGAAATGACCGGCCTGACAACCATTGAAATCTTGGAAGTGCGTGATCGTCCATCAGCGGGTAAAGATCTACGCCCAATGATTGCGGTTGTTGATGCGGAAGGAAATCCTGTATTAATTCCGGGTACAGACTCTCCTGTACAATACATGTTGCCTGAAAAAGCTCTATTGAGTTTGGATCACGGTGCAACAGTGAAGTCTGGTGAGGTTCTTGCTCGTATTCCTCAAGAATCGATTGGTAACAAAGATATTACCGGTGGTCTGCCGCGAGTGGCTGACCTATTTGAAGCGCGCCGTCCGAAAGATCCTGCAGTTATGGCAGAAACAACGGGTGTAGTGAGCTTTGGTAAAGAGACAAAAGGTAAGATCCGTTTGGTTATCACACCACAAGATGGTAGTGATCCAATTGAGACATTGATTCCTAAGTGGCGTCAAATTAACATCTTTGATGGTGAAGAAGTGGCAAAAGGTGAAGTGATCGCCGATGGTCCTTTGAGCCCTCATGATATCTTGCGTCTTCAGGGTGTAGAAGCTTTGGCTGATTACATCACCAATGAAGTGCAAGAAGTCTATCGCTTGCAAGGCGTTGTGATTAACGATAAGCACATTGAAGTTATCGTTAACCAGATGTTACGTAAAGTAGATGTTGGTGAGTCTGGCGATACAGATCTTATCCAAGGTGATCAGGTTGAATTTACTAAGTTGTTGGATGCGAATGAAAAAGCAGAAAACGAAGGTAAATTCCCTGCGAAGTACGAACGTGTACTTCTAGGTATCACGAAAGCTTCTTTGGCGACTGAGTCCTTTATATCGGCGGCGTCATTCCAAGAGACAACTCGAGTCTTAACGGAAGGTGCGGTAACTGGTAAAAAAGATCACTTACGTGGCTTGAAAGAAAACGTTGTTGTAGGTCGCTTGATACCAGCTGGTACAGGTTTGGCTTACCACAATGAGCGCAAGCGTAAAAAAGAGCTTGCGCAAGCAGCGAAGGAAGGAAGTGCAACAATTAGTGCCTCTGATGTAGAAGAAGCGCTAAGTGCAGCACTGAAAGACTAGTTATTTGCTGCTAAATCGCAAGGGAGGTGGTTTTTTAGTCGCCTCCCTATTGACTGTTTTATAGGCGCAAATTAAACTTGCGCCTCCTTAATTTTGGCGATTTCCGTCATAAGAATTGGAATTGTGGAGCTTGTCTAATGGCAACCGTTAACCAGTTGGTTCGTAAACCACGTAAACGTAAAGTGGCAAAGAGTGACGTTCCTGCGTTACAAGCTTGTCCGCAACGCCGCGGTGTCTGCACTCGCGTATATACTACTACACCTAAAAAGCCTAACTCGGCTTTACGTAAAGTATGTCGTGTTCGCTTGACTAACGGCTTCGAAGTTACTTCATACATCGGTGGTGAAGGTCACAACCTACAAGAACACAGCGTAGTGCTGATTCGTGGCGGTCGTGTAAAAGATCTACCGGGTGTTCGTTATCACACAGTTCGTGGTAGCTTGGATACTTCAGGCGTACAAAATCGTAAGCAAGGCCGTTCTAAATACGGTACTAAGCGTCCTAAGTAAGCTAACGCTACTTAATTTATCGTTTAGAAATAATTTTTTAATACAGTAAGGCCGAGCAATAATTGCATTGTCTCGGGCGAACCTGAAGAGGATATAGCTATGCCTAGAAGACGCGTCGTCGCTAAGCGTGAAATCCTTCCGGATCCTAAACACGGAAGCCAACTTCTCGCTAAATTTATCAACCATGTAATGGTTAGTGGTAAGAAATCTGTTGCAGAGAGCATTGTTTATAATGCACTAAATACTGTTGCAGCGCGTGCTAAAACAGATGAGCCAATGGCTATCTTTGAAAAAGCGCTAGAGTCTATCCAGCCAATGGTCGAGGTTAAATCTCGCCGTGTTGGTGGTGCGACTTATCAGGTCCCTGTTGAAGTACGTCCAGTTCGTCGCGCAGCATTGTCTATGCGTTGGTTGGTTGATGCTTCTCGTAAGCGTGGTGAAAAATCCATGGCTCTACGTCTTGCAGGCGAGATTCTAGATGCTGCTGAAAATAAAGGTTCTGCTGTTAAGAAACGTGAAGACGTTCATCGCATGGCAGAAGCTAACAAAGCATTCTCTCACTACCGTTTCTAATTATCCGGAGAAGGATACACAGTGGCACGTAAAACACCTATCAACCGTTACCGTAACATCGGTATTGTTGCGCATGTTGATGCAGGTAAAACGACGACGACTGAACGCGTTCTTTTCTATACTGGTCTGTCTCATAAAATTGGTGAAGTGCACGATGGTGCGGCAACAATGGACTGGATGGAGCAAGAGCAAGAGCGCGGTATTACGATAACTTCAGCAGCAACAACTTGCTTCTGGAGTGGGATGAATAAACAGTTTGAACAGCACCGTATTAATATTATTGATACGCCTGGGCACGTAGATTTTACTATTGAAGTAGAGCGTTCTTTGCGTGTTCTGGATGGTGCTGTTGTTGTGCTTTGTGGTTCTTCGGGTGTGCAGCCTCAAACTGAGACGGTTTGGCGTCAAGCAAGCAAGTATGAAGTTCCTCGTATGGTGTTCGTCAATAAGATGGACCGTACAGGGGCTGATTATTTGTGGGTTGTGCGTCAGTTAAAAACTCGTCTTGGTGCGAACGCTATCCCAATTCAAATGAATATCGGCGCTGAAGAAGACTTCAGAGGCGTGATTGATTTGATGTTGATGAAAGCTGTGATGTGGAATGAAGAAGATCAGGGGATGACTTTCTCTTTAGAGGATGTTCCCGCAGATTTGCTTGATGGTGCGTTAGAGTTGCGTGAGCAAATGGTTGAGGCGGCAGCGGAAGCGAATGATGAGCTGACGGATAAGTACCTTGAAGAAGGTGAACTGTCTGTTGACGATATTAAAAGCGGTCTGCGAGCTCGTACATTAGCTAATGAAATTGTCTTGGTGATGTGCGGTTCAGCCTTTAAAAATAAAGGTGTGCAAGCGGTTTTGGATGCTGTTATTGAATATTTACCTTCTCCGCTTGAAGTTAAGGCGATAGAGGGTACGCTTGAGGATGGTGAAACGGTTGTTAATCGAGTTGCTAGTGATGAGGCTCCGTTCTCTGCGCTGGCTTTCAAGATAGCAACAGATCCATTTGTAGGTACATTGACATTCATTCGCGTGTACTCTGGGATGTTACGTTCTGGTGATGCTGTTTATAATTCTGTTAAGCAGAAGCGTGAGCGCATTGGTCGAATGGTTCAGATGCACGCTAATAATCGCGAAGAAATCAAAGAAGTTTTTGCGGGCGATATTGCCGCTGCTGTAGGTATGAAGTATGTAACTACGGGTGATACGCTTTGTGATATGAGTGATGTTGTTGTACTGGAGCGTATGGAATTTCCAGAGCCTGTGATATCTGTTGCGGTTGAGCCTAGATCTCAGGCCGATCAGGATAAAATGGGTGTTGCGCTGGGTAAGTTGGCGCAAGAAGATCCTTCTTTTCGGGTGGAAACACATGAAGAGACGGGTCAAACAATTATTTCCGGTATGGGTGAGCTGCATCTTGATATACTTGTTGATCGTATGCGTCGCGAGTTTAAGGTGGAGGCAAACATTGGTAAGCCTCAGGTTTCCTATCGGGAAAAAATTCGCAAAGAGGTGGTGGTTAATCACAAATTTGTGCGTCAATCCGGTGGTCGTGGTCAATACGGTCACGTCGTGATGAAATTGATTCCAACTGATAAAGATGGGCTCGAGTTTGTCAACGAGATTGTTGGTGGTGCTATTCCTAAAGAATACATCCCTGCAATAGAGAAGGGTGTTTCGGAGCAGATGAAGAACGGCGTAATTGCTGGGTATCCTTTGTTGGGTATCAAGGTTGTGTTGTTCGATGGTTCATTCCATGATGTTGACTCTAATGAAGTGGCCTTTAAAATTGCAGCTTCTCAGGGGCTGAGAAAGGGGGCGGCTGATGCTGATCCCTGTGTTCTTGAACCTGTAATGAAAGTGGAAGTTGTAACTCCTGAAGAATACATGGGGGATGTGATGGGAGACCTGAATCGTCGTCGAGGTATTGTTCAGGGGATGGACGATTCCCCGTCAGGGAAGATTATTCGAGCTGAAGTTCCTCTTGGGGAAATGTTTGGATATGCAACTGACGTGCGCAGCTTGTCGCAAGGGCGTGCAAGTTATGCAATGGAGTTTGAGAAATACGCTGAAGCACCGGCTAGTGTGGCAGACGCGATCATCAAAAATGAAGATTAATCATCATACTTACTAATTCTTAAGGTGTATGTATCATGGCAAAGAGTAAATTTGAACGTAATAAACCGCATGTTAACGTTGGTACAATTGGCCACGTTGACCATGGTAAAACAACCCTAACGGCTGCACTAACTCGTGTATGTGCAGAAGTTTATGGTGGTACAGCTGTTGCTTTTGACGGTATCGATAATGCTCCAGAAGAGCGCGAGCGTGGTATCACAATCTCGACTTCTCACGTTGAGTATGATTCACCAGTTCGTCACTATGCGCACGTAGATTGTCCTGGACACGCCGATTATGTTAAAAACATGATCACTGGTGCTGCTCAAATGGACGGCGCAATTCTAGTGTGTGGTGCGACTGACGGCCCTATGCCTCAGACTCGTGAGCACATCCTTCTTTCTCGTCAAGTAGGTGTACCTTACATCGTAGTTTTCCTAAACAAATCTGATTTGTTGGCTGAAGACTGTGGTGGTGCGGATTCTGAAGAATACGCTGAAATGCTAGAGTTGGTTGAGATGGAATTGCGTGACCTTCTTTCTGAATACGACTTTCCAGGTGATGATACTCCAATCATCCCGGGTTCTGCTCTAATGGCGTTGAAAGGCGAAGATGAAAACGGCATGGGTACAACGGCTGTGATGAAACTAGTTGAAACGCTAGATTCATACATTCCTGAGCCAGAGCGTGCAATCGATGGTGCATTCTTGATGCCTATCGAAGATGTGTTCTCTATCCAAGGTCGTGGTACGGTTGTTACTGGTCGTGTTGAGCGTGGCATCGTTAAAATCCAAGAAGAAGTTGAAATTGTTGGTATCGTTGATACTACTAAAACAACTTGTACTGGTGTTGAGATGTTCCGTAAACTTCTTGATGAAGGTCGTGCTGGCGAGAACTGTGGTATCTTGTTGCGCGGTACTAAGCGTGAAGATGTTCAGCGTGGTCAAGTATTGGCTAAGCCTGGTTCTATTACTCCTCACACAGAGTTTGAAGCAGAAGTTTATGTGTTGGGTAAAGATGAAGGTGGTCGTCATACACCATTCTTTAAAGGCTACCGTCCACAGTTTTACTTCCGTACAACTGACGTAACTGGTGCTTGTTCTCTTCCTGAAGGCGTAGAAATGGTTATGCCTGGTGATAACATTCAAATGACTGTTGCTCTAATTCACCCAATCGCAATGGACGAAGGTCTACGTTTTGCGATTCGTGAAGGTGGCCGTACAGTTGGTGCTGGTGTTGTAGCTAAAATCATTAAGTAATTAGATATTTATATCTTGTTGCTTTGATTTGAAAAAAGGCTGCCCGTGTTGGGTGGCCTTTTTATTTTGTGGTTTATTTTGTTTGTTCAGAAATTGGTTACTTGACAACCACTTTTTGAATGGCTAATATTCGCCGTCCTTAAAAAAGGATTGTGGCTTAATAAATGTACAGTTAAGTCATACAAAACATTGTATTTGGAGTTGGAAATGCAAAGCCAAAAAATTCGTATTCGTCTGAAAGCATTTGATCACCGTCTGATTGATGCTTCAACACAAGAAATTGTGGACACAGCGAAACGTACAGGTGCGCAAGTACGTGGACCGATTCCACTTCCTACTCGTAAGGAACGTTATACAGTATTGATTTCTCCACACGTGAACAAAGATGCGCGTGATCAGTATGAAATCCGTACACATAAACGTGTTCTAGACATCGTTGAGCCAACTGAAAAAACAGTTGATGCTTTGATGAAGTTAGATCTTGCGGCAGGCGTGGAAGTACAAATCTCTTTGGGTTAATAGCTCAAAGTTTGGGGTGCGACAACCGACTGGTTATCAGTCGGCTTATGCACATTAGTGGAATGATCTGGAATGATCAGCCGTAGCGGGTGATAGCCCCATACACAACTGGCAAATGAGGTAAAAAATGACTATTCAATTAGTCGGACGCAAAGCCGGAATGACACGTATCTTCACTGAAGATGGTGTATCCGTGCCAGTAACCGTCATCGAGGTTGAACCGAACCGCGTTACTCAGGTGAAAACAACAGACACTGACGGCTACCAAGCTATTCAAGTAACTGTAGGTTCTCGCCGTTCGAGCCGCGTTAACAAAGCTGCTGCGGGTCATTATGCAAAAGCGAATGTTGAAGCAGGTCGTGGTTTGTGGGAGTTCCGCCTGGCAGGTGACGAAAAAGAAATCAATGTTGGTGATGAGCTAACAGTTGCTGATTTCGAATCTATCCAGATGGTTGATGTAACTGGTCAATCAAAGGGTAAAGGGTTTCAAGGTGCCATCAAGCGTCATAATTTTAGTATGCAAGACGCTACTCATGGTAACTCGTTGTCTCACCGTGCTCCTGGCTCTATCGGTCAATGTCAAACACCTGGTCGTGTTTGGAAAGGCAAGAAGATGGCTGGCCATATGGGCGCTGCACAAGTTACTACTCAATCACTAGAAGTGGTTCGTGTAGATACAGAACGTAACCTTATCCTAGTGAAAGGTGCCGTACCTGGTGCAGTGAATGGTGATGTTATTCTTCAATCAGCTGTTAAAGCTCGCTAAGAGGGGTAGACAATGAACTTGAATCTAACAGGCTCTGAAGGAACTGTTGAAGTTTCCGATTTAGCCTTTGCTCGTGAATACAACGAGGCGTTGGTTCACCAAGTAGTTACATCTTACTTGGCTGGCGCTCGTCAAGGCTCACGCGCTCAAAAAACTCGCTCTGAAGTAGCTGGCGGTGGACGCAAACCTTGGAATCAAAAAGGTTCTGGTCGCGCTCGTGCAGGTACTATCCGCAGCCCTTTATGGCGCTCTGGTGGTGTGACTTTTGCTGCAAAACCGCAAGATCACTCTCAGAAAGTGAACAAGAAGATGTACCGTGCAGCAATGCGCACTATCTGGTCTGAACTTGTACGTCAAGACCGTCTTGTTGTAGTTGAAGAGCTGACATTAGAAGCTCCGAAAACTAAGCTATTCATAGCAAAAATGGCAGAATTGAATATTGTAAACGCTTTGATTATTTCCAATGAATTGGATGATAATTTATTTTTGGCGGCTCGCAACATTCCTAACGTAGATGTGCGTGATGCAGCATCTATCGACCCTGTTAGCTTGATTGCTTACGACAAAGTGTTGGTGACAGTTGGTGCTCTGAAACAAGTTGAGGAGGCACTAGCATGATCGGCGAACGCATTTATAAAGTTCTGTTGGGTCCACATATTTCCGAAAAAGCAACTATCGTAGCCGAAGGCAATGGTCAGTATGTTTTTCGTGTAACTGGTGATGCAACGAAACCTGAAATCAAACAAGCTATCGAAGCGCTTTTTGAAGTCAAAGTTGAGTCTGTGCATACGTTGAACCATAAAGGTAAAACTAAGCGTACAGTTCGTGGTCTAGGTAAACGTAAAGACGTGAAAAAAGCGTATGTACGTTTGGCCGAAGGTCAAGACATCGATTTCATGGTCGCTGAATAAGGGGAGATAGGTCAATGGCTGTTGTAAAAAGTAAGCCAACGTCTGCAGGCCGTCGTCACGTTGTTAAGGTTACTAATAACGATTTGCACAAAGGCGCACCATATGCACCTTTGCTTGAAAAGAAAAGCAGATCGGGTGGACGTAACAATAACGGACGCATCACTACGCGTCACGTAGGTGGTGGTCATAAGCAGCATTATCGTATGGTTGATTTTCGTCGTAACAAAGACGGTATTCCTGCGGTAATTGAGCGTTTGGAGTATGATCCAAACCGTTCTGCAAATATTGCATTGATTAAATATGCTGATGGTGAGCGTCGTTACATTATCGCTTCCAAAGGTATGGTGGCTGGCGCTGTTGTTTTTAGTGGTGCAGATGCCCCTATCAAAGCAGGTAATACTTTGCCTCTGCAAAATATTCCTGTTGGTAGTACGGTGCACTGTATTGAGCTTAAGCCTGGTAAAGGTGCACAAGTTGCGCGCTCTGCCGGTACTTCTGCTCAGCTGGTTGCTCGTGAAGGTCGCTACGTTACACTTCGCCTACGTTCAGGTGAAATGCGTAAAGTATTGACTGAATGTCGCGCTACCTTGGGTGAAGTATCAAACTCTGAGCATAGCTTACGAGTTCTTGGTAAAGCTGGTGCTACGCGTTGGCGTGGTGTTCGTCCTACCGTTCGCGGTTCGGCGATGAACCCAGTTGATCACCCACATGGTGGTGGTGAAGGTCGTAGCAAAGGTGGTCGTCACCCAGTTACACCATGGGGTGTACCTACTAAAGGGTACAAAACACGCAGCAACAAGCGTACTGATAAACTTATTGTACGTCGCCGTACTAAGTAATAAGAGGAAACGACTGTGCCACGTTCACTAAAAAAAGGTCCTTTTATCGACCTTCATTTGTTGAAAAAGGTAGAGGCTGCGGTAGAGAAAAAAGATCGTCGTCCAATTAAGACTTGGTCGCGCCGTTCTACTATCTTCCCTGATTTTGTAGGGTTGACTATCGCTGTCCATAATGGTCGCCAGCATGTCCCAGTTATTGTAACTGAAGACATGGTCGGTCATAAATTGGGTGAGTTCGCTCCGACCCGTACATATCGTGGTCATACTGCGGACAAGAAAGCCAAACGGTAATAAGGGGTATTAAATGAGTGAAGTAAAAGCTTCATTGAAGGGTGCTCGCCTCTCAGCGCAGAAGGCCCGTTTGGTTGTAGATCAAATCCGCGGTAAATCTGTTAGCGAAGCGCTGAACATTTTAACGTTCAGTCCTAAGAAGGCGGCAGTAATTGTCAAAAAAGTACTAGAGTCTGCTATAGCTAACGCTGAGCATAACGAAGGTGCTGATGTAGATGACTTGCGCGTTTCTACGGCTTACGTTGATGAGGCAATGACTCTGAAGCGTATTATGCCACGTGCCAAAGGCCGTGCTGACCGTATTTTAAAACGCGGTTGTCATATAACAGTTAAAGTCGCTGACTAATTAGGAGAAACCCAATGGGTCAGAAGGTTCATCCAACTGGTATACGCCTAGGGATAGTTAAAGATCATACTTCTACTTGGTATGCGAACAATCAAAACTACTCTAAGCTACTATTAAATGATCTTCAGGTTCGTGAGTACTTGGAGAAAAAATTGGTCCAGGCTTCTGTGTCTCGTATTGAGATTCAGCGTCCTGCTCAGACAGCTCGCATTACTATTCATACTGCCCGTCCGGGTATTGTGATTGGTAAGAAGGGCGAAGATGTCGAGAAACTGCGTAATGCTGTTTCTGAGATGATGGGCGTTCCTGTCCACATCAACATCGAAGAGATTCGTAAGCCTGAAATGGACGCGAAATTGGTTGCGGCAAATATCGCAAGCCAACTAGAGCGTCGCGTTATGTTCCGTCGTGCTATGAAGCGCGCCGTACAGAACGCCATGCGTGCAGGCGCGAAGGGTATCAAGGTTCAGGTAAGTGGTCGTTTAGGCGGTGCAGAGATTGCACGTGCTGAGTGGTACCGTGAAGGCCGTGTGCCTCTACATACACTACGTGCTGACATCGACTACTCCCCTTATGAAGCTCTTACAACTTACGGCATTATTGGCGTAAAAGTGTGGATCTTTAAAGGCGAAATCTTGGGCGGTATTGAACAAGTGCGAGCTGACAAAGGCGCACAAAAGAAGAAGTCTAAGTAGGGGGTAAGTCATGTTACAACCGAAACGTACTAAATTCCGCAAAATGCAGAAAGGTCGTAATCGCGGTCTTGCTCTTCGCGGAAATCAGGTTAGCTTTGGTGAATTCGGATTAAAGTCCACAGAGCGTGGGCGTCTTACTGCTCGTCAAATTGAAGCGGCGCGTCGTGCAATGACTCGTCACATCAAACGTGGTGGTAAAATCTGGATTCGTGTATTCCCTGATAAGCCGATTACTCAGAAACCTCTAGAGGTTCGTCAGGGTAAAGGTAAGGGTAATGTAGAATACTGGGTTGCACAGATTCAACCTGGCAAGATGCTTTATGAAGTTGAGGGCGTTTCAGAGCAACTAGCACGCGAAGCTTTCGCACTAGCTGCTGCTAAACTACCTTTGTCCACAACTTTCGTAACGCGTACGGTGATGTAGATGATAGCAAAAGAACTGCAAGAAAATTCTGTAGCAGAGCTACAGGCGACCTTAATTGAGCTTTTGCGTGAGCAATTTACATTGCGCATGCAGAAGGCCACTGGTCAGCTGACGCAAACTCATTTGCTTTTGCAAGTCCGCCGCAATATCGCACGCGTTAAAACCGTGCTAAATGATAAGGCAGGTAACTAAAATGGCAGAAACAAAAGCGCGTACAGCTACTGGTAAGGTAGTCAGCGACAAAATGGATAAAACCATTACAGTACTAGTTGAACGTACAGAAAAACATCCTCTTTACGGTAAGTTTGTACGTCGTTCAACTAAATTACACGCTCACGATGAAAACAATGAGTGCCAGATTGGTGATACTGTTAAGGTCGTAGAAACACGTCCTTACTCTAAGTCTAAGACTTGGAACCTGGTTCAAGTTGTTGAGAAAACAGCGGCTTTATAAGCTGCTTTTTCCTTCGTGAGACTTGTTATCTAACTTGATTGGAGAGCAGAAATGATTCAAACAGAATCGATGCTTGATGTTGCAGATAACAGCGGCGCAAAGCGTGTTCAGTGTATTAAAGTACTGGGTGGCTCACATCGTCGTTATGCTGCTATCGGTGACATTATTAAAGTCACAGTGAAAGAAGCGATCCCTCGTGGTCGTGTTAAAAAAGGGCAGGTTCTTAACGCAGTTGTCGTTAGAACTAGGAAAGGTGTTCGTCGCTCTGATGGTTCCGTGATCCGTTTTGATGTAAACTCAGCGGTTTTATTGAATGCTTCAGGACAGCCACTTGGTACTCGTATCTTTGGCCCTGTAACACGTGAATTGCGTACAGAGCAGTTCATGAAAATAGTTTCTCTTGCACCTGAAGTGCTGTAAGAGGGAAAGGGGACATTTATGCGTAAGATCAAACGTAACGACGAAATTATTGTGATTGCTGGGAAAGACAAAGGCAAGCGCGGTAAAGTTGTTAAGGTAGTAGACGACAGTCGAGTTCTAGTTTCTGGTATTAATACCGTTAAGAAACATGAAAAACCAAACCCTATGAAGGGTTCAACTGGCGGCATCGTTGAACAAGAAGCACCTATTCAGGTTTCAAATGTAGCCATTTTTAATAGTGCTACTGGTAAAGCGGATCGCGTCGGCTTTAAGTTGAATGAAGATGGTACGAAAGTGCGTATCTTTAAATCAAATAGTGAAGCGATCGACGCCTAAGAGCGAGAATTACAGCCATGGCGAGACTTAAGCAAGTATATAAAAATCAAGTTGTAGGAACTCTTATTGAAGAGTTTAGCTACAAAAATGTGATGGAAGTGCCTAAAATCACTAAAATCACATTAAATATGGGTGTTGGTGAAGCTATCGCAGACAAGAAACTTCTTGAGCATGCGGTAAACGATCTTGAAGCACTTAGCGGCCAGAAAGTTGTAGTGACTAAGGCTCGTAAATCTGTAGCAGGCTTTAAAATCCGTGACGGTTATCCGATCGGTTGTAAAGTAACGCTACGTGGTGAGCGTATGTGGGATTTCTTTGACCGTTTGGTTGATGTAGCTATTCCGCGTATCCGTGACTTTCGTGGACTTAATCCAAAGTCTTTTGATGGTCGTGGTAACTACAGCATGGGTGTTAAAGAGCAGATCATCTTCCCAGAAATCGAGTATGATAAAGTGGATCGTGTACGTGGTATGGATATTACCATTACAACGACTGCTCGTACCGACGAAGAAGGTCGTGCTTTGCTAGCCGCCTTTAGTTTCCCTTTCAAGAAATAAGAGGTAGGAATCATGGCTAAGACATCAATGATTCAGCGCGAAGCAAAACGCACTAAATTAGTAGCTAAGTACGCTGAAAAGCGTGCGGCTCTAAAAGCGATCATTAGCGACGTTAATGCATCGGACGATGAAAAGTGGGACGCATCGCTTAAATTACAAGCGCTGCCACGCGATTCATCTTCTTCTCGCCAACGTAACCGTTGTCAAATAACGGGCCGTCCTCATGGCGTTTATCGTAAGTTTGGTTTGTCAAGAATCAAATTACGTGAAGCGGCTATGCGCGGTGACGTACCAGGTTTGAAGAAAGCAAGTTGGTAAGCAAGTAGAGCACGATCATAATACATTGTAGAAAGAGGGGTGTTCATCAAATGCTGGACATCCCACTCTCTGCTGTGTACTATGCGCGAGCTCTATTTGCTGCACAATGTTTTTAAATTAGGAGCTCTTAAATGAGTATGCAAGATACCCTTGCGGATATGTTCACACGTATTCGTAATGCACAGATGGCTGCAAAGACCTCTGTGAGCATGCCTTCATCAAAAATGAAGGCATCGATTGCTGTTGTTCTACGCGAAGAAGGTTACGTAGGTGACTTTTCAGTAGACGATGCAATCAAGCCGACACTAACCATCGAGTTGAAATACTACGAAGGTAAGCCGGTTATTGAACAAATTAAACGCGCATCTCGCCCAAGCTTGCGTCAATACAAAGGCACTGCAGCGCTACCTAAAGTAGAAGCAGGCCTTGGTGTTGCAATCATCTCTACCTCTAAAGGTGTGATGACAGACCGTGCAGCTCGCGCTGCTGGTATCGGTGGCGAAGTAATCTGCACAGTATTCTAGGAGTTAGTATGTCTCGAGTTGCTAATAGTCCCGTGACGCTTCCTAGTGGTGTAGATTTAACCCTAAATGGCCAAACTGTCGTTGTTAAAGGCGGTAAAGGTTCTTTAGAGTTTAATATTCACACAAGCGTACAGGTGTCTAAAGAAGAAAATGTTATTACCTTCGCTGCGCGCGATGGTGCAAAACAAAGCCGTGCCTTAGCTGGTACAACTCGTGCTTTGGTTAACAACATGGTTGTTGGTGTTAGCCAAGGTTTCGAAAAAAGATTGCTTCTTCAAGGTGTTGGTTACCGTGCTGCGCTTAAAGGCAATGTACTTAACCTATCTCTGGGTTTTTCTCATCCAGTAGATTATGAATTACCTGAAGGCATAACAGCTGAATGTGCTTCTCAAACAGAAATCGTGATCAGAGGCGTTGATAAACAAGCCGTTGGTCAGGTTGCTGCAGAAGTTCGCGGTTTCCGTCCGCCAGAGCCTTATAAAGGCAAAGGTGTTCGTTATGCTGACGAGATTATTCGTCGTAAAGAAGCTAAGAAGAAGTAGGTAGACATTCATGAACACTAAAAAACAATCTCGGATTCGTCGTGCACGCCGTGCGCGTTTGCATATTCGTGAGTTAGGTGCGAATCGTCTTACTGTACATCGCACACCACGCCATATGTATGCTCAAGTGATTTCTCCATGTGGTAGTAAAGTGCTTGCTAGCGCCTCTACTCTTGAAGAAGCTCTACGTGGTACAGCGACAGGTAACAAAGTTGCGGCGAAAGAAGTCGGTACTTTGATTGCTACTCGCGCTAAAGAAGCAGGTGTCACTTCGGTCGCTTTTGACCGTTCTGGCTTCAAATATCATGGTCGTGTTCAGGTTCTTGCTGACGCTGCACGTGAAGCCGGTCTAGAGTTCTAAGGGGTAGCAAATGGCGTTTAATGATCAACAAACTAGCGACCTCCAAGAGAAGCTAGTTCAAGTAAACCGCGTTGCTAAAGTTGTAAAGGGCGGACGTATCTTCTCTTTCACAGCTTTGACAGTTGTCGGTGATGGAAAGGGTAAAGTTGGCTTTGGTCGTGGTAAGGCGCGTGAAGTTCCTCAAGCTATTCAAAAAGCAATGGAACAAGCTCGCCGCAACATGGTTTCTGTGAAGCTTAATGGAGATACACTTCAGTATCCTGTTAAAGCTAACCACGGGGCATCTAAAGTTTACATGCAGCCTGCATCTCAAGGTACTGGCATTATAGCCGGTGGTGCAATGCGTGCGGTTCTAGAAATCGCAGGCGTTCACAATGTGTTGGCTAAATGTTACGGTTCTACAAACCCTGTAAACGTGGTTCGCGCTACGATTAAAGGTTTGCAGGATATGAAAGCACCTGAACAAATCGCGGCAAAACGCGGTAAGTCAGTCGATCAAATTTTGGGGTAATGTGTCATGGCGAATAATACCATCACAGTTCAACTAACCCGCAGCCCGATCGGTCGTCTTCCAAAGCACCGTGAAACTGTTAAAGGCTTGGGTTTGCGTAAAGTTGGCCAAACACGTGAGTTGGAAGATACTCCTTCAGTACGTGGCATGGTTAATAAAGTTTATTACATGGTAAAAGTGGTAGGGGAATAATATGTTTTTAAATACACTTAGTCCTGCCGAAGGTAGCAAACATGCTCCTAAACGTGTTGGTCGCGGCATTGGTAGCGGCTTGGGTAAAACCGGCGGGCGAGGCCATAAAGGTCTTAAATCTCGCTCTGGTGGCTCAGTAAAACCTGGTTTTGAAGGTGGTCAAATGCCTTTGCAGCGTCGTCTGCCAAAATTCGGTTTTACTTCACGTCAAGCGAAGTATGTTGCTGAAGTTCGTTTAAACGAACTTGCTGCTGTAAATGCTGAAGTTGTAGATTTGGCTGCTCTTAAAAGTGCGGACATTCTTGGTCATCAAATTAAGACTGCACGTGTAATTTTGTCTGGTTCAATCGACAAAGCTGTTACTGTTCGTGGACTTAAAGTGACTAAAGGTGCTCGTGCCGCAATTGAAGCAGCTGGCGGAAAAGTCGAGGAATAAATGGCAAAGCGTGGCTCACTACCTGCTGGAATGCAAAACGGATTAGGCGAGCTTTGGGCTCGTATTCGTTTTGTGTTTATAGCGATTATTGTATACCGAATCGGTGCACACATTCCTGTTCCAGGTATTAATCCTGACAGATTGTCTGCATTGTTTGACCAAAATGAAGGCACTATTCTGAGTTTATTTAACGTATTCTCAGGGGGCGCGCTTGAACGCATGAGTATTTTTGCGCTCGGGATTTTGCCCTATATTTCTGCCTCTATTATTATGCAGTTATTGACGGTTGTGAGTCCGCAGCTAGAGCAGTTAAAGAAAGAAGGTGAGGCGGGTCGTCGTAAGATTACTCAATACACTCGTTATGGTACTGTGCTTCTTGCTCTTGTTCAGTCGGCCAGTATGGCTGTGGGCTTGGCAAGTCAAGGGATCTCATTCAGTAGTGGTATGGAATTCTATGCTGTTGCAGTGGTGACTCTTGTTGCTGGTACTGTCTTCTTGATGTGGTTAGGTGAGCAAGTTACAGAGAAGGGGATTGGTAATGGTATTTCCATTCTAATCTTCGCTGGTATTGTTGCTGGTCTGCCATCTGCTTTAGGCCGTTCATTTGAGTCGGCTCGTCAAGGCGATATTAATATTCTTGCTTTGTTGTTGATTGGTATAATGGCTATTGCGACTATTGCGTTCGTTGTTTTCATCGAGCGTGGTCAACGTCGCATTACAGTTAATTACGCTAAGCGTCAACAAGGTAAAAAAGTGTTTGCTGCACAGAAGAGTCATTTGCCTCTTAAAGTGAATATGGCTGGTGTTATACCTCCTATCTTTGCTTCAAGTATCCTTTTGTTTCCTGCTTCGATCGGCCAGTGGTTTGGTCAGGGTGATGGAATGGAATGGTTGCAAAATGTCTCTTTGGCACTGGCTCCTGGGCAACCGCTCTATGTGCTGTTGTTTGCGATAGCAATTGTTTTCTTTTGCTTTTTCTATACAGCGCTAGTGTTCAATCCTAAAGATGTGGCAGATAACTTGAAAAAATCCGGTGCTTTCTTGCCGGGTATTCGTCCAGGCGATCATACAGCTCGATATATTGATGGTGTAATGACTCGTTTGACACTGTTTGGTGCTTTGTACATCACACTAGTGTCACTGATGCCTCAATTCTTTGTTGTTGCGTGGAATGTTCCATTCTACTTTGGCGGTACTTCTATGTTGATCGTAGTTGTTGTTGTCATGGACTTTATGTCGCAAGTACAAAGCCATTTGATGAGTCAGCAATATGAGTCGTTAATGAAGAAATCTAATCTGACTGGTTATGGTCCCAATGGCCTAATGCGCTAAGCGTTGGTTGGAGTTGAACATGAAAGTACGTGCATCTGTAAAGAAAATCTGTCGTAACTGTAAAATCGTTCGTCGTAACGGTTCAGTTCGAGTAATTTGCGTTGAGCCTCGTCACAAACAGCGTCAAGGTTAATAGCGAGTTAGCTCGATGATAGGAAAGGGTGGTTGATTTATGTCCTAAAGATAGGCATAATCAGCCGCCCTCATGAAAGTAAAGTGATGAATTATCATTTAATCATCAATAACAACGGAGTAAAATGAATGGCTCGTATAGCCGGTGTCAATATTCCTGACAATAAACATGCGGTCATTTCTCTGACTTACATCTTCGGAATTGGTCGCACCCGTTCGCGCGCTATTTGCGCTGCTACAGGTGTTACGGAAACTGCGAAAATAGGTTCTTTAAGTGATGATATCCTTGATGAACTTCGTGGCGAAGTTGCTAAGTACATTGTAGAGGGTGACTTACGTCGTGAAGTCAGTATGTCTATCAAACGTTTGATGGACTTAGGTTGTAACCGCGGGATTCGTCATCGCCGCAGCCTACCAGTTCGTGGTCAACGCACCAAAACGAACGCACGTACACGAAAAGGCCCTCGTAAGCCTATTCGTAAGTAATTTGAACGCGTTTCGCTCTAGTTACTAAGTTAATTAGAGCTGAGCATTAAATAGGAAAGTGCAATATGGCTAAGCCAGCTACGCGCAATACCAAGAAAAAAGTCAAAAAGACAGTTGTTGATGGCGTTGCTCATGTACACGCATCATTTAACAATACAATTGTGACTATCACCGATCGTCAAGGCAATGCTTTGTCTTGGGCTACTGCCGGTGGTTCTGGTTTTCGCGGTTCTCGAAAAAGTACACCTTTCGCAGCTCAAGTAGCAGCGGAGCGTGCCGGTACTGTCGCACAAGAATTCGGCCTTAAAAACGTTGACGTAATGATTAAGGGTCCTGGCCCTGGTCGTGAGTCCGCAGTTCGTGCATTGAATGCATTGGGCTTGCGTATCAATAACATCACAGATGTGACGCCAATTCCGCACAACGGTTGTCGTCCACCTAAGAAACGTCGCGTTTAACTGAGGAGACAGATACATGGCTCGTTATATAGGTCCAACTTGTAAGTTGTCTCGTCGTGAAGGTACCGACTTGCAATTGAAGAGCGGTTCACGCGCTCTTGAGTCAAAATGTAAAGCAGATACGGTTCCTGGTGTGCATGGTGCACGTCGTAGCCGTCTTTCTGATTACGGCTTGCAATTACGTGAGAAACAAAAAGTTCGTCGTATGTACGGCGTTCTTGAAAAACAATTTAGTAATTACTACAAATCTGCCGCTCGTCTAAAAGGCGCAACTGGTGAAAACCTTTTGCAATTTTTGGAATCACGTTTAGATAACGTTGTTTATCGTGCAGGTTTTGGCTCTACACGTGCGGAAGCTCGTCAACTAGTTGGCCATAAAGGCATTCTAGTTAACGGCGCTACGGTTAATATTGCGTCTTACCAAGTTAAAGCTGGTGATGTAGTGTCAATTCGTGAAAAAGCTAAGAAGCAATTGCGCGTACAAAGCGCACTAGAGCTATCTAAAGGTCGTGCACCGATCCATTGGATCGAAGTTGATTCAACTAAACTGGAAGCTACTTATAAAGCAGTTCCAGAACGTGCCGATTTATCAGCTGAAATTAATGAGAACCTAATTGTCGAACTTTACTCTAAGTAAGCCGGTAATTAGGATTAAGATATAGGTGGATCTATGCAGCGTTCAGTGAGCGAATTGTTAACCCCACGCAACATTGAAGTTCAGGAAATAAGCAATACTCGCGCTAAAGTAACACTGCAACCGTTAGAACGTGGTTTTGGTCATACTTTGGGTAACGCGCTACGCCGTATTCTTCTGTCTTCAATGCCAGGTTGTGCGATTGTTGAAATTGAAATCGACGGTGTATTACACGAATACAGCGCAATCGAAGGGGTTAAAGAAGATGTAATTGAGATTCTTCTTAACCTGAAAGGAGTTGCGATCGCTCTACACGGGCAGGATGAAGCAACTCTTACTCTAAGTAAAAAGGGTCCTGGTATCGTAACAGCTGGAGATATTCAGTTGGTTGCTGATGCAGAGATTGCTAACCCTGATCATGTAATTGCGCACTTGGATGATACTGCTGAATTAACTATGCAGATCAAAGTCGCTCGTGGTCGTGGTTATGAGCCTGCTGATGCTCGTATTGCTGGCGACGATGAGACTCGTCCAATTGGTCGCTTGCAACTGGATGCCTCGTTTAGCCCTGTTCGACGTGTTGCTTACAGTGTTGATAATGCTCGTGTAGAGCAGCGTACAGATTTAGATAAGTTAGTCTTAGACATCGAATCTAATGGTACGATTGACCCTGAAGAAGCTATTCGTCGTGCAGCGACTATTCTACAACAACAGATTGCTGTGTTCGTCGCCCTTGAAAGCGAGAGTGAAGCGCCTGTTGTAGAAGAAGAGGATGAGATTGATCCAATTTTGCTACGCCCGGTTGATGATCTTGAATTGACCGTTCGCAGTGCTAACTGTTTAAAAGCAGAGAACATTTATTACATCGGTGATTTGATTCAACGTACTGAGGTTGAGCTTCTTAAGACGCCTAACCTAGGTAAGAAGTCGTTAACTGAAATCAAAGATGTTTTAGCACAGCGTGGTTTGTCTTTGGGAATGCGTTTAGAGAATTGGCCACCGGCTAGTTTGAAAGACGATAGCAAAGTTCTAGCTCGCTAGGTCATTGTTCCCTGACCACCGTAGTTTGGTAAGGAATGTAAAATGCGTCATCGTAAGAGTGGTCGTCACTTAAACCGTACTAGCTCACATCGTAAAGCGATGTTTAAAAATATGGCTGCTTCTTTGTTTGAGCACGAAGTTATTAAAACTACGTTGCCAAAAGCTAAAGAATTACGCCGTGTTGCTGAGCCTTTGATTACATTGGCGAAAATTGATTCGGTTGCGAATCGTCGTCTAGCCTTTGCTCGTACTCGTAGTAAAGATGCTGTAGGTAAATTGTTTACTGAACTTGGTCCTCGTTACCAAGCTCGTCCTGGCGGTTACATTCGCATTTTAAAATGTGGATTCCGTACAGGTGACAATGCTCCTATGGCTTACGTTGAATTGGTCGATCGACCAGTCGCGGAAGCCGCTGAGTAATATCAGTTAGTAACAAAAAAGCCGAGCTTATTAGCTCGGCTTTTTTTTGTTTTCTAAAAGTATTAGTGCCCAAAAAAAACACCCTACGACAAAGAGTGTTTTTTGTTTTATGGCTGTGACTTTAATTGAGCATTAACTTTAAGAACCTCCCTGTGTGTGAATTATCTGCTTGAGCAATGTCCTCAGGTGTTCCTTCGGCAACTATATAGCCACCACCGCTACCACCTTCAGGTCCTAAATCGATCACCCAATCAGCTGTTTTTATGACGTCTAAATTGTGTTCAATAACAACGACGGTATTACCGTGATCTCTAAGTCTATGAAGGACCTTTAGAAGTTGTTCAATATCGGCAAAATGCAATCCGGTAGTTGGTTCATCTAATATGTACAGAGTTGCCCCTGTGTCCCTTTTAGATAACTCTTTTGCTAGTTTTACTCGTTGAGCTTCCCCCCCTGAAAGCGTTGTTGCGGCCTGCCCTAAACGAATATAACCTAGACCAACATCAACGAGTGTTTGTAATTTTCTGGCGATAGATGGAACGGGATCAAAGAACTCACGCGCATCTTCAATAGTCATTTCAAGACATTGACGGATGTTTTTGCCTTTGTAATGAATTTCTAAGGTTTCACGATTGTAGCGTTTGCCTTTACACGTGTCGCAAGGTACATACACATCTGGAAGGAAGTGCATTTCTACCTTAATTACGCCATCTCCTTGACAGGCTTCACAGCGTCCACCTTTTACGTTGAAGCTAAAACGCCCCGGTTTATAACCGCGTGAACGAGCTTCTTGTGTTGCTGAGAAGAGTTCCCGCATTGGTGTGAAGATACCTGTATAAGTGGCAGGGTTAGAGCGAGGCGTCCGACCGATGGGGCTTTGGTCAATATCGACGCACTTATCAAATAGTTCCAAGCCGTCAATACGCTCATGGGGGGCGGCTTTTAATGTTGTTGCGCCATTAAGTGCCGTTGCCGCTAGCGGGTATAAGGTACCGTTTATAAGTGTTGACTTACCTGAACCTGATACGCCTGTAACGCACGTCATTACGCCCACTGGAATTTTTAAGTCTACAGTGTTTAGGTTGTTGCCTGTTGCACCTATTAGTTTAAGGAATTGTTTGTCTTTGGCTTGGTGTCGAATTGCTGGAATTTCAATTTTTCGTTTACCAGTCAAAAATTGCCCTGTAATGGATTCTGGGCAATCCATAATGTCTTGTGGTGTTCCACTGGCGATGATTTGGCCGCCATGGACGCCGGCTCCCGGGCCAATATCGACAACAAAGTCAGCTACACGAATGGCGTCTTCGTCGTGTTCTACCACGATAACGGTATTGCCTAAATCTCTGAGTCTTGTGAGTGTTGCAATCAGACGTTCGTTATCTCTCTGGTGTAAGCCAATTGATGGCTCGTCAAGAATGTACATAACGCCGACTAACCCTGCACCGATTTGGCTGGCAAGTCGAATGCGCTGCGCTTCGCCGCCTGATAGCGAATCGGCTTTGCGGTCAAGGGTTAGGTACTCAAGACCTACATTAACTAAGAATGTCAGCCTATCACGAATCTCTTTTAGTATTTTAGAGGCGATTTCACCACGAGAGCCTGGTAATTCAAGTGTTTCGAAATATTTTAAGCATTCTGCAATCGGATAGGTCACCACTTCAGGTAAGGTTTGTTCGGCAATGAAGACATTACGTGCGGAACGATTTAGTCGAGATCCGTGGCACTCAGGACAAGATTGAACGCTTATGTATTGTGATAAGTCATCACGAACGCTGTCGGATTCTGTTTCATGATAACGTCGTTGTAAATTTGGAATGACACCTTCAAAAGAATGTGAGCGAGTCATTTTATCGCCACGCTCATTAATATAGATAAAGTCTATTTTGTCCTTTCCTGAGCCTTGAAGTATACGTTTTTTAAAATCCTCTGGTATGTCCTGATATTTAGACTCGATATCAAAGCCATAATGCTTCGCTAAGGCGGTGAGTTGCTGGTAGTAGAAAATGCTACGTCGTCCCCAGCCACGAATTGCGCCTTCTGCTAATGTCAGTGTTTCATCATGAATGATTCTATCTGGATCAAACATTTGATGCGTACCAAGGCCATCACAAGTTTGGCAAGCACCGTTTGGATTATTAAAAGAAAAAAGGCGGGGCTCTAGTTCCGTTAAGCTGTATCCGCAAACAGGGCAGGCGAATTTACTAGAAAAAATATACTCTTCTTTGTCATCATCCATGTTAATGACTTTGGCAATACCATCGGATAAGCCAAGGCAGGTTTCAAAGGATTCGGCTAAGCGAAGTTGTAAGTCCGACCGTACTTTAAAACGATCGATGACGACTTCAATGGTATGTTTTTTATTTTTTTCTAAGGTAGGTGCATCATCTAAATCCACGACGATGCCATCAATGCGTGCACGAATGAACCCCTTTGAAAGCAAGTCGCTAATGGTGTGTAAATGCTCACCTTTTCTATCTTTGACGATAGGAGCTAGCAGCATCATTTTCGTTTCTTCAGGTAGCGATATAACTTTATCGACCATTTGTGATATGGTTTGCGCCTCTAAAGGTTCACCATGATCTGGACAGCGAGGTTGTCCTGCTCGGGCAAATAACAGTCGCAGATAATCATAAATCTCTGTTATTGTACCGACGGTTGATCTAGGGTTATGTGAGGTTGATTTTTGTTCAATTGAGATCGCCGGCGATAGTCCTTCAATGTGGTCAATGTCAGGTTTCTCCATCATGGATAAAAACTGGCGAGCGTATGTTGAGAGAGATTCTACATAGCGGCGTTGCCCTTCGGCATATAGTGTATCGAAGGCGAGCGAGGATTTACCTGAGCCTGATAGGCCAGTTATCACCACAAGTTTGTCTCTTGGGATGTCTAGGTCCACATTTTTAAGATTGTGAGTGCGGGCCCCGCGTATGGTAATGGTATCCATGAGTCTCCAATGTGAAGTCGATCAACAGAAAAAATCTGCTAGTAAATTAAATAACTGTCTATTTTTACAGTAGTTGAAATGGAGCTTCAACGGTATTTTTTGTAAAATGAACATCTTTTTTCTTAATCCCCTAAGTTAAGTGGTTGTAACTTCCTTATGGATCTACTTGAACGTCGTTCTGTCCTTGCACTAGCGCTGATCTATTTATTTAGAATGTTAGGTTTATTCCTTATTCTGCCTGTCATCGGTGTTGCGGCTGACGGATTAACGGGAGCAGATGCTGCTTTAATTGGAACCGCGATTGGCATTTATGGACTTACGCAAGCGAGTCTGCAAATTCCGATGGGAATGTGGTCTGATAAAATAGGCCGTAAACGCGTGATTGTCATTGGTCTTTTGTTGTTTGCTGTTGGTAGCCTGATTTGTGCGAATGCCGATGATATTATGGTGCTAATTGTTGGCCGAGCCGTTCAGGGGGCGGGTGCAATTGCCAGCACCTTGATGGCACTGTTAAGTGATGTGACAAGGGAACAAAATCGCACGAAAGCAATGGCAATTGTTGGCGTTAGTATTGGCGCCTCTTTTATGCTTTCTTTGGTGTTGGGGCCATGGATTTTCGCATTGGTTGGCCTTTCTGGTCTTTTCTACCTTTCTTTTGTTTTATCACTACTTGGCATCATTTTGATTATTTTTGCTGTGCCAAATATTGTACAGCATACCTTTCGGCGTGATACGACACCTAGCCTTACGGCACTCGGTCTTGTCCTAAAAGATTCAAATTTACGTTTTTTAAACATCAGCGTGCTGCTGTTGCACGCGAGCTTAACGGCTTTGTTTGTTACCGTGCCAGGATTGTTGATAAATCAATTTGATTTACCACTGTCGCAACACAGTTGGTTATACCTCGCCATCATGGGTTTTGCTTTTGCAGGTATGTTACCATTAGTGATTATTGCTGAGTCAAAAGGCAAGATGAAAGGCGTGCTCGTCGCGGTGCTTATGCTGTTAGGTGTAAGCTCGATATTGTTACAATGGGCTCCTTATCTTTGGGTCTTTGGTGTTTTATTGTGGGCCTATTTTGTCGGCTTTAATTCATTAGAAGCGACATTGCCTTCATTGATTAGTAAACTGGCCCCTGTTGGTTATCGAGGCACGGCAATGGGGGTGTTCTCTACTCATCAGTTTATGGGGTCTTTTTTGGGTGGTGTTGGCGGCGGTTGGCTGCTTCAAAACCATTCAAGCAGTGGCGTCTTTTGGTTTGTTGGTGTTATGTTTTTGATTTGGTCGATGGTCGGTGCTGTTCAACCGGCCCCTCGTCAGTTAAGTAGTTTGGCGTTTAGCTTACCCAATATGACAGATGAAGAAGTATCGACGTTGGCGAATCAACTTTCTGAAATCCAAGGAGTGGAAGGTATGCAAATTTTCAAAGATGAGCAAACGGCTTATCTTAAAGTCGATAAGAAATTATTAGATAAAGACACTTTGATGCGATTGGCACCACAAGTGATTCTTTAAAACACATCATTTTATCTTTTTAGTTGGAGAACAACGTCATGGCACGTGGAATAAACAAAGTAATCTTGATTGGTAACGCAGGCAATGATGCCGAAGTGCGTTTTATGCCATCTGGAGCAGCGGTTGCAAACGTGAACATAGCGACATCAGAAAGTTGGCGTGACAAGCAAACCGGTCAAATGCAAGAGCGCACCGAGTGGCACCGCGTAGCCTTTATGGATCGCGGCAACTTCCGACTGGGTCAAATTGCGGGCGATTTCATTAAGAAAGGCTCAAAAGTTTACGTAGAAGGCTCGTTGCGTACTCGTGAATGGGAAAAAGATGGTATCAAACGCTACACTACAGAAATCGTTGCTAACGAAATGCAATTGTTAGATGGTCGTGGAGATGGCGGAAACGCAGGCCAGCAAGGCGGATACGATTCAGCCGGTGGACAGGGCGGTTATGGCAATGCGCCACAACACGCAGCACCTCAGCAAGGTGGTTACGGACAAGCTCCGGCCGCTGCACCACAGCAAGCACCGCAAGGCTTTAACCAGCCGCAAAGTGGCGGTTATGGTCAAGCACCACAGCAAGCGCCAGCACCTCAACAAGCTGCGCCACAGTCCTTTGGTAGTTGGGGTAATGCTCCTCAACAAGCGCCTGCTCAAGCGGCACCACAACAACGAGCTCCTCAGCAGGCCGCTCCGCAGCGTGCGCCAGCACCAAAAGCACCTGAGCCGAAACCTCAGCAAGCGCCAAACTTTGATGATTTCGACGACGATATTCCATTCTGACGGTTACTAGAGATAAGATTTTGTTAAGTTGTTGATTTAAAATGTATAGCTAAAGTAGATTTTAAACTGAAGGCCTCTATTTTAGAGGCCTTTTTTTTGCGTAGATTGATGCTTGTCAGTGCTTTTATAGCATCAGTCGTGACATGGATGGAGCAAATTGCGTATTGAGAGCTAACGCGGCAGCGCCTACTGCGATTGACCACTCGCTTGTGTTTCCACGGAGTACAATAATTTCTTTATTTGACCCAATTCTGATGGGGTAAGGTCGTGCAGCTTCCATTAATAGCTGTAGTAACTCATCAGGTGCTGTCCCCGTAATAATAATCTCAGCAGGCGACAAAAGGGCGTCCAGAATTTGTAAGGATTGTCGAAGCCGTAGGGCTGCAGGTGCAACCCAACGCATCAATTCAGCAGAGCTAGAGTCGATTAATGTCCGGATAATGTCATAACTCTTTGGCTCGTCTGATGATAAAGTCAGCTCACGACATAGTGCATCATAAGACAAATATTGCTCTAGGCACCCGTTTCGACCGCAATGACATTTAGATCCCGCTGGGTCGACTTGAATATGGCCAATTTCGCCTATATTGCCATAAGCACCTTGGTAAATCGTACCGTCAATGATTAATGCAGAGCCCAAGCCTGCACCAAAGTGTAATGTAGCAAAATCTGTTTGACCGCCATGATTTCCATGCAATTCTTCACCCATTGCAGCAGCGTTTGCATCATTACTTAAGGCAATAGGTAACGCTAGAACCTCCTTCAAATACGCCAATGAATCAGGTGTGCCCAGCTCGCTAAAGCTTGTTGGGCTATATTGATTATTATCAACATCGAAAGGCCCTGCCGCCGCGATGCCGCAGCCTAATATGTTGAGTGCCAAACTTTTCGTTGCTTGTTTTCCTATGGATATACCTTGAACAATAGTACGATGAATGCTCTCTATATTTTGCTCGTGCAAGGGTAAGTTTAGGCTCCAGTCAATTTGCCCAAATACATCCGTCAGTACAAAATTCACCCAAGTTCGATCCACTTGAACGCCAAAGAAATGGGCTGCGTTTCGTTTCATCGATACACGAACTCCTGGATGGCCTCGCCCAACAGCGATCCCCGAACGCATATCAACCATTCCTAATTCATCTAATTTAGCGACGATATTTTGTACAGTTTGTCGCGATAGCGATGTTGATCTTGCAATATCAGCACGGGATAAAGGGCCTTGAGTACGAATAAGATCCAAAACCACGGCGCTGTTGTGGTCTTTGGCCTTGATTAGGTTTGTCCCCGACATTCGTGGCGTAACTTCTTTGGCTATAGTATCCATTTCTCTCTCTATTTCTACCTAATTGGTGATGCCTATATTAGTTGGTTTATTTATTAAATCAATTTGACAAAATAAAAAAAATGCGCGATCTTGTTTGCTTCTAACACGAAAATGGGGACGTAAAATGATAAAAAATAAAAAACTACTACTACCTGTGTCGGCATTAGCTTTGGCGTTGATGACTTCTGCCGCGGCAGCAGACACCAAGCTTAATGCGCTATTTATGAGCCAAGCGGCTTATAGTGAAGAAGATGTAAAGGCAATGGTTACAACGTTTGAGGAAAATAACTCTGGCATTACAGTCGAGCTAGAGTTTGTTCCTTATGAAGCGTTACACGATAAAATTATTACGTCTGCTGCCGCAGGTGACAGTGGATATGACGTTGTTTTGTACGATGTTGTTTGGCCTGCTGAATTTGCTGAGGGTGGATTCTTAACCGATTTAACCAGTCGTGTCCCCAAAAACGTAGGCAACAAAATTTTCGATGGTGCATGGACCACGGTTACTTATAACGACCGTATTTATGGTATGCCGTGGATTCTAGACACAAAGTACTTATTTTTTAACCGTGAGTTACTTGCGCAAGCAGGGATAGAAACACCTCCTACGACTTGGGCAGAGGTAATGGAACAGTCGCGTATTCTTAAAGATAAAGGGGTTGTTGAGTATCCTTTGGTTTGGAGCTGGTCTCAATCTGAAGCAATGATTTGTGATTACACAACATTGGTTGCGGCGAATGGCGGACATTTTTTCAAAGACGGCAAGCCAGCCTTTGATCAAGGTGGTGCACGAGCGGCGATTGACTACATGGTCACATCATTAAATGACGGACTTACAAATCCAGCTTCAACTGAGTATTTCGAGGAAGATGTGCGTCGCGTATTTTCGAACGGAGAAGCGGCGTTTGCGATGAATTGGACTTATATGAATGCTCTGGTTAATGACCCTACCGAAAGTAAGGTAGCAGGTAAAGTTGGTGTGATGCCGGCTCCAGGTGTGGAGGGTATTTCTACGGCTTCTGCTGTCAACGGGTCAATGGGCTTAGGCATCCCTTCAAACAGTCCACATCAGGATGAAGCTTGGGCTCTCATTTCGTATTTAACCTCGAAAAACGTTCAGGAAAATTATGCCAAGCTTAGTCTGCCAGTATGGAAAGATTCATATACTGTGACGTCAGTAACAAATGGTCAGGAGGAGTTGGTTACAGCAGCAAGTAAAGCCATTGCTGTTATGTCACCGCGTCCAGTTGTACCTGCCTACACTGAAGTGTCAAACATACTGCAAAAGCATTTACACAGTATTTTATTAGGTCAGGAGTCGACAGACGATGCATTGGCTGATGCGGCCAAGCGTGTATCGCGCATTCGCTAAAGTTAAAAATCGTGTATCGGGAACCTGAATTATTATGATAATAAAAAAATCGTTAGAAAAGTGGGTGCTGCTAAGCCCTGCTCTAGTGGTACTTGGGTTGGTTACCCTCGTGCCGTTTGTCCAGACTTTGTGGCTCAGTTTTACCGATACGCGTATTACAGCTATCTCCAAACCGATCAGTTGGATCGGTCTGGAGAACTATATTTATGCGCTGACTGATCCTGATTTTATTGAAGCGTTGGGGCGAACAATGTATTTCACACTTACGTCTGTAGGTGCTGAAGGTATTTTGGGTGTTGGGGTTGCTTTATTGCTTAACCAAAAATTTCCAGGACGAAACATTTTACGTGTATTGATTATTTTGCCATGGGCGGTGCCAACGATTGTCAATGCTGTGATGTGGCGATTAATTTATCACCCTGAATATGGGGCATTAAATTCTATGCTTTGGCAAATGGGCATTATTACTGAATATCAGAGCTGGTTGGGTGACCCAGACCGCGCTTTAAATATGATAATTTTTGCCGATGTTTGGAAGAACTTTCCATTGGTAGCCTACATCGCACTTGCTGCATTGCAAACCGTACCGGCGGACTTGCTTCAAGCGTCACGAATTGAAGGGGCAGGTCCATGGCGTCGTTTTCGAACGATTACGTTACCTTGGATCTTCGGACCGCTTCTGGTGGTGCTGATCCTTAGGACAATTGAAGCCTTCCGGGTGTTTGATATTGTCTACGTCATGACCCGTGGTGGTCCATCAGATAGCACTAAAACAGCCAGTTTCTTTGTTTATCAGGAATACTTTAGCTATCTCAGATCGGGAAGTGGTGCCTCTTACGCGGTACTTTTGGCCGCTATTAGTGCGGTACTAATTACAATCTACTATATAGGCGCACGTCGTCAGGTGCAGGGGTAATATGTAAATGAAAAATACCACCCTTCAGACATTTGGATTGATTGCTTTATCTGTTCTTTTGGCGGCCTTTACACTGGCTCCTTTAGTCTGGCTAGTGATCATGAGTGTATCGAGCGCGTCAGAGCTAACGGCTAAACCTCTTATTTGGTGGCCCAACGAAATAGATCTTTCGCGCTATGGCGATCTTTTGAATATTCAGTCGGGGAGCGGCGAGCGTTTTTTAATGGCCCTTCGAAACAGCCTCATGACGGCTCTTACGGCGACGTTACTGGCGCTTATAGTGGCCGTGCCCGCCGCGTTTGCGTTCTCTCGTCGTGGTGCATCTTTGCTTTTGTTGTTTGGTTTCTTGGCAACAATTATGATGCCACCGATTACGTATGTATTGCCGCTTTATGACATTTTTGGCTCGGTTGGCCTACTAAATAGTTCGACCGCGTTAGCCATCGTTTATTGTGCGATGTTGCTGCCGTTCGCTACGTGGCTGATGAAAAGTAATTTCGACGCTATACCTGCTGAATTGGATCAAGCGTCCATGGTAGAGGGCGCCAGCACCTTTTATACGTTGCGTCGTGTGGTGTTACCATTGGCGTTACCTGCAATTGCAGCAACCTTTATGCTGTCATTTCTAGCCGCGTGGGATGAGTTCTTTTATGCCCTTATTTTTACCAGTGATCTAACCGCTAAAACCCTGCCTGTCGCCATTGCCGACTTTACCGCTGGTCGAGTGACTGACTATGGCGTTATTGCGGCTGTAGGTGTTCTTGCATCACTGCCTCCTGCGATTGTCGCAATGTGCTTTCAACGTTTCATCGTGTCCGGCCTTGCGGCGGGCAGTGTCAAAGGATAATTAGAATGTCTCAAATAACCAAAACTTATGATTCTAGTAAAAAGGATGCACCTATTCTGACGGTGAGTCATCTTACTAAAAGTTACGATCAGACTCAGATTTTAAAAGACATTAATTTGACCATGCCAAAAGGCGAGTTTCTTGTTTTAGTTGGCCCTTCCGGCTGTGGTAAATCTACTTTGCTTAGTTGTATTGGTGGGCTGACGGAAATAACGTCGGGTACTTTGGAGATTGCGGATCGAGATGTATCCAATATGGCGCCAGCGAAACGCGACATTGCTATGGTGTTTCAATCCTATGCGTTGTTTCCAAACTTAACCGTCGCTGACAATATTGCCTATGGATTAGATGTAAGAGGTATTGACCGCGAAACCCGTGAAGCAGCTGTTTTGCGAGTTGCTGATATGTTGAATATGGCTCATTTATTGGATCGTAAGCCCGTTCAACTATCTGGTGGGCAGCGTCAGCGTGTTGCCATGGGTCGAGCATTGGTGCGGGAGCCTCAACTATTCCTGTTTGATGAACCTCTCTCCAATCTGGACGCGAAACTGCGCTTTACTATGCGTACTGAAATCAAGCGGCTGCATCAGAAGTTAGGCGCTTCTATCATTTATGTTACTCATGATCAGATCGAAGCGATGACGTTGGCGACGAGCATCGTGGTTATGCGCGGTGGCGTAATACAGCAAATAGGAACCCCTCGAGAGGTGTACGATTACCCCGCTAATGCCTTTGTCGCAGATTTTATGGGGGCTCCGGCGATGAATCTAATACACGCACAGGTAACATATCACTCAGGCGGTTTGGATATTTGTATCGCCCGACCCGAGGGGCAGCCTGATCTAATCTTGCACGATGCTTTACCCCCCGCGACTTTACTAAAGTCGGTTAATCGCCATGTGTTATTTGGGATTCGCCCTGAGGCAATTACCGACCGTGTACCTGACGGCGATAGGAACGAACTTCGAACCTGTCTGCTTAATGTAGTCGAGCCTACGGGATCTGATACTTATGCAGTGATCAAAGTCAGTCAAGGTGAAGCCATTGCTCGTCTGCATGGTCAGTCTGAAGTCGTTGCTGGTCAGTCAGTTGATTTGGCGTTTGATATGTCCCGAGTTTCTTATTTTGACCCTGAATCTGAGGTGCGCCTGTGAGTTTTACTTTACTTGCTGATATCGGTGGAACGAATACTCGTTTTGTTTTGGCTAAAGAAGGCCATGGCATTCTATCTGACAGCTATGAAGCCTTTCCAAATAGCGGTGCGAGTAGTCCTGAAGTTCTCATTCAACGCTATTTTCAGAATCAAGGAATTGAGTCCTGTAAACAGGTTGTTCTGGCTTTGGCAGCCCCAACTTATGGGGAAGAAATTGTCCTGACTAACCATGATTGGCGCTTTACTATCAAAAGCATATCCGCGGTGTCTGGTGCGCAAGATGTTCGCTTTATTAATGATTTAGAAGCGTTAGGGTACGGGTTGTCGGCATTAAAATCTGAGCAATTGCAGCATCTCGCCGGACCGTCAATTTCAGGCAAAAATGGCCCTCGAGTGGTTGTTGGTGCAGGCACAGGGTTCAATGCGGCTATTGTAACTCAAGCCGCCAATGGTGATCATCATGTTAAGGCGATGGAAGTTGGACATATGACGCTAACGGTAGAGACTCAGGATGAATTTGATTTGTGGCAATATTTGGCCCAAGGCCGTGAAAGGGCATCCGTTGAACGTGCGCTTTCGGGTCTTGGTATCGAACAAATTTATCAATGGCATTGCCAAAAAAATGCGTATAAACCCTTACATATTAATGCTCGGAGTATTTCTTCCGCCGCGTTGAATAAGGCAGACCCGATGGCTGAAAAAGCAATGCAAACGTTTGTCCACATTTATGCCCGTACCGTTGGCGATCTTGCGTTGGCGTTTTTACCTAAGGGTGGGATATTTTTGTCTGGTAGCGTTACTCGTGCCATGGCTCCTTGGTTGCAAGGTTCAGGCTTTTTCGATTGTTTTTTAGCTAAAGGCCGTCAGCGCGACTTAATGCGTCAGTTTCCCATTTATATTTTACAAGATGATCAGGCAGCCTTGCTAGGGTGTGAAATTGCAGCGAACTACGATAGAAATTAGCAAGAAAAAAAGGGAGCCTATCAGTGCCGAAGAGGCGAATACAATCAGCATATTGACCTTTTTTTGTTATTGATTATGGTTCGTCTAAGTCTTGTTGGAATGTATCTGGCGTATAACGTTGGAATGAATTTATAGAGAAATATTATGCGCATAGTCGTTTTGAAAAATGCTCAAGCCGTCGCTGAATTCGCCGCGAATCATATTATTGCATTACTCAATAAAAGGTCGCATAGCGTATTGGGTTTGGCGACGGGCTCGACGCCTATCAGATTATACAAGCAGCTTATTCAGGCCAATGAGCAAAAAAAGGTAAGTTATAAAAATGTGACGACGTTTAATTTAGATGAATATTTAGGGCTTGCTGGTACCCACTTACAAAGCTATCGGCACTTCATGAATCATTATTTTTTTGATCATATAGACATTAATAAAGAAGACACCTTTTTGCCAAAAGGCGTCTCTTCCAATCCAATGTTAGCCTGCGCTGAATACGAAAAAAAAATCAAAGAAAAAGGCGGTATTGATATACAACTGTTAGGAATAGGGAGTAACGGTCATATTGGGTTTAATGAGCCTAGTTCAAGCCTCGCCAGTAGAACTCGTATTAAGGCATTGTCAGAAGATACGATTGCTGCGAACAAGCGCTTTTTCGCTGTCGATGAATTTCAACCTAGCTTGTCGATTACCATGGGCATTGGAACGATATTGGAATCACGTGAAATTATTTTGCTGGCAACAGGTTCCAATAAGGCTGAAGCAATCAGAAATACCATTGAAGGTCCTGTTGCCGCCTGTTGTCCTGCTTCGATATTACAAATGCATCAACACGTCATTATTGTTATAGATGAAGAGGCTGCACAAAATTTAAAGGATCTGACATTTTATAAGCACATTGAGCGCGAAAACCAACGACTTACCTCATCGTCATACTGTGACCTTGGGGTTTAATCTGCATTGGGTTTTTCTTTAGAGTCACCACCCATCTATTTCTTCACGCTCAACATGTTGCAACTAAGTGTTGTATTTTTTGGTTTTGGTCAACATTGCCGCCTTGCTATATAAGATGTCGGCTTGAAACAAAAAAGGTTCCTATTTAGGAGCCTTTTTTTGTTTGTACTCATATAATCAACCCGTCAATAAATCAAAGAGGTATTAGGCTGTGAGTGACGAAGATGACAAGTCTTTGTTTGCGCAAGAGGTGGCGGGAATTAAGCCGCTTAAAAAATGCGAAGTATATCTGCGGAAAAAAGGCCCTCAGGTGGACTTTCATGTCCGTAAACAAGCCGCCTCGATTGCTCAAGAAGCCGACAGAAATCACTTATCACACGATTTCGTTGAGAAGGTGGAGCCGAACGATGTGCTTGGGTATAAACGTTCTGGTGTCCAAGACGGTGTTTTTAAGCGTTTAAGGCAAGGTAAATACGGGATTGAGGCGCGTTTAGATTTACATCGTCATACCGTGGCTCAAGCTCGCGAGCAAGTGTATCAATTCGCGGATGATTGTATGCGCAATGATATTCGGGTGGCGATCATCGTGCATGGGAAGGGCGATCGAACGCCAGAACCAGAAAATCAGGCAATGATTAAAAGCTATATAAATAAATGGCTTAGAGATCTCGATGTGGTAATGGCGTTTCACAGTGCGCAGCGACACCATGGCGGTCTAGGCGCCGTTTATGTGTTGTTCAAGAAAACAGAAAAAGCCCGTTTGGAAGATTGGGAAAAACATCAAAAGCGCTAGTGTCATGTTGCGCCTGAAAAGAAAGCGTTCACGTTAGTTCGTGCAGTAAATAGCATATTTTTGCTATAATTCCGCCACTTTGCTGTCTTGGACTTATGTTGTCTTGAATGTATCCAAGCTGCCCCAAAACATTGTAATCATCGTATTCAAAATCCTATCGAGGTAGAGAATGGCAAACCGCACCGCGCACCATCCTGCATTTACATTTCTTCGCAGTGAGTTTATCGACGCTCTTAATGTGACTGTTCAAGAGTTTGAGCACACCATAACGGGTGCTAAGCATTTTCATATCGCATCAGAAAACGATGAAAACGTTTTTTTGGTCGGTTTAAAAACTGTTCCAACTGATTCTTGTGGTGTGGCACATATTCTTGAACACACCGTATTGTGTGGCTCTGAGCGTTTTCCAGTGCGTGATCCTTTCTTTATGATGATTCGACGTTCGTTGAATACCTTTATGAATGCTTTTACGTCTTCAGATTGGACGGCTTATCCGTTTGCGAGTAAGAACAAGAAAGATTTCCATAACCTACTGGACGTATATTTAGATGCGGTGTTCTTTTCTCGCTTAGATGAGCTGGATTTTTCTCAAGAAGGTCATCGTTTAGAGTTTGCTGAACCTGACAATGCTGAGTCGGATTTGACCTTTAAAGGGGTTGTTTTTAATGAGATGAAAGGCGCAATGAGTTCGACGACGTCTGTCTTATGGCAAACCTTGACGAAATACTTATTCCCGAATAATACGTATCATTTTAATTCCGGTGGCGAGCCAACAGACATTCCAGATTTATCTTATCAGGATTTGTTGGCATTTTACCGTACGCATTATCATCCTTCTAATGCGGTGTTTATGACGTTTGGTGATATTCCAGCGGAGATCTTGCAAACCGAATTTGAAGACAAAGTTTTAAGCCGATTTGAGCGCTTAGAGACGCAAGTGAGTGTGCCGAATGCCAAACGTTATTTCTCTCCGGTTCGTGTCGAGGAAGGCTATGCGGCAGATGAAGTGAAAGAAGATGGCAGTCATGTGGTTGTTGGTTGGTTGCTGGGTGAAAGTACCGACTTAAACCAGCAATTTGAAGCGCAACTACTTTCGAGTGTATTGTTGGATAACAGTGCTTCGCCTTTGCTTCGGGTATTAGAAAACAGTGATCTTGGTCGCGCGCCGTCACCATTATGTGGTCTTGAAGACAGCAATAAAGAAATGAGCTTTATGTGTGGCTTAGAAGGTGTGAAACGTGACGATGCGGAAAAAGTAGAGGCATTGATTTTAACCACGCTGGAAGACATCGCAAAAAATGGTGTGCCACAAGAATCGGTAGACGCCATGTTACATCAATTGGAATTGAGTCAACGTGAAGTGGGTGGCGGTAGCTATCCATATGGGTTACAGCTGATCTTGGCTGGGTTGTCGACCGCTGTGCACGATGGTGATGTTATTGCTCAACTGGATTTAGATCCGGTTATCGACGCCATGCGCGAAAAAGTGCGTGATACACAATACATTCCAAACCTTATTGAAACCTTATTGTTGTCAAACGCACATCGTGTATCGATCACATTGAGTCCTGATGACGCATTAGAAACGCGTCGAAATCAGGCTGAAACGGATCGACTAAGCAAAATCAAAGCGGCGTTGTCTGATGAAGATAAAGCTAAGATTGTTGCTCGCAGTGCCGCGTTAAAAGCGCGTCAATCGCAAATTGATGATATGAGTATTTTGCCAAAAGTGGGCTTGGAAGATGTTCCAGCTCGTTTGCCTGAATACGAAAATGAAAAAGTATCAGGTGATTTGCCAATTACCTTTTATCCTCAAGGCACGAATGGTTTGGTATACCAGCAATTGGTAATAGATTTACCGGAACTGGATGAAGAGGAAATAGAGTATTTGCCTTTGTTCTCTTCGATGATGACAGAATTAGGTATTGGTGAAGAAGACTATTTAACCGTTCAAGAGCGTCAGGCTCAGGTTTGTGGTGGTTTGGGCGCTTCCAATTCCATTCGTGCCACCATTGAAGACCGACAAGCGCTAAATGGCTATTTTATTTTGTCATCTAAAGCGTTAGTACCAAATGTCAGAGCTATGAGTGAATTGCTTAAAGACACCATGCTGAATGTTCGTTTTGATGAAGCAAGTCGAGTCAAAGAGCTGGTTGCTCAGCGTCGTGCTCGCCGTGAGCAATCTATCACAGGACAAGGTCATTCGCTGGCGATGACTGCGGCAGCGAGTGCGCTTTCTGGGTTGGCGGCGCAACAAGAAAAATGGGGCGGAATGTCCGGTATTCGTGCGGCAATTGCCTTAGATGATTCCATGAAAGCCGATGGCAGCACCGTTGATCGTGTGTTGGCAATATTTAAGCGCTTACATGCCAAGTTATTGCTGGCGAATAAACAGCTTCTTTTGGTAGCTGAACCCCAGCATGAGGCGAGTATATTGAGCGATGTTCAGGCTGTTTTCGCAGACTTGCCAATGGGTAGCGAAGTGACGAAATTTTCGTTAGTGCCTGCGGATTCTAAAGTGAATGTTGCTTGGTTAACATCCACTCAGGTGAGCTTTTGCAGTAAAGCGTTTCGCACTGCATGCGGGGATCATCCTGATGTTGCAGCGTTGACTGTATTGGGTGGCTTTCTACGTAATGGCTTTTTGCATCGGGTGATTCGAGAGCAAGGTGGTGCCTACGGTGGCGGTGCGAGTTTTGATGGAAGTACGGGAGCTTTCCGCTTTTACTCTTATCGTGATCCGCGTTTGACTGAAACCTTGTCGGATTTTGATGCTTCGATTGAGTGGATGCAGAATGAGACGCACACAGAAGAAGCGCTTGAAGAGGCTATTCTTGGTGTAATTGGTTCCATGGACAAACCTGGATCGCCCGCTGGCGAAGCGCAAAGTGACTTTTATGTCCATTTACATGGTCGTAGTTTGGTGTACCGAGAAGCGTTCCGAGCCAAAATATTAGCCGTGACCATTGCTCAATTGAAGCAAGTGGCTAAGACGTATTTAACCAAAGAGAATGAAAACACTGCCGTGGTAACATCCACGTCAAAACGTGCGGAATTAGAAGCATTAGGGTTTGATATTCAGGCCTTATAATTTGGCATTTTTATAATAAAATACAAAGCAGTTTTTACTGACGGAAAATTAAATGGATCAGTTTCACGATATACGCCCCTACAACGACGATGAGGTCGCCGAGGTGCTGCATAACTTGGTTGAAACACCAGACTTTGTTAATACTATTATTGGCTTTCGATTTGCCCAATGGCCCAAGTTTTTAAGGGGGCCTTTGGTATTTGGTGTTAAGTTTGCTCTAAAGCGCCAAATTTCTAAGATTACTAATATTCACGATTTTCAGTCGATTGTTGCGAACTATATGGAGCGGATGATCAAGACTACGACCTCTAACGTAGAATATCGAGGCATTGAAAAATTAGATAAAAAAACGGGCTATTTGTTCCTATCAAATCATAGGGATATCGCAATGGATCCCGCCTTCGTAAACTATGGATTGTATTTGGCTGGTTTAAATACGGTACGTATTGCGATCGGTGATAACCTCTTGCGCCGTCCTTTTGTGTCGGACCTTATGCGCTTAAATAAGAGTTTTATCGTGAAGCGTTCTGCCAATGGCATTCGCGAAATGATGGCGGCTTTTGGGCAGCTATCGGGCTATATTACTCATTCTTTAATGCAGGACCAATGCAACATTTGGATTGCTCAAAAAGAAGGTCGAGCAAAAGATGGCTTGGATCAAACAGATCCTGCGATCATAAAAATGTTTTACATGAGCCAGAAAAAAGAGAAAAAACCGTTTGCTGAAGCCATGGCGAACTTGAAAATTGTTCCGGTTTCTATTTCCTATGAATACGACCCGTGTGCCTTTGATAAGGCGAATGAGTTACATCAGAAGTCGACCACTGGCAATTATGAAAAAGCAGAGTTTGAAGACATAGACAGTATTAAAAACGGGATCGTCGGTCAGAAAGGTAAGGTTGTTGTGACCTTTGGTGATGTCATTAAAGATGGCTTTGAAACGCCAGAAGAATTTGTCGCCGAGGTAGATCGCCAGATTATTACGCATTATGCGATCCAATCTACGAATGAAGCGGCGTTGGCATTGCAGAAAGGAGAGTCTTCGACAGACAGTGCTTTTTCAAGCTACCTAGAGCGTTGTCCAGAGAATCTGAGAGAAACCGTGCTGGCAATGTATGCTAATCCATTAAAGCAGCAGCAAAAATATCTGAATAAGCAATCGTAGGGAGTAGAGTGTCAATGGGCGTATGGGAGTCATTAAAGTCTTGGGTGGGCTCAATAATCTTTTTTGTTTATTATGCGATCTCAACCATTTTGTTTGGTGCGCTTGCACCTTTGGCGACAGTGCTGTTGCCGAAGGCTTGTCGTCAGCCAGTACTTAATCTGCACAATAAAGGCTTGCTGTTTGTCTTTCGCATTGTCTGTGGGGTGAAAGTCGAGATCATTGGGCTCGAGCATATTAATAAAAATCGTCCATTCGTATTGGTGGCAAACCATCAAAGTGAATGGGAGACGTATGTGTTACAAGTATTGATGGCACCCGTTTCGACAGTACTAAAAAAAGAGTTGTTGTCGGTACCTTTCTTTGGATGGGGGTTGCGTATGGTTCAACCGATTGCGATTGATCGGTCTCAGCGAACCAACGCGCTCAAGCAGATTATTAGTCAGGGAAAAGAGCGTTTAGAAGATGGGCGTTCTGTTTTGATTTTTCCAGAAGGCACCAGAATAGCGCCGAATGAAGAGCAAGCCTTTAACAAAGGCGCTGCAATGTTAGCGACGTCTGCTAATGTGCCAATATTGCCTGTTGTGCACAATGCTGGTTATGTTTGGCCTGGTAAGCGGTGGCGTAAGTTTCCGGGTTCGATTCGTGTTGTTATCGGCCCTATTATTGAATCTGAAGGGAAAAAAACATCTCAGCTGCACGACGAAATGGATGCTTGGATGCGTACTGAGATGGCCAAACTTCCAAAAGGAAATGATTTCCTTTTTTAGATTAAAAGATTTCAGAGTCAGGTTTATAAACATAAAAAAAGCCGCATCAATGAATGCGGCTTTTTTGTGGGCTTAAATTTCTATGCTTGGTATTTTTTGAATACCAAGCTGGCGTTTGTACCACCAAAACCAAAGCTGTTAGACATAACCAGATTTAGGTCTGCATTGTCTTTGCGAGTCATCACAACAGGAATGTTGCCAGCCGCTGGATCAAGGTTATCTATGTTTGCAGAAGCTGCGATGAATTTGTTCTCCATCATTAGCAAGCAATAAATAGCTTCATGAACGCCTGCCGCACCTAGAGAGTGACCTGACAAGGATTTAGTGGAGCTAATCAATGGAATTTTGTCACCAAACGTTTCGTTAACCGCTTGAAGCTCTTTCATGTCGCCAGCAGGAGTACTTGTACCATGAGTATTGATGTAGTCAATATCACCATCAATTGTGCTCATTGCCATCTGCATACAACGTACTGCGCCTTCACCAGATGGTGCTACCATGTCGTAGCCATCAGACGTTGCGCCATAACCCACCAACTCAGCGTAGATTTTCGCGCCACGTGCTTTAGCGTGCTCAAGCTCTTCAATAACGAGCATGCCGCCACCGCCAGCGATAACAAAACCATCACGGTTTGCATCGTAAGCGCGAGACGCTTTTTCTGGTGTTTCGTTATATTTAGAAGATAGAGCGCCCATAGCGTCAAACATACAAGTCTGAGCCCAGCTTTCTTCTTCGCCGCCGCCAGCAAAGACAATGTCTTGCTTGCCAAGTTGGATTAATTCCATGGCATTACCAATACAGTGGGCACTGGTCGAACAGGCAGAAGTGATTGAATAGTTAACGCCTTTGATTTTAAAAGGTGTCGCTAAACAAGCGGAAACCGTACTTCCCATTGTCTGAGTTACACGGTATGGACCGACGCGTTTAACGCCTTTTTCGCGTAATGTATCGGCAGAGTCAACTAGGTTTTGAGCAGATGCACCGCCAGAACCAGCCACTAAGCCTGTACGTACGTTAGATACTTGGTCTTCTGTCAGGCCTGAATCTATAATCGCTTGTTGCATAGATACATAAGCATAAGTCGCAGCATCAGCCATGAAGCGGCGAATCTTACGATCAATATTACTTGCATCTAAGTCAATACGACCACAAACATGGCTACGGAAACCGTATTCTTTGTAATCTTCAGCGAAACGAATGCCAGATTGGCCTTCGCGCAAGGAATTCAGAACGCTCTCTTTGTCATTACCTAGGCAACTGACAATACCAAGACCTGTTACTACTACACGACGCATAAATGTGCCTCTTTCATTCTTAATCTTTAGAAGTTATCAGTTGAAGTGAATAAGCCTACACGCAAATCTTTTGCTGTGTAAATTTCACGACCATCAACGGATACGCTTCCATCTGCAATACCCATAACCAACTTGCGTTCAATGACGCGCTTAAGTTGGATATGGAAAGTGACTTTTTTGGCGGTTGGCAGGATTTGGCCTGTAAATTTCACTTCGCCGGAACCAAGTGCGCGACCGCGACCTTTATTGCCTTTCCAGCCTAGAAAAAATCCGACCAGCTGCCACATAGCGTCTAAGCCAAGGCAACCAGGCATAACTGGGTCGCCAGGGAAGTGACATGCAAAGAACCAAAGATCAGGGTTTATGTCTAGCTCAGCAATAATTTCGCCTTTGCCATGTTCCCCGCCATCAGTCGAGATATGTGTTATGCGATCCATCATTAGCATATTGCCGACAGGAAGTTGGGCATTGCCTGCACCAAACATTTCTCCGTGGCCGCATTTTAATAGTTCGTCTTTTTCAAAAGATGAAGCTGTAGTCATTATAGTCCTATATCCACATCCAACCGATGACTCAAAATGGTCAGGTGGATTCATGTGGTCCAGTTTGCAGTATAAAATCTAGCTGATTATATCGGTTTGGAACCTTAATATGAATGTTTGAACGGAAAAAAACCGAATTACCTGAATAAAAAATGATCATTATTATGTTAATTCTAGCATTTAGGGAAGATTAGAGGGTTTTGAGAGTGTTTGTTATTACTATTTCCGTTTATTTTTTCTGTTAGGATATTTGCTTTGGTAATATCTTACTGGTTTGAGAGCCCTTATGAGAGTGAAAAAAAATACAAATCTAGCCGTATGGCAGCATCAAGTAGGCAGTGGTCATATTCAGGGATACCTGAGTCAGATTGAGAAAAATCAGCCGACCATTCATTTTCTTCATGGTAATGGTTTTTCGGTAAAGACATACCAGCATTTTTTGGAAAAACTCGATGGTTATAATTTGATTATGCAGGATGCGGCGGGTCATGGTGAATCAACGTCTGGTGAGCGGTTTGTCGGTTGGAATGTGACGGCCTCTCGTTTTACTGAATCATTGAATGTGCAGCGAGCAATGCTCCCTAACACGGAACTGATTGGTCTTGGTCATAGTTTTGGTGGTTGTATGACGGCTTTGATGAGCGAGAAGACGCCTTCTCTTTTTGATCGTCTGGTTTTGTTGGATCCCGCACTTTTTCCTCCTCGACTATTGTGGATGATGCGAGGTGTAAAACTAACAGGCTTGAAAAGTCAGATACCCTTGGTAAGGCAGGCTCGTCGGCGTCGTACTCAATGGGAAAGCTTCTCTCAGGTAAAAAACAGTTTTTATGAAAGGGGAACGTTTAAAGGTTGGGAAGATGCTTGTCTAGACGATTATATTAGCTCATCGATTAAGCGAGATGAAAAAGGGCACTATCAACTGGGGTGCCCGCCATGGATGGAAGCCGCCATATTCTCAAGCTACCCAAAAGGACTTTGGAAGGCAATCGCTAATATTTCTGTGCCGACCACTATTATTCAGGGCAAAGACACCTTTGATTACTTTAAGGAGGCTTATCAGCTTGCGGCAAAGCGTAACCCAAATATCCATGTTGTTGAGGTCGAGGGAGGGCATTGTTTTATGCAGCAGCATACTACTATGGCGGCTGACGCTGTGATCAATGTGTTGAAAGGGGAGAAATAAACCAAACACATTTGATGTGTCTGTGTTTGGTTTTTAATGGGAGATTAGTTACGGCGCTTTACTGATGCATTTGCTAAGGCAATGAGTGCCGTTTTGTATTCAGACTCTGGTAGCGAAGCGATAACAATGATTGCTAAATCCGCTTGCTCTTGTGCTTTTTGCTGTGTGTATTCAATCGCACCACAGTTTTGCACGTCATTAATAATTGTTTCTAGCTGCTCTAGTCCACCTGTGAGTATGGCTTGCCTTACTCGCTCAACGGCGTCTTTCTCACCGTATTTCATTGTATAGATTAACGGTAAGGTGGGTTTGCCTTCAGCAAGATCATCGCCAACACTTTTGCCCATTTCTTCCGCCGTGCTGGTGTAATCCATGACGTCATCAATGAGCTGGAAGGCGGTGCCAACATACATGCCGTATTGTCGTAACGCTTCTTGAAATTCAGTACTTGCATCCGCTATAACGGCGCCGCAAAGTGCTGCGCCTTCAAACAGTTTGGCTGTTTTGTACTGAATAACCTTTAGGTAGCTTTCTTCTGATGTGTCTGGGTCGCCGCAGTTTATGAGTTGTTGAACTTCGCCCTCGGCAATGATATTGGTGGTTTTTGCTAAAATACTCATGCATCGCATGCTGCCAACATCGACCATGATTTGAAAGGCGCGAGAATACAGGAAGTCGCCAACCAAGACGCTCGGTGCATTGCCCCACTCTTCATTAGCGGTTTTTTTGCCACGGCGCATGTCGGATTCATCGACAACATCATCATGTAGCAAGGTAGAAGTATGGATGAACTCTATAATCGTTGCCATTTGAATAGCTTGATTAAGTTTGGTTGTATCGAGTTCTGCGCTGGCTCTTGCCGCCAATAATACCAATAGTGGCCGCAGTCGCTTTCCACCATTGCTAATGATGTAGTAGCCGATCTGTTCTATTAAAGGGATGTCACTACTAAGTTGTGACACAATATACTCGTTCACTTGGCCAAATTCATTGGCCACAACGTCATGTATTTGTATAGGTTGCATGCAATTTCCGAAGCTAAATAGTCTCACGCTGATCAGCAAGTGTGCCTCATGCTAGGTAAGGCTTGTGTCAGGGTCAACCTAAAATGCGAAAAATGTATAAAGACATTGCTTTTAGCTTGTATTGAGTGGTGTGATTTTGTACAATCTCGCGTCCGATTTATCCACATTTTGCTCCCTATCATATGGTTAGTAATTTTTGTCCAACTAGGTCAGAAACTTATTGCCACTAGACGTAGGTCAAATTCAATTTCAGTAGCCGGATAAATCTTATTGGAGATAAACATGTTTGCAGTGATCAAAACTGGCGGTAAGCAATACCGTGTAGAAGAAGGCCAAACCCTTAAAGTTGAGAAATTAGCTATTGAAGAAGGTGGCGTGTTTCAATTCGACGACATTCTTCTTGTATGCAATGGCGACGACATTAAAGTTGGTGCACCAGTTGTAGAAGGCGCTAAAGTAACGGCTGAGGTTGTTGCTCATGGTCGCGGAGACAAAGTGAAAATTTTGAAATTCCGTCGTCGTAAGCATTCTATGAAGCGTATGGGTCATCGTCAGTGGTTCACGGAAGTGAAAATAACTGGTATTAACTAAGCGCTAACTATTCAAATTTAAGGAGTAAGTCATGGCTCATAAAAAGGCGGGTGGTAGTACTCGTAACGGTCGCGATTCCGAGTCGAAACGATTAGGTGTCAAACGTTTTGGTGGTCAAGTTGTGATCCCGGGTAACATTCTTGTTCGTCAGCGTGGTACTCAGTTCCACCCTGGTGTTGGTGTTCAAATTGGTAAAGATCACACTTTGTTCGCTGTTGTTGAAGGCCAAGTGAAGTTTGAAGTGAAAGGTAAGTTGAAGCGTCGTACAGTTTCTGTCGTAGCTGCTTAATCACTTACTAAAAACTTAAAAAAAGCTCCGCGACGCGGGGCTTTTTTTTTGGAAGAATTCTATAATCAGAGTTTGTTGATTCTGATAATCCACCGAAGAGGTGTATCTGTGAAATTTGTTGATGAAGCCGGTATCTATGTAAGAGCGGGTAAGGGTGGTAATGGTTGTTTGAGCTTTTGGCGCGAAAAATACGTCGCTAAAGGCGGTCCTGATGGTGGTGATGGCGGTAATGGTGGCAGTGTTGTGCTGGTGGCCGATGAAGCCTTAAACACTCTGATCGATTTTCGTTTTACGAAAAAATACATTGCTGAGAGTGGAGAGACGGGTCAAGGCCAAGACATGACGGGTTCGAAAGGGCCGGATCTTGAGATTAAAGTGCCTGTTGGAACGACCGTAATCGATGACGATACGGGCGAGACGCTTGGGGATCTTGTTCGTGACGGTCAAACGTTAAAAGTGGCTCAAGGCGGTCATCATGGTTTGGGGAATACTCGATTTAAATCAAGTACTAACCGTGCGCCAAGACAGACGACGAAAGGTACGGTAGGTGAAGAGCGTACATTGAAGCTAGAGATGAAAGTCTTGGCGGATGTGGGTTTGTTAGGTCTTCCTAATGCAGGTAAATCAACCTTTATTCGTGCGGTTTCTTCTGCCAAGCCAAAAGTAGCTGATTATCCTTTTACAACCTTGGTACCTAACCTTGGTGTGGTAAAAGTGAAGAAGCACCAGAGCTTTGTAATTGCCGATATTCCTGGAATTATTGAAGGGGCGTCTGAAGGTGCGGGTCTTGGTATTCGATTCTTGAAGCACTTGGTACGTAACCGTATCTTGCTACACATTGTCGACTTGGCGCCTTGGGACGAAATTACACCTGCAGAAGCGGCTGTGATTGCCGTCAATGAATTGCATCAGTTTAGCCCTGCTTTGGCGGAGCGGGATCGTTGGTTGGTATTGAATAAAACCGATATGGTGCCAGAAGACGAATTGGAGGAGCGCTGTAAAAGTGTGACGGATGCGCTGGGCTGGGAAGGTAAGGCTTACCGAATTTCTGCAATTTCTGGTGATGGTACGGAAGTTCTTTGTCTGGATCTGATGACAGCGCTGGATGAACAGCGAGAGTTGTTGGCTGAGAGTGCTGAAGCGCGTGAAAAAGAAAAAGCAATGCGTACGTTGATCGATGAAGAGGGTCGGAATCGTATTATGTCATTACGTGAGAAGCGTCGTAAGGCAGGTAAACCGCTGGACGATGATGACTTTGATGAAGATGATTACGATGTCGAAGTGGAATACGTTAGCTAGTCTGTTTGGTGGGAAGCGGTAGTATCATGGAAATGCGAGAAAAAATTGCTAAGGCAAAGCGTATCGTCGTTAAGATAGGCAGTGCTTTATTGACAAACGATGGTCAAGGGTTGGATGTTGCCCGAATTGGTCTTTGGGTTGCTCAAATTGCTCAGTTGCGGGCGCAAGGAAAGGAAGTTGTCTTAGTCTCTTCTGGTTCTATTGCGGCTGGTATGAAGCGCCTTGGTTTTTCTTCTCGCCCCACGCAGATAAATGAGCTGCAGGCCGCTGCGGCTGTTGGTCAGATGAAGCTAGTCGGTGTCTATGAGTCACATTTTGAGAAACATGGCTTGTGCACGGCGCAAATTCTACTGACGCATGATGATTTATCTAATCGTCGACGTTATTTAAACGCTCGCTCTTCGTTGAGAACGCTGCTTGGTTTCGGTGTTGTACCTATTATTAATGAAAACGATACGGTTGTAACTGACGAAATTCGTTTTGGTGACAATGATACGTTGGGGGCTCTGGTGGCCAATTTAGTCGAAGCAGATGTGTTAATTATTTTGACAGATCAGCAGGGCTTATTTGACAAAAACCCACGTGATCATAAAGATGCAACATTGATATCTTATATTTCAGCATCGGATGACCGTTTAGAGTCTATGGCGAGTGGTGGCGCTGGCGTTTTGGGGAGCGGCGGTATGTTGACTAAGGTGCGTGCGGCTCGTTTAGCTGCGCGTTCAGGTGCTGATACCTTGATAGCCTCAGGTCGTGAAGAAAATGTCATTGTTCGGGTGGCGGCTGGTGAATTGTTAGGGTCTTGGTTGCAGCCAGAGCACGGTCGAGTCGCTGCGCGTAAGCAGTGGTTGGCGGGTCATCTGAAGAGTCGTGGTGCTTTGGTTTTGGATGACGGAGCGGTAAAGGCGTTGCGAAAAGAAGGAACGAGCTTATTGCCTGTTGGTGTCAAAGATGCCCAGGGCACCTTTTCTCGCGGAGATATGGTTATTTGTGTTGATGAGCGAGGTGGTTTAGTTGCTCGTGGTTTGGTGAATTACAGTGTCGATGAAACGCTTAAGTTGCTTGGTAAGGCATCGTCTAGTATTGGTGATATTCTGGGTTACAAGGGTGAGCCTGAATTAATTCATCGCGATGATTTGGTTATTATTTAAAGGTTGACGTTATCATGGCAAAGCCGGGAAAGGTGGGTGTAGATCGAGTATTGAGTGCTTTAAAGTATTCATCACAGGGATTGCAGGCGCAGTGGAAACACGAAGCGGCTTTTCGTCAAGAAGTGTGTTTGTTCTTGATTTCTTTGCCCTTTGCTATCTGGCTTGGCGGCAGTGGGCTGGAACGAGCGTTACTTATTTTTTCCGTTGGCATGGTGCTGATTGTTGAAACACTGAATTCGAGTGTTGAGGCGGTTGTTGATAGAATTAGTCATGAGCATCATGAGCTTTCCGGGCGAGCAAAAGATTTAGGTTCTGCTGCTGTTATGCTGACGTTGTTTTTTGCGGCGGTTGTGTGGTTAGTAATTCTATTTAGCTAGTTTTTTAGGTTGCAGTACGATTAAAAGATATAAAAAAACCGGCATGTGCCGGTTTTTTTATAGGTATTAGGCCAGTGCTTTGATTTTAGCACTCAAGCGGCTCTTATGGCGAGCTGCTTTGTTTTTATGATATAGGCCTTTATCAGCGGCTTTGTCTAGCTTTGAAGTTGCTAGAACGTAAGCTGCTTGTGCGTCAGCTTGATTGCCTGCTTCGATAGCCGCATCTACTTTTTTCAAGTATGTACGAACCATTGAACGAAGGCTACCATTGTGAGCGCGGCTTTTAACAGCTTGGCGCGCGCGTTTTTTTGAACCGGCGGAATTTGCCACGGTCTGGCTCCTTTAATTTTTTGGAATAAGAAATGACTCAGCACTCTGCTGCGTCATGAAATTAATGTCAAGTTTAAACTTTAAAATCTCGCGGCGGATTTTACCAGTTTTTAGCGTTGTCACAACCCTATTATACAAATATTAGGGAAATGAGTTTATATATTTGGCTGCGTTACCGTATCTGCAGGTGTTATTCTTGGGCGATATTTTTATTGGCTGCGTTATGGGATTGTATGTCTGAAATAAATACCTCATCTGGCAAAGGGCGTAAGTCTTTGTCTTTATTACGTTCTGGTGTCTTAGTTTCTATTTGTACCTTTCTTTCTCGTATCTTGGGTTTGGTGAGAGACGCCACTTTGGCTTATGTTTTAGGGGCGAGTGGTAGCGCAGATGCGTTTTATGTGGCGTTTAAAATCCCTAATTTTTTTCGACGATTGTTTGCAGAAGGTGCTTTTGCTCAAGCCTTTGTCCCTGTTTTAAGTGATTACCGTGTTAATGAAACGAAAGCCGAGATTCGTGCTTTGGTGGCAGCGGTGTCAGGCTCGCTTGCGTTAGTGTTGTTGTTTGTGACTGTGCTGTTTATGTTATGTGCTCCTTGGGTGGTGTATGTGTTTGCTCCGGGCTTTTCTGTTGGTTCTGAGCAGTCGGCTTTAACGGCTGAGTTGCTGACGATTACATTCCCCTATTTGTTGTTCATTTCATTAACGGCGTTGGCTGGTGGTATTTTAAATACCCATGGAGAGTATGCAGTCCCCGCAATTACGCCTATTTTTTTGAATATATCTCTTATCATTGCCACCTTGTTTTTTGCTCGTTCGGCGGCTCAAGCGGAAACTGCCGTCGCTTGGGGTGTGTTTTTTGCGGGTTTGATTCAGCTGCTGTTTCAAGTGCCGTTTTTGGCGAAGCTGCAATTGTTGCCAATGCCAAGGTTGGGTTTTCGCCATCCCGGCGTTAAGCGTATTTTGCTTTTGATGGGCCCAGCGCTATTTGGTGTGTCAGTCAGTCAAATTAATTTGCTACTGGATACAGTGTTAGCGTCTTTTCTACAAACTGGCAGTATCACGTGGTTGTATTTGTCGGATCGATTGTATGAACTGCCCTTGGGTATTTTTGCTATCGCAATCAGTACGGTCATTTTGCCTTCTTTGTCGCGTAGTTTTTCTGGGGGTGAGTCGACAAAGTTTTCTGATACATTGGATTGGGCGCTGCGTATTTTATTATTAATTGCTATTCCGTCGTCTCTTGCTCTTTTTATGTTGGCTGAGCCTTTGATTGCGACCATTTTTTACCGAGGAGAGCTGACGGTAAACGATGTGCAGATGGCTGCGCAGAGTTTGCAGGCGTATTCGCTAGGATTGGTGTTTATGATGCTGATTAAGGTCTTGGCGCCAGGGTATTATGCAAGGCAAGATACCAGAACGCCTGTGCGCATCGGTATTATCGCGATGGTGTCTAATATGGTTCTCAACCTGATTTTAGTATGGCCGCTGGGGCATGTTGGGTTGGCTCTCGCGACAAGTTTGTCGGCAGGCTTGAATGCCTTTTTGCTTTGGCGCGGGCTGTATAAGAAACAGTATCATGTGTTTTCTGATCAGTGGCGTCGTTTGTTGCGTATCGTGTTGAGTGCAACGTTTTCGTTGGGTGTTTGCTTGTATCTGTTTTTGCAGCAGGGTTGGCAGTGGACGCAAATGGACGATTTGTATCGAGTTGGCTGTACCTTGATGGTTGTCGTTTGCGGCGTGTTTGTGTATTGCGTGGTTGCGGTCGCGGCGGGGTTACGTCCTTCTATTTTGAAGCATTAGGTATTTTTAGTGCGTTTTTTATTTTGAAGTGTGGTTTGCACTGCTTGTGCAAGTTCTGGCCTACCTTCATCTTGCTAACTGCTATATAATCGCGGTTATTTTTTGACGCTGGATTTAATTGTTTTGTACGGGGTTCTATGGAGTTAATTCGCGGTATTCATAATATCCGTTCAAAGCATAAAGAGTGTGTGCTGACGATTGGCAATTTTGATGGTGTCCATTTGGGTCACAGTGCTATTTTGGCGCGCGTCAAAGCCTTAGCAAAGCAGTATGATTCACCTGCGGGGATTATGATTTTTGAACCTCAGCCAAGAGAGTTCTTTGCGCCTGAAACGGCGCCCGGCCGCATTGGGCGTTTGCGTGATAAAGTACGGTTGTTGGAAGGTCAGGGAATAGATTATGTGCTCTGCATGCCATTTAACCCTAAGTTGCAGCAATTAACGGCTCAGGCATTTTGTCAGCAAGTTTTGCTGGATGGGCTGTCTGTGAAGCACTTGGTGGTTGGTGATGATTTTCGTTTTGGCTGTGATCGACAAGGTGACTTTGATTACTTGCAAGAGTTTGGTGGTGGGCATGGTTTTGATGTTGAGAATACACCATCAGTGATGAATGCTCTTGGTGACCGAGTCAGCAGTACGTTGGTTAGGCATGCACTAAAGTGTGGAGATGTATTATCTGCTCAGGTGAATATGGGGCACTTGGTGATGTTGAGTGGTCGCGTTATTCATGGGCAGCAGCTTGGTCGTAAATTGGGATTTCCTACGGCGAATGTTCACCTTAAAGGTATTAAACCTGCGCTTTCTGGTGTTTATGCTGTGATGTTTACGGTGAATGGTGTCTCCCATAATGGGGTGGCGAATATTGGTGTGCGCCCGACTGTTGATGGTAAAACGCCAATATTAGAAGTGCATTTGTTCGATTTTAATGGCGATCTGTACGATCAATACGTGCAGGTGACTTTCTGTTATTTCATTCGGGCAGAACGAAAAATGACCAGCTTAGATGCGCTGGAAAAACAAATTCAATGTGATAAAGATGACGCGTTGCGTTTCTTTGTCCAATCAGTGAACTGATGATCTTTGAGGATAATTCGATAAACCATGAGTGATTATAAACCGACACTGAATTTGCCAAACACCGATTTCCCTATGCGTGGAGATCTGGCAAAACGTGAACCTGCAATGCTTAAGCGTTGGCAGGATATGGATCTGTACCAAAAAGTACGTGATGTAAGCAAAGGCCGAAAAACATTTATTCTTCATGATGGCCCTCCGTACGCAAATGGCAGTATTCACATCGGTCATGCGGTTAATAAGATTCTCAAAGATATTATTGTTAAGTCAAAAACTGTCAGCGGCTTTGATGCGCCTTATATTCCAGGTTGGGATTGTCATGGTTTGCCGATTGAGCACAAGGTCGAGCAGCTTATTGGCAAGGCCGGCACGAAAGTGTCTTACAAAGATTTTCGCGCAAAGTGCCGTGAATACGCTTATACGCAAATCGAAGAGCAGAAAAAAGATTTTATCCGTTTAGGTGTTATGGGCGATTGGAAAAATCCCTACCTGACGATGAACTTTGCAACGGAAGCGAACATTGTTCGTGCGCTGGGTAAGATTGCTGAAAATGGCCATCTCGTAAAAGGCTTCAAGCCAGTTTACTGGAGTGTGGTAGGTGGTTCTGCGTTGGCAGAGGCTGAAGTTGAATATCAAGACAAAACATCTTTGTCTTTAGATGTGCGGTATGTCCCGCAAGATGAAGCGGCCTTGTTGGCTAAATTTTCTGATGTCGAAGGCGAAGGTAAAGTGTCTGTTGTTATTTGGACAACCACACCTTGGACGCTTCCTGCTAGTCAGGCTGTTTCTGTTCATCCTGACTTTAACTATGCCTTAGTTCAAGTTGATGTGGGATTGGGCAAAGAGCGCTTGATCGTTGCGGAAGACATGGTTGAAGGTCTGATGGCGCATTACGGTGTGTCTGACTTCCGCATTGTGGGTCGCATTGTTGGTGCAGATCTAAAAGGTACTGTTTTAGATCACCCATTCTTGGTGCGTGATATTCCCGTTATTTTGGGTGAGCATGTTACGACGGAAGCGGGTACAGGCTGTGTGCATACGGCACCAGATCACGGCGTAGACGATTTCAATGTCGGTCGTGAAAATGGCATAGGCACAATTAATCTTGTTCAAGATAACGGCGTCTATACCGACGCCGCTGGCGAATTTGCTGGCTTGCATGTATATAAAGTAGATGGTGCGGTATTAGAAGCGCTTAATCGTAACAATGCGTTGGTCTTTGAATCGAAGATCTTCCACAGTTATCCGCATTGTTGGCGTACAAAAACACCGCTTATTTTCCGCGCGACGCCTCAATGGTTTATCAGTATGACCAAAGAAGGTTTGTTGGATGCGGCAAAACACGCGGTAGACGGTGTGAAATGGGTGCCTAGCTGGGGTAAGAATCGCATGGAAGGGATGTTGAATAACAGCCCGGACTGGTGTGTGTCTCGTCAGCGTACTTGGGGTGTTCCTATTGCTTTATTTATCAATAAAGAAACTCAAGAGCTTCACCCAGAAACGCCGCGATTGATCGAAGAAGTGGCTAAGCGTATAGAAAAAGAAGGTATAGAGGCTTGGTTCGAAATCGACGCAGAAGAGTTGTTGGGCGCTGATGCTGAAAAATACAGCAAGGTAACCGATACTTTAGATGTGTGGTTCGACTCAGGTGTCACGCATTATTCGGTTATCGATCAGCGTGAAGAGTTGAACTTTCCTGCTGATTTGTATTTGGAGGGCTCAGATCAGCATCGTGGTTGGTTCCAGTCTTCTTTGAAAACATCGATCGCAATTCGTGGTGTACCGCCATATAAACAAGTGTTAACACACGGCTTTACCGTGGATGGCGACGGTCGAAAAATGTCGAAATCTTTGGGTAATGTATTGTCACCGCAAAAAGTGATGGATACTTTGGGCGCCGATATTATTCGATTGTGGGTAGCGGCTACGGATTACACGACAGAAATGACAGTTTCTGATGAGATCCTTAAGCGTGTTGCTGATTCGTATCGTCGTATCCGTAATACGGCGCGTTTTATGATGTCGAATCTAAATGGCTTTGATCCAGCTAAAGATCTTGTTCCTGCCAATGAGATGATCGCGCTGGATCGTTGGATTGTGGATCGTGCTGCGCTGCTTCAAAAAGAATTAGATACGGCTTACAACGAATATCAGTTCCATGCAGTGAATCAAAAAATTCAGAATTTTTGCTCTGTGGATCTAGGTGGTTTTTATCTGGATGTTATTAAAGACCGTCAGTACACCACGCAATCAGATAGTTTGGCACGTCGTTCTGCACAAACCGCTTTGTATCATGTAATGGAGGCGTTCACGCGTTGGATTGCACCGATTTTGAGTTTTACCGCGGATGAAATTTGGCAAGCTCTTCCAGGTGAGCGCAGCGAATCTGTGTTCTTGGCAACTTGGTATGAAGGGTTAGTAGAATTGTCGAGCGATGAACCAATGGGGCGTGAATTCTGGGCGCATGTGTTAGAGGCCAAGGTAGCAACTAATAAGGTGTTAGAGGCGGCGCGTAGCGAAGGCAAAATGAAGGCCAGCTTAAGCGCTGAAATAACGCTTTATTGTGATGCTGCTTTGCAGGCGACTTTGAATGCTCTGGGCGAAGAGTTGCGTTTTGTATTGATCGCTTCAGAAGTCAATGTTCTGCCATTGTCTGAAGCGGGCGATGGGGCGGTGGCGACGGACCTTGATGGGCTTAAAGTGCGTGTTGAGTTGAGTAAGAATACTAAGTGTGTTCGCTGTTGGCATCACCGTGAAGAAGTGGGTCTACGTGAGACTCATCCTGAGTTATGCGATCGCTGTATTTCTAACTTACCAGACGGAGAAGGTGAGCAACGCCTTTTCGCTTAATGACGATTCTTATTATGTGGAAACGAGTTCAGCGCTGGTGGGCGCTGGCTCTCATTCTATTCATTGTGGATTGGGTGACGAAGCAAGCGATTGAATCCAATTTGTTTTATGGGCAAGAAATCCCAGTATTACCTTTTTTTGATTTAACGCTCAGATATAACACAGGGGCTGCGTTTAGCTTTCTGGCGGAAGCGGGAGGCTGGCAGCGTTGGTTTTTTTCCGTGATCGCGTTGGCGGTTGTGATTGGTATTAGTTGGCGCCTTATTAGAATCGCTAATACGAATCGCCTCGAATCACTCGCTTTGAGTTTTGTTCTAGGTGGTGCTATTGGGAATTTATATGACCGATTGATGTATGGTCATGTTGTCGATTTTCTTCAGCTTCATTGGCAGCAGTCGTGGTATTTCCCCGCATTTAATGTTGCAGACAGTGCGATTACCATTGGTGTTGTTTTAATGTTGCTAGAAAGTGTGGTGACAAAGAAGCAAGAGGAGGCAAAAGAATGAATTTAGTTAAAAAAAGTAGTCGAGTAACGCTGCATTTTGAATTGTCCCTTGAAGATGGCCAAATAGTTGACTCCAACTTCGCGCAAATACCGGCCAGTTTTGTATTTGGCGACGGAAGCTTATTGCCTGATTTTGAATTGGCCCTTTTGGGTATGTCGGTGGGTCAAGAGGCGTCTTATGTTATGTCTCCAGAAAAAGCGTTTGGCGCTCATAATACCAGTAACCTCCAGCGAATGCCTCGCTCTCAGTTTGCTATGGACTTAGAGGAAGGTATGGTGATTTCTTTTGCTGATATGAAAAAAAACGAACTTCCTGGTGTAATAGCAGATATTGAAGAGAAGGAGGTGGTGGTTGATTTTAATCATCCCTTAGCTGGGCGCTCGCTTACGTTTAGAGTGCAGATAGTTGCTATCGAGGAGGCTGTATGAGTTTTGCAATTCAACTTGCCAACCCTCGTGGCTTTTGTGCTGGTGTGGATCGAGCGATCGATATTGTGAATAGGTGCTTAGATTTATTCGAGGCTCCTATCTACGTTCGTCATGAAGTGGTGCACAATAAGTTTGTGGTCGAATCATTAAAAGCGCGTGGTGCGGTATTTGTTGATGAATTGGATCAAGTTCCAGATGACAATATTGTTATCTTCAGTGCGCATGGTGTGTCAAAAGCGGTTCGAGACGAAGCAACAGATCGTGGTTTAAAAGTATTTGATGCGACCTGTCCATTGGTTACAAAAGTGCATTTAGAGGTGCTTCGCTATTCTCGCGATGGTATGGAATGTATTTTGATTGGTCATGATGGACATCCCGAAGTTGAAGGAACAATGGGGCAGTATGATAGTCGTCAAGGTGGTGCTATTTATTTAGTAGAGCACCCTGATGATGTAGCTAACCTTCCTGTGAAGAATCCAGAGCGCCTTGCCTTTGTGACACAAACCACCTTGTCTATGGATGATACCTCTGTGGTGATTGATACGTTGCGTCAACATTACCCAATGATTCGTGGTCCCAAAAAAGATGATATTTGTTATGCAACGCAAAATCGCCAAGACGCAGTAAAAACTTTAGCTAAAGAGTCGCACTTAGTTTTGGTTGTGGGTTCTGTTAACAGCTCTAACTCAACTCGTCTTAAAGAGCTTGCTGAGCGTATGGGGGCGAAAGCTTTCCTTATTGATAATGCGAACGAAATTGATACAGCTTGGTTGCAGGGTGTTACTAGTGTTGGTGTAACGGCTGGGGCGTCGGCTCCAGAGGTGTTGGTCAATGAAGTGATTACTCGCCTTGTGGCTGAAGGGGGAAGTGTTCCTCAAGAGCTAAAGGGCCGTGAAGAGAATGTCTCTTTCTCCATGCCTAAAGAGCTTCGCATTATAGAGCTTTAGTCAGGTAAAAATCTTTTTGATGTTTATTTAAATAATTATCGAAAAAAGGGTTGCACAAAATCTGTAGATCCTTAATATACGCCCTCGCT
>TARA_R110001632_G_scaffold55815_4_pt1 | contig 62903 bp, 58 predicted proteins | sample TARA_R110001632 | Tara Oceans TARA_R110001632 (sample SAMEA4398266) | marine metagenome | biome: Polar Biome; feature: [SRF] surface water layer (ENVO:00010504); material: water (ENVO:00002006), including particulate matter (ENVO:01000060) such as... | depth 5 m
GAGTTAACCCTCTTTCTCAATCTTGTCTAGACTCTCGCGCAAGATCGGCCCGTAGTTATATTTACCTGGGCAAACATAGGTACAAAGCGCTAAATCTTCTTCGTCTAACTCCAAACAACCCAATGTTTGAGCGCCATCAGTGTCACCAGAAATCAAATCACGCAACAATAAAGTTGGTAAAATGTCTAACGGCATAACCCGCTCATAGTTGCCAATTGGCACCATAGAACGGTCTGAGCCATTAGTCGTTGTGGTCATATTGAATAATTTCTTGGGACTGAAATGCGCTAAGTAAGCTCGTGTAACTGAATGCTGATTAGCACCAGGCTTAATCCAGCCTAGAAATTCTTTTTCGCGACCTTCGTTAATAAGCGAAACTTGCACATGGTAACGACCAATATAGCCGTGAACGCCATGGGCATTATTCCCTTGTAAAACCGAACCCGAAATAGCACGTACTTCGCCTTCTGTGGTTTCACCCGAGATAAGTTCACTGACACTTGCACCGAGTACCGTTTTGATTAAGCGAGGTTTTTTAGCCGCTGGACCCGCTAATGACACAACACGTTCACTGTTAAGCGTACCCGAAATGAATAAAGCACCGATAGCAGCCACATCTTGATAGCCAACATGCCAAACTTTTTTGCCCACACCTACCGTATCCAAATGATGGATATGTGTGCCGACCAAACCTGCTGGATGAGGCCCAGAAAATTCGTTCACATCAACTTTTACGTCACCCACTGGAATATCAGCACCAGGTACTTTGCTCACGAAGACCTTACCTTCAGTCAAACACGAAATAACGCGTAAACCGTTGATAAAGTCAGCACTGCGCTGAGCAATAATAACCGAGGGGTCACCCGCAAGTGGACTTGTATCCATTGCGCTGACGAAAATTGAATGGGGTTTGCTATCCAATGCAGGTATTTTGCTATACGGGCGTGTGCGAAGGGCGGTCCATAATCCAGATTCAACTAGATTATTTTGCACTTTATCAGCCGCGATGGATGACAGTTCAGATTCGGCATACTTGTCGAAAACTACCGCATCATCGCCTTCCACTTGGATAACCACTGATTGCAAAACACGTTTTGCACCACGGTTAACTTCGATGACAGTACCAGAAGCAGGGGCGGTAAACTTCACACCTAGATTCTTTTTGTCTTCGAACAGCATCTGGCCTTTTTGCACTTTATCACCAACCTGCACATGCATAGTTGGACGCATACCAATATATTCTTCACCTAACACAGCAACCTTAGTAATCACTGGACCATCGTGAATTTTTTGTTCTGGCGCTCCCGTAATCGGAAGATCTAACCCTTTCTTGATTTTAATCATACGCAATAGCACTACTCTAAAGTCAATACACATCACGGTTAGCCTTTCAGCTACATGCCATCAATCGCGGTGACTTGCTGACAAAAAACCTATTCGTGATGAGTATTATGGATGTTATTTTGTAAATGTAATTGCCTAACGACTCTCTTGAGCATCTCACTCTGGAAGCGTAGCTAGACCCGATATTTTATTATTATTGATAGAAAAAATTAAATAGTGATGAAATTTTCACTTCATCTAACTCCGGAATTTTAACATTATCCGAAGCGGTTCTGCCATGGCAAATGTGCTTAAGCACTATTTTTTTAGTGTATTTTATCGTCATTATCCGCATCTTGTCTCTAGACCTAGAAAAAACAACAATTTATTAACATTCATTGCCTCACTGCATGCGAATAGCTCGTATTTACATTATATAGGATGATAGAAAAAAACCGCCAATATCGGCGGTTTTGTATCGTTAGAAAATATGAAAGGTGATCATTCCCAATCTGCTAACGTATTTTGCTCCGCTTCGTAATCTACACCTTCAATATCGAAACCAAAGAGTTTCAAAAACTCATGATGATAACCGGCATAGTCACTTAACTCATGAAAATTCTCTTGAGTAACCTGGTCCCACAAGGTCTTAATTTTTGCCTGAGTCGCATCATTGGTTTCTTTTCCATCCATGCGTAAACGACCCATTTCATCCAATTGAGGTGAGTCAGCAAACAAACGTTCGGTAAATAAACCTTTAATTTGTTCGATACACCCTTCATGGGTGCCTTCTTCCTTCATCACTTTATAAATCAACGAAATATACAAAGGCATGACAGGAATCGCTGAACTTGCCTGAGTAACCAGAGCTTTTAAAGAGGAAACATAGGCTTCAACGTGCTTAGCTTTATTGTTACTCACAATCGCAGCTGCAGCTCGGTCTAAATCTTCTTTTGCCTTACCAATAGTTGCCTGACCATAAATAGGCCAAGTCAACTCTTTGCCAATATAAGTATAAGCGGTGGTTTTACAGCCATCAGCGAGTAAACCTGCATCAGCAAGCGCCGCTAACCATAATTCCCAATCTTCTCCACCCATGACTTTAATGGTTTGCGCAATCTCATCATCATTTGCAGGCTCAAGGGAAATATCGTGGATACGGTCTTTATCTGTATCGTAGGTTTTAGTGGTATAAGCTTGCCCTACAGGCTTCAAGGTAGATTTATACACTTCACCTGTTTCAGGATCAGTTCGGCGAGGGGATGCCAAGCTATATATGACTAGATCAACTTGTCCCATCTCACGCTTGATGGTTTCGATGGCCTGAGCTTTAATTTCATTAGAGAACGCATCGCCGTTTATCGTTTCAGCGAACAGACCTTTAGCCTTAGCTTGTTTGTGAAAAGCAGCCGTATTGTACCAACCAGCAGTGGCAGTCTTACGTTCACTGGGCGCTTTTTCAAAGCATATCCCTAGCGTATTTGCGCCATAGCCAAAGGCAGAAACAATTCGTGATGCCAAGCCATAACCAGTCGATGAACCGATGACCAGTACATTCTTCGGACCATTACCAAGGTCACCTTGCGACGTAACATATTCAATCTGCTGGGCAACACTCGCGGCACAACCGTCTGGATGCGCATTTGTACAAATAAAGCCACGGATCTTTGGCTTAATAACCATATTCATTTATTCCTATCAAAAGATCGGCGTACATTGTAATTGCCCAGAGCGATTAAACAACTCTGAACAGATGATTTGGTGATGAACGCTTACTATTTATTTTTTAAAACAAGCCATACTGCATGGATAACGCCGGGTATAAAACCACATAAAGTCAGTAATATATTTAAGAAAAAATGTGCACTAAGACCTACTTGTAACAAGGCCCCTAACGGCGGAAGGAAAATAGCTAATATTAAATTTAATGGATTTACTTTTTGCATAATAATGAACCTTATATTTTATTGTTTTTTTGGAATATTACGCAGTAACCATACATCAACATTGCCTTTTCGTCATATTTCCCCTTAATGTGCACACTTATAACTTCGTCCCCCCCATACAATTAGGTGAGTCTGGTGACTGTTCTTGGAGGGTAATCCACTCTTGTTCAGTGTAAGTATGGATAGCCAAAGCATGAATACTATTTGCTAATTCATATGCTAATACTTCATTCACTGCACGGTGTCGTCCTATTAAACGCTTACCAGTAAATTCATCACTAACGATAACCACTTTAAAGTGACTTTCAGAACCCTTTGGCACGTTGTGCATAAAGCTCTCATTCACAACCTGTAAATGGGAAGGAGAAAAACCAGTTTGTAATTTATTTTCTATTGTCTGCTGTACGGTCATTTTATTTCCTCATTCATTGTTCAAATATGAATAGCTAAAATCGATTATCGCCTCAGATTTGGCGTAACGAAACGGAAGGTTAAATTAATCCGTGGGACCAATGACTTTTTGGTCTTAGCTAAACTGTGTAGCCAAAATTGCTGGGTACTACCCGCCATAATTAACAAGCTACCATGCTCTAACGGTAAACGATGTTTCTCGCCACTGATACGATGCTTCAAATCAAAATTACGCACTTGCCCCAAACTTAAGGAGGCAATTACCGGATAACGTCCGAGTTCGGGTTCGTTGTCGCTATGCCAGGCCATACTGTCTTGGCCGTCACGATAGCAATTTGCCAGTACCGAATTAAAACGAACGTTACACACTGTTTCGCAACGCTCACGTAACTCTTTAAGCTCGTCATTCCAGGGATTAGGCTGTAAATTGAGCCCTGAATACTGGTACAGCGCATTATTATCACCATACCAAGCTTGTAAGCGAGGGATTTTAACCTGTTTACCATACAATTTGATATGATCTTGACGCCACGCTAATGAACCAAGCAACCGAGTACAATAATGGTCCGCTTCTTCAGTGGATAGAAAATGATTAAAATAGCGGATATTTCCATCAGGTAAAGGCAGTCTTTCTGGTTCGGTCGATGCTGCCGAAGGAAATAAACTAGATTGTTGCAAGTAAACTCCAATATATAAGAAATAAATGAAAACAGAATTCACGCTTTTAGACCAAACTTATCAACTATTGCGCTATCCAGCCGAAAATCAACATATTAGTTGGCAAGCGTGGGATGCCGCTGACGAATACTTAATTGAATACGTCGAACACAATATGGTGGATCGCCACGATCTAAACATCTTTATATATAACGATGACTTTGGTGCACTTGGCGTTTGGTTTGCTAGCCGTTCACCGTTGTGGATAAGCGATTCATATGTGGCACACAAGGCGCTTCAGCTCAATCTCGAGCGCAATAATATCCCTGTCAAACAAGTCATCACGCACAACAGCCTTTATCAACCTACCGTGAACGCTGACTTAGTATTGATTAAACTCCCTAAGACCTTAGCACTATTAGAACAGCAACTAATTGATTTACAAAAATGTGTCACCCCGCACACAAAAATTATCGCCACGGGCAAAGCGAATGCCATTCAAAAGTCTACTTTGGCGCTATTTGAGAAACATTTAGGCCTGACCACTACTTCACTCGCGAAGAAAAAAGCTCGCTTGATTTTTTGCCAATATGACGGCATTAAAAACAGTAGTAGCCCTTATCCCACTCAGTGGAAAACCGACGGCAGCCAATTCATAATGAATAACCTTGCCAACGTATTTTCACGCCAACAACTGGACATAGGTGCACGTGTATTGTTGGCTCATTTACCTGAGGCTAATAATAAAAAGGTGGTTGATTTAGGATGTGGAAATGGCGTTTTGGGCCTACATATTTTGCAGCAATCTCCACAAGCGCAGGTTGTTTTTGTTGACGAGTCTTTTATGGCCATTGCATCAGCGAAGCTCAACATCGCACAAAATATGCCTGACAAATTATCTCAATGTGAGTTTATCGTCAGTAATTGCTTAGATGAATACCCTCATTCTGGTGACCACTCTGGTGACCAGAATGGTGACCATAATGGTAAAGAGATTGAGCAGGTCGATATCGTTTTATGTAATCCACCCTTTCATCAACAAAATACCATAACGGATCATATTGCGCTGCAAATGTTCCGCGACAGTAAACGTATCCTCAAGCATGGCGGGGAATTGCGCGTCGTTGGCAATCGGCATTTAGACTATCCGCAAACGATTAAACGACTATTCGGTCATTACAAGGTACTTGCAAGTGATCGTAAATTCAGTATTTTGTCAGCTATCAAGAAGTAATCAGGAGCTTATAATGTTACGTGCCCTATTTATCAGTATTTTTCTTATTAGTGCCCCAGTCTTTGCAAAACAAAAAGACGACGGCAGCCAAATTCAAGTCGATAACTTTTACCCTAGGGTGAAAATAGAAACCACAATGGGTGACGTTACCGTTGAGCTAGATCGCTCTCGTGCGCCGGTTGCAGTCAACAACTTTCTACGCTACGTAGATAAACGCAGCTATGAAGACACCATTTTTCACCGAGTAGTGGCTGATTTTATTGTACAGGGAGGTGGATATGATGTGGATTTTGCGGAGAAACCGTCGTTCGCCGATATCATAAACGAATCAGGTAATGGTTTAAAAAACGAAATGTACACCATTGCCATGGCCCGCCAAAAAGACCCCCACTCTTCGAATCGTCAGTTCTTTTTTAATATGAACGACAACGTCAGTTTGGATCCTGGTCGTGACTGGGGATATACCGTATTCGGTTATGTGGTTGAAGGTAATGAGGTACTTGATGCAATATCTCAAGTCGAAACAGACTATGACACTACGTGGGGCTGGGCAGACGTTCCGGTAAAACCTGTATTGATAAAGCGAGTGGTTGTTTTACCTCCGGTCTAGCCAGACTACAACGTTTTAAAATATAAATTGCTGGTTTCAGCTTGTCCAGTTAGCGCAATTTGACGCTCGTAGGCGAAGCCAAGCTTTCTTAACAGTCCTATTGAGGCTTCGTTATTTATCGCCGTAAGTGCCGCCACTTTTGTTAGTCCAAGTACACTCTGGGCATATTCTAAGGTTGCTTGGGCAACTTCAAATGCTATTCCCTGGCGGCGAAACTGGGCACAATAAGCGAAGCCTATATCTGGCCAACTTAACCCGTCTCGTTGTAATAATCCGCACAATCCCACCGGCATATGGTCTTCCTGTCGCTCAACCAAATATAGTCCGAAACCGTATTTTTTAATCATAGCTAGAGGCCCTGAATGAATATATGCTTTAGCATCATTTAGCGTATGCACACCGCGATCGCCGATATATTTCAACCAATCAGGCTCATTTAATAACCCTAATATAAAACTTGCGTCAGCATCATTTAACAATCTCAAGTTGAATCTACGCGTTTGTATGCCAACGAATGGAGGGTACACGCTAAATGCTCCCCGCAAACATTCCCAAATAGGCAAATATCACAATCACTATCAGCAGTAAATAATGCAATGCTACCGTTGGTCTTAGTGCTGACGTTGCGTATTCTTTGAGCAATCCAAGCGCACTGGGCCTGGTTTTCAGCCACGTAGAATTGAATTGCATAGCAAGTTGATTAGTGTGTTGCGTCTCTTCTGGCTTGGATAATACTTGTTCGATCGATAACAAACGCACTTCGATACGTGCTTGAAAGGTTTTCCAAATCCCTTCTTGCAGCCAAAGAACGAAGATAATTGCAGCAACTAATAAGATAGACGCGTGGCGTAACAGCATGACGGCTACAAGGCTAATGCATACCAGCTTAATAACACAGGCAAATTTCTCGTAGCTATCGTACTGATTTTGAAGAGTGATCCATTCTTGTTGAAGTGCACAAAGTGTTGGTTGCATAGCAATATCTTAAGAGGTTAATAACAGACCTATGGTATGAACTTTGATGCATAGAATCAAATTCCAAATATACAACGGCCCATCGTTGCTTCACTATTTGGTAGATTGGGAATTGAAGTCATAACCAAAAAACGCCACTTGGTTCTTACCGCGTTTTTTAGAGGTGTACATCATTTTATCAGCTTGCTGCATAAAATTCCCCAAGGGCTGACCTGTATATTGAGCGTAGCCAATGCTAACAGTGACTTTGTGACTTGTTCGAGCAAATTTATTCTCATTAATTGAATCACAAATCCGCGTCGCTATTTCCTTAGACTGCTCCACATCTGCTTCCACCAATAAGATAACAAATTCGTCACCGCCAAGCCGACAAACAATATCATCTGAACGCAACTGTTGACTGATTAGCCGAGCTATCTCGATAAGCACTTCGTCTCCGATCAAATGACCGTCGCTATCGTTAATTTTTTTAAAATCATCTACATCTACAATCAGTAGCCCCAATGGATGCTGATAGCGCAGACTGCGAGCTGTCTCTGATTCTAATTTATTGGCAAAATAACGCCTGTTATTTAACTTTGTTAGCGGATCCTGAACGGCTAGTTCTTCTAACAAGCTATTTTTTTCGTGAAGTTCATGCAGTATTTCAAACTGATCGACCCTAGAGCGCTCAGCTAATCGAGCGATAAAAATAGCAATCAGCATAGAGGTAAAACAAGTCAATATGGGTGACGAGGCATCCTCAATAGGCAGCTCATATAACAAACCGAGACTGACCGTCATCCAGCACAGAAATAATAAACAGAACAAAAATACCAAGTGGCCTTGTACTAACATCGCAATGACCATCATACCCATGATAAAAGGTACCGGACCGTGCCCTTGAATGCTGGTATAAATAGATAGCACCGTCGCCATAAAAGCTAAGAATGTTGGATACATTAATTCGAGTAACGTCACTCGCCATGATGTTCTAGATATCGCTCGAGCATAAGGCAACAGAAACAAATTGAGTAATGCATACAGCACATTAGAAACATAAACCGTCAGATAAGGCATCATCTGCTCACTAAATGCGTCATTTCCTAGCCGTAAATGATGCAATAAATGCACACCAAAGCCAATTAAAGCCACAATTGAAAAGTACCAAACTAAGGTTAGATTATTTTCAACTGAGATTTGTTGATAAGCTCTGGCTTGATGAGAGGGGGGGCTGGGTACTATCTGCATACGAGTTCAATTCTACGTCTATACGGCTTCCTTCAAATAACTATAGTCGATATATGCAATTTACGAGTACGTTGAAACATAAATTTATGCATTTTGATAATTGAACGCAATGACTTGGGCTATTTTCGTTTTATTTAGCGCTAGCATTATTAATCTATCAATGCCCACAGCAACGCCTGCACAGTTAGGTAATCCCGATTCAAGGGCGGCTAAAAAAAATTCATCTGTGACAACTGGTGGTAAATCAAAGGCCCGACGCTGAGCATTATCCGCATCGAATCGTTGGCGTTGCTCACTAACATTGGCTAGCTCGTGAAACCCATTGGCTAACTCAATTCCTTTGTAGTACAGCTCAAACCGCTCGGCAACCCGTTGGTCTTGCAAATTAATTCGCGCCAATGCAGCCTGGCTAGCAGGAAAATCATAGATAAAACAGGGGCGTTGCTTGGCAATATTAGGCTCTATTTCATGACTAAACAGCAACTGTAAAATAGTGTCTTTATCTTGCTCGTCCCGGCAAATGTGTTCATAGCCTAGGGCGCAGCCACGTTTTTGCAGCTCTTCTAATGACGCGCTTAGAGGGTCTAAGGATAAATGCTCCTTAAAAGACTGCTGGTAAGTCATGCGATTGCTAGGCTCACAACCGACAATTTGTTGCACCAATTCGTCTAGCTCGTTCATCAATTGCACATGGTCGAAATCAGGTCGATACCATTCCAACATGGTAAATTCGGGATTGTGATACTTACCTGCCTCCTCGTTACGAAAAGCCTTCGCAATTTGGTATATAGCGCCACTGCCAGCACAGAGTAAGCGTTTCATAGCATATTCCGGCGACGTTTGAAGATAAAGCGTCTTCTGTTGCGGCGACATTGGATCATTAAACTGCGTACAAAAAGCCCGCATGTGCAGGTCACTCACCGTGGCATTACTCAAGCAGGGTGTCTCTACCTCCAATACATTTCGCAAAGCAAAGAATTGTCGAATATTTGCAATGATTACGGCACGCTGACGTAAAGATTGAATGTCGGCAGTGGGTCGCCAATTTACGTGTGAGCTGTTATTGATCATGACTTCCTTTACAGACATAAAAAAGCTCACATTTACGTGAGCTCTTAAACACTAGCGTTTACTTATTTCTGCGCGCGGGAAGCGTATTCACCGCTGCGCGTATCAACTTTAACCACTTCACCCGTTTGAACAAATAAAGGCACACGAACAACAGCGCCAGTCGTCAATGTCGCTGGTTTACCGCCAGTGCCTGCGGTATCACCTTTAAGGCCGGGATCGGTTTCTGTTATTTCCAATTCTACAAAGTTAGGAGGACTAACCACAATCGGTGTACCATTCCACAAAGTAATGGTGCAGCTATCGTTTTCAACTAACCATTTAATGTTATCGCCAACCGCTTTTTCGTCTGCTGCGATTTGCTCAAATGATTCATTATTCATAAAATGCCAAAATTCACCGTCGGTATACAAATATGACAGCTCAACATCCATGACATCTGCAGCTTCAAACGACTCACCTGATTTAAAGGTTTTTTCTAGGCTTTTACCTGAGATGAGCTTTTTTAACTTAACGCGGTTAAAGGCTTGGCCTTTGCCAGGTTTAACATATTCGTTCTCAAGAATGTTGCAAGGTTCACCGTCGAGCATAATTTTGACGCCCGCTTTAAACTCATTAGTGCTGATAGTAGCCATGTTTCCTCGTAATCAATTAACTGTGTAGAGTATCTAGTTGACGCAAATAATACCTAAAAAACTCATTGCTGTAGAGAACAACTGGCAAAAAGTACTTTCAAGCGCTTTTTCAGATCCACTTGCTCTGCTAACTTACTTGGATTTAGATCCTAAGCTATTTGAGGACGATATCGCTGCACGGCGCTTATTTCCTATGCGTGTGCCTCTTCCGTTTGCTGGACGAATGAAAAAAGGCGATGCAAATGACGCGCTTTTTCGTCAAGTATTTCCCAGTAAAAAAGAATTTTTAATTGACCCAAACTACCTACTAGATCCGCTAAAAGAACAGAATAACGACAAACCGGGTGTATTACATAAATACCAAAGCCGCGTTTTGTTGCTCGTTCGCGGTGGCTGTGCGGTCAATTGTCGCTATTGTTTTCGTCGTCACTTTCCGTATTCAGATAACCATTTGAATAAACAAGAGTGGCAAGAAACCTTGGATTACATCAAGCAAGATGCAAATATCAATGAGGTCATATATTCCGGCGGTGACCCACTGATGGCCAAAGATGACTTTTTGGCTTGGTTAACTCAAGAAATTGCCAATATTGACCATATAAAACGGATCCGTATTCACACTCGATTGCCAGTAGTGATCCCGTCGCGCATAACGCCTGAACTGATTCAGTGGTTCACAAAAACGCGGCTTAAACCTGTGATGGTGTTACATATCAACCATCCGCAAGAAATCGATCAACCGTTGGCTAATGCCCTGAAAAAGCTGTCAGATGCTGGCGTTACGCTGCTTAATCAAGGCGTATTACTGAAAAGTATAAATGACAATATTGAGATTCAAGTGGCGTTGAGTGAACGGTTATTCGATGCGGGTGTATTACCTTACTACTTACACGTGATGGATAAAGTGCAAGGGGCACAACATTTTGACCAAGACGATGAAATAGCCAAAGGTATTATGGCGGGAATGATAAAGCGCTTACCGGGATTTCTGGTACCTAAGCTCGTTCGTGAGATAGGCGGCCAACCCGGTAAAACACCAATTGATTTAAATCTTCATCCCTAATTAGGCAAATGTGTTTACCACAGAACCTAAGCTAGGATTTGATGAAGACGATGGTACGTCAGCTGCTGATTCGAGAAGCTGAAGCGTCGCTTGACCATCTTGTTGCTGCTGGGATTTAGCCATCTGCAACGATTTTATTTCAAGCGTCGCACCGGATGATCCAGAAGCAGCGCTTCCTTGAATGTCCATACCAGAACCCCTATTGCTTGTAGCAAAGTTGAAAAGCAGGCAAAATCGCCCGCTCTTCGGTGTATCGACCACTACGTATAAAACTTTAACCCTTCAACTGATTAAGTAATAACCATGCAAACTATTATTGAAAAACTAACTGAAAACGCCCAACTAATTTACCGTAAATCAATTGACGCAGACGCAACTATTGCCAAGCTTCAAAGCTCTGGTAAAGGTAAATTCAACGCTATTTTCCCTAGCGATTCTGGTTTTACTGCCAGCGGTCGTTTTTTTAAGCCATACGTAGAAGAACTTGCTCAGGATATTGCCAACTTGCGTCAGCTCGAAACTGAACAACAAAAACAAGCCCTACCAAAAGTCGTTAAAAAAATTGAATTGCTATTAACTACCCTCAATCAGTTTCAGCTCAGCGTTAAAGTTTAATGAGCTCTTATCAACGCACAGTTGAAGGGATTATAGAATGGGATATTGGTATCTTAGCGCAGCGATTATTGCTGAAGTCATTGCCACATTAGCGCTAAAGGCTTCTGATGGCTTTAACCATGCTTTCGCTAGTACGGTGTGTGTGGTGGGTTATGTAACTGCATTTTACTTTTTGTCACTGGTGCTTAAAACCGTGCCCGTCGGCATCGCTTATGCGATTTGGGCAGGTATGGGGATTGTGTTAATCGCTACAGTCAGCGCGGTAATGACAAAAACCTTACCTGATATGCCCGCTATACTCGGCATACTGCTTATTCTAGCTGGCGTTATAGTGATAAATGTTTTTTCAAAGACCACGGGACATTAGCCTGCCCCTGTTTTGATGTCCTGACATTTCACTTTACATAGAATCATATTCTTTGCGCAATCTATTACCGATTAGTCTCCAATTGGCTTATAGGTAATAGCGCAATGCGTCGGTCAATTTCGATCAACAACATTTTGTATTCAGGGCTATCGACTTGCTTAAAGCGTTGCGTGAAGCTCGCCTTATCAATATTTTCTGGTAGTGACTGCATATCTGGGAAAAACGGCTCTTCATTACCGGTCTGTGCTAAGAGACGTTGCATGGCAAATGCGCTATCTTCATCAGTCGCTATCTGAGCAAACTTCACGCCCGCATGATCAGCTGCTAAATCAACAAAGCTATAGCCACTGCCACCTTCCCCACGATCCATTAGCTCCTTAAATTCACCTATGGCTGCAGTGAGGCCTTGTTCAGACAACACTTTAATGGCCGCTGAAAAAATAAAGTGCTGACTTAAATCAGCCCGGTTCATTAAAGTCGGCATTTTGCGCGGTGCAGCGATGCGTTTCGGTTGCGGCTGCACATCTCCCACAAAACTGGCAAATCTATGGTGCCCAGCGTAGGTTGCTAACGCCATAATGGCGGCTTCGTTTTCTTCATCTGCATTATCAAATGTCGACCGACTTAACGCTTCGGCGAATAACGGTTGAATATAACGCGCCAGAGAGTGAGATACTTGTTCTTTCCCCACATCTAAATCCGCTAAAAAACGCAAGTAGTGTGCAGTAGCAATACTTAAATCTGTATCTGCACCAATCTCGCGCTTCAGATCCTTTAAATTACGTAGAAACGTATCCAATGGACGCATTGCAATAATCATATTGCCTTGGAACATACGAATACTATCAATTTGCTCTACAAACTGGCTGGCGATACTACTATTTGTCCACCAATCAGCTAGCCAAACTAGCGTGCGTAATGTTTCTCTTCCTGGTAACACTATGCTACCCAAGCGCACTTCCGACAATTGCAGCCCTTGACCAGGATGGATCAAGGCGCTGAAATTCACATACCGACCAACAGGGTTATTCGGTAACTGATAACTAGCAGAGATACTGCTTGCCAGTGGCGTGATATTCACCTGCCCTTGAAACTGCTCTTTCGCGCGTTGCAGGAAGCCAACTAAGCTATTTAGTTGATTTTCACTCAAAGGAATTTGCTGGTCTAAGGTACGGTCTTTTACACTTAGCTTTATCTGCTCGATAAGCTCTTTAACAGATTCAGCATCGTTGACTTGTGTTGCGCTTGTCGCTACCACCAAAGGCTGCTCTTCAACGCTGGCAACAAACAACCCCACAATCAAGCCGATTATAAGCAGCAAAATAAGCAATAAGACTTTCAGAAATCGCGGCAAAACAAACCCTTGTAGATATAAAAATGAATAGTTAGAAGCGAACTAAACGTCCGCCATATTGCCTTTGCTTTCTAGCCAAGACTTACGATCACCAGCCCGTTTTTTGGCCAATAGCATATCCATGGTTTCCATCATATCTTCTGGATCTTCTATGGTCAGTTGCACCAAACGACGCGTGTTCGGATCCATAGTCGTTTCACGCAGTTGTAACGGATTCATTTCACCCAAGCCTTTAAAGCGTTGTACATTCACTTTACCGCGTTTTTTCTCAGCGGCAATACGATCTAAAATGCCTTGTTTTTCGCCTTCATCTAAGGCGTAAAAGACTTCTTTACCAATATCAATTCGAAACAGTGGGGGCATGGCAACATAGGCGTGGCCATTGTCGACTAAGGCCCTAAAATGTCTAACAAACAATGCGCATAACAAGGTCGCAATATGTAGTCCATCGGAGTCAGCATCGGCCAAAATACAGACTTTGTTGTAGCGTAATCCGCTTAAATCGTCAGAGTCAGGATCAATCCCCAAAGCCACCGATATATCGTGGATCTCTTGCGATGCAAGCACCTGAGATGAATCAACTTCCCAACTGTTTAAGATTTTACCACGCAATGGCATGATGGCTTGAAACTCACGGTCCCGCGCTTGCTTCGCTGAACCACCAGCAGAGTCTCCTTCTACTAAAAATAGTTCAGAGCGCCCGGTATCTTGCGTCGAACAATCTGTCAATTTCCCTGGTAACGCTGGTCCTTGGGTAACTTTTTTACGGGCCACTTTCTTGCTTTGGCGCAATCGTGTTTGTGCATTGCTGATACACATGTCAGCGAGTTGCTCTGCGACATCTGTATGCTGATTTAGCCACAAGCTGAAGGCATCTTTAACGATACCTGACACAAATGCTGCTGCTTGACGGGACGACAAGCGCTCTTTTATTTGGCCTGCGAATTGGGGATCTTGCATTTTGGTCGACAAAACGTAACTGCAGCGATCCCAGATATCCTCTGGCGTTAGCTTAATCCCGCGAGGTAATAAATTTCGAAATTCGCAAAACTCACGCATCGCCTCAAGCAGACCTTGGCGCAAACCATTTACGTGCGTACCACCTTGAGCAGTAGGAATGAGGTTGACGTAACTCTCGGTGATCATTTCACCGCCCTCAGGCAACCAAATCACCGCCCAATCAACCGCCTCAGTATTGCCGCTTACAGCGCCGACAAAGGGTGTTTCAACTGGCAACGTTATACTTTCACCAACTGATTGATATAAATAATCTTTTAAACCATCTTCAAAATACCATTCATGGGTTTCTTTGCTGACTTTATCGTCAAAACGAATACGCAATCCAGGACATAACACCGCTTTTGCACGCAGCACATGTAATAACTTGGTGACAGAGAATTTTGCCGAATCAAAATATTGCGCATTGGGCCAAAAATGTACACGGGTACCCGTATTGCGCTTACCGCAGGTATCAATGACTTTAAGCTCTTCAACCTTGTCGCCATTTTCAAAGGCTATTTGATAAACGTTCCCGTCTCGGCGAATGCTGACTTCCACTCGATTAGACAGCGCGTTGACAACCGAAATTCCCACCCCATGCAAACCACCAGAAAACTGATAATTTTTATTGGAGAACTTGCCGCCCGCGTGCAGCTTAGTCATGATCAATTCAACACCAGATATCCCCTCTTCAGGGTGGATATCCACTGGCATGCCTCGCCCATCATCTGTTACCTCTAATGATTGGTCGGCATGCAAGACCACTTTTATCGAACTGGCAAATCCACCGAGAGCCTCATCCACACTGTTGTCGATGACTTCCTGACTCAAGTGATTAGGCCGCGTGGTATCCGTATACATACCAGGACGACGTTTGACCGGGTCAAGGCCATTTAATACTTCAATTGCATCTGCGTTATATTGATTAGACATAGTTCTTATTATAGTTGTGGGCTGTTTACGAAAATTATCTGACGATATGCTTGAGCCGTTAGGTTCATGTTATACCAATCTTCATTTACTCGTGCAGTAGAAACTGAAAAATATCTGCTAAGAAACGCTCATATCCTTGAAAGCTATGATCACCACCTTGTTCGACGGTTAGTTTCGCCCCCACATATTTCTGCTGTGCTTGACGATAGTCTAAGGTTTCATCAGCCGTTTGCAATAATACCCAATAGTTTTGTGGATTAGACAATATAGGGGTATCAAACGACGTTAAGTCGCGAGTATGGGATTCGTCCAGAAAAAAACGATGTTGAGTATAGGGGTTGATATGCTCACCCATATAGTCTGCCAATAAATTATATGGTTGCACCGCCGGGTTAATAAGTACTGCTTTGCCACCATAACGCTCAAGTAAATAACTGGAAAAATAGCCACCCATTGAACTGCCAATGAAGCCAAAATCGGCATGTGGATGACGGGCAACCAACTCATCGAGCATCTTAGCTGCAGGTTTAGGATGGTTATCTAATTGAGGGATATAAAATATTAGTTCTGGGTAATGCTCGGTCACAAACGCTTTGGTTTGCTGTGCCTTGACTGATTGAGGCGAACTTAAAAAACCATGTAAATAGATAACCACTTTTTCGCGTATTTTCTGCGTCATGAATCTTCCGTTAAATTCTGATGATATTACTGTCGAGATGCCCATTATCAGCAAGGCTGATTAAACGATAACCCGGCGCCTCATCAGTGGCAGCGAAGCTATCGCTATTGGCCCATTGCCAACAAGTAGAAGGGGCTGACATATATAAACTGTGACCTTTTTGTAACTCACTTGCATGATGAATGTGCCCATAAATAACGGCTTTAATCTGCTTATGTTCACGTACCCGCGCTAAAAATTCGTCGCTATTGTCCCATGCATGATTGTCCATCCAACCACCGCATGCATAGGGATGATGATGCACCACGAACAAGTGATGATGGTGGGGGGTAGCCGTTACTTGCTCACTGATATAATCGAGTTGCATCATTGAAAGCGCCCCCCCAGAACCGTTGGATTTAGTATTCAGCCCATGCACTTGCCAAAACTGCCCAGCGCTGCGTGATACAGGCCAACCCGCGGATGCATTAAGTACGTTATCTAAATAGGCAAGATGATCGTGGTTACCCGGGATCACCAGTAAAGGCGCGGATATCTGGCTATCGCGCCACAGCCGGGAAAAATGCTTATAACTGCTTTGACTTTCATCTGCACTGATATCACCACTGGCCACCACCAGATCCGGACAATTCAGTGCAATATCACGCAAGATACTCTGTAGGCTTAAATAAGGATTAATTCCTTGATAGCCGATTTGCTGTTTATCTGCAAACAGATGGCAATCAGAAATTTGTGCAATCTTAAAACTCAAACAAATCTCATGGCGGTTAAACGCTCGTCATTTGCAATTGATTTTTATGTTTCGAGCAAAACAATAACCATTCACTCAAAAATAGATTCACCATTTCTTTTTCATTTTTTTGAAACATTTTGCTATTGGGGTATTCATAGCTCGGCTTTAAGGCCCCAATATGTTGCGACTCAATCACCTCAGCCAATTGTGCATCGTGGTATAAACGAATACGTACAACGGGGCGCATAAAATCCGGCCCAACCACTGATTCTTGCGCCATGGTCACCGTACTGGTGTAGCGACTACATTCGACAATTTTTATGCTGTAGTTGAGGGTTTTATTGACCTCAAATTGATATTCAAGATCTTCAGTGTCGCAATCGGGTAATAATTTAATCAAGCGTACATAGTTCAACGCACACACTCGCTGAATACTCGGCAAGTGCGGTACATATTTACGTCTTAAATTGTGTTCATTGTTTCCAGTCATCAAGTACTCGTTGTTTATTCATAGCAAACCATTGCAACGCAATCAGCGTGGCTGCATTGTCGATCTTTCCTTGATTAATCCATTCTATCGCTTCGGCTTCTGGCACTCGGTGTACCAAAATATCTTCGCTTTCGTAGTCTAGTCCATGCACACCTTTCGCCTGGCTTGCATCAACTTGAGCCACATAAATATGCAATCTTTCGGTAGTGCCGCCTGGGCTCGCCAAATAACTAAGCGCTTTTTTCAGATGCGTGATCGTGACCCCTGCCTCTTCCTGAGCTTCGCGATAGCATACGTCTTCGGCTGTCTCGCCAGGGTCAATGATACCAGCCACAATCTCTAACAACCACGGTGAATTCGAAGTAGCTAAAGCACCGATACGAATTTGCTCAATCATAACGAATTCTTTTAACTTGGGATCATAAGGCAATACCGCAACCGCATGACCCCGTTCAAATATCTCACGTTCTACGATTTCACTCCAACCGCCGTCATATAATCGATGCTTGAAGTGATATTTCACCATTTTAAAAAAGCCCTCATAAAGCGGCTCTTTGCGGGTAATTTCGACGTCTTTACTGGAAAATTGCTGAATTTTAGACATAAATCCTCTTTAATTTTTAAACTCTAGTACCATATAGTGGAGCAGCATTTATCAGTCGAAAGCCAGTATAATATTCTGTTACACTTGAGACGGTAGTTTTACGTCTGGATGTTTCGTGTTCGCGCCTAATGTCTTTAAACTTTAGCGCCTTAATATGCGACAAATAATAAACATAAAATAACGGTATCGCTGCCACAAGCAAATTCATCAAGGAAACCACATGAAAAAAACACTTCTTTCGCTATTGATTAGCTTTGGCGTATCGACCCACGCACTTGCCGATGACCTACTAAGCGTATATCAACAAGCGTTGCAAAACGATCCCGCTACCTTGCAATCACAAGCCAGCAGAGAAGCCGCTTTTTCTGATATAGAAATCAGCCGGGCTGGTCTATTGCCGCAAATTTCACTGACCTTAGATGTGGCAGAAACCTACGGTGATTTAGACCGTTCAACCAACGACGCAACCTTGAATCTAACACAATCGATTTATGACCGTTCACTTTGGGTTGGTTTAGACCGCGCCGAATTGGTCGCCAGTCAATCTGACGCAAGCCTTGCATTAACCATGCAAAACCTTATCTTACGTACCGTTAGCGCTTATTTCGATACTCTGCAAGCCCAAGACGATTTGGCCTTTGCCCGCGCTGAAAAACGTGCGATTGCACGTCAACTTGAGCAAACTAAACAACGTTTTGAAGTGGGTTTAACGGCTATTACCGATGTACACGAGGCACAAGCTCAGTACGATACATCAGTAGCTGCTGAAATCAGTGCAGAAAACGTGGTGGAAACGAACCTTGAAGCACTTCGAGAAATTACCGGTTTTTATTACCCCGATTTAAATGTGCTAAACACCCAACAGTTCTCTGCCAGCATGCCAACTCCTGCTAACGTGAATAGTTGGTTGAAAATGGCAGAAGAAAAGAATTTAGAACTATTGGTGTCAAACGCCAGTGTTGATATTGCAAAATTCGATATTAAAAGTGCCCGTGCAGGTCATTATCCGACGGTTAGTTTAGGTGGTACCGCGAACACGAATGATACTGATGGTTTTACCACTAACCCTGATGCGGGTGGTAGTGACCGTTTCAACACTTACGGTATTCAATTAACGGTCGATGTACCTTTATATACTGGTGGTCTTGTATCCGCTAACGTTGAGTCTGCAAAACACAGATTTATCGCCACCAGCGAAGATCGTGAACGTATTCATCGCTCGGTTATTCGTAGCATCCGTTCAAACTATAACGATGTTAAAGCATCCATTTCACGTATTAAAGCGTTTGAACAGGCCGTTATTTCAGCGCAAAGTGCATTAAAAGCCACTGAAGCCGGTTTTGATGTGGGTACACGTACCATAGTCGATGTATTAAACAGTACACGTAATTTGTTTGATGCCCGTCGAAACTTATCGAGTGCTCGCTACGGTTATGTTATCAGTGTGCTTAATCTTAAGTTGGCTGCAGGTACGTTGTCTGTTGAAGATATTACCGATATCAATCAAGGCTTAACGGCGCAGATGAAATAATCGATGTGTTAATCACTACACTCGATATGATAAAAAAAGCAGCTAAGGCTGCTTTTTTTATGCATGAAACATTGACCAAGCAATACACTTAGTCAATATCAGGTTTATAATTACCTAACATAGACAAAGCAACTGCTTCAGCGACTTTAATGCCATCAATACCTGCTGATAAAATACCACCGGCGTAACCCGCGCCTTCACCTGCAGGATATAGCCCATTCACATTCACACTTTGATAATCCGCCCCGCGCTTAATGGATATAGGCGAAGACGTCCGAGTTTCAACACCCGTTAACAAGCCATCTGGTTTGGCAAAGCCTTTGATCTGTTTATCAAACGCAGGAATCGCCTCGCGAATCGCGCGGATGGCATAATCGGGTAGCACGTTAGACAAATCTGTTAGTTTGATGCCCGGTGTATAAGAAGGTTTCACATCCCCCAAGGTTGATGACGATATGCCCGCTAAAAAGTCACCAATAAGCTGAGCAGGTGCATCGTAATTACTGCCGCCTAATGCATACGCCTGTTCTTCTAACTGACGTTGTAGGTCGATACCAGCCAAGGGATGTCCTGGAAAGTCTTTTTCAGGCTCAATACCTACCACAATGGCACTATTTGCATTGCGTTCGTGGCGAGAGTATTGGCTCATACCATTGGTCACCACCCGCCCTTCTTCGGACGCTGCAGCAACAACGGTTCCCCCAGGACACATACAAAAGCTGTAAACGGTACGGCCACTTTTACAATGGTGCACCAGCTTGTAATCTGCGGCACCCAAAATAGGATGGCCAGCATTTGGCCCAAAACGACACTCGTCAATCATCGACTGTTCATGCTCAATACGAAATCCCACAGAAAAGGGCTTGGCCTCGATATACACATTTCGATCGTACAACATCTTAAATGTATCCCGAGCGCTGTGTCCTACCGCCAACACAACATGTCGGCTATCTAAGCGTTCGCCTGTAGATAAACTCAAGCCTGTTAACTGACCATTTTCAATATGTACATCATCTACGCGAGTGCTAAAGCGAATTTCACCACCCAGGGCAATAATTTGCGCACGCATACGTTCAACCATAGCCACTAACTTAAACGTACCTATATGGGGTTTACTCACATACATGATTTCATCTGGCGCACCGGCCTCAACAAACTCCGTGAGTACCTTTCGTCCATAATGCTTACGGTCTTTAACTTGGCTATATAGTTTGCCATCTGAAAACGTACCAGCGCCGCCTTCCCCAAACTGCACATTAGATTCGGTATTTAACGGTTTTTTACGCCAGAAGCCAAAGGTATCTTTGGTGCGTTCTCGCACCTCTTTACCGCGCTCCAAAATAATCGGCTTGAAACCCATTTGGGCCAACAACAAGCCCGCAAATAGACCACACGGACCGAAGCCAATCACCACGGGGCGCTCAGTTAACGTTTGCGGTGCCTGACCAACAAATTGATAGCGTGTATCTGGCGAAATACGCACATGGGGGTCATGTTCAAACTGAACCAGTAACGATTCGTGATCATCTACCTCTACATCAAGGGTATAAATAAGCTGTATATCAAACTTATTTCGGGCGTCGAAACCACGTTTAAATACCGATACCTGTTTCAGCTGCTCCTCTTTGCACCCTAACTTATTAAGCACAGCTTGGGTTAAGTCAGCATCTTGATGTTCAAGGGGAAGTTTTATATCAGTTAAACGCAGCATAGAAAGGTCCAAAAAGGTAAACACACGGGCACAGCCCAACACAAAAACACTAAGCCGACTATTTTAAGTCATGCTTGGCCTTGTGTCTGGTTTATTCAGCAATATCTTGCTCATCTCTCCCCTTATCTTGTATTTCTATTACCGATACGTATGATCCACGTTCATATCATTCAGCAAAGCTTTTACCCATGACCTTTGTAGTCACCGACAACTGCATAAAATGTAAATACACTGACTGCGTCGCCGTGTGTCCGGTGGATGCATTCTTTGAAGGGCCCAATTTTTTAGTTATCGACCCAGATATTTGCATCGACTGCGCATTGTGTGAACCCGAATGCCCGGCCAAAGCCATTTTTCAAGATGATAAGCTCCCTGTAGGTCAAGAAGCGTTTACCGAATTAAATGCCGAGCTTGCCAAGGTATGGCCCAATATTATTGACGTGATACCGCCCCCTGTCGATGCACAAGAATGGGATGGCATACCGAATAAACTTGAGCATCTAGAAACCTAAAATAAAGCAGACAGACGAACTATCATTATAACTACTGCACATTAATTAAGCATAACCATTTCAATATGAATGCATTTATTGATAATTGTAGATTCACCTTCTATCTACAAAGTCGATTACACGCATGTCAGATAATAAAGCGCCAGCTTCTTTAATTCCTCGCGATAAAGAAAATGACAATACCCAAAGTATGGCCGAGCAACGTAGACAGTTTGTTACAAAACAAACGCAAACAGAGCTCAATCACGTAGGCCACTACTCATTGAGTCCAGAGCAAACTGCCGGAAATATCGAGAACTTCATCGGGGTCGCCCAAGTGCCAATCGGCCTGGCTGGACCAGTCAAAGTCAATGGTGAACATGCAAAGGGAGAGTTTTATGTCCCCCTTGCGACGACTGAAGGCACATTGGTCGCCAGTTATAATCGAGGCATGCGCGTACTTGGCGCAGCAGGTGGCGTTAAAGTCACAGTGGTGGACGATGCCATGCAACGGGCACCGGTATTTATATTTGAGGATGCTCGTCAGGCCCACGCTTTCGGAATATGGGTTAACCAGCAGCTTGAAACCATAAAAAACGAAGCGCAAAGCACCACCAGTGTAGGAAAGCTGCGTAATATTGAACAATACGCCGCCGCCCGTATGTTGTATTTACGTTTTAATTTCACCACCGGTGATGCAGCAGGGCAAAACATGGTGGGCAAGGCCACGTTTGCTGCCTGTGAGTGGATAAAAGCTAATTACCCAGGAGAAGGTTTACAGCGCTATAACTTATCTGGTGCCATGGATACCGACAAGAAACATTCCCAATTAAACACGCTCCACACCCGGGGAAAACGGGTTATAGCAGAAGCAAAGATCAGCAACGATATTTTGAAAAAGATGCTAGGTGTCTCGGCTGATATGTTATTTAAGATGCGCCAAGTGTCAAATATGGGCAGCTTTATGGCAGGCTCAATTAATAACGGCTCCCATTCAGCCAATGGCATTACCGCTATGTTCATTGCCTGTGGCCAAGATGCAGCCAACGTAGCGGAGTCCTCAGCAGCGTTATCTTTTGTGGATGTAGATGAGCAAGGTGATTTCTATATTGCTATTACCTTGCCCTCACTTATCGTCGCCACTTATGGCGGTGGAACCGCACTGGCAACACAAAAAGAGTGTCTTGAAATGATGGACTGCTTCGGCGAAGGCAAAGCTTATAAATTAGCTGAAATTATAGGGGCAACAGTATTGGCTGGGGAGCTTTCATTAAGTGCAGCAGTGTTAGCAGGCGATTGGGTTACCAGCCATGATGCCCTTGGCAGAAATCGTTAATCATCACTAAAGAGCAAGGTTCACAATACGCATAACAACACGCGAGCAAAACCAATACGACTAAGCGTCGTATTGGTGGCGTCTTCGGTCATAAGCTAACACTAATCTTCTATTGCCAAATAATGACTCAAGCCTTCTCGCAGAGATAAAGGTAGCGACATGGGTAAATGAGTGGGTTTATCTACATAAACATGTACAAAGTGTCCAACGGCGCTTGCGTCATCATTCCCTTCTGAGAATACCGCCAACTGGTAGACTACCGAGCTATTCCCTAGTTTTAATACTGTTAAACCGATATCTAATACCGCTGGGTAACTGACCGATGCATAATATTGGCAACGAGTTTCAACAACTAAGCCGATTGGCCCCTCGCCGTCTAAACGCAACCAACCATTGTCAATCAATAAACGATTAACCACAGTATCGAAAAAACTATAATAAGCCACATTGTTTACATGCCCGTAAACATCATTATCGGACCAACGGGTGTCTATGGTATCAAAGTAACGAAAGTCGCTGCGTGTCGGGGGCACCTTTGTATCTGTCGTCGATGTTGTCATTAATGGATCTCCACTTTCTGCTGTTAACTAAATTTTTTACTCAAACTTTTAGCGAGCAATTAACGCGCTGGCTATTTTAAAAACAAGCTGACCTACCAAGCTTGTTGATACAAAGCTAGCGCGTCTTCATAAGTGACCGTGCGCGGATTATTCATTAGCAAACGTGTTTGTAGCATAGCCCCTTGTGCAAGCGCAGGGAGATCCTGTTGGTCAATACCGTAATCACGCAAACGTTTGGTTATGCCAAGCGCTTTACAAAACTGTTCCATATACTCGATAAACCCTAACGCCTGTTCTGTCTCAGTACGCTCAGCTAGTTCAGGATTTAACACTCGCGCTAGTTGCGCGTATTGGCGCTGCGCCGCACTTACATTAAAGCGCATAACATATGGCAGCATCAGCGCATTGCTTAAGCCGTGAGCCATGTGATAAATGCCGCCTAACGGATATGCCAGCGCGTGCACTGCAGCCACAGGCGCATTTGCAAATGCTTGTCCAGCTAGCATCGCACCTAACAGCGTACCTCCACGGTGGTTGACGTCTTTGCCATTTTTATAACTAAGAGGTAAATGCGTTGCTAAAAGCTGCAGCGCTTTAATCGCGAGATTGTCCGACAGTGGGTTCTTTTTATGTTTACTGGTAAACGCTTCAATGGCATGTACCATGGCATCAATACCCGTTTCTGCGGTGATGTGTGCGGGTAAACCTAACAACAATGTAGGGTCGAGAAGTGCCACATCAGGATATAAAATCGGCGATACAACGCCGGCTTTGGTTGATTCTCCCGTAGTCACAATTGAGATAGGTGTAACCTCAGAGCCTGTCCCAGCAGTGGTTGGCACTAACACTAAGGGCTTACGAGTAGATAACACCTGGTCCACGCCATACATATCGGCCAACGCTTGTTCTTCCATGGCTAGCACCGCGGCCAATTTGGCGGTGTCCATTGAGCTACCACCACCGATGCCCACTACAACGTCCACTTGTTTCGCTTGTTCTCCGGCTGCGCGAATAATGGCTTCAGGCGGATCAGCCAGTACCTCGTCAAATATCTGTATATTGAGGTCTGAAATTTCTAGCTCATTTAATAGGTCATCAAGTACACCCGCCTTAACTAATCCCTTGTCAGTGATTAATAAAATCGACTTAGCGTTAAAACGGGTAATTAATAGCGTAGGTAATGATAACGCGGCATTTACTGCAAAGCGGATATCCGCTACGGTTTTGAAATCGAAGTCATTGATTGTGTACATCACGGCCAACCTTGGGCTGAGATTGAATACTAATGATGCTAGCAGAGAAATTTTGCCCCCAAGCTTTATCGTAGTGATATATCAAGCTCAGAATTTGTTATAGATTAGTTTTAAGCAGCTAACGCCGTAAAGCTATAGATGTGTGTGTACTGTCAAATGCACCATGAATAAATACCACCAGAAAGCCATGCGACGAAACACCCAATAAAGTGCCATCAACTTACCAATCGGTTTTTCCAAAACAGTCATGCTTGGCTTGCAGACTGTTAAATACAAAAACGCCCGCTGAAGCGGGCGTTTTTAATAACGTTTTGATTAAGCGAAGTGTTAAGCTTGACCGCCTTCCTCTGTCATCTTCAGCATATCAACTACACTTTTCACATCATTGGTATTTTCTGCGATTTTAAGCGCTAACTGACGTTCTGCGTCATCATCGACCGTACCCGATAGCGTTACAACGCCCATCTCAGATTCAACGTCGATTTCTAAGCCGCTGACTTCTGATTCAAACATCAAGCGGGTTTTAATCACTGTTTCAATCTTTGCGTCATTCAGGCTTTGCATCACTTCGCCGTCTTGGTCTTCATCTAATTCTTCAATAACGGTTAACTGATTATCAACGTCTTTGACACCATCGAGTGACATGACCAACTCGCTGGCCAATGCTTTATCGACTTCACGATCAACTTTACCGGTTAATGTTACTTTGCCATTTTTAACGTCGGTGTTGATATCGAAGGCATCTAAATTACCGTTTAGCATTAACGTCGTTTCGGCTTTACCGTCGATCCACGCATCGCTTGCGGTGTCCTTCCAAGTATTTTCTGCATTGGCGGCTAATGATGCAGTTCCTAACGATACGGCTACTAAAAGTGAAATGATTGAATGTTTCATAAATATCTCCTTTTAAAAATTCCATATAATCAATGCCAGTTCGATGCCAACTACATAAGCAATTGATAAATATGAATTAATTTAAATTTTTTGAAAAAATAAAAACTGTGAGCTTGGAAATTATTACCAAATCGTTGTAAATAATTCTGCTGAGGTTGTGATATTCGATAACGTTTAAAATTTACCGTTCTCACCATTAAATGAAGGTATAAAAAAACCTCAGACCATTATATGGCCTGAGGTTCTTGATGCTTAATAAATAAGGTCATGTCCCGCGCTTACCAGTCTGGTGCAAAATCCGGATCGACTATTCGCTCCTGCGGCTCTATTGCATCTATTTTTACTATTTCATCAGCCGTTAACATCAATTGTTTGGCTGTGAGGTTATCTCGCATATGCTCGACATTCGTAGACGAAGGAATTGCAACGATTTTCTTGTGATTTAACCAAGCTAAGGCGACTGCTGAAGGTGTGGTGTCATGCTCATGCGCTATGGCTTGCAATACATCACTCTCCATAACTTTCCCTACACCTAAAGGCATATACGCTGTTACTTGAATGTTGTTACGCTGACAATATTTCACTAGCTCGGTGTTTTGAAAGTTGGGATGAACTTCAATTTGATTGGTTAAAATTTGATCTTTACCAAGAATGGCCAACGCTTCGTCTAGTTGACTTTGGGTAAAGTTAGACACGCCGATATGCTTAGTCAGACCTCGTTCTTTACATCCTTTTAGCTCTTTCAAATACTCTGCCATCGGCACCTTATTATCTGGTGAAGGCCAATGAATAAGCAATAAGTCCACATAGTCGGTATTAAGCAACGTCAGACTGTTCTGAACGCTAGTGATGAATTTAGCCGAACTGAGATTTTCAAACCACACTTTAGTGGTTAAGAATATTTCATCTCGCTTTAACCCGGAGCCAGCGATTGCATCACCTACCTCGGCTTCATTTTCGTAAATTTGTGCAGTATCAATATGACGATACCCCACATCAAGCGCATTCGCCACGGCTGACTTTGCTTCATCAGCTTCGAGACGATAAGTACCGAATCCTGGAGTTGGTAGTGAAAAATTATGCATATATAAGTCCTCTTGTTAAGAGTACAAGCCAAATCGCAGCCTGTACGTTGTAAACGTAGAAGTCACCATTCGAATTACGTGCCAAATATTAACTGTATGAAATTAAGTGATTTTTTATACTCTGCGAAGATTCACTAAGAGATTGATGAAATATTTGCACAGCTATTTGAACTCATTACTGACGTTAAATAGCTGGAGAATCGTTATCTAATTGGTGCTTTATTTTGTCTAACCGTTTTTTTATATCTTGCCAATCTTGTGCGCCTAACGGCAATTCACTTTGTATCTGCTCGATCATAGCAGCCTGCTGGCGCACAAACTGACGATGCTCTGATGTTTGACTGAATTGCAGAATGCTAATCAGCCCCTCCAACAACCGAATCGTCACTGCCAGACTGGTTTTTGAATATTGCCGTATTTGGTTAAACGCGGCCTCTCCGAGCCCAGTAAATACCACTGGTTTACACTGCAGTCTTATCACACCAAGAGGATCTTCATACAAAGTGGGGGGAAACGTTTTGCTTGTTAAGCCGCATAACACCCCACTTAACTTATCAACCACGGTTACGGCCGAATAAGGGTCATTGATCCCAGGAGAAAGTGCTCGTACTGCAATTTCTACTAGTTGGCGTATAGCAAATTCAGTATCTTGAATCGGGGTACGATGCGCACCTAAGCGGATTAATTCGGTTATTTTGTCAGGCTCACAAGCAGGGGAAGAACCATGAAAATATGCAGTACCTAAAGGTGCATTTCGAATAACAAAATCACCTGGCATATGCTGTACATCAAGCGCCATATCGCATTCTTGTGCTAATTTTTGTAGGTTGGCTATGTCCAACGTTTGTACATAACCACTGCCTGGAGAAAAAACCGTTTGTCGATTTGGATAAACTTGACTGAAATTAGGGCCATCATCGCTGAGTTGCGGCGTTTTATCGCTGTGCTCTTTAGGAAACAGACGTTCAATTATCTCATTTAATTCGCGGTATACGTTATCGATCACAGTGTCTGCCTGAATAGCCCGGGCCACGTGATGAATAAAGTAAATAAGTACACCAACTCCCAATACAGCTAAGATTACCGACGTTAGAATACTCAAGCCAGGAACAAAATTTTGATCATCAAATGATTTGGTTGCCTGAATAATCAATAGGCAATAGATGAATGTCGACACGAAAAAACCCAAAACACACTGGGTGCCGATGTCCATCATAAAGTTACGAATAAGCCTCGGACCAAATTGAGACGATGCCAAGCTTAACGCCACCACAGTAATAGAAAATGCAATACTAGTAACGGTGATCATTGATGAGGCGATGGTGGTAAGTAAAGCCCTAGCAGACTCGGGCGACGTTTGGTAAAAGTCAGCGAAAATCGGCAGTTCACTTTCGGCGCCGAAGCGATCAAACGCTAGACCGACTTGAGACAAAGCAATGGCAATAATCGCCATGATGGAAGGAACGAACCAAAAACTGGTTCTGATGGTTTCCCATAAAGTAATTATCCGTGTATTCATGTCACTTCCTTCACCTGAATGCTGCCTGATTTGGGCTGCTCTTTTATCGCTAGCGCCAGCCTACCTATAAGCGCGAGTCTTCATATTATGGAATCTTTTTAGCTTTCTTTTTCTTTATAAGAACCATAGCAGCCCCTAATACAATAATGACAAATACCCCGAAAGCAGCTAAAAATGTCATAAGAAAACTACCATCGCCCAGACCACCTAGTCCAACGATTGCCCCAACGGAAACGATTAAAATGATAATGGTAATTTGTAATAACACCTTACACACTCCTTGGCGCTTAACGCCAAATAACAAATTTATACCACCTAGCTTAATAAGCCAATTTTGATTCTGTGGTATCTGGGACAGCTAAATTGTACGAGACCCATAAAAATTTTAGATATTAAAAAAGGGTGCAAGCACCCTTTTTTAATAATTTAGCTTGTTTACTGCTAAAGCAGATTAACAATCTGAATCTTTAGCACCTGCACCTTCTTTCACATCTTCACACGCATCTTCGATTGCGTTGCCTGCGTCAGTTGCCATTTCGTCAACTTTCTCGCCTGCGTTTTCAGCATTATTATCGTTACAAGCTGTCACTAAAGTAAGTGAACTAAAAACCATCGCTAAAAGTGTAAATTTCTTAAGTAAGTTCATTATGGATCTCCGTGTTTAAATAAAAGTAAAATTGTGTTGTAAATTTAGACTTTCGGGCCTTTACCGCGAATAGCATTGGCTACCAACGATAGAACCAGCAGTACTAAAAATACAAAGAAAATGATTTTTGCAATACCAGCTGCAGTTCCGGCTATACCACCAAAACCCATTACGCCAGCTAAAATTGCGATGATTAAAAATGTTAATGCCCAACCCAACATAATATTCTCCTAAGGTGTTCTAAATTGATTGACGATTATGTTGATGCTCTATTCATGCCAGCATATTAAAATAAATATAAACTGTTGATATAATTAAATTATTTAAAATAAATTCAAATGTATTCGTGAGAACATGTAAACCTTTGTTGAAATATTTACAATTAGAAACGGAACAACTTTCCCAAGTCATTCAGGCTATTTAAGACAAATTTCAGTCAATAATGGAAAATGGTCGGAACCAATTTCAGGCAGGCGAGACAGGTTGACAAGTTCAAAGTCGTCACTGTGGAAAACATGATCCAGTGGCCACCTAGCGAGCCGATGTTGAGCATGAAATGTATTGAACGCACCTCTTCCAATGCGTGGGTCGCATAAACCACTTATCCGTAAAAATGCTTGCGTTGTTGGTGACCAGGCTACGTCATTTAAATCACCACTTACGATGACGGGCAACGAACCCTCCCCATCATATTTTGCAATTTCCTTGGCTAGGCCTAGCAATTCAATATCACGCTCTGTCGCCTCTTCATTCTCTGTTGGGCTAGGGGGCGCAGGATGAACAAAGTGACACTTAACCTGCTCACCACTTTCTAGTAGGGCAACGCAATGTACCGACGGCACGCCTTTTTCCACTCGCTCAGCAGTGGTAATTTGGCTGAGTGGTAGTTTGCTGAAAACGTGCATCCCGTATAAGTTTTCCAACGGGTAGTTCACTCGGTATGGATAGGCTTCATGTAATGGTTTTAAGGCATCTTGCCACCACTGATTACTCTCTAACGTGACTAAAATATGCGGCTGTTCTTGTTCCACTAACTTAATTAACTTTGGCGCGTCATGATTAGTCATCAGTACATTGGCATTTATGATCTTAATGCTGCGCTTTGGATCAGGCGAGTTTATTTTCTTAACCATGACAGGTACCAAGGGTGTATAAGGTAAAATCCAATGAATTTGATAGGCAAGCGCAGCGAGATTAATGCTAATAAGCAACGCCATATACATTAAATTTTGATGGTAAAGTGCCCCCATCGCCAATAAATTAAATATCAGTAAAGCGGCTATTTGTAAGCGCGGAAATTCCCATACTCGCACCAACCAGTGGTCGCTGGGTAAAAGCGGTGCCACCGTCAACAGTACGAGAAAAACGCTGGTAACGATAAAAGTTGTGAGCATGCTTATTCTCAGTATCATTCATAAGCTAAGACAGAACTGGCTGTATCACGGTCCAGTAGCTTAACTAGTTTGAAAATCGCCCCTAAGAGCAAATGGCGTATATTGGTTAGTTTGATCAGCAGGTTCAGGCGCAACCACTACCTTGTCGACTTTAATATCGAATGATTTGATAAACGCATTTCTTACAATAGCGACTATCGCTGGCCACAACGGGGTTTTGATATCGTCGATTTGCCCTTCGAGAGGAATTCGGGTTGCGATCAAATCTTTTTTTCCCCCTTCAAACAACTCAGATATTCCGCCGGTGACCGCTTCGAATATCCATTGAAATGGGTTATCACCATCTTCTACTACGTCTTGTTGCCAGTCAAATACAGACAGACCATAAATACCAGCCTTGACGTAACCACTTACTTGGCCTTGTTTGGCAGCAAATTCCATGGCGAAATCAAGTTGACCCGCTTCAACATCAAACGGCGTATAGAAACTAATAAGGTGATCAATGTGCTTCACAGGCAAACGTTGCATTTCAACGTCGATATTAAAGGTCGTTTTCGTGGCATAAGGATCATAGGAGCCAGAAATATGTAAAGGACAAACACCTGCAATTTCAGCATTGAGATTCAAATTGGTAATCATGGAGGCAGTACGCGCTTTGCTATTGGTAAGATTGGTAACTTGCCCGTGTACATCTTGAATTTCTGTGTGAGTTTTGAGTTCGCCGCTGATCGTTTCAAATATTAGCACGCCATCTACAATATCAATCCTGTCGATTGAAAACGGCACGAGACTATTTGCCAATGTGATCCACGTTTGTTCATCTTGTGCATCATCATTAATATGTTCTTGGCGATTGGCATTATCAGCATAATATAGTTGAGGTTTAACGAAGGTCATCTCTGCAACGATACTACCGCGCAACAATGCTGACCAAAGTACAGAAATATCCAATTGGTCGATCTTGATTAATGGTCTGGGTAAATCCCCGTCAATCAAATTTATTTCGATGTCCTCTACCTGATATGCCCCGCGGTATAATGCTATATCTACATCACCCACGTGACCACTCAAACCGGGCGTCGAATCAATCGCATAGTTAACCGCTTTTTCAAGAGCGTAGGGAGCCACAAGCCGCAACGCGATTATAACCACCATAAAGCTAATGACAGTGACCTCGATTGTGCGATGACGTAGTGCCATAAAGACTCCCTTTATAAAAAGCATTCACCCGCTGAATGCGGGTGAATGAGAGTGATTGACGAGTATCAAAACGTAAAAGTTACACACGTACTGGTGAATTTTACAGCTCTACTCGATAAGCTTTAAACGCTAACTAACGTCTAGCTATGATCCAAACGGCGTGAATAATGCCAGGAATATAGCCGAGTAACGTGAGTAGAATATTCAGCCAAAACGCGCCAGCTAAGCCCACTTGAAGGAAAACACCTAGCGGTGGAATTAAAATAGCAATGAGTATTCTGAGTAAATCCATAATAAAGCTCCTGTTTTATCTATGTGGTTGTAATTTAAAAAACCGTCTGTTGTTAATATCTAACTAGGCAAGTTGCGTTCCTACTTTTGCCAATTTAAAATATATTTACAGTTGACCGTCACAATCTATTCTTTATCGTGTAAATCGCTTGGCCGAGTGTCTGCTACAAATGCCCCACGCTCGCCAAACGATTTATCAGCCCCATGTGTACTGTCTTGCTTCGTTTGATGTTCCATAGCTGCGTTAAACTCTGCACCAAGTAAAATGATGTAGGCGGTCAAATAAAACCACATAAGCAATACCACCACACTGCCCAAAGAACCGTAGGTCTTGTCGTATTGACCAAACTGCCCTAGATAAAATGAGAACCCAAACGAAAACGCGATCCATAGCGTGCTGGCCAATACTGAGCCTGGCGTAACCCAGCGCCATTTAGCTTTGCTCCGATGAGGACCATATCGATAGAAAGATGCCAAGGTGATATTGAATACCACAGCCAGAATTGGCCAGGTCAGCCACGTTACCAGTAGACTGCTGTAATTTTTCAGTCCCACAAAAGATAAAATAATAGGCAGTACAGCAATACTAAATAAAGCACCACACAGTACTAAAATCGCACTCAAGGTTAACGCCACTCGCATAAACAGCATCATCAAAAAACCACGATTTTGTTTTTGACCGTAAGTAATATTACTCGCAGTAACCATGGCCTGCGCGCCCTTACTGGCACTCCAAATAGCAAATAGTGTACTGAGTAAAGCGCCGGTGCTTAGCGCTGCTTCGGACTTATCCATAATGCGACTCACTTGCCCCTGAATAAGCTCTCTCCCTTGATCGGGCACAACACCAATAAGGTAGCTCAAGTGCTGTTGTACATCATCGGGGGACACCAACAAGCCGTACACTGAGATAAATGCTGCAAGTAAAGGAAATACCGCTAACAAGAAATAAAAGCCGACACCCGCGGCGATCAGCGACAAATTGTCATCGAGCATTTTTTTCACGGTCCGGCGTAAAATATCCCACCAACCTCGTAACGGAATACCTTGGGGCGTATTGGCTTGCTGACCTCTGTAGGCGCTCATTTATTTGTCCTTTTTTAGTGATATAGGCTGGTGAAAACTTGCGTGGCATCTATCTTGCGTAATATTTTGTTCTATACGTATTCAATTAAGCGTTCGCTGTTCACTATCAAGGTTCTATATGCAAATACATGCCAGCCTAAATAAAATAACTATTACGTTTATGTTCTCGATTGTCACCTATGCCATTTTTGTGCCTAACATATGGGCACAAGACCAAGCAGCCACCTCTCAGCAAGCCCTATCAGCTAAGCCGCTGGATGTTTGGGCTGATGTTATTGATTTATGGCAGCGCATTATTTTGGCATTGCCGATGATTTCGTTGGGATTACTATTTTTTGTTATCTGTTACGTCCTTGCCAGACCTATATCTACACTGCTTGTCAGACCCATCGGCTACGTCAGCCAAAGCCAACTGATCAAGCTGGTCAGCCGACGCACCATTAGCTTATTAATCATTTTACTGGGGCTATATGTTTTTCTACGCTTTGCCGGATTGAGTGAGTTCGCCATCGCCATTGTCAGTGGTACAGGCGTCATGGGGCTGATTTTGGGGTTTGCGTTTCGAGATATTGCTGAAAACTTTATCTCAAGTTTGCTACTAAGCGTGCAAAAGCCATTTAAAATTGACGATGTGATTGAAGTACAAGGCCAGCTAGGCATCGTTAAACAGGTAACGGCCAGAGCCACCACTTTAGTGGATTTTGATGGTAATCATATTCAGATCCCCAATGCGACGATCTACAAAAATATAATACGTAACTTAACTGCAAATCCCAAAATGCGGGGAAAATTCACAATCGGCATAGGGTACGACTCCAGTATTTTGCATGCTCAGCAGGTAGCAAATAGGGTACTGACTTCACAACCTACCATTCTTCAGGATCCCGAGCCTCAGGTATTAGTAAATGAGCTGGGGTCGTCAACAGTGAATCTAAAAGTCTATTTTTGGATTGATGCCCAGCAGTACAGCTTACTTAAGGTCTCATCTATGCTGATGCGCTTAATCATGCGAGAGTTTGAGAAAAACAACATCAGCATGCCAGACGATGCCCGCGAGATTATATTTCCACAAGGCGTGCCAGTTCGTCAGTTATTAACACCCCAGAGCCCAGCTGATCAAGACGCGATGCAAAGAACAGAAACGTTAACGGAAATCAAAGGCTCGACCATAGAGCGGGATATTCGCGACGACGAACCCTTCAACGATTTATCAAGTGATAACCATGATATTCGTCAACAGGCCAAACAAGCTCGTGACCCAGAACAAGGGCAAAATATTTTATAATTAACTACCAATAGCCACCACTCTAGCTGGCTATTTTTCTTTTTTCAGCCAATAGCTTTGTATTAAACCGAGGAATAAAAATACGCTCATAAGCGCGATAATCTGCTCGTTTATAATAGGATATAACACGGCATATATACCGCCAAAAGCAAGTAATACATAGCCGACCACTGTATTAGCCGTTGCCACATATTGGGTACGCGTGTCACCACTTACGATATCCAGTAAATAAGTTTTTCGTGCTGTACGCACACCCGCATATCCCACTGAAAGTAAAAAGAATAAGCCAACATTTAACCACAGTGAGGCTATATCAATACACAGATAAAACCCGCCACTGGCCACTACACAAATCATACTGGCAATACGTATAGTCAATACTGCGCTTTTATCGGACCAAGTCCCCCACAAATACGACGACAAAAAGGCAGCCATTGAACTGGCGGCGATAAAATAAGGTAATTGAAACGTGTCGTCCTGACTCGAGGTAATACTAACGAAAAAAGGCGCCACTAATGCACTGTGCAACAGCAAACAGCGACTAATAATTAAATGTGCTAGCGCACGGTCTCCTTTTAGGGTTTCAATGAAAGAATGCTTTTGCTTGTTATCCTCAGGCTGAACTTGCGCATCTAATGCCAAAGATACCGGCAGTGTCGCGATAAACAATAAACTTGCTATACCGATAATAAATAACAACCAGACTTGGTCGAACTGGTCTTTACCTAATATGAGTGCGCCAGCGCTGAGCAACGAAAGCAAGCCTGAAATGCCGCTCGCTATACCGACTAACTTGCCCCGTCGACCTTTTGCAATTAATACTCCCTCCATGTCTTTCATGGTTAGCGAACATAAAGCTCGACCAAGGCTTAAGATCGTTAATAAAATTAATACCGACAAACCGGCATAAAATGGCTCAAACCATGCAACTGCGGGGATCATTCCCATTATGGCCAAAGCTTGAATGAATACACCGACCCGCCATACTCGTTGTCTTTTAATGAATTGTTGAATGCGTTGTTTCAATGGCCATTGGGGAATAAGTGAGCCGGATTCACGAATGGGCACCAATAACGAGATCATCCAACTAGGTGCGCCGATGCTGGTCATGATCCAAGGTAGGGTCATTTTAGCTGAAATAAGAATGTCGGCTAGCTTGGTCATAGTTGAAATGACCACTAAGCGCACAAACGCGCTGGTGCTTGACGATTTGCTCGATTGCATTCCTTCGATTTCCCTTATCGCCCACAAATTAGGGGTTAAGTATGTAAGCGCCAGCTGCTGGGATCAATTATTGTTCAGTTTGTGACCCAGCTTGATTGCCATTGTTAATGATTAAGAACAAAGCTGTACCTAATATGGCTGCGATTATAGAGCCGGCCAATATACCAAGCTTTGCCTGAGCCAATAACTCAGGATGCCCCGCGAAACCTAACGAGGCAATAAACAACGACATGGTAAATCCTACCCCAGCCAAGCAAGATAGGGCAAAAACTTGCGGGAAAGCTAAGCCCGTAGGTAACCGTGATAAGCCGCTTTTCACGGCAAGCCAAGCAAATAGAGTAATACCACATATTTTGCCTAACACCATGGCACTGGCTATACCAACAAGCACAACTGAATTGAAAACTTGCCCTAGGTCACTAGGTAACGCCACACCGGCGTTGATAAAAGCAAAAATGGGCAAAATAACCAAACTGACAGGCCGATTTAGTACATGCCCCCAACGTTGAATAGGCGTAGTCGTCATAGCTGCGACACTCTGCGCTTTTTCGACTAATTCGTGTTGCTCTTGATGCTCCAATATCGATACGTCTTGCTTATCTATCTTTTCAAAACGATCTAGAATGCCACGCATTCTACGCGAAAACCATCGGCTTTGAGCATAGGGTTTAGTGGGTACAGCCAGAGCAGCTAAAATACCTGCTGCGGTAGCATGCACGCCTGATTGCAACACAAACCACCAAAGCAATATGCCCCCTAAAACATAAAAAATGGGCCTACGTACGCCGAGTAAATTAAACATAAACAGACCGAGTAAGGCTAAACCTGCATAACCTAGCGAAACAAGATTGATGCTGTCTGTGTAAAATAAACCAATAACAGCCACGGCACCCATATCGTCGACAATGGCCAGCGCTGAAAGCGTCACAGCGGCTGAACGCGGTGCTTTACTGCCAAGCAGAGCTAAGATCCCCAAGGCAAAAGCGGTGTCGGTTGCCATTGGTATCCCCCACCCATTCATTGTGGCTTCAGTCCCAGTCAATGCAATGGCTGCGTAAATACCCGCTGGCAACAACATACCACCAAGTGCCATAGCAATCACTAAGCTTGAGTCACGAAAATCTTTTAAATCACCCACTAAGGTTTCATATTTTATCTCTAATCCGAGTAAGAAGAAAAACATCACCATCAACCCGTCGTTAACCCAAGTGTGCAATGAATGACTTATAGTGAAATCGCCTAGAGAAATACTCAGCGCCATATGACTAATTTTTTCGTACAACTCATGGCTATCTGAGTTAGCGATGATCATCGCTGCGATCGCAGAGAGTAAAAGAATAATACCGGCGGTAGCTTGGCTTTTGAAAAAGTGCTCGAAGGAGCAAACTACATGATTAAACTCGCGTTCTAAAGGGGCTAATTCGCGATCTTTATTTTCAAGGTTATCCATATCTGTAGCCTCTGAATAGCCTAAAAAAGAATTGTGATTTGCAGTATGTCAACGTATGTGCGAAAGCGAAAAATCGAATCAATACCGCGATATTGACTCGATTTCGTTGTAACACCGATGCTATGTTCAGCATACACCCTCAAGGTCAATTAGATAGAATATTGAGTGAATATGCAGGAACCTAGCCAACCCCGAACCTTGCGTTCGAGGATATAGCGAGCTTAAATTTAGGCGCGTATTTGTCCTGTTCCACTGACTAAATATTTCTCAGCGGTAAGTGACTCGAGCCCCATCGGGCCATAAGCATGAAGTTTAGAGGTCGCAATACCAATCTCAGCACCAAGACCAAGCTCACTGCCATCGGAAAAGCGCGATGATGCATTTACCATAACCACTGAGGCATCAACACTGCGCTGAAAGCGCTTAGCAGTGATTTCATTTGTCGTGCAGATAACCTCTGTATGGTGGCTACCAAAGCGTGAGATGTGATCAAATGCTGCATCTATGTCGTCAACAATGCCTACTGCTATTTCTAAATCCAGATATTCAACACCGAATTCATCATCTTTTATTACAGTGGCATTATCAAAATAAGTCGCAGCCTTTGCACTGGCATTCACTTTTACTTGCTTGCTTTGCAACGCGGCGGCAGCCAGTGGTAAGAATTCATCGGCGATGTCTTTATGCACGATGAGTCCTTCAAGGGCATTACAAACTCCCGTGCGATGGGTTTTACCATTAACTAAAATATCGATAGCTGTTTGTAAATCTGCGTCTTTATCAATGTAAAGATGACACACACCTTTAAAGTGCTGAATAACAGGGATTTTACTGTTATCGGTCACATAACGAATAAGTCCTTCGCCGCCACGTGGAATGATTACGTCGATGTAATCACTCTGCTGCATCAATTCCATCATCAACTCACGGTCAGGATTGGGCACCACTGTAATCAACTCAACAGGCAAATTGTGCTTTTTAAGTACATCTTGCAGTACGCCGGCGATGGCTTTACTGCTACCAAGAGCTTCTTTACCACCACGCAGAATGACGCCGTTGCCTGATTTGAAGCATAATGCACCAGCATCTGCGGTAACATTTGGGCGCGCTTCATAAATCATGCAAACGACTCCAAGCGGAATACGCATCTTACTAATTTTAAGACCGTTGGGTCGTTCACCAATCACCCGCTCTTGCCCAGCGGGGTCTGGTAGTGCGACGATGGTTTCAATTCCAACGGCCATACTTTCAACGCGCTCGGCGTTTAACGTTAATCGGTCAATCATGGCTGCACCCAAACCGTCTTTTTCAGCCTGAGCTAAATCTATTTTGTTGGCCGCGTAAATTGCTTCAGCATTTGCGCGTAGCCCATCAGCCATGTCTTGCAATACAATATTTTTCGTTTTTTCATCTAAAACAGCTAATACCTTGGCAGCTCGTGCTGCGTTTTTTGCTAATTCTTTAATCATGTTTATTGTTTCTCCAATGACGCGATATTCTTTTTCGAGATAATAGGGCCGGTTCTGTTTTGGAATTCTCCGGCAAATTCACGGTCGTCTTGGTCGGCGATAAAACTCAATAGACAACTGCTGTAGTTTGAGCGTGCTTTTGCGATACGCGTGCCGTCATCTTTTCTTAATAAGATGGTATCACCTACTGCAAAACTACCGTTCACTTCAACAATTTCATCACTGGTCAATTGCTCACCATGCACTGAAAACTCGGTATCGAAGTCATTATTAACTACGACTTCGCCCTGTTCTGACGCGGTATGCCTCATCCAGTGATCATGTTCTTGCATAGGTTTAGCGTAAGGCCTGAAAAACGTCCCAGGGTTTTTACCCTCAAGCAGGCTGTTAAAGCTTGCAGACTTGAAACCATTGACGATAAAGGTGTCTATACCGTGAGAAGTAGCCTTTTCTGCGGCTTCAATTTTGGTTTTCATACCACCGGTACCAACCGCACTGGTTGCACCGCCGCCCATAGCAAAAATGCGACTGTCGATAGTGGTAACTTCAGGCAACAAAACGGCGTCGTCGTGGATGTTAGGATTTTTATCGTACAAACCATCTACGTCTGAGCAAATAATTAAGGCATCGGCGTCTGCTGATGCCGCAACCATCGCTGATAAGTTATCATTGTCACCCACTTTTAGGTCGTCTGTCGTTACCGTATCGTTTTCGTTGATGATGGGTAAAACACCATTATTTAGCAGTGAAAAAATGGTTTCACGAATACTGACATAACGTTCACGATCCCGCAGATCGCCATGGGTTAAAAGAATTTGCGCGGTAGGGAAATCAAAAAGTCTATCCCATGTCGCCATCATTTCGGTTTGCCCAGCAGCTGCCATGGCTTTTTTCAAGGCGATATCTACGTTGTCCGTTTCTGGGAACAAATGTGCTCCTGCGGCAACAGAACCTGATGATACTAATACCACCTGAACCCCGTTGGCTCTTAAACGCACGATAAATTGCGCGATACTGAGTAAATAATGACTGCTACACCCTTTGCGATGTGGTGCGATAAGTGCGCTGCCTACTTTGATTACAACGCGTTTCCATTGTGAAAGATCCATTGAATGTTTCCTTAATTTGAATGTTGTTTAGCTAAAACTAAATTAGTTTCGTCGAACATGGCAACTGTGGCTTCACTTGGTTCGTCACCGAATAGATCAACGAGCCATATCACAGCGGCGCTAACAATAAAGCCGGGGACAATTTCATACATCACACTCGAAAGCGTTTGTCCGTCGGGTAGCAGCGGCGCATAAATCCAGACCAATACGGTCAAGGCGCCTGAAATAATGCCGGCTACAGCAGCTTTGTGGGTTAAATTTGCTTTGTATAAGCAAAACAACACCAACGGTCCGAACGCGGCGCCAAAACCCGCCCACGCGTTACTGACCAATGATAAAATGCTATTGTTACTATCTAGTGATAACAACAAAGCTACGATTGCTACACCCGCTACACCGTAACGGCCCATTTTCACCGTTTGCTCGTCGCTCACTTCGCCCTTTGCTTTTAAGCGATATATGTCTTCAGTAAGAGAGCTAGCTGAAACCAAAAGCTGCGACGATATCGTACTCATAATGGCCGCTAAAATAGCTGCCAATAAAAAACCACTGATCAACGGGTTAAACAGTAATTCCGAAAAAATAATAAAAATGGTCTCAGGGTCATCTACTGCCAAACCAAATTTATTCGAATAGGCCACGCCCACTAAACCTGTGGATAACGAACCGATTATCGTCACTGTCATCCAACTCATACCGATGGTGCGTGCAGTTTTAACTGCTGATACCGACCGAATAGCCATAAAACGCACAATAATATGAGGTTGACCGAAATAGCCTAATCCCCATGCTAAGCTAGATAGCAGTCCTAACCATGTCACATCACGCCAAGTCTGCGAGAAGGTCGGAATAGACTCATAAGCGAACCCGAGCATTTCGTTGCTATCAGTAAACTGCTGATAAGCGACAATTGGTACTAGCGCCAAGGCGACGAACATAATGCAACCTTGTACAAAATCCGTTAGTGAGACCGCTAAAAATCCGCCCAACAACGTGTAAGAAACCACTACACTCAAGGTAATAAACAACCCGAGTTGATAATCCAAACCAAATGCCGATTCAAACAACTTACCACCAGCCACCAACCCTGCAGATGTGTATAACGTAAAAAATAACACGATAATAACCGCAGAGATTATCCTGATGCTGCTAGCTTTACGGTTAAACCGTTTAGCAAAAAATTCTGGAATGGTCAGTGCGTCGTTTGCTACTTCTGTGTAGACACGCAATTTAGGTGCCACAAAAATATAATTAGCTAGCGCCCCTATAAGCAGACCAATGGCGATAAACATGCTATCAAAGCCGCTCACAAACATGGCGCCGGGTAGACCCATGAGCATCCAGCCACTCATGTCAGATGCACCCGCGGATAAGGCGGTAACTTGCGGACTGACCTGCCGGCCACCCAAAATATAACCCGACATATCACCGGTAGAACGACGGTAGGCAAACACGCCTATTCCCAGCATAGCGATAAAATATACTGCTAAAGAAATATAACTCATATTGTATTAACTAGTGGCTAGTAGAGGTTTGGCTTTTGGTGCGAGCGCGAGATTGGCTGCCGGTAGCGAGGACGAACAAGGAAATGCAGGTCAATAACCAAAAGCTCATTTTATGAAAAATTGCATTAACGAGTAAAGTGGCAGGTTGATTAAGCGTCTTGCCAATCGCTTTGAGGATTTGCATTTTATCTCCGTAGCTGAATAATGAGTTGTGCACATATAATTACAGGTCTATTAATTAGTGCACGACGCATTATGCTCAATTACTGCCCAAAGATCAAATCTAAATCCGCTTCACTAAGCCTAATAAGTTAACCCAACACTGAATAACCGTCCTGATTAACGTTAATTGGATGGTCGCCAACATTGATCTGTCCGAGTCCAGCGCGTTATTTGTTAAGTCCCATTTTTAGTATGAGAAAAACTGCTTTATGTTGCATTCGAGGGGAAATTTGCTAGGGTTCGCCCGTTACTGACAATGCAGGTAAAAAAGATGAGAAAATACGATGAGTTACTGGTGTCACTGCGCCGTGTTATACGAGCGATAGACCTTTACTCGAAAAAACTCAGTAAAGAATCTGGTTTAACCAGTCCTCAACTGATCGTCATGCAAGAAATCTTCAACAATGATGATGTGATGGTTAAAGATATTGCCAACCACATCAATTTGAGTTCTGCCACCGTGACCAGTATTTTGGACCGCTTAGAGGCACGAGGTTATGTGGTACGTGAGCGTTCGACCATAGATAAGCGTAAAGTCGGCGTTAGATTAACAGCGACAGGTACCAATGCGTTTAATAACGCGCCAACGTTATTGCAAGAGCATTTTATTAAACGCTTCGAAGCCTTAGATGAATGGGAGCAAACTCAGCTGGTATCGACGATGCAGCGCATCGCTAAAATGATGGATGCAGACGCCTTAGACGCGGCCCCTTTATTACAAGTTGGCCAAATACATCCGCAAAGTACAAGTGGAGAGAACCCTAAGTAGGCGTTCTCCCGAATGTTCAAATTATAGATTAATGACGATTAGTTAAGCTGGTCGTCTTTCCAATACTTAGTCCCCTTCACGGTCGCCTGTAACGACAAACCACTTTCGGTTAGCTGATATATGGTGATATTATCAACAGTAACTTCGCCACTTTTCGCAACGCCCTTATCGCCCGCTTTAGCAGCAGCGTCAGCTTGGGCACCAAACGCCCAACCTTCGTCTACAAAACGCGACATGACGGCTTCGTTATGGAATACAAATACGGCACGAAAGTCTTTAACGCCTGCACCTAACCCTAATCCTACTTCGGCCATTTTCATGTAAGTTTGCTTGCCCGTTTGATTATCTGTTACCACACCGTAACCACCTCCAAAACTGGCTAAAATTAGATTCACATTAGCATTGTCAAACACCGCAAATCCTGGAGCACTATTTATTTGTGAGCGCACACTGGGCTTAAGTGCAAACAACTCCGTAAGTACTTGGTCTTTCATGGTTTGTACGGCCTGACGCTTTTGGGCGACAGTGGCATCGGTCGTCGTGGCACATCCACCTAACACAATAAGAGAAAATACCGAAAAAATTACTAGAAACAATGATTTATGCTGCATAAGTAGTCCTTAAAAAAGCTATTACGAATATTGTAGGGAACAAAGCAATTACCGAACCAACAGCAGCAACATCATGATAAACAAAGGTAATTATAATAATTTTTTGAATACAACGAATTTAATGGTCATTCAGCCCGTGGGCGGTAAGGGGTATCGGTAACTTTGTCGCAATCGCTGAGTAGTTTTTTCCGATGGTGGTAGCCCTGCCCTACTTAATACTCACTTTATTAAATTAAATCAATAATTTAATACTGGAATAAATCTTGTATCTTATTATTAGTAGCGTGCTATATCGGGTGAGATTTAAAACAAATAACAACACTTTCTATAGTATTCGCACTTACAATTGCAGAGGAATAACGGTTTGCCTACTACACATATACTGAACAAAATTCTCGTCAGCAGCATCTTCTGTACGACCTTATTTCTAGGTGCTTGTAGCTCTAACACCACACCCCACGCTATACCCGAACCTGAAACGACAAATAATGCTGGCAGTGAGTTGGTAATAAAGAGCTCTCATGGTACCCAGACCATTGAGCCAACCGTTGTTAGCTATGCAGCGCCAAGCAGCGAGCAGGCCGTCCAGGATAACATCCCCCTCGCTTTTGAAGATCCCTTGGAGTTTATCAACCGACCTATCTTCGCATTCAACGATAAATTGTTTGAGTACATACTAATTCCTGCGGTAAATGGCTATACGAAGATAGTTCCCGATCCAGTACGAACCAGTGTTGGACATTTTTTTGGCAATATTCGAGAGCCCTTAAATGCCTTGAACCAGTTATTTCAAGGTGAGGTCAGTGATAGTGGCAAAAGTGTCGGCCGCTTTCTTATCAATACTACGATTGGTTTACTCGGCTTCTTTGACCCAGCGACAGCGTGGTTCGAGATAGACGAGAATGTGACCACAATTAACGACACCTTAGTCAAATACGACGTGGGATATGGCAGCTATTTGGTGTTACCTATTTTGGGTCAATCCGATTTACGTAATGGATTCTCAACCATCACTGAGTCTATTTTCAATCCTATTCAGTACGCCACTGAAAACCCGCAAACCATCTATATCCAGTCCTACGGTGGCTTTCACGCTTTTGCTCCCCAAGCCCCCACCTATGAGAAATTACGCAGCGAAACCGACGACCCTTATGTGTTCTTTCGAAATCTCTATATGCAAAACATGTTGCGCGATCAGCAATTCCCAGTCAAAAACACAGATAACAATGATGGGCAGCAAGAAACGAAGAAATTGGGTAACGCTAACAGCGCCAATGAACAGAACGTAGATGGCGATGCTTCAGCATCGCAACCGGAGTAAGCAATTCATGAGTGCATCTTTAGCCAATATGATTATCCGTCATGCCAAGCTTATTCTGCTTTTATTCGTTATCGGTGGTGGGCTAGCAGCATGGTCAGCTCAGCAATTTAAGATTGACGCCTCGGCAGACACATTATTGATAAAAAATAATAAAATGTTTGTGGAAACTCAGGTGATGAACGAACGTTTTTCGCCACAAGAGTTTATTTTGGTGGCCTATAAACCGAAAGATCGTCCTGTATTCAGTCAGCAGTCTTTCAATGATATCCAACAAATATCTAGCGAACTCAAAACGCTCCCAAGAGTGGCTGAAGTCACAAATATATTAAATGTGCCGTTGCTGTCTTTATCAGGCGAGCTGGACCCGGACCTTAAACCTGACCAGTTAACCTGGCAGGCCAATCATTACTCCGCGGATAAAATGCGTGAGGTGTTCACCGATCACCCTTTGTTTACCGACCTGTTGGTGAATAAAGATCAAACCGCTACGGCCATGCAAATTGTATTCAAGCCAAACACAGAGTTAAGAGATATACAGAGCAAGATTATTGGCATTCAACAAAAGGTTCTTGATGGCGAATTAAGTGAACAAGATGAGCAAAGAATTGACAAGCTTAAGAGGCAGGCTGAGCCCATTGAAGAGCAACTAAAAAAGACTCGCCAACAAGAAATTAAGCAGATATACCAGATAATTGAGCCATTTAAAGATGACGCTGACTTATATCTAGGTGGTGCTTATGTACTTGGCCAGCAAATGATCGACATAATTCAAAGCGACTTGCTGGTGTTTGGCAGCGCTATAGGCCTAGCAATTTGTTTGATATTGTTCGTGCTGTTTAGAAAGATTCGCTGGGTTGTTCTGCCACTACTGTGCTGCGGTTTAAGCGTACTTCTAACCGTTGGCTTATTCGGATTGCTTGATTTTAGAGCTACGGTTATCTCTTCAAACTTTATTGCATTGCAGTTAATTCTAACACTTGCGGTAGTCGTTCACCTTATTGTGGAATTTCGTCAACTAGAGGAGCAAGACAGCGAAGCTAGCCAGCAAAGTCTGCTACGCCAAACCTTTATTAATAAATTCAAGCCTTGCCTGTACGCAGGGATCACCACAAGTGTCGGCTTTGCCTCTTTATTATTTAGCGGCATACAGCCTGTGGTTAGCTTTGGTTGGATGATGATAGTAGCGATGGGTGTATCTATCTCGGTTAGCCTATTGCTATTCCCTGCGGTGTTAGCGTCGTTTAAGCGCAAGGGAGATAGTCACGAAAGTCGTTTCAGCCAATACGTCGTATCCGCTATTAGCAATTTCACCTTAAGACGCCCCACATTTATTGTTTTGATTACCCTTATTATTAGCGGTGGCGCCATATTTGGCATTCTTAAACTCAATGTGGAAAACAGCTTTTTAAATTACTTCAAAGAATCGACTCAAGTACGTACAGAATTGGAATTTATTGACCGAGAATTTGGCGGCTCCACTCCATTGGATTTGATTTATACCATTCCAGAAAATGAACGCCGTGATGATTTAGTTATGAGTGCAAAAACGATTCAAACTTTACAAAAAATTCAGCATGTGATGCGTCAATACAAAGCAACAGGCAATATCACCTCAGTGGTGAACTTCACTGAGCTAGCGAAACAAATAAATAACGGAAAGCCACTCACCGAATACGAATTAACGGTTATTTATACCTTGCTTGATGAATCTCTCACTGATCAGTTGTTAGGGGCTTATTTCGACCCTGAAAATAACCAGTTACGTATCAGTACCCGTATTCAGGACAGTACCGAGAATTTCAATCGCGCTGAATTTCTAAAGACTCTGCGAAACGATTTGGAGATGCTCGACATCGCACCCGACAGCTACAGCCTAAGCAACCTGTTCGTGCTCTATCAGGACATTTTACAGCGTTTATTTTCCTCTCAGATCATGACTTTGGGCTTAGTATTTGGTGCGCTCACTTTGGTTTTGTTAGTGATATTTCGTTCTATTAAAGTGGCTGTTATCGCGGTTATCCCCAACATTCTGACTACATTAGTCATTTTAGGCGTAATGGGATGGTTAGGAATCGCATTAGATTTAATGACAATCACGATTTCGGCGATTGCCATGGGGATAGCTGTCGATGACACCATCCATTTCGTGCATCGATATCTTGAAGAAATAAATAAAGAGAATGCTGACGCCAGTAAAGCGATTAAAAGGACGTTCAAGTCCGTGGGCTATGCACTAATTTATACCACTACCATTATTGCTGTGGGCTTCTCACTACTTAGCTTTTCCGACTTCGTGCCCAGTATATTGTTCGGACTACTAACCTGTTTGGCCATGGTGCTAGCCTTTGTAACCGATACCACGTTACTGCCCGTGCTATTACGAAAATTCGTTCATCCTAAAAGTCAGAAAAAGGCGTCTTTGAGTAACAATGGATAAGTTCATCGTGTTGATGCTCTATAAGCTGTCGTGTTTTTTCACAGTTTAGTGCACAGAGAAAAATGAACATAAAACTAATCTCTTAAATTCAGATAGTTACGAATTTGCACGGAAATTGCTTTTAAATTTAATTAACGATGTGCCAAAGGAATAGTCATAAACCCGTTTGCCGAGTTAGCGCCTTTGAATCGCCGTTAACTTGCACCCGTTTTCGCTGGGGCTGGGGCGTTAAACCCCTGATACTGCTACTATCTAGCCCCAGCGAATTCTATTTGTAATGATTTAATATGCAGATGTACAAAAAATTGAGTGCAGTGGATTAAATACGCTTTCAATTTGCTCGACTAAGTAGAGAGTAACAGACAATAAAGTGAACGTATTGTCAGTAACATAACAAACTAGTCTTTAACGAGATCCGTTAATACCTGCATATTGATTGGTTTTAAAATAAATTTGGAGATGTCAGCTTCCATTAATTTAGCATTGTCAGGCTGCTCACCACTTAGAATGACCATTTCGACTTGTGGTGCACTCTGACGCAATTCTTTTGCTAAGCTCAAGCCATCAGCATCAGGCAAGTTTAAATCCAGTAATACCTTACTCCAGTCGTTTCGTTGCTTGAAAATATCGATACATTCTTTACCTGTATGGGCTATATGAACTGATACACCTAAGTTTTTAAGCAATAACGCGGTAATATCAGCTGCGTCTACATCATCTTCTACCAGCAATATGTGCTGCTGTTTGCTGCTTTGATGCGTGGATGGTACTTCGGTTATTAATTCGTTGGGAAAATGGCTGTTTGTGCTTGGCAATTCACATGGTTGAACAGGCAAATAAGTATCAAGTACACTCATCAATGCTTCAGGGTTAATTGGTTTTTCTAAAACACGAGTAAACCCTTGGGAAATCAATTGATCGCGTACCCCTTTCATCGTAGCAGCAGTCATAGCAACCACTGGCGCTGCAATACCATTTTGGCGTATCTGTTTAATTGCTTCGGATCCATCCATCACCGGCATATGTATATCAATCAATACCAAATCATAAGGCTGGCTGTCATTGTTTGCATCAGTGATTTTGTCTAATGCCTCTAAGCCATTCTTGCCATACTCCACCAGCAGCCCAGTGCTTGATACCATATGCCCGACCAGCATACGGATGTCATTAACGTCATCTACCACAAGCACTTTGCCTTGGTAACGCGAAGTCTTTACGTCTTTAACCAGCAATGGCTTAGCATCAAATTTAAGCCGTTCGTGGGGAACGTCGCTTACATCACCAATCTGAATATGAGCAGTGAAACAACTACCTGAGCCAAATGTTGACTCCAAACTCATGTCGCCACCCATTTTCGCCACTAGCTCGGTACAAATAGCCAAGCCCAAACCACTGCCACCTTGTCGCCGAGACACAACATCAGCCACTTGCTCAAATGGTTTAAATACACTACCTAATTGTTCTTTCGGGATACCAATACCAGTATCAGATACTGAGAAGTACAGTAAATCAGCGCCTTGTTGCTTGTCATACCAAAGTGTCAGCGTCACACCACCTTGCTCAGTGAATTTAATGGCATTACTGATGAGGTTAATAAGTATCTGACGAAAACGGGTTGCGTCGGTATTAATCTTCAAAGGTAAGGGCGCATCAGAACTGACCGTAAGCGTAAGATTTTTATCTGCGGCAGGTATACTCATTAACGCGTATACATCGGCTATTAGCGCATCTAAGTTCACTTCACTGATGTTCAACTCAAGCTTATCAGCAGCAATTTTTGACAGATCGAGCATATTATTGAGCAAACTTAATAAATGCTTACTATTACTTAGCACGATCCCGAGCTCAGCATGGGCTGCTTGACCAATTTTTGAGTCCATCAACAGCTCGGTATAACCCAAAATCGACGTTAGTGGTGTGCGCAACTCGTGGCTAAGATGAGCTAAGAATCGGTCTTTTGAGCGATTTTCTGCTTCTGCTTTTAACCGGTCTACTCGCTCTTTTTCAATTTCACGACGTGCCAGGGCGTAACGGATGGCTCGGGCAAAACGACTACTGTTTAATTCACTTTTAATAATGTAGTCAACCGCACCGGCGTCCAGTGCAGCCATATCAACTTCTTCGTCAGCTTGTCCGGTCAACATGATAATGGGAGAAGTAAAACCCGCCTCAATACCCAGCGTTAAAACGCTTAGCCCATTTTCCGCGCCTAACTGGTAATCTAATAGACAAATATCATGGCGATTCTTTGCCATTTCAGCCAATGCATCATGCTGATTAGTAACCCAATCAATTTCAAATTCCAGGGTACTTAATTGCTCTATATAATCTCGCGTTAAGATATAATCATCTTCGTCGTCTTCGACCAAAAGCAAACGTGAAATTGAATTAGACATTGTCGCCTACTAGCCTCTGGTTCACCCGTTATTCACGGGTAATTCAACAAATTCTACCCAGTATTTACCGAGTGCACTCATTAATGCGACTAATCCTTCAAATGTGACAGGTTTAGTAATATACGATGCGGCGCCTAGGTCGTAGCCCTTGACCATATCTTCCTCTTGCACTGAGGTGGTCAAAATAACGATAGGAATACTACGCAGTTCGGGGTCGAGTTTAATTTGCTGTAACGCCTCTCTACCATCCATCCTCGGCATATTTAAATCGAGTAAAATAAGGCCTGGGCGCGGCGCGGCATCCTTGTCACTAAACTTGCCTTCGCGGCGCAAGAACTCTAATAACTCCACACCGTCTTCCACACAGTGTAACTCGTTCAGTACGCGACTTTCTCGCAGGGCGTCTTGCGCCAATAGACGATCATCTTCATCATCATCGGCCATTAATATTACTATCGGTTTTGCTTTTGAATAAGGCACTTTACTCTCCCATGTATTTGTTAACGACCGCTTCAATTGGTAAGGTAACGATAAATGTTGCGCCCTCATCAGGCGCGCTATACGCGACGATCGTCCCGCCATGGCGTTCTACAATTCGTCGACAAATGGCTAAGCCAATACCTGTCCCCTTGTATGCTGTACGTCCATGTAAACGCTGAAACGGTGAAAATATTTTATCAGCGTAGGTTTGTTCAAACCCTATGCCATTGTCTTTTATCGTAATGATACAACTGGGCACATCAATGTGCTGCAATTCATCATAGATATCTTTTTGCTCGACCAGCACATTAATAAGTGGTGCTTGATCAACTTTACGAAATTTCAAACCATTCGACAGTACATTTAAAAACAGTTGATATATTTGGCTCGGGTCAGCACACACTTTAGGTAGAGGGGCCACATTGATCTGGGCATGACTCTCTTTGATGGCTATTTCGAGATCCCCAAGAACCTCTTCAAATACCTCGTCTAACTCAACCTCAACAAAATCTTTGCCTCGGGTAGTAATACGAGAGAACTCAAGCAAATCGTTGATTAACGTCGACATTCTAAACGCAGCAGTGGTCATACGTTTAATATAATCGACTCCACGCTCATCAAGCTTATCTTTATAAATGGTGGTCAACCTATCGCTAAAGGCCTGAATTTTACGCAGTGGTTCTTGCAAGTCATGGGACGCAACAAAGGCAAAGTCTTCTAGCTCCCGATTACTGCGAGAAAGCTCCTCCGAATACACCGTTAGCTCTTGGGTGCGCAGAGCCACTTTTTCGAGCAACTGTTCGTTTTGTTCTTCCAATCCTTCTTGGTAGCGGGTACTGATCCGTAAATTGATACGGGCCATTAAAAACATACCAATGACAAGCAAACCACTCGTTATAGCCGACACCCCAAAGTTAACCTTAGCGTCTCGCTGAATATTTTTTAACTCACTGTATAAAGTGCGTCTGTGAGCATATTCTTTATCAACCAGCAGTTTGATATTTTTTCGAATTTCTCGATATAAGTCACGACCCCGATTAGTCATAACTTGCCTTAACGCCGACTTTTCACGCTCTCGTAGCGCCAAATCGACACTACTTGTTAGCTCAGATATTTTCTCATCAACCAGTATAAGCAACTCTTCTATCAGCTCTTTTTGACCACTGATATCTGATTCGATATCTCGCACTAGTTTTATTTTTTCATCTAAACTTTGTAACTCGGTATGGTAAGGATTCAAATACTCTTCATACTCGGTCAACAAGTAACCACGCTGTCCGGATTCCGCGACCACGACAGATAGGTGCAGGCTCTCCAAGCGCATAATGATGTTGCTGGTTTTATCGAGACTGGTTTGCACTGACGACAATTGGTTCACCGTTCCCAGTGCAATAGATAAGTTAATACCGATAATTCCTACCACTATGATAGAGATGATGATCCAAGTGGCAGTGGTGTTACCAAATAACCGTTTAACGCGCATGTTCGTCCTTTAATGTGGCCTTAATTCGTTACAACTGAGTCAACGAATAGAGTATTACGACTCTGCAACAGAACGTGAATGCTCCGCTAATTTTTGCAAGGCTGCACTGCTGTCTTGGCAGGCAACCAATATTTTATCTAATGCCGCTATGGCCTTTTCTTTGGGCATATCGTTTTCCAAGACAAGCTTAACCATTTCTGCCTGCATGGAAATACGGTTTAGTGGATTACGCACGTCATGAATTAACGAATTAGTAGTCGGTGATGGTGCGTCTTGTGTTGGTTGCATAGATTACCCCTGAGCCTGGCTTTCCCAAGCATTTAAGCGGTTATATAAGGTTTTGGTGCTGATGCCGAGCATTTCAGCAGCGAGGGTTTTATTGCCCTCGACTTTTTCTAATGTCACGCGGATAAGCTCTTTTTCGACATCGTCAATGGTTTGCCCTGCCGTAACCTGATTCGATGCAGTCTGGTTTTTAGCAAAAGGCGACTCGAAATTCTTTGGTAGCATAATGTGACTCGTGGCCGGATCGCTCATAATAAAAGCTCGGTGAATCGCATGACGCAGCTCTCGAATGTTGCCAGGCCAACCATAAGCTTTTAGTTGATCGAGCTGAGCATTCTGCCATTCAAAATTAGTGTCGTTTTCGGCGTTTAACTGTTCAATAAATGCGGTCGCTAACAAAGGGATATCCGCTAGGCGTTCACGCAGCGGCGGTATCGTGATAGGGAATACAGCCAAGCGGAAATAGATATCTTCACGCAGTACCTTACTCAGCGCAATCTCCTCAACCGTACGATTAGTGGCTGATATAACGCGGCAATCAACTGGGGTGTCTTTTACCGCTCCAACCCGGGTAACACGCTTGCTTTCGAGTACTCGCAGCAAATTAGGTTGCATTTCTAGTGGCATTTCGGTGATCTCATCAAGAAATAACGTACCGCCTTGTGCTTGTTCAAACACGCCGATCTTACGTCCTACGGCGCCAGTAAATGACCCCTTTTCATGGCCAAATAACTCACTGCCGATAAGCTCACGAGATAACGCACCACAATTAGTTGCGACCAGCGGGCCCTCGAAGTTACTGGCCGTGTGAATAGCATGGGCAACCACTTCTTTGCCGACACCACTTTCACCCATAAGCATAACGTTAGCATTCGTTTTGCCAACGCGCTCTATCATCTCGTATAGCTCTTGCATTGGCGCAGACTCACCCACTAGGCAACCAAAATGCTTCGTAATGGACGATGACTTAACCTTTTTATTGGCTTTAGTTTTACCTGACAAGACCTGTTCTAAATCTTCACGCTGCAGCGGCTTAACGAGGTAGTTAACATTCGGCCCACACATGCCAGCGATAATGCTCTTAACTGACGGATGCCCTGTTATCAAGGTCACAAACGGCACTTTACTTTTAGTATTTAACTTGTCTATTAAATGCAACGCACTGCCATCTGGCAGCATAAAATCGAGCAGTATATGATCAAACTGTTGAAAATCAATACAGTTGTAAGCTTCTTCCAAGCAGTTGGCAACTTCTACGTCGTGGCCTAAAAACTCGATAATATTACTGGCTACGTCGGTAAATTCCTTATCATCATCGACTAATAATATTTGAGACACGTTGTTTCCTTTTTTGTTGAGTAACTGTTAATTCAGTTTCTAGCTTTATTTTTATCTAGGGTCTGACGACCGTTGTGATCAGCTAACTTATTAACAACTACCAGTAAGTCTATTGAGTGATTACCCAAGCGCGTATTTAGATAGTAAAATCGTACTTGCCACTCTATCACATCGGTATCTTGAACATAGTAGCGTTAGAAAGCTGTCTCAGGAAGTTTCACAACGGGATTTAGTAAGCAAACCTCAGACCATAAGTTAAATTACTTATATTTAAATCCAATCGATCACAGATTAAAATAGTTTTTTTATCGGCTGCATCGACATATAAAACCAAAAAACCTGTCATTGACAGGCTTTAAGGTTTTGTTTTATCTAATTATTTTTTGATATCAACAAAGCAGTACGCAATTTACTCTTACCGAATGCTGACATACTGTAAAAATCTTCACGAGCAATAGGAATATGCTGACAGTCCATGGGCTGTGGGTGTAAATCGTCTGGATCGGGGTCGTGCAAGTACAAACAATCCTCATCTATGTGTGTAACTGTTACCCAATGCGGTATTTTTTTCCCATCGAGCTGATACGTGCTAATTAGGCTAATGACGGCAGCCCCTTTAGCTAAGCCCTTTTGCAACGCATTTACGTCAGGATCCGAGTAGATAATTTTGATCCCCTGAGCCTTAGCTTGTTGTAAAAATTGCCGATCCACGGCCTGCATTATATATTTCTTATGTTCACTGCGCACACCATCGATAAATAATGGCGCTCTGGTATTCACATAAGCGGTAACCGAATAGCCACGCTGATGGGCAGCAAGTGCTAACCCAATAGGGTGACAACCACCGTGACCTGATGTCATAAATATAGTTGTCGCCTGACGCCATATGTCCAATTCCAGAGACTGTGACATATCCAACTCGTTATTCAGGTTTGCCATGGCCATCATCAAAGCCGACGGCCCGCAAGTAAACTCTGTAGTTTGTTTATACCAAGGATAAGCTGGCAATGTTTGTAATGACAGACTCTGGCGTATCGGTTTTTGCATACGTAGCGCATCGATTGAACCTTGGTAGTAATTAGCATACGTACCAAAAGTGCGATATCCCAAGCTCTCATATAGCTTAATTGCCCCCGTATTATTGGTGGCTACTTCAAGGCGCATAAACAACTTATCTTGCTCTAAGGTTTTTTCCTCAAGGGCAAGCAGTAGCTTTTTACCCACACCCAAACCTTGCGCATGACTGCTCACGGCAATTGAATAAAGCCGTGCCAATCGCGTACCTTTGCGCATAATAACCAAGCCATAACCGAGCAAAATGTCATTATGGGTTGCCACCATAAACACTCTGTGACTATCGGTTGCTTTAAGCCAATGCAGCAAACGGCGCTGACTTAATCGGTCTGACTCAAAACTAGCATTTTCCAACTCCACAAGCTGAGCAATATCATCCAGCTCGGCACCGCGAATAGTCAACTCGCTTTTTTTATTTATACCACTTTCTTTTGCATTGCCCCCAGTAGGAGCAATACGTGTGGGTAGGCTGCTTTTTTGTTGCTTTTTGTGCCCAGTGGACATCTTATTTGCCTCGTAACTCAAGACGGTTAGCGAATTCTTGCATCACCAACATATATAACTCTTTACCTAAGTATAAGTCTTCAACTTTAGACTCCAAGCTTGGGTTGTCATTTACTTCAATCACGTAAACTTGATTGTTAACTTGTTTAATGTCTACACCATACAAGCCTTTACCGACAATGGCGCTAGCTTTAACTGCTGCGTCCAGCACAGGCTTAGGCACTTCGAAAGTCGGCAACGTCTCAAAATCACCTGAGAAGTGTTTCTTCGAACTATGATTATAAATTTGCCAGTGGTTACGCGCCATAAAGTAACGGCATGCGTATATCGCTCGGCCATTTAATACCCCAATGCGCCAATCAAAATCTGTGTACACAAATTCTTGTATTAACACTAAGGCTGATTGGCGTAACATTTCCACCAACTTCAGCTTTAATTCAACCAAGTTTTCTACTTTAAATACACCGATTGAAAACGAGCTTTCAGGCAGCTTCAACACCATTGGGTAGTTAAACTCAGCTTCCATCAATTCACAGGTTTCGTCACTGGAATTGGACACAAATCGGCTCTTGGGGGACGGCACCTTGTTGTAGCTAAACGCATCATGTAAAAACACCTTGTTGCAACAACGTAAAATAGAGGTCGCATCATCAATTACTTCAAGCCCTTCTTGCTCGCCTTTTCGGGCAAGTTGATAGGTATGGTGATTAATCGCAGTGGTTTCTCGTATAAACAAGGCGTCGAACTGACTGATCATCGGCCCTTGTTTTGCGGTGATAACCTCAGCATTGATGCCTACTTGCTCAGCGGCTTTAACAAAGTTTTGGATCGCCTTAGGGTCGCTAGGAGCGGTTTTTTCCTCTGGATTCACCAGAATAGCCATATCCCAACGGAACCGTTTTTTGTTACTCCGACTGCGCCAATATTTCTGAGTGAAATGCTCCAAACGCTCAGCAAATAACGGCCACAAGCTAGAATCTATTTCACGGATACCTAACGCTTGAGGTTGAACACTCAAACCTTTTTCATCTCGGGTAAACGACAAGCGCAAAATAGGCGCAGGAAAGCGCTCAAAAATATGCTTGGCAATGCGCTTGTGACGTTCATTTTGTGACCAGCCGAAAAACACTAAAATTTCCGCCGGTAACTCATCACCAATATGTGCATATAAATCTGTGCTCATATACTTTGGCACAGGCGTTAGCATATTAGCTTGATCGGTTAACGACTCGCTCAAATCATTGATGGTGTTTACGCTTGGCAACACTTTGTGTTGGCGCGCTTCAGCCAGTAATGAGCAGTAGTAACCCTGACTCAAATATTTATCGGTATCACATAAGTTAATGATACGTGTTTTTGGCTCACCGACCTTAGGGTAATCAGCAAGATATTGGGCGAAATCGATAACCGTAGCATCCAAACTTGGGAAGCCATCGGCGTTATCTACAACAACTATGGTTTTAAACATTTTACAGCGCTCCAAATAGCAATTTGACTTGTATTTAGGGCACATAAAAGTGCAACAAGCCAAGCAAAATCAATTATTTAATCAACAGCTCATGCTTGCCACATCGGTAGGATGGTCTGGGCAATGATATTGGAGCGGAATATAGGCGTTACGTAGATTAAATCAACATTTTTTTGCAAAAAAATGATAATAATTTTTGTGAAAACTGAGGCCTAAAAATGCGCCCCAGTATATATATGAAAAATTGATTTAAATCAGATGGTTACTCTTTAACTTTGTGCAAGTTAAGATCTTGAAAATCGTAGCTAAAATCGATATCGGAAAATACAGGGATCAGCTCAATGTGCGTTACCCGTGCGTTCTCATCTCGATGGAACTGTGCGTACACGTCAGCCTCTAAGCTTCTGTCGTCCCAACGCACTAAATAGCGATCTGTTTTATTGTCTGCAAATAGCCCACCAATTAACTTCACGACACGGTTAGAACGCAATTGAATACGCCCATCTCGCTGTTCTACATAAAAATCCCCTAACCAATTGTCGCGATAGTTGCCTAAAGCAGTTTGAAGTTCAGAGTCGCTAATTAAGACTGGTTTGGTTTTTGAGAACTGATCGTTTAGTCGTTCAACATGGGAAGATTGTGCTTTTGCGGTTTTGTTATCTAAAGACGACGTGTTAGGTGCGAACACATCAAGCCAATCCGTTTTACTGTCACCTAAGTAAGGTTTCATTAGGCTGTACATAAGTGCGCTGCGCGCTGCACTAGATTGTTGATTTGTCAGTACCACTATGCCTAAGTCTAATTCAGGAAAAAACGTCACATAAGAATACATACCCGCTAAGCTACCGCTGTGGTGAACGCGCAACTGACCATCAACATCATTCAAGCGCCAACCTAAGCCATAGGCACTGAAATGGCTGTTGTTGTAAAACTGGTCTGTGCTTGATACCGGCATAATGGTTTTTGCTGACCACATTGCTTGATGCTGGGTCATTGAAAACAAACGTTTTCCATCCGCTGTAACACCTTGATTGAGCTGCAGTTGCGCCCAAATAAGCATGTCATCTAAGCTGCATTGAATGCCACCAGCAGCACCGGAAACATTAGGTTTACTGGTGTCCACGTCACGCAAAACAGTCACTAATTTATCGTTTACTATGCCATGTGGTGTCGCAGCTAAGGTTTGCTGCGCTTTGGGTATGTGACCTGCAAAACAGTGCTGCATGCCTAAAGGGGCGAATAAACGCTGCTCAACAAATTGCTCCCAACTTTGTCCACTCGCAGAAGCCACTATTTCCCCGGCGACAATATAAAGCAAATTATCGTAGGCATAATCTGCTCGAAACTGGCCAGTAGGTTTGAGAAAACGCAGGTTATGCACCACTTCTTCTCGGCTAAAGCTTGACGGCTCAGGCCAAAGCATTAAATCTCCTGCGCCTAGTCCCAAACCACTGCGATGAGTGAGTAAATCGGTGATAGTAAAGTGCGCGCTTATCCACGGGTCATGCAACTGAAAATTCGGCAAATGTTTAACGACCGGGTCGTCCCAGTTAAGCTTGCCGTCATCGACCAATATCGCTAACGCCGCTGCGGTGAATGCCTTAGTATTCGAGGCAATTTTAAACAGGCTTTGTCCAGTAACAGGCTCCTTGCTGCGAATATCCTTCACCCCATAGCTTTGCTTAAGCACCACCTGACCGTCTTTAATCAAGCCTAAGGCAACGCCGGGGATATGTAAGCTATCCATGATCTGCGCGACCTGTACATCTAATTTAGACTTGTTTAACACTGATTCGTGCGGTTCATTTTGTGTCACTTGTGCCCCTGCCGGTAGCGTCCACATACATACGAGTAAGGTAATGAATTTGATGCCACTACAGCGTAAAAAAGTCATAGTATTGTTTGCCTTAAAATCAATTTGTATCAGGTTAACCAGCGACATTTATTTTACTCGCCATTCAGAATCGCTTCATACACTAAGCTAATAACACTGCCGTACTTACCTGTTTCGAAGGATTTACCCTCGAACGCTACATGCCCATTGTCGTCCTCTTGTACTTTTGAGTGCCTAGCATTAGTCAGCAAAAATATAGCTAAATCATATTCTGGGTCGATAACTGATACGGTACCGGTCCAGCCGGTATGCCCATAAGCTTGAGCACTGGCATAAGGTCCAAAGTGCCATTTATTCTGACCATGCCCGGCTCGGCGCCAGCCCAAACCAAAGCTGTCATCATGTTCTTCAGGCTTAATGAATTGCTGTAAAACGGCTTCTTTGAATACCTCTGTTTGGCCATAACCGCCACCGTTGAGAAGCAATTGTCCGAGTACGGCTAAGTCGTCAACGGTTGAGAATAACCCTGCGTGCCCAGCAACACCGTCGAGTGAATAAAAGGCTTTTTCATCATGCACTTCACCTTGTAATACGTATTGACGCATATTGTCAAAACTCACTCGCCCGCCACGGCTATTACCCTGAATTTCAGTGGCGGCAAACTCGCCTTTCGCACGTCCTTTGCGTAACGGATTAAACAAGGTATTGCTCAGCCCTAGAGGTCGGTAAATCTGATGTTCAACATAGGCATCTAATCCCATGCCGGTGATGCGTTCGACCAACATACCAAGCAACATATAATCTGTGTCGCTGTATACCGCCTTCACATTACGCCCCATAGCAAACGGTACGCGATTTAACAGCAATTGATCCGTTCTTTTAGCATCTTGCGAATATAGGCTTTTACCCAGTTCATTATCCGAGGTGAAAAACCGCACCTGAGGGGCATAACCAGCAGTATGCGTAAGCAAGTCACGGACTAATCGGGTTTCGCGGCCAGCACCTTTATAATCAGGTAAATAATGCTGTATGGCTAAATTCACGTTCAACTTGCCTTCACTGGTCAGTTTCATTAACGCTAAATTAGTGGCAAACATCTTGGTATTAGAAGCAATATCAAACAGCGTATCGATACGCATTTTCGCCGGCTGACTGAGCAATTCGCCACTGTCGTCATATTTGCGGGCATATCCATAAGCGCTGCGTTTTATAATTTGCCCATCTTTGACTACCAGCAGCACCGCTCCTGGAAAGTCATCCGCTACATCTTGCTCGATCAATGCATCAACCTGCTTAAAACGCGTTTGATATTTAGCACTGTTATCGACTAACCGAGGAAAAGGTATGGTCACTTGTAAATTGCTCCCCTTAGGCAGCACATTATCTACCCGCAAGGCATTAATACCGTCCTGGGTACGACGTTTTAGGCTATATTGATAACGCTCATCGTTAGCAAAAGGCTGGGTAATATTCAGCTTTTGACCGTTCACGTATATATCAGCCTGCTTGGCGTTCAGGCTATTAATTATGATATCGCCGCGCCCTTGGTAGCTCTTAAAACGCTCGCGATCATTCACTAACACCCGCGTACTGCGTTCTTGCATTGGAAAAACCTGATCAACCTGACCGTGCTTAGGTATATCTTGAAATGATGCTTCATTTGTTGCGACTGACGATTGTTCCGCGATATAACGTGCCATCAACGTTTTAGCGTTATACGCAAAATATTTATCGAGTAGTGCAAATACCGCAGCGGCGGTTTTACTATCGATTTGGCCGGTAACTTGCCAAGGTAAAAAATGCATTTGAAAGGCACTGACCACATCATGGGTTTGATCATCCACTATGCCCGTCTCTAAAATATCATAACCGTAGGTACGCAAAGCGCTTTGCACCAGACCGATATTCGGCTGATATTGTGTGAAACGTTGCCAATATTCGTCTAACGTGTCGTTGTCGTACCAAGCCCCTATTCCTGCTTTATAAAGTTCATGCCAAGGAAACCGCGGACCAGGATCATTCTTGCGCGCAGGAGCAATATCCGAATGGCCTACAATTCGCGTGGGTGAAATATCTGGATTACGCTGGAGAATATCCTTACTAAGCGCAATCAACAGTTCAATTTGTTTAGGATCATAATCAGGAAATACACATAAGCGATTATCGCCATGTTCTGTTTTTGTCTTGTTAGTAGCCTGTTTATCCCAGTGGCACTCGGGCACATTAACTATTTCAATACCTATGGAAGAATCATTTAATTCACTTCGCCCTTGCCAAAAACTATTGCCCGCATGCCAAGCACGTTTGTTCTCGTCAACCAATTTCAAAATTTCCAAAGAAGAATGGGGATAACTAGCGTCATTTGATTCAGGAATAAGATAATGCGCACTAAGGCCGCCCTCATCGACTAATGCATCCACCGAATTTTGATAGTCGATAGCAGTGAAATGCATTACTAAGAATTTCACTCGGTGACCAAAATTATGGGACGGCAGCGCATTAATTGGCAAGGTTGCACAGCTGACGATGCCCACCGTTAAGGTGCAAATCAATACAAAACGCTGCCAATTCACTATAAGTTTTTTCATAACACTCAGGATATCCCGTTGCCCTAACATCTACTAGATCACCAAAAAGAATAATTAATTACAGTCATGATAAATAATTAGAATAATAATTCCATTACTTATTGCGCTAAATTTAGTCAAGAAGCCATTAATGCTTTCTTCTCTGTATCGGACATCCCCTGACTCAAGGAATAAGCACCGCAAAAAAGCCACTGCAGAATAATCAATATGAATTTAGCAAACCTACACAGGGGTAATAAAACATACCAGCGCTTCCTAGTCGAGACTCAAGAATGGCGTGGCAGTCTGGGAAAGTAAGGTTAATTTATATAACCATATATAGATAAATTATTACTAAGAATTCAACATTAAAGAACATATTATTCTTGACGCTAGCCGATATTGTTTGTTAAATGCACAGATAAGAATAATAAAAAAACTTTATGAAGGCTTATGAGTCGTCGTCCTCAAATAAAAAAGCACAAGCAACAAATAGGTGAACACATGGCAACACGAACTACTAATTTTATACAACAGCGTATACACCGCGCCATGCAAAGTGCATGGACTAACCGCGTTACAGCATTATCAGCTGTACTACTGGCGGGCTCATTAGCTTGCGCACCAGCCGCTATGGCTCAACAAGCAGGCGGCATCAAGGGTAAAGTCGAGACCCAAGCAACTGATATTTCGGTTAACGATGTAACAGTCACCGCTTCAAGTAACGTGATGCCAAAACCTAGAACGGTTAAAACAAAAGCAGATGGTAGTTATGTATTACCTGCACTTAAACCCGGTAAATATACCCTGACCTTTACCTCTGCTGACGGCACGGTTCGACAAACTCAGGTCGATGTATTATTGGATCAGACATCAAATGTGGATGTAGCGTTCGAAGCCGCTCCTACCGATAGCACTGAAGTGATTCAAATTATTGGCTCTCGTATCAGTCGTGAAGGGGATTCTTCATTAACCAATTCTTTGGGCGAAGATGTTTTATCTCGCGTACCAATCGGTCAAGACTATCGCTCTTTGTTGGCTATCATTCCGGGTGTGCAGTATTCAGAGAATGCCACCCTTGGCCCAAATTCTGGCGGTTCAGGTCGTGACAACAAATACGGTTATGATGGTGTAGACGTATCATTACCTATGTACGGCAACCTTGCATCTGAGCCATCAACTCAAGATATTGCCTTTGTATCGATTGATCGTGGGGGCGCAAAAGCAATCGGCTTCAACCGCGCTGGCGGTTTATCAATCAATACCTTATCTAAGTCAGGTACCAACGAATTTCACGCCAGCGTAGAATATCGTATTGAGCCCGCTAGCTTATCTGCCGACCGTGATACCACCGAAGGTACGGATGCAAACTTCGATGAAGATAAAACATGGATGAGTGCAAATGTAAGCGGCGCTTTGATTGAAGATGAATTGTATTTCTACGGTTCATACTTTGGCCCAGAAATAACACGTGACAACAAAGAAACGGCTTACGGCCCTACTAAGCAATATAAAAGTGACCGTGATGAATACTTCGGTAAATTAACTTGGGCTCCCACTGAAGATCTTTTATTTAACGTCAGCTACAGAACATCGGATAAAGATGTCGTAGGTGATTCTGTTGATACAAAGGCCGCAGACTCGACTTCTGAAGGTAGCTCGGTATCGCAAGATATTTTTACTGTTGATGGTTCATATATTATTGATGACTACACCACGTTAACCTTCCAATACAGTGACTTTAAAAACGAAAACTCTAGTCGTCCTGACACCAATTTTTCAGGCGTGATTCCGTCTATTGGTGGATCGATTGATTTGAATAGCCTTGACCAACTAGGTCTATTCACTGTACCTAACATTAAAACTGATGAAGGTTTTGACGCAGAAACAGCGCAAGCACTGATCAACGCTTACGGCTATACCGATGAGGCAGGAGTGCTTACAGGTGGTGGTAACATCGGTGGCGCATCTCTTATCAATAACCAAGATTTCTCTCGTAAGAGCTTTGAAGTTGCCCTTGACCACGAAATGGAACTGGGTAATACCGTTCATAATATTCATATTGGTGGTCAGTGGAAAGAGAGCGAAGAAGTACTTACTCGCCTTTCAAATGGTTGGGGGTCAATCAGTTATAACGGCGGGTTAAACGTTGATACCGATTTTGTAAGTGACGAAGCGATTTATTACAGCGCAACGGTTTACTCAAATAGCTTAAATGGTGATGAGAACTTAAACCCACTTACTTCAACATCCGAAGTTATCAACATTGAAGTCAACGATACGATTGAGCATGGAGATTTCACTTATAACGTCGGTTTCTTGTTCAGTAACGATACGCTGTACGGACAAGGCTTAAGAGAAAACTCGGCAAATGCATCTGGCTACGAAGTAGCCCCTGGCAACAAGTACAAAATGTATGAACTTGATTTTATGGATATGATCCAACCGAGATTAGGTGTTACATGGGCGTATAATGGTCGTGATAGTGTGTTTGCCAACTTCGCTAGCTATAACCCTGATACGACTTCTTTGGCACGCGCGGCATCTTGGGATCGTAACAATCAATCAACCCAAGTGGTTTACTTTGATGCAGACGGTGCCTTTATCGGTAACACGGAAGCGAATGGCTCATCTGGTAAACTATTCCAAGATGACATGGATGCCCGTCGTACCGATGAAATCACCATTGGTATGACCAAGTACGTATCAAATGAATTCTTTGTTCGTACTCATGTACGTCAACGTAAAGCCTCACATGCATGGGAAGATCAGCCAAACAATGCCCGCACCTACGGCGACTATGGTCCTTTTGGTGGCGTGCCAGAGAACTTACGTGACAAAGGTCTGTTTATTCCCGACTTAGCGGAGCAATACGCAAGTATGGGCCTATCGGCAAGTGATGGCAGTTATGTGATTGCCGAACTCGATGGCGCAGAAAATACTTACTACGAGTGGAGTGTTGAAGGTGATTACACGGGCGATAACTACTACTTAAATGTGTCTTATGTATGGAGCCATTACTTCGGCAACTATGACCAAGATGTTACCAGCACAGCATCTGATGGTAACTTGTTTGTGGGTTCATCTAACTTAGGTGATGGCCGTGGACGTATGTTGTGGGATGGCAAGTCAGGTACCTTAAACGGTGA
>TARA_R110001632_G_scaffold28927_2_pt1 | contig 62825 bp, 61 predicted proteins | sample TARA_R110001632 | Tara Oceans TARA_R110001632 (sample SAMEA4398266) | marine metagenome | biome: Polar Biome; feature: [SRF] surface water layer (ENVO:00010504); material: water (ENVO:00002006), including particulate matter (ENVO:01000060) such as... | depth 5 m
AATTATATTTGTTTTTAAGATTATTTAATCGCTTTTTAAAATTTTATGACAAATAATTCTCATAACAATATAGAATTTTCAGTAGTAATTCCTTTGTACAAATGCTCAGGTACTCTTGAAGAATTGTGTGATCGTTTATTGTTAGTTTTTAAGAAATTAAATAAAGAATTTGAAATTATTTTAGTGAATGATGCTAGTCCTGAAAACGATTGGGAAATTTCTAGTAAACTTTCTAAGACAAATAAAAATATTAAATCCATTAGTTTAAGTAGAAATTTCGGACAACATCCTGCAATTTTCTGCGGTTTAAAATATACATCTGGAAATTGGATAATAGTAATGGATGGAGATTTACAAGATCAACCAGAAGAAATTGAAAAGCTCTACTATAAAACAAAAGAAGGCTTTGATATAGTTGTAGCTAAAAGGACTATAAGAAATGATTCATTCTTTAAAAAATTATCTTCTAGATTATTTTATACTTTTTTATCATACCTCACAGGTAGTGAACAAGATAAGTCTGTTGCTAACTTTGGTATTTATAGTAGTAAGGTTATTAAGGTTCTGAACTCATCAAATGAAAACGTTCGCTATTTTCCAACAATGGTAAGATGGATTGGGTTTAAAAACACAAAAATAGATGTAAAACATAGCTCAAGAGAAGAAGGTAATTCTAGCTATAATTTTAAAAGACTTTTTGATTTAGCAATTGATATTATAATTGTTAATTCTGATAAGCCGATTAAACTACTTATAAAATCTGGACTTATAGTGTCATTATTGTCATTTTTAATAGCACTGTATTATTTTATTACTTGGTTGAAAGGTGATATTGTTGTTTTAGGTTATGCTAGTTTGGTAATTTCTATTTGGTTGTTGTCTGGTTTTTTAATTTCTACATTGGGTATTATTGGTTTATATGTTGGTAAAATTTTTCAGCAAGTAAAAGATAGACCTGTTTTTATTATTGATAAAAAAATTAATTTTTCAAAAGCAAAAGAAAACTAATGACATCAAGAAAAATTTTATTTTACTTAATGTCTGAAAAAGGTCTTTCAGTAATAAAAACATTAATTTCTAACAATTTAACAGAAGCTATAGGTAAGGTTGTCATTGGAAAAGATAGTAATGTTATTAATGATTTTTCTCAGGATATAGAAAATATGTGTATTGAAAATGATATTGATTTTTATTACAAAAATGAAAAATTTTCACCATTAGAAGAGTATTCAATTGCAATTTCATGGCGATGGTTAATTGAAGAAAGCAATAGTAAATTAATTGTTTTGCATGATTCTTTATTGCCAAAGTATAGAGGTTTTGCCCCTTTAGTAAATGCGTTATTAAACAATGAACCTGAAATAGGAGTTAGTGCAATTTTTGCAACTAAAGAATTTGATAAAGGAGATATTATTACACAATCAAAAACTAAAGTTAATTATCCAATTAAAATAAATGATGCAATACAATTAATTTCTCAAAATTATAACAAAGTAATTAAGGTTTTAGTATCAAAAATTTTAAAGGAAGAGCCCTTAATTGGTATCAAACAAAAAGAAGAAAATTCAAGCTATAGTTTGTGGAGAGATGAGCAAGATTATTTAATAAATTGGAATTCATCTGCTAATGAAATAGTTAATTTTATTAATTCTCTTTCTTACCCATACAAAGGTGCATCTAGTTTTTTAAATGGAAATCGTAAAGTTCGAGTTCTAAATGCTGAAGTATTTGATGATGATGTAAATATTGAAAACAAAAACAACCATGGAAAAGTTTTACTTTTAAAAGATGGTTGCCCTATTGTGGTTTGTGAGAATAGCTTAATTAAACTAACATCAATTTCTTCTGACGATACTGGAAATGATTTATTGCCATTTAGTAAATTGAGAATAAGATTTAGTAAAGAAAAATATTAAATGTAAATGATCCCTTTCAATAAACCATTTTTAACAGGTAAAGAAACTCAATATATTGAAGATGCAGTTAACTCTGGTAAGATATCAGGAAATGGTATATTCACAAAAAAATGCCAAGAATTTTTTGAGAAGAATTATGGATTTAAAAAATGTCTGCTTACTACCTCTTGTACAGATGCATTAGAAATGTCTGCCATTCTTTTAAACATAAAAGAAGGAGATGAAGTTATAATGCCTTCATTTACATTTGTTTCTACCGCAAATGCATTTGTTTTACGTGGTGCTAAAATTATTTTTGCAGATTCTAAAAAGGATCACCCAAATATTGATGAAAATAGTTTAGAATCATTAATCACACCAAAGACAAAAGCAATTGTAGTTGTTCATTATGCAGGTGTAGCTTGTGAAATGGATACAATTATGGATTTGGCAAAGAAAAACAATTTATTTGTTGTTGAAGATGCAGCACAAGCGATAGATTCATTTTATAAAGGAAAACCATTAGGTAGTATTGGACATTTATCAGCTTTTTCATTTCATGAAACTAAAAATATTCAATGTGGTGAAGGAGGGATGCTAGCGATTAACGACGAACAATTTAAAGAAAGAGCTGAAATTATTTGGGAAAAAGGAACAAATAGATCTGCTTTTTTTAGAGGTGAAGTCGATAAGTATGGTTGGGTAGACATAGGCTCATCATTTTTGCCTTCCGATGTGTCTGCAGCTTTTCTATGGGCCCAATTAGAAAGTTTAGAGATAATTCAAAATAAAAGAAAAGAGATCTACAAACATTATCAAAATGAATTAAAAAGTTTAGAAAAAGTGGGCGTTTGTTTACCTGAAATTTTTGATTATGCATCTAATAATGCTCATATGTTCTATCTTGTTTGTAATTCTCTTGAAGAAAGAACAAGACTTATTAAGTTCTTAGTAGAATCTAAGATACATCCAGTATTTCATTATTTAAGTCTTCATAAAAGCCCATATTATAAAAACAAATATGAGGGACAAGAATTAACAAATTCAGATAATTTCACTTCAAAATTAGTTAGACTTCCATTATTTTTTAAATTAAATACTGAAATGCTACATAAAATATCAAATCAAATAAAGTTATTTTATGAAAAGTAAATCAAAAACATACATTACCAGTTTTAATTTTATAATAGCAGGATTGGTTTTACTGTTGTATGGTAGTATTCGTTTTAAGAAATTGTTTTTTGGAAATTTTGCAAACGGAGATGAATATGGTTTTTTAAATATTTTTGATATTTACTTAGATAAAGGATATTCTGAAGCATTATCACAAGGAAGTTCTATTACATTTAATGCTACTGCTTCTTTTTTTAATTTATTTTTTTCAAATACTTTTTTATCGTTAAGATTCACAAGTTTTTTCTTTGGAATACTAACTCTTTTAATGGTTTTAAAAATCCAAAAAACTTTTTTCCCTCTCACCAAAAATTATTTTCTTCTTTTAATAATTACTATTTTAAATATTTTAATTGTTAGTAGTGTTATTTTTGTAGGTATAAACGATACTATTTTATATTTCTTAGCAACAGTTTTTGTTTTTTTAGTTCTTAACTATCAAAGAGATATAAAAACATTTAAGTTCTCACTATACCTTGGATTGCTTTTTGGAATCATGCTTTTAACAAGAAAAATTACAATTTTTTATTTACCCTCCATTGTAATTATTTTATTAATGTTATACAAAAATCTAAAAATAAAGACTCCTTTAATATTCAAGAGCTTGAGTATTGTTATTGTTTTTTCAACTATTACAGTAATCTTATTTAATTTACCTAATTTAACAACGGGTAAAGGAATTTCTTTTCATGAAAAGAAATTAGATAATGAAATTTCGTGGTCACAACTTCAATATTTAACTGCAATAAAACACTCTAATGGAGAAGTAAAATATGGACAGCATGTAAGTGTTGATGAAGTAAAACAGTATATTACTAAAAATGGTGAAAAATCATTACCTGGAAAGTCTTTTGTAAACACAATCTATTATGATATTCCGTTTACAATTAAAGATTTTTTTTATGATCTATTTAGTCAAATAAAACCAATAACAAGATTATCAGGTTTAATAATTGTTTTTTTTATTTTAATATTAAGTGTAGTAAAAAAAATATCAATTTTTCATAGATATTTAATTGTGTTTTTCTTCACTTTTGTTAGCACTTTATGTTTTATAATAATTAGTTATGTTGAACCAAGATGGTATTTAGGAGCTTTAATGCTTGTTCTAGTACCTTTATATAATATATTACAAGATTTTAGCAATAATAAAAACAAAAGAGATAAGTTAAATTTTATATTTATTAATGTCCAATTATTATTTATAGTAACCATTAATTTACCATATATAATATCAAATTATAAATTATTATTATAACATTAAGTATCGATGAAAGAGAATAAATGGCTATGCATGGTTTAGGAATGATTATATCTTCTTTGGTAACAAAGTATAGAGACTTAACTCTTTTAGTTTCATTTTTTTTACAATTACTAATGTATATATCAGCTGTAATGTATCCAGTAATTACAGTTAAAGAAAAAATACATAATAACCAATTAAATCAAACGTTTCGCTAATTTCACTGATCTCTAGCTAACTTACATTAGAAACACATTCTATAAGTTGTTGATTCATTTTAGATTGATTGTTTGCTGTAAAAGTAATTGATATAAAACTTGATTCAAAATGTTAACATTTGTTAAAATCTTCTATATTTGTTTACCCTTTAAAATTGAAATATGCGAGATGAAAAATGGCTCATAGAAATAAAGCCAAAAACAAATTTTTTAGATCTAAATTTAAAAGAAGTTTGGCAATATAGAGATTTGCTAATTTTGTTTGTAAGAAGGGATGTTATTACTTTATATAAACAAACAATTTTAGGCCCTCTCTGGTATGTTATTCAACCTTTATTTACCGCTATAATCTTCACCTTGGTTTTTAACAATGTAGCAGGTATTAAAACAGGGGGTATTCCACCTTTTCTTTTTAATTTAGCAGGCATTACTACATGGAATTATTTTAAACAATGTTTGACTTCTACATCAGACACTTTTAAAACCAATCAAGGTATTTTTGGGAAAGTGTATTTTCCAAGATTAATAATGCCACTTTCTATAGTCGTTTCTAATTTATTGAAATTTATTATTCAACTATTAATTTTCATCTGTTTTTATGTTTACTTTTTATTAATGGGATATGAAGTTCATCCAAATAAATACATCTTTTTATTTCCTGTTTTAGTTTTATTTATGGGAATGCTAGGCTTAGGTTTGGGTATGGTGATCTCTTCTATGGTAACGAAATATAGAGATTTATCTTTTTTGGTAGGCTTTGGTGTTCAGTTATTAATGTATTTGTCTTTGGTAGTCTTACCACTTTCTTTATTTGAAGAAAAAGGTTTTGAGTGGGCTGTACAATATAATCCAATGGCATACATAATAGAAACAGCAAGGTTTATGCTTTTGAATCAAGGTACGGTTTCTTTTTTCGGGATTGTATTTACAATGTTAATTTCGCTTTTTGTGTTATTTTTTGGAATTATAATTTTTAATAGAACTGAAAAAAGTTTTATAGATACTGTATAGAATGAAAGACGAAGTAATTTTAAAGGTAGAAAATTTATCTAAACAATATCGTTTAGGAACTATTGGTACTGGTACTATTAGTCATGATTTTAATCGTTTTTGGGCAAAAATTAGAGGTAAAGAAGATCCTTATTTAAAAATAGGAGAATCTAATGATCGTTCTAAAAAAGGAGCTTCAGAATATGTTTGGGCATTAAAAGATATTAATTTTGAAGTAAAAAGAGGTGAGGTTTTAGGAATTATTGGAAAAAATGGTGCAGGGAAATCTACTTTATTAAAAATTTTATCAAAAGTTACCGGTCCAACTACAGGTGCAGTAAAATCGAATGGAAGAATAGCTTCTTTATTAGAAGTAGGTACAGGGTTTCATCCAGAAATGACAGGAAAAGAAAATGTTTTTTTGAATGGTGCTATACTGGGTATGACAAAAAAAGAAATTGCTAACAAATTAGATGAAATTATAGAATTTTCTGGTTGTCAAAGATATATAGATACGCCAGTAAAACGTTATTCTAGTGGTATGACAGTAAGGTTGGCTTTTGCAGTTGCAGCACATTTAGAACCAGATGTTTTAGTGGTAGATGAGGTATTAGCTGTAGGTGATATTGAGTTCCAAAAAAAAGCTATTGGAAAAATGAAAGATATTTCTAATTCAGATGGAAGAACAGTATTGTTTGTGAGTCATAATATGGCAGCTGTTAGAAGTTTATGTAATAGAGCTATTGTATTGAATAATGGTAAGATGTCATTTGAAGGATCTGTTGATGATGGATTAAATCATTACAAAGAACTTTCTAAAATGTCTAGTACTAATGAGAATATAAAAAAATTCAAGAATAAGTTTATCAACCTAGAAGAACTATCAATAAAACCAAAAGATGGGGATTTACTTTGTATCAGATCTGGAATAGATATAACCATTCAATTTAAAAATTTTTCTGCTAACATCAATTTGGATTGTACAGTAGAAATTATTAATGAAGATGAAGTTATAATATATCACAATGGAGCACTTGTATTAGATAATAACAATTCAAAAGTAGGTTCCTATCAAATGCAAACACATATACCTCCCTTTTTATTAAATGCAGGTTTTTATAAGGTCAATTTAATTTTCGGTAAAGACCAAAAATATGTTCTTTTGGATGCCACTGAAGCAGTATCGTTTGAGATAGATAACTATGGATCAACGGCTTCAACTAAAAAACCAGGAATAATATACAAAGGATTTGAATGGGAAACACACTTTATTGATGAATAACAAACCACATATCATAGAATTTGAAGTTATTGGCTCAAGCAATTTGGGATATATTTCTATTGCTGAAGCCCAAAGTCAAGTTTCCTTTGATATAAATAGAGTGTACTGGACATATTTTACACCAAATAATGTCAAAAGAGGGTTTCATGCACATAAAAAATTAGAACAAGTAATTGTTGCTTTATCAGGAGTTATTAATTTTAAGTTAATAGACCAACAAGGGAATGAAACTCTCTATACCCTAGATGACCCATCTAAAGGACTCTTCATTCCAAAACTATATTGGAGAGAAATTTCATTTTCTCACAATGCAGTACTTATGTGCATTGCATCAGAGGTATTTAATGAAAGTGATTATCTGAGGACTTACGAAGAATTTAAAGCATATAAAATATAGCGAATTAAGAGTTACAAGATGAGTAAAAAATTGATTATATACGGAATTGGAGAGACAGCACAAATTGCTTTTGAATATTTTACACACGATTCAGAGTATAATGTTGTTGCATTTACTGCAGATCAAGATTATATAAAAGAAGATAAGTTGTGTGGAATTCAAGTGGTAACTTTTGAAACTATTGAGAATAAGTTTTCAAATAATGAATATGAAATGTTTGTTGCCGCTACCTACAATCAATTGAATAGAGTTAGAGAGATTATGTTCAATAAAGCAAAAGCAAAAGGATACAAATTGGCAAGTTATGTAAGTACAAGAGCTTTTGTTTGGCACAATGTAAAGTTGGGAGAAAACGTATTTATTTTTGAGAATAATGTCATTCAGCATCAATGTGAAATAGGTAACAATGTTGTTTTATGGAGTGGAAATCATATTGGTCACCAAACAAAAATTCTAGATCACGCTTATTTGTCATCACATTGTGTTATCTCTGGATTTTGCATCATTGGAAAACATTCCTTTTTAGGAGTCAATTGTACTTTTAATGACAATATCAGTATTGCAGATGATACGTTAATTAGTAGCGGAGCTTTAGTCGTAAGAAACAGTGAATTTAAAGGAGCATTGTTAATGGGAAGTCCAGCTCGAGCAGCTTCAAAAACAAGTTATCAAGCGTTTAATGTAAAAGAAGAGCTGATATGAATTGGGAAAAAAAAGGATTAATTTATACTCCCCATTTCGACAATACATGGAAGGATAATTCAGCATTAACACCAACACCAATTCTAATTGATAAGAGTATTATTAGAGTATATGCTGGCTTTAGAGACACCAATGGGATTTCAAGAATAGGTTATGTAGATTTAGACGCGAAAAATCCTGTAAAAATTATAAAGGTTTCCGAAAAGCCTGTGCTTGATATTGGAAAATCAGGTAATTTTGATGATAATGGTGTCATCCTTGGAGATGTTATTAGAAAAGGAGATGAGTTATTGATGTATTATGTTGGATTTCAATTGGTAAAGAAGGTTAAATTTTTAGCTTATACAGGTTTGGCAATTAGCAAAAATAATGGCGAAAGTTTTAAAAGAGTACAAGAGACACCAGTTTTAGATAGAAAAGATAATAGTCAATTTTTTAATGCGATACATTCTGTTATTTATGATGGCGAAAAATACAAATGTTGGTTAGGTGCTGGAAGCAGTTGGCAGGAAATTAATGGTGTTGATTACCCATCATATAATGTTAAATATGTTGAATCTGGAGATGGAATTAATTTCTATTCCAAATCTGTAGATTGTCTTCAATTTAAATCAAAGAATGAATACAGAATAGGAAGACCTAGAGTTTGGAAAATAAATGAAACCTATAAAATGATATTTACTTGGGGAGACAAACAAGGAAATTATCAAATGGGATATGCCGAATCAAGAAATGGAATTGATTGGGATAGAGATGATCAAAAATTAAACTTTTTGCCTTCTCAAAATGAAAGTTGGGATTCAAATTGGGTATCTTATGGAGTTCCTATTGAAGTAGAAGGGAAAATCTATATGTTTTATAACGGAAATAATATGGGAAGAGAAGGATTTGGCTTAGCAATTTTAAAAAATATATAATTATGAGTAATTATACTCCACATAACAAAACATCACTCACGCAGAAAGAAAATAGAAAAAGACTCTATGATCTTTATGAAAATACACCATTGCCAACAGATGAATTGTTGATTAATACAGCAATGTATACACGTAGTTCAGCATTGTCAAAGATTTTATTCTTAGATGAAATTTACAAATTGATTATTGACATCCCAGGAAATATTCATACCTATGGTGTTTGGTGGGGACAAGATGTAATTGCCTTTCAGAATCTAAGAGCCGTTCATGAGCCTTATAATTTCAATAGAAAAGTAGTAGGTTTTGATACATTTACAGGATATCCAGAACTTTCAGAAAATGATGTTTTATCAGATACCATTAAAGAAGGAGCCTATTCTACTTCAGAAAATTATTTAAATCATTTGAATGAATTGATGGAATATCACGAGCAAGAAAATATCATGTCTCACATCAAAAAATTTGAAATGGTTCAAGGTGATTTGATGGAAACCTTGCCAGCATATTTTGAGAGAAATCCTCAAGAGATTATTTCATTGATGTACATAGATATCGCTTTATATGAGCCAACAAAATGTATTATTGAAAACTGTATTCCTAATCTAGTAAGAGGAAGCGTATTGGTTTTTGACGAATTGAATGCAAAAGAATATCCGGGTGAAACCATCGCATTAAAAGAATCAGGATTGTTAGACAAATGTGAAGTTTACCGATCTAAAATTTTATCAGATAGAACCATTCTAGTTTACAATCCATAATTTAAAAACTTGATTGTTTGGAACTCCAAATTGAGAAATATACCGAAAGTCACAAAGCTGTCTGGAATGATTTTGTAAAATCATCTAAGAACGCTACTTTCATGTTAGATCGAAATTATATGGATTACCACAGGGATCGTTTTACAGACCATTCATTATTATTATTTGATAAAGACAAAATAGTAGCCATTTTTCCTGCAAATGAAAAAAATGGAAGTATTCAAAGCCATGGAGGATTATCTTATGGGGGATTGTTATACACAACAAAATTGAGGTATTCAGCAGTTTTAAACATCCTGAAAAATCTCTGTGAATACTATAAGAATGAAGGGTTTGTAGAAATCTATTACAAAATTATTCCAGAGATGTATTGTTCATATCCATCAGCAGAAATTCAATATGCTTTGTTTGACATGAATGCCGAGTTGTATAGAAGAGATCTATCATCCACAATTGAGATTCAACGAAGATTAAAACCTAGCAAAGGAAGAAAATGGTTGTTGGCTAGAGCAAAAAAACTTGAGATTACTATTGAAGAATCAAACGATTTAGATCCTTTTTTTCAAGAATACAATACCCATTTAGATTATAAATACGATACCAAAGCGGTACATGCAGCAGAAGAAATTAGCTTATTAAAAAGTAGGTTTCCGAAGAATATAAAATACATACAAGCAAGAGATAACGAAGGTTTCTTAGGAGGAACAATTCTTTATTTCACCAAAGAAGTTGTTCATGCACAGTATATTCATTTTACCAATCGAGGTAAAGATATCGGTGCTTTTGATTTGTTGATGAATCAATTGTTAGAAGAAAACAAAGAACAACGATATTTCGATTTTGGAATCTCTACAGAGAAAGAAGGACGTTATCTTAACGAAGGGCTCATTAATTTTAAAGAAAGCTTTGGAGCTAGAGCCACAGTATGTGATTTTTATAAAATAACTTTATGATTCCTTTTCTAGACATACAAAAAATCAATGCAGAGCACAAGCAGGAACTTGAAGAAGCTTGTAATACTGTTGTAGAAAGTGGTTGGTACATCAAAGGAAAACAAGTAGATAACTTTGAAAATGAACTTACTGATTACCTAGGATGTAAATATGTCTTAGGAGTCGCAAACGGATTAGATGCTTTGAGAATTATTTTGAGATCGTACCTAGAATTAGGAATCTTAAAAGAAGGAGATGAAATCATAGTTCCTGCCAATACATTTATCGCTTCAATCCTAGCCATTACAGAAAATCAATTGAAACCTGTTTTTATTGAACCAGAGATCAATACCTACAATATTGATGTTTCAAAAATAGAATCAGCAATTACTCCAAAAACCAAAGCCATCATGATCGTTCATCTTTATGGAAGAATTTCTTGGGATGAAAGATTGACTGAAATTGCAGAGCGACATCAATTAAAATTGATAGAAGACAATGCACAGGCTATTGGAGCGGAATGGAATGGAACAAGAACAGGAAATTTGAGTGACGCAGCTGGATTTAGTTTTTATCCAGGAAAAAACTTAGGAGCTTTAGGAGATGGCGGAGCCATAAGTACAAACGATGAAGAATTGTACAAAAGAGCAAAAACCATTGCCAATTACGGTTCCAATAAAAAATATGTCCATACAAGTAAAGGAGTAAACAGTCGTCTAGACGAAATACAAGCAGCAATTTTATCTGTAAAACTTGTATATCTTGACGGTGAAAACAAAAAAAGACAAGAACTCGCAAAAGAATATGTAGAGGGAATTAAAAATCCATTGATTATACTCCCAGAAATTCCTGAGAATCCCAAAGAACACGTTTGGCATTTATTTGTAATCAGAACTAAAGATCGAGATAAACTTCAATCTTACTTATTAGAGAATGGAGTACAAACACTGATTCATTATCCAATTCCGCCTCACAAGCAAGAAGCGTACAAAGAATTTCATCATTTGAGTTTCCCAATTACAGAAAAGATTCATAATGAGGTGTTAAGTTTACCAATAAGTCCTGTGCAAACAAAAGAACAAACTAGCAAAGTTTTAGAAGTTATTAATTCTTATTCAGGATAACTTTATAAATACAAAATATGAAAAATGAACAACCTTTAGTAACAGTAGTTACCCCTTGTTTTAATCATGAAAAATTTATTGAAGAGTCTTTAGACAGTGTTAGAAATCAAACTTACTCTAATATTCAACATATAATCATAGATGACTGTTCTAAAGATAATTCAACTATAATAATAGAAAAGTATATTTTAAAGTATAACTATAAATGTATTTTTATAAAAAATGAAAAAAATATTGGTGTTTGTTCAGTTCTAAATAAAGCAATAGCTTTATCTGAAGGTAAATACTGGAGTGGATGCACTTCTGACGATACAATAATGCCATATAAAATTGAAAATTTAGTTGATATTTTAGAGTCTGCACCACTAGAAGTAGGAGTCGTTTTTTCAGATGCCTATTTGATGGATGATAACAGTTTTGTTAAAGATGAACTATTTATCCAAAAACACAGAAACTTTGCTAAAATACCAGAAGGTAACTTATTTAATGTGCTTTTAGAAGGGAATTTTATACCAGGAATGGCTTTGCTTTTAAAAACATCAATTTTTAATGATATTGGTGTTTATGATGAAAATTTAAATTACGAAGATTATGATATGTGGTTAAGAATTGCATCTAAATATCAATTCATTTATCATAATAAACCAATGGCAAATTATAGAATTCATGATAATAATTTTCACACAAGAGTTAACTACGAAAAAGCAGGCTTTTTTATTTATATCAAACATATAAATATGAATAATAAACAATTAAATAATAAAATTAAGTCTTCACTTAGATACTTATATTTAAGTAAACATAAAAATATAAAACACTGTTTAAAAAAAATAAACTCAAAAATTGAGATACCAACTCTATTAGAAAAATCAATTCAACTAAATTTACCAGTATTTATTTATAAAATACTCTTATTTATGCAAAAAAAATATAGAGATGTTTTAAAATTTATTTAGTTATACTACATTTAACCATATCGTAGAATTTTGGTTGAACATAAAGTTTTTTTTATGAAAATTCATAAAAAATTTAGGTGTTTTTTATCTGACACTAATTAAAAAAAACGATAAAAGGGTTTATTATATATGAAACAAAAAATAAAATTTTTAGCATATTATTTACCACAGTATCATCCCATTCCAGAAAATGACAAATGGTGGGGAAAAGGATTTACTGAGTGGACAAATGTTGCTAAAAGTAAGCCTCTTTTTAAAGGGCATCATCAACCCATTTTACCATCCGATCTTGGCTTTTATGATTTAAGAGTTCCAGAAGTACAAGAAAAACAATCTGAATTAGCTTTACAATATGGAATAGACGGTTTTATTTATTACCAATATTGGTTTGGTGATAATAGCAAAATGCTGTTAGAAAAACCAGCAGAAGCGATGCTGAAAAACACAAAAATAAAAATTCCTTTTTGTTTTTGTTGGGCTAATGAAGCTTGGAAAGGAATTTGGCATGGTTTAGACAATCCGAGTGTTTTAATGGATCAAAGTTATCCTACAGACGAAGAAGGCTATATAGCATATTTCAATTATTTACTCCCTTTTTTTAAAGATGAAAGGTATATCAAGATAGACAATAAACCTATGTTTCATATCTATAAATTTAGCGATATACCAGATAACAAATTGTTTCACAAAACATTTCATAAACTTGCTAAAGAAAATGGTTTTGATGGTGTTTATTTTGTTGCTACAAGTACGGCAGAAGATTATAATTTAGAAGATTATAAAGAGTTAAGTGCCATTGTAAGTTTAAATATCTTTAATCAATTGAGGTATTACTTTAATCCAATATTTAAGAATAGACATTTAAGAAAATTTGAATTACGTTTTAAAGATAAACTAGGCTACACCTCAAGTGTTATTAAAAGGAAAAAGCCGTTAATATTAGATTATAAAGAATTGATAAAACATTTTGCTTTTAAACTGGAAAATGAGAAGAGTATTCCTTGCGCTGTTCCAAATTGGGATAATTCTGCTAGAAGCGGGAAGAAATCAATGATATTGAATAATTCTAACCCAACAAATTGGGAAGAACATTTAAATCAAATGGTGAATTTATTAATAAAGAGCCCAAAAAACCCACCGTTTTTAATTATTAAATCCTGGAATGAATGGGCAGAGGGTAACTACTTAGAACCAGACACACAATATAAGCATGATTGGCTTAAAGCTGTTTTAAAAGTGAAAAATGGAATATAGTCTAGTCTCAATAATTATTCCTGTATTTAATAGGGAAAAAGTTTTAAAAGAAACTTTAGATTCTGTGTTAAATCAATCATATTTTCATTGGGAGTGTATAGTTGTTGATGATGGTTCAACGGACAATACAAATGAGATCATGAATACTTATGCAAGTAGAGATGAAAGATTTAGTTTTTATTCTAGATTAGATACAACCAAACCAAAAGGAGTTTCAGCATGTAGAAATATTGGTATAAATAATTCTAAAGGAGATTTTATCATTTTTTTAGACTCGGATGATTTATTAGATAAAAATTGCATAGAAAACAGATTAGAATATATTAAAGATAATCCAAATAATGATGTTTGGGTTTTTAGTATGCAAGAGTTTAATGAAAATGGTTTTGGCAAAATTTGTAATTATTACCCAAATGATTCCGATAATAAATTTGAGTACTTTAAAATGTTTTTAAGATATGAAATCCCTTTTTCTGTAACCTGTCCTTTATGGAAAGTATCTGTTTTAAAAGAATTAGGAGGTTTTGATGAAAACTTTTTAAGATTAGAAGATCCAGATTTACATTGCAGAGCCCTATTAAATAATATCTCTTTTAAATTTAACTTAGAAAATAAGCCTGATTGTTTTTACAGAGTTGATGATTCATATAAAGCTAGATTTACGAGAAATGAATTTTATAAAATATTCATTACTTCTTTTTTTAAATTTTATGAAAAATATTTAAAAATGAATACCATTCATAAAGAAGTAATTAAATCTGAAATTAAAATATCCGCTTTAAGAGTTTGTAAAGAATATATTTTATCGAAACCTCTTGGATTACAGTATTTTAATTCTTTTTATAACGTAATTAAAAAATATAATTTATTTAGCTTTAATGAACGAGCAGCAATTATTGTTTTAAAAAATTATTTGAAATTTGGGTTAGATAAAATATCAGGTTCTGGTTATTATAAGTTGAGAAAGAAAACATTTTCCTTGTTAAAATAAGATGAAAGAATTTAATTTTGAAAATAAAAATATAATTATTCTTTTGAAGTCTTTTGCTCTGGGAGGAGCAGAAAAACAAGCCTTGTTTTTAGCGAGTTATTTACAGAAAAATTATAATTGTACCGTTAATATATATTCATATATAAAATCAAATCACCCCGAATTATTCTTTAAAGAATGTGAATTATTACAAATTAAAAATTTACATTTTGTACAAAACCCTTTAAGTGCAGCAGGAAATTTTAATTATATAAAAAGACGAATTAAGATTCTCTTATTTGGTTTAAAGTTAAGAAAACATAGGCCAGACATTATCATTCCATACTTAAATCCACCATCAATTATTGCAAATATTTCATATAAAATAGCAGGAGCAAAAACTACTTTTTGGCATCATAGAGGGCCAGATTATTACAGGAATGATTCTATAGAAGCAGTGGCTGTCAAAAAAACAAAAAAATTTATTGCTAATTCTCCTGATGGAAAAGCAGAGTTAATAGATAGGTTTAATCTTTCAAAAAATGATTCCTTTTTTTTGCCAAATTTCTCAACAGTATCATCTATAAATAGTCTAAAAAATATTCCTGAATTAAATCGAATTAAAGGAAAGAGAATTATAGGAATGATTGGTCATTTTAGACAAGAAAAACTGCAATCTATTCTAGTTGAATCTTTTATGAAACTCATAAAAGAAAATACTGGTATTCATTTAGTTTTAGTAGGAAATATAGATCAAAATAAACAAGAGAAATCTAATTTCTCAGATGTTATTCGAATAATAGAAGAGAATAATTTAGAAGAAAATGTAACTATATTACACAACAAATCTGCAAAAGATGTATTACCTTATTTTGATTTTGGAGTTTTGGTGTCTAAAAAAGAAGGAATGCCAAATGTAATCATGGAGTATATGAGTTATAATCTTGCAGTAATTTGTACAAATCATGAAGGTTGTAAGAGCCTACTGGGTGATAAATATCCTTATCTTATAAATAATTCCGTTGATGAACTTACAGAGAAAATGGAATTTTTGCTTAATAATGAAAAGGAGTTTAATAGTATTGGTCAAAAAAATAAAAATAGAATAGAAAAAAACTTCTCTATTGAAAAATATATTGAGAATTTAACAACGATTATCAATTCTTAAATCTATGTGTGGAATTTCTGGTATTATTAATTATGATGTTTCGAGTTTGGTTAGTGATAGAGACCTCGAAAACATCACTAATATTATTGCACACAGAGGACCAGATGGTTTTGGATATTGGAAAAATAATAATATTGCTCTAGGTCATAGAAGATTATCAATAATTGATATTAAAGGAAGTCCACAGCCAATGTCAGAAGACAAGAAGCAATTTACTATAACTTTTAATGGCGAAATTTATAATTACTTAGAATTAAAAACAGAACTTCAGAACTTAGGACATGTATTTTCTACAAAAGGAGATACTGAAGTTATTCTAAAGAGCTATCAAGAATGGGGAACAAAATGTCTTAATAAATTTAGAGGAATGTTTGCCTTTGCTATCGTGGATACATTAAACAATGAAGTTTTTTTAGCGCGTGATCATTTTGGAATTAAACCTTTGGTGTATTATGTTGGTGAAACCTATTTTATGTTTGGTTCAGAAATTCAACAGTTTCCAGAGCACAGATCATTTGCAAAGAATATTGATATAGACGCACTATATCAATACTTGCAATTTGGGTATATTCCTGCACCTCTTACTATATATGAAAATTTATACAAACTAGAGCCAGGAAATTACATCAGACTCAACCATAAAGGAGATATTATTGAACAAAAAGAATATTATGATATTGATTTTAAAGTTAATCATGATACTTCGTTTCAAAATTGGGTTACAAAAACTGAAAACGCTATAAACACCTCAATTGATTATCATAAAATAGCAGACGTACCCTATGGTACTTTTTTATCTGGAGGAATTGACTCAAGCTTAGTTGCATCTTCTTTATCTAAACACGGTAAAAATGTTGATGCGTTCACAATGGGTTTTGATAATAATGAAATAAACGAAGTTCCTTATGCAAAAGAAGTCGCCCAAAAATTTAATTTAAAACATCACATAGAGTACATTGATATGTCAGATATGGAAAATGTGATTGATAGAATTATAAAGCATTACGGTGAACCTTTTTCTGATAGCTCTGCAATTCCAACCTTTTATATCACAAAAAAAATACGAGAATATTTGCCAGTAGTTTTATCAGGTGATGGTGGAGATGAAGCTTTTGGAGGTTATTATAGTTATCAAAATTATTTAAAAATTTTAAAACCCAATCCGCCACGTGAAGGTTACAAAAATTATGGAAAGAAATTTTTGAGCAAATTAGGATATAAATTTGCTTCAATTCCGAAAGAACCAACTTTAGAAGACTGGCTTAATATCATTGGTCGTTATAATAAATCAACCTTACAAACTATTTTTAAACAAGAATTACTCAAAAAAATTAATCCCAATAAAAATCCATTTTACAAATGGTATCAGGTTGCTAAGAAAAAAGAATTAGATCCATATACAACAGTTAGTTATTTAGACTATAAAACATACATACATGGAGATGTACTCACTAAAGTAGATATAGCTTCAATGATGAATAGTTTAGAGGTTAGAACACCTTTAATTGATCTTTCTATTATTAATTTAATGTCTAAAATACCCTCAAAACATAAAATTAGTAGAAATTTTAATGGTTCTTGGCAAAAAAAGAAAGTCCTAAATGCTATAGCAAAGAAAAGATTTGGTAATGAATTTGTAGAAAGGAAAAAAAGAGGGTTTGTTGCACCAATAGAAGATTGGTTTGAAAAAACAACACCACTAGGAAAAGAAATAGATGCCATAATTAAGTCTAACAAATCAAAAATATATGACTATCTTGATTTTGAAGAAGTAAACAGCCTTTATTATAAAACAAAAACTCCAAATTTTAATATGAAATATCAATTTTTTGTTTTGGAGAAGTGGTTAATTTCCAATATTTAGATTTATGAAAATTCTCTTCGTTTGTCAACAATATATTCACTCTGCAAGATGGATTAATCAATTGAAAGACACCCATCATGAGGTGTTTGTTTTTGATTGTTTAGATAGACAAGTTCATAAAGATTTGCAATGGACTACCTATTTTGGAAATTGGTCTCAAAGAAAAATTAAATATCTAAAGGGAGAGCATTTTTTAAAGAAAAAATTTCCGAATTTATATGATAAGGTTTCTTCTAAATTAATGCTTACATCATCTGAGAAATTATCTGAAATTATAAAAGAAATTCAGCCAGACTTAGTTCATTCTCTAGAGATGCAATCACAAACGTATCCTCTAATAAAAGTTAGAAAAAAAATAGATTTTAACTGGGCATATTTCAGTTGGGGTAGTGACTTGTTTTTTTATCGAGATAAAAAACATCATCAATTTAAAATTCAAAACGTACTTTCTCAATTAAATTACTTGTTTACAGACAATTCAAGAGATATAAACATCGCTAAAGAATTTGGTTTTTCTGGTGATTTTTTTTCGAAATTACCTGGTGGTGGTGGCTATGATTTAAAAAAATTAAGTAGCTATAAAAAACCATTCAATACTAGAAATTTAATTCTTATAAAAGGTTATGATCATTGGGCAGGAAAAGCCATAAAAGTGCTTGAATCATTAGAGTTTATAATTAAAGAGATAAAAAATTATAATATTTATGTCTATTCTGCTCATGAAAATGTGATTGATAAAATAAATCAATTGAATTTTAAATATAACCTTGATATTCAATATTCATCTAGAAATAATGAAATTTCGCAAGAATCTTTATTAGAAAAATTTGGTCAAGCTAAAATAGCTATAGGAAATAGTGTTACAGACGGAATTCCAAACACATTGCTAGAGGCTATCATATTAGGGGCTTTTCCAATACAATCGAATCCTGGAGGTGTATCAGAAGAGTACATTAAAGATGGTTTAAATGGGTTTTTAATTGTAGACCCAGAAAATCCAAAAGAGATTGCTAGTAAAATAAAACATGCACTAAATAATAATGAATTGTTAGAAAGTGCCAATAGTATAAATGAAAAAATCTCTCTAGAATTATCCAATGTGAAGATTAAAAAAAGAGTTATTGATATTTATGATAAAATTGAAAGAGATTTATGAAAAAAGTTTTAGTTATCGTAAATGCTGAAAAAATTTCAGCAAATAATAATGGAGGCGGGGCTTTTATATATAGCCATCTTGATTTATTGCATAAAGCAAAATGTGAAATTATATTATTGGCGGTACAATGGAATCATATGTATCTTTTTAAAGAAGATGATTATATTGAAGTATTACCACTTGTTAATGAGATAATAACTTATAAGGTAGAATCTATAAAACCAACTAAAGGTATTAAGCGTTTGTATCATTCAATTTTTAATCCAACGAAGTTCGAATATCATTTCATTAATAAGTACAATTCAACAAATCTTCAAAAAATAGTTAATGATTACAAGATCGACCTTGTTTGGGCAGAATGGCGTTGGGCGGCAATTTTGGCTATGGAAACTAAATTAGATATCCCTAAAATTTATTCGCATCACGATTGGGAATATAAACTTGCCTTATTAAGAGCAAAACCTAATTTAAATAAGAAGTTTCATACATTTCAAAAGAAACGTGTAGAAATGAAAATGGTAAAAACCATGGATGCTTGTATTTCAGGATCTTTTACAGAAACACAAGAAATTAAAACTATTTCAAAAAAACAACCACTTTATCTTCCAACAACGTATGATTTAGTGAACATAAATCTAAAGCCTAATACATATCCTTTTTTAGTTCATTTAGGCGGCATGGGAACAACTGCCAATAGATTAGGTTTAGAACGTTTTTTAGATGTTTGTTGGAACGATATAAAAAAAGAAATACCAAATATTCAGTTAAAAGTTATCGGTAATTTAAAAAATGCTCAAATTTCATTGAAGCATAAATTAGAAGATCCTCAAATTATAAAAGTTGGTTTTGTAAAAGATTTAAGTACAGAATTATATCCAGAGGATATGCATATTATTCCATGGGAATATAACACAGGAACGAGAACAAGAGTACCTGTGATTTTAAACTACCAACAAGTTTTAGTGACTACAACAGAAGCAGTTAAATGTTTTCCAGAAATAAACAATAAAAACGCTATTCTTTGTAAAGATTTAAAAGAGATGAAAGATGTTATTATTGATTTGTATTCTGATAGAGAAAAGTTACATTTGTTAGCAACATCAGGAAAAAAGACTTTCCAAGAAACCTTTACTTCTGAAAGTCAAATAAAATCATTACAAGATTTCCTAAAAAAAATTCATTAGTGAGAAAAATGATTCAAATAAACGGACGAAAAATCGGCCCAGATTTTCCACCTTTGGTCATAGCTGAAATAGGAATCAACCACGAAGGTTCTTTGAAAGTTGCCAAAGAAATGGTTGATGCTGCTCATAGAGCAGGAGCAGAGTGTGTAAAACATCAAACTCATATTGTAGAAGATGAAATGAGTGGTGAGGCTAAAAAAGTAATTCCTGGAAATGCAGATGTTTCTATCTATGAGATTATGAAACGTTGTGCTTTAAATGAAGAAGATGAAACTGAGTTGAAAGATTATGTTGAAAGCAAAGGAATGATTTTTATATCTACACCTTTTTCAAGAGCAGCTTCTGAAAGATTAGAGAAAATGAATGTTTCTGGTTATAAAATAGGTTCAGGAGAATGTAATAATTATCCTTTATTAGAACATATTGCTTCCTTTGGAAAACCTGTGATTTTAAGTACTGGTATGAATACAATTGAAAGTGTTTCTAAAGCTGTTGAAATTTTTGAAAAAGCTGATGTTCCGTTAGCATTATTACATACCACAAATTTATATCCAACTCCGCCACATTTAGTTAGATTTGGAGCCATGAAAGAATTAGCAGAAGCTTTTCCTAACAATGTTTTTGGGTTATCTGACCATACCATAACAAATCATGCTTGTTTAGGAGCTGTTGCATTAGGTGCTTCTATTTTAGAACGTCACTTTACAGATCATATGCAACGAACAGGTCCGGATATCGTTTGTTCTATGGATGAAACAGCCTGTAAAGAATTAATTGAGGGAAGTAGATTAATTTGGACAATGAGAGGTGGTACAAAAGAACCAGCTAAAGAAGAACAAGTAACCATTGATTTTGCTTTTGCAACAGTTGTTACCATAAAGAATATAAAAGCAGGAGAGAAGTTTTCTAAAGAAAACCTATGGGTGAAAAGACCAGGAACTGGTAAGATTTTAGCAGATAAATACAATGATATTTTAGGTAAAACTGCTACCAAAGACATTAATACAGATATTCATTTAAATTGGTCACATATTGAGTAGTAAAAAGAAAATAGTATTCTTAACAGGAACAAGAGCTGATTTTGGGAAACTAAAATCACTTATTCAAATTACACAAGATCATCATGATTTTGATGTTCAAATTTTTGTTACTGGAATGCATTTAGACGCTCAATATGGTTCTACTGTTAATGAAATTTATAAAAGTGGTTTTACTAATATTCATAAATTCAAGAATTATGATGAAATTGAATTTATGGATAGAACTTTAGCAAAAACAATTACAGGTTTTTCAGAATTTATTTCAGTTCAAAAACCAGATTTAATTGTTGTTCATGGAGATCGAGTTGAGGCACTTGCTGGAGCAATTGTTGGTAGTTTAAATAATGTATTGGTCGCTCATATAGAAGGTGGAGAAGTTTCTGGAACGATAGATGAATTAATTAGACACTCCGTTAGTAAATTATCTCACATTCATTTGGTTTCTAATGAGGTTGCTGGAAAAAGATTAATTCAAATGGGTGAATTAGAATCTTCAATTTATATTATTGGTTCTCCAGATTTAGATTTAATGAATCCAGCTTCTTTACCAGCTTTAGATTTTGTAAAAAACTATTATGAGATTCCTTTTGATGATTATGCTATAGTCATGTATCATCCAGTAACAACAGAATATGATTCAATACAAGAACATATCACTACTTTTGTAGATGTACTTTTAAACTCAGAAAAGAATTACATAGTTATTTATCCAAATAATGATGTTGGCACAAAAGAAATTTTATCGGCTTACAAAAGATTAGATAATAATGATCATTTTAAAATTTTTCCATCATTAAGATTTGAATACTTTTTACGTTTATTGAAAGAATCTGATTTTATTATTGGTAATTCTAGTGCAGGAGTAAGGGAAGCGCCATATTACAATATTCCTACAATAGATGTTGGTTCAAGACAAGATAATAGATCTCAGGCTACAACAATAAAGAGAGTTTCTCATTCATTTGATGCTATTATGAGTGCAATTAAAAATTGCGAACATGATAAAGAACATTCAATTGATGTTTCAGAGTTTGGCACTGGAAATAGTGATAAATTATTTCTAGAATTGTTATTGTCTAATAAAATTTGGGATGTAAATTGTCAAAAACAATTTCAAGATTTATAATGAAAGTACTCGCAATTATACCTGCAAGAGGAGGGTCTAAAGGGATTCTTAAAAAGAATCTAATTGATGTGGCTGGAAAGCCCTTAATTGCATGGACTATTGAAGCAGCTCTTAATTCAAAATATATAGATACTATTGTCATTACATCTGATAATAAAGAAATTTTGAAATTTTCTTCATCATATGAAAAAGTCATAAATATAGAAAGACCTACAAGCTTAGCTGAAGATTCTTCTCCAACAGAACCTGTAATTAGTCATGTTTTAGAGACTATAAAAAATGCAAGTAATTATGATTATTTAATCCTTTTACAGCCAACATCACCTTTAAGAACTAGTGAAGATATTGATGCTGCAATTGATTTAATTTCAAGTTCAGCAGCAACATCATTAATCAGTGTAACTCAACTCAATCATCATCCTTTAAAGTCTTTTATAAAAGATGAAAAAGGATATTTAAAAGGAGTTGTTAATAATGAATATCCATTTATGCCTCGTCAAGAATTACCAGAAGCGTTTCAACCAAATGGTGCAATTTATGTTGTGGAAGTGAAAGAGTTTTTAAAGAATAATAAATTATTTACACAGAAAACTATCGAATTTTTAATGTTAAGTTCAAAAAGTATTGATGTAGATTCATTAAAAGATGTAAAAACAATTGAAGATCAACTAAAAAATTAAACCCCTATTGACAACTTTAAAAGTAATCATCCCAGTATATAACGAAGAAGGCGCAATTACAGAAGTAATTAGCGATTGGACTTCAACATTAGAAAAGTTAAAGATTGATTTTCTAATTTATGTATTCAATGACGGGTCAAAAGATAATACGCTAGAAATAATACAAGATCTGTCTAAAAATAATGACAAACTTATCGTTATTGATAAACCTAATTCGGGGCATGGGCCAACAATTTTAAAAGGTTACAAAGAAAATTTGGATGCTGAATGGTTATTTCAAATTGATTCTGATAACGAATTGAGAGCGAACGAATTTGAGAAATTTTGGAAATTAAGATATGATTTTGATTTTTTAATAGGAACTAGAATTCACAGAGATAGTCCATTGCCTAGAATTATTACAACAGCTATATCTAAACTTACGGTAGGTTTCTTCTATGGAAATATAGTAAAGGATGTTAATGCACCATTTCGTTTAATGAGAACAAGTAAGTTTCATGATGATATTTTAAAAATACCAGACAATACATTTGCACCAAATTTAATTATATCTGGAATAGCAAATATTAGAAAATTAAGAATTAAACAATTGACTGTAAAGCATCATCATAGAGAAACTGGTGAAGTTTCCATAAAAAAATGGAAGCTTTTTAAAGCAGCATTTACATCTTTACTTCAAACCATAGCTTTTAGATTTAGATAGTGATGAAAAAACTTTTTATTTTACTGTTGATTCTTCTATTTTTTCCAATTCTTTTTATAGGTTTTCAAACGGATGCAGATGTTTATGCATATATGGGAAGATTATTAGTAAATGGTTTTATTCCGTATGTTGACGGATGGGATCATAAAGGGATTTCTTTATATTTCATCAATGCTCTTGGTTACTTAATTGGTTTAAAATCTATTACAGGGATACGAATCTTAGAGTTGATTTTAATTAGTTATTCATTTCTGAATTTTTATAAGACAATTGCTCAAAAATATTCTGAATTAATAGCTTTTATATCTATGACTGTTGGAATATTTACTTTAAAATATTTCTTTGATGGTGGAAACCTTACCGAAGAATATGGAGTAATTTTTGTATTGATATGCTTATCCCTATTCTTAAAGAAACAATTAAGAACAATAGATTATGCCATAATTGGGGCTTTGTTTATTATTAACTTTACAATTAGAGCAAATTTAATATCTTTTTGGTGTGCTTTGTTTTTCTATTATATTATTCAATTATTTACACAAAAAATAGACTTTAAACAGTTCTTACTAACATTTTTAAAAATGGGTTATGGAGCAGTTACAGTGATTGCTATCTATTTAGTTTATTTTTTATCTACAAATAGTTTGCATGAATTTATAGATGCTGCTTTTGTGTTTAACTTCTCATATTCAGATTCAACCTTTACGAGTACATTAACTTCCATTAGAACATCATTAACTAGATATCATTTATCATTTATATTCTTACTAGGTTTTCTTTTATCAGTCATTCGTTTTACTAAAGATAAAAAAAGAACTTTAGAACTTTTATTAATTTTTTGGATTCCTATAGAAATCTACTTTAGTAATATGTCTAATAGATTATATGCACATTATTTTTTAATGTGGATTCCTTTATTAATTATTTCAACAATTGTTATTCTAACAGCTATTAAAGAGCGATTTAGTTTTTCTAACAAAAAAATATTATTGGCTAGTTCATTAGTATTTTTAATCTGTTTTTATGTACCAGTGCATATGATATTTAAAAATTATAAATCATTGATAGTTGGTCCTGAAATAAATACTTCAGATAAAATAAGTCAACATATCCTTAATAATTATAAAGTTGAAACTTTGTTAGTTTGGGGCAATAAATCAAGTATTTATAATTCGACAACTAAAACGACACCAATAACTTTTTTTTATCATTCAATATTTAAACAAAATTCAGAATTGATAAGAAGTAAAATCAATCAGTTTTCAAAGGAAATTCTAGAAAAAAAACCAATGCTAATTATTGATGCAAAAAGAAGAGGTTTGTTAAATTTAGACTATTCTAATAGTGACGAAGTTGATTCATCACAAAAAAGAAATTTACAAGAGTTTATGTCTATATTTAAAACAAATTATATTTTTAAAGAACAAAGGTTTGGAGTAGATTTTTATATATTAAAAGAATAATGGGTAGAAAGAAGAAAAAAGTATTGATTTTAATTCAATCTGGCTATAGTGCTAAGAATTTTATTCTATCAGGGTTTTTGGAAAACTCTGATTTTGAATTTGTTTTCTGGTCAGATCAAGATTATATTAAACAATACAATATAAAAAATGAATATATAAACCTTCCAGAATACGATTACCATTGGAAAATTAATTTTCTTCAAAAAATTAAAAGTAAAGCAGAATTACTTTTAAATGTTAAAAGAACTAGCGATATAAATTATCTACATTATTTAGTAGGTATTCATAGAAACAAATCTTTAAAAATCAAACTAAAAAACTGGTTATCTAATACTATAGCAAAGTTTTACGCTACAGAAAAAGGAATTCAGTCTATTGATAAACCTTTTTATAAAGCCATTAGGAAATCAAGTTACTATAAGAGTTCTTTAGAACAACTAAAAAAAATTAATCCAGATGTAGTTTTTTGCACACATCAAAGAGCTAGTGGCGCAATAGCTCCAGTATTAGGAGCTAGAGATTTAGGAATTAGAACAGCTTGTTTTATTCATTCTTGGGATAACATACCAAAAGGAGTTCAATTAGTAAAAGCTGATAACTACTTTGTGTGGAGTGATTATATGAAGGGAGAAATGGAATTCTATTATCCTTTTATAAAAGCTAATTCAATAAAAGTAACAGGAACTCCACAGTTTACCATGTATTTTGATAAACAGTTTGAACAAACTAGAGCGTTATTTTTTAAACAATTTGATTTAGATCCTTCAAAAAAATACATTCTTTTCTCAGGAAATGATAAAACAACTTCACCAAATGATCCTGTTTATTTATCTCATATTTGTGATGCTGTAGTAAATATCAATAAGAATAGTAATGATCAATATAGAATGCTATTTAGACCCAACCCTGTAGATAGAAATAGTGATTTTGATAAAACACTAAAAAAATATCCAGCTATTTTAACAGAATTAGAACCAGAATGGTTTGGATCTGAAGATTTCTTTTGGAACCAAGGAGGTCCTAGTAAAAAGGATATTTCATTATTAATGAACTCAATTATTCATTCAGAATTAATAATTAATGTTGGTTCTACTATAGCAATAGATGCAGCAATCTTAGGTAAACCAACATGTTGGATTAACTTTGAAGTTGAAAGCGACTATAACTGGTCAGTTAGAAGAGTATATCAATTCATTCATTTTAAAATTTTAAAAGGGATTCAACCTGTTTTTTGGATAAATGAATTAAATCAAATTGAAGAAGTTTTAAAAGAAGCGCTTAAAAACGTAAATAAGACATTAGTAGATAGACAAAAATTGGTTGAAACTGTTGTGAAATTACCAATTAAAGAAACTAATAAAAGAATGTGGAATTTTTTAAAAGTTATTGATGAAGTTTAGTTTAATAGTTTGTACTTATATGCGTCCTAGAGCATTAACTGATTTATTAGATTCGGTTAATTTACAGACCAATTACCCCGATCAGATAATCATTGTTGATGGCTCTTCAAATAATGAAACTAAAGAAGCATTAGCAAAAAATCAATATAAAAATTTATTTTATTACAAAGTTTCAGAAGAGGAAAGAGGTATATCACTTCAAAGAAATTTTGGCATGGCAAAAGTTTCAAATGATATGAAGATTGTGTGTTTTTTAGATGATGATACTATCTTAACACCAGATTATTTTTGTCATTTAATTGGAACTTATAAAATATATCCAAATGCAGCGGCTGTTGGCGGATACATTACAAATGAAGTTTCATGGAGAAAATTACAACCTAATGAAAGAATAACTTATAAGCAATATGAGGCAGAAGGTTGGGTAAGAAATATAGGTTTAAGAAACGTTATTAGAAAAAAATTAGGCTTATTATCTAACAAACCTCCCTGCATAATGCCTGAATTTTCAAATGGTTTTTCTATTGGTTATTTTCCTCCAGTAAACAAAATATATAAAGTGCAGCATTTTATGGGAGGTGTTTCTTCATTTACTAAGGAAGTTGTTGATACAATAAAATTTTCTCCTTATTTTCACGGATATGGTCTCTATGAAGATTCTGACTATTGTTTAAGAATAGCTAAACAATATGATTTATATGTAAATACAGCGGCAAAACTATCTCATTATCATGAGCCACTTGGTAGACCAAATCAATTTAAATACGGTGTGATGGTAAGTAGAAATGGCTGGTATGTATGGCGAGTTGGTTTTCCAAATCCATCTATCATGGCAAAAGTTAAGTGGAATGCTATAGCATTAGTATTAACTTTAATTAAATTATCTAATGTACTCACCTCAAAAAATAAAAAAGCAGCATTTACAGAATCTATGGGAAGGTTCTACGGATTACTTTCTTTAATTTTTAATAAACCAAAAGTTTCATATTAAATGGAAATAAAAAATAAAATAATATTAGCAATCGCTCCTCATTTAGATGATATTGAATTAGGTTTAGGAGCTACAATACATAAGTTAAGCGAAGATAATACGATACATTATTTAGGATTATCCATGCCACCATTGGTAGAGAAAGAGATTTTTATGCAAGAATTTTGGGATAGTTGTAAACACTTGAAACTCTCAAAAAAAAGAATGGTTTTAAAAGATTATAATCCTAGAGATTTGTTTAAAGATAGAATGGATATACTTCAACTATTTTATGACACCAATAAAGCAATTAAACCAGATATTGTATTTGTCCCAAATAGTAAAGATATTCATCAATCACACCAAGTTACATATCAAGAAGCTAGAAGAGCATTTAAATATTCTACGATATTAGGGTACGAATTGCCATGGAACAGCATGTCTTTTGATATGGATGTTTTTATTGAGGTTTCTAAAGAAAATATTGAAGCAAAACAAGAATCAATTAATTCTTTTAAATCTCAAAAAGAAAGGACTTTTTTTAGTAATGATATCATTACAGATTTAGCAAGGTTGAGAGGAAAGCAAATTGGTAAAGAGTTTGCTGAATGTTTTGAATTGACAAGAATTATTATTTAAATGAAAAAAACAGTTTCAATACATCAACCACATTTATTTCCATGGCTCAATTATTTTAATAAAATTGCAAAAGCTGATGTTTTTGTAATATTAGATGATGTTCAGTTTAGAAGAAGATATTTTCAAAATAGAGCGAAGATTAAAGCTGGAGACACAGAAAAATTAATCACTATTCCATTAAAAAAGCACGCTCAATCAACACTTATTAAAGATATTAAAATAGAAAAAAGTAAAGAATATGAGAACATTCTTAAAACAATAGAAAGTTTTTATAAGAAATGCCCATATTTTAATGATTACTTTCTAGATATCGCATCCTTTTTTCAAAAGGAATATACTAGTTTAAGTGAATTAAATATAGACTTATTAAAATACTTTCTAAAAATTTTAAATATTGAAACTGAAATTCATATTTCTAGCAAATTAAAAGTAGATGAAATAGATCCTAATAAACGTCTTTTGAAAATTTGTCAATTATTTGGTGCAGAGAATTATATTGCAGGTATGGGAGGTAAAAATTACATGCACATAGATTTATTTCTAAATAATGATATTGAAATCCTTTGGCAAAATTATGATAATGGAAGTATTTCATACCCACAATTAGGTAAAGAATTTGTTCCAGGTTTATCAATAATAGATGTGCTTTTTAATGTAGGAGCAAAAAAAACAAGAGAATTAATTTTTAGAGAATGGAAAAATTAGGTAAAAAGTTAATGATTTTATCTGTTGCACCTCATTCTTATAATGAAGACAATAAACCTGTATCTTATGAACCTTATGTAAGAGAAATAAACTTATGGTCTGAATTATTTGATGAAGTTGATATTTACACCATTATAGAACCTTTCAACCCTAAATTAAACCACAAATTTGCAGCTTTTAAAGACTCTAATATAAAATTAGTTAACCTCTTAACCTTTGACGCATCAAAAGGTTTAATTAACAAAATAGGTTTGATATTATCACTACCCTTAGTAACAATACAATTTGCTATAGCTCTCAGAAAATATGATGTTGTCAATATTAGGAATTCTGGATTTTTTAGTGCAATATTAGGTTTGTTAACCAGACTTTTTAGTAAAAGAACAATTACTAAATGGGCAGGGAGTTATATGCCTTATGATGGAGAAAACTTCATCACAAAAGTGGACAGAAAAATAATTAATTTATACCATAAAAAACACAAAGTGTTAGTTTATGATAAAGTTTATAAAAATCATTTTGTCAATTTTATTCCTGCTCTCATGAGTAATTCTGAGATTAAAGCTGCTAAAAAACTATCTGAACAAAAAATCACTTTAAATAATCACTTAGAAATAGTAGCTATTGGCAGATTGTATTGGGCAAAAAACTTCGAATTAATTTTTGAAGCACTTGATATTTTAAATAAAGATAAAACGCTTAATTTTTCTTGGTATTTTAATATGATTGGTGATGGTGATTTAAGAGAGAAGTTAGAGCAAATGGCGAATAATTTTCAATTAAATGATAATGTTGCATTTAAAGGAGCTTTACCTTTTAAAAAGGCACAATTTTTACTTGCAAAAAGTCATATATTAATCATGCCAGGTGAAAAAGAAGGATGGCCAAAGCCAATTGCTGAAGCTTGGGCGCACAATTCATATCCTCTTGCTGCGAATAAAGGAAATATACCAGATATTATTACTTCAAAAGATAAAGGAATAGCTTTTAATCCTTCAAAAGAAGATTTAGCTAAAGCTATTAAGAATGCCTATAATTATCTTATTGAAAATGAAAATGCTAATTTTACTATTCACGCTAAAGAATATTCTTTAGAAAACTTTCAAAAGAAGTTGATAGAAATTATAAAAGAAATAAAATGATTGTAGGAAAAAAAATATACTTAAAAGCTTTAGAAAATTCTGATATCGATTTTATGCTTTCTTTAGTTAACGATCAAGAATTAGCCTATTGGGAGGGAAGAAATGAATTTTTAGTTTCTAAAGAAAACCAACAAAAATGGTTTGATAAGTATAAAAATACAGGACATAGATTTATTGTTTGTGATAAAGAAACTAAAACCCCCTTAGGTTACTTTTCCTTTAAGTTTACTGATGAAATTTCTAATAGTGGGCTTGTAGCTATAAAGTTAGTAAGTGAATCTAGAGGAAAAAAAATAGGAACAGATACATTAAAAACAGGAATGTCATTTTTGTTTAATAAAATAAATGTACGAAGACTTCATACTCATATTATATCTTATAATAAAGCTTCTGAAAACTTGTTTTTAAAGTGTCATTGGACAAAAGAGGGAACAGAAAGAGAATCTATCTACATGAATAATTTATACCATGACAATAACTTATTTTCAATTTTAAAAAATGAATATTTAGAAAATGAAGAAGATGATGATTATTTAGAACTTTTTAAATATTCATAATTGTTGTATGAGAATAGCCCATATTATTGACCAATTAAATGTAGGAGGAGCAGAAGTTTTAGCGGTAAATATTGTTAATTCGCTCTCAAAATTTAATGATTACAATGTAAGTTTATTTGTTACAAGAAAAGAAGGTCCATTACATAAGGATATTAACCCTAAAGTTGATTATAATTATCTAAATAAGAAATCATTTTTTGATATAGGATTTTATGTTAGGTTATATAATTTAATCAAAAAAAAAGATATTCAAATTATTCATGCACATAATACTTCATACCTTTCTTGTGTCTTGGTAAATTTCCTTTTTTTTAATAGGAAAAAATTAATATGGCATAATCATACTGGTGCATATATTAGTTTATCAGGAAATAAATTAAAAATTCTTAAATTTTGTTCCAATTTTTTTAATACAATTATTAATGTAAATGAAGGATTAAATGATTGGTCAAAGAAAAAATTAAGAACAAAAAAAAACATTGTTTTAAATAATTTCGCATCTTTTTTAAATAATGAAAAAACTACTAAATTAGATGGCCTAGAGGGTAAAAGAATAGTCTGTATAGCTGGGTTTAGGCCAGTTAAAAACCATCAATATTTGATTAATGCATTTGAGATTGTTTTAAAAAACCATCCTGATTGGACTTTGCATTTGGTTGGAAAAAACTATGGAGATGATTATTATGATAGTATTATTAAAAGTATTTCAAATAAAAACTTAGAAAACAGTATATTTTTATACGGACTAAGAAGAGATATTAAAAATATTTTAAAACAATCTGATATAGGTGTATTGACCTCTAAAAATGAAGGGCTTCCTATCTCAATATTAGAATATGGTTTAGCTAAACTACCTGTGGTTATAACGAATTCTTGTAACTCAGCAAATTTAATTGTCAAAAGAGCTGTTGCATCAGATAATGATTTTAATAAATTTTCTGATATAATATTAGAATTAATAGAGAATACTGAGGTAAGAATAAAAATAAGTAATAATTTACAGAAAAATATTTCAAATCATTTTTCTGAAAAATATTTCATGCAAGAATTAAAAAATATTTATAATAAAATATGATTCAATTTGCCAAAGAAAATATCATACTTTTTATCTTAATTCATATAGCATTTGGTTTTTTAGCTGAATTCTCTTTTTTTCCAAAACCATTTGCGCTTTTGGTAATTATAATAGCTATATCTGTTGTTTTATTTTCTAATAATAAGCAAGAAGAAGCTTTTATAATGGCTACTTATATAGTAGGAATTGAAGTTTTTTTAAGAATGGTGAAAGGAGCTCCTTTATTTGAAACAGGTAAATACACTACAATTATATTATTATTTATTGGTTTGTTTATAGGACCCACAAAACAAAAACTAACCTTAGCTTTTCCATTATATATGTTGTTATTATTATTGGGTATTGCATTTACCGTTGTTCCCGTTGGAGAATCTATTAGAAAAGCAGTTGCCTTTAATTTAAGTGGACCATTTATGTTAGGAATTTGTGCCATCTATTTTTATAAGAGAAGAATAACTTTTAATGAGATTTATTTGGCCTCTTTGTTTTTTATTTTTCCAACCTTTTCAATGGTTACCTACATGTACTTATACACTCCTGATTTATCAGAAATCGCTTTTGGAGGTGCATCTTTAGGAGAAACATCTGGTGGTTTTGGTCCTAATCAAGTAACTACAGTTTTAGGTTTTGGGATGTTTTTAGTTGGTTTATTTATTGTTTTTAAATGGAAATTGACAGGTTATGTTTTTATAGATGTTTTGGTATTAATGTATTTCACTTATAGGGGTTTGTTAACTTTTTCAAGAGGAGGTATTCTTACAGCTGGTGTATGTTTTGTTCTTTTTTTTATTTTTATAATTATTTATAGAAAAGATTATAAAAATATATTTAAATATCTAGTGATAGCTACATTATTTATGACTGCTATTTGGATGTATACTTCCACGGTAACTGGAGGTCAGATTGACAATAGATATTCTGGTAGAAATGCAACTGGAGTGAAAAAGGAGGATGCCTCTTCGGGAAGATTGACAGTAATTTTAGAACAGTTTGATGGGTTTACAGAGTCTCCAATTTTTGGAATCGGAGTAGGTAATGGAAAATTTAGAAGATTAGAAAAAGGACAATTGGTTGGTACTTCTCACAATGAAGTTACCAGACTAATTGAAGAACATGGCTTAATTGGGGTATTTGCATTTATAATGTTGCTGTTTGTACCCATAGCTCATTTCTCTAAACAAAATAGCCTACAGAAATCTTTAGTAGTTACTTTTTACGTTTTTTGGTTTTTAACGATAAATCATTCAGCCATGAGAATAGCATTTCCTGGATTTATTTATGCATTATCTTTAATTACTATAGTAGATGATTAATAAGATAAAGATATTATATATAGGAAATGATAATTCTAAAAAAAGTTCTTATGTAAATACTATGTTTACTTTAAGTAGATTATTAGAAAAAGAAGGATATTCACTTATTTGCTCTTCTAATCAAGACAATAAATTTTTCCGTTTATTAGATATGTGTTTTTCAGTCATAAAACAAAGAAATAAAACAGATTATATTTTAATAGATACTTTTAGTACTCTTAATTTTTATTATGCTTTCTTCGTTTCACAATTAGCAAGAATCTTTAAAATAAAATACATTCCAATTCTACATGGTGGAAATCTTCCTATGAGATTAGATAAATCAAGCTATTTATCTAAATTAATATTTAATCATTCCTACAAAAATATTGCTCCATCAAACTATTTAAAACATGCTTTTAAAAATAAAGGATTTAATGCAGAATATATACCAAATATTCTAGAAATAGAACACTATAAATTTAAAGACAGACCTGTTTTGCAACCAAAATTATTTTGGGTAAGAGCGTTTAAATATTTGTACAATCCAATGTTAGCTATTGATGTAGTAATAAAATTAAAAAGTAAATATCCTAGTATAAAACTTTCTATGATTGGACCTCATATGGATTCTTCTTATGATGAAGTGTTTAAAAAAATAGTAAAAGAAAAATTAGAAAACAATATTGAGATAACTGGAGTTTTACCAAAAAAACAATGGCATCAAAAATCTGAAGAATATGATTTTATGATCAATACTACAAATTTTGACAATACACCGGTCAGTATTATGGAAGGTATGGCTTTAGGATTGCAAATAATTAGTACAAATGTAGGAGGAATGCCTTATTTAATAGATAATGGAATAGATGGTGTTTTAGTAGATAAGGAAAATCCAAATTTAATGTCAAAGGCTATAGATGATTTAATTATTAATAGTTCAAATAAAATGATTTTAAATGCTAGAAAAAAAGCAGAAGGTTTTGGATGGGAAGTAGTTAAAAATAAATGGTTAGAAATTCTTATTTAGCGTGTATCAATCATTTTTAGAACATATAATTTTACCTATTGGAGATTTTTTTAATAAATCATCTTATATAAAACAATTAAAATATTGGAGAAATGTTGATGCTTATTCTGAAGATGATTTAAATAAATTACAGTCTAATAATTTATCAAACCTATTAAAATATACACTTAAAAATGTACCTTTTTACAAAGGATTAAATCTTGAAACCGATAGCCCAAAACTAAGCTTAAAAAAGTTTCCTATAATTGATAAATTTACGATTAGAGAACAATCAGATCAATTAATATCTAAAGAATATTCTAAAAAAGATCTTATTTCTTATTCTAGTAGTGGCTCAAGTGGAGTTCAAACGTCTGTTTTTATGACAAAAAAAGAACAATCTGTTATTAGAGGAATATTAACTCATTGGTGGGAATGGTCAGGTTATAAAATTGGGAACTCTATAGTACAAACAGGCATTACACCTAATAGAAGCTTTTTGAAATCTATAAAAGATAGATTATTTAATACCATCTATTTAAATGCTTTCTCACACACACAACCCCAATTAGAGGGTACTTGTAAAAAGCTAGAGAATAATCCTGATAAATATTTTTTAGCGGGTTATGCGTCTTCTTTAAACGTTTTGGCAACGTATGCAATTGATAACGGATACAAAATAAAGCTTAATGGAATTATTAGTTTAGGTGATAAACTCTTCGATCACTATAAAAAAAACATAACCCAAGCCTTTTCTTCTAAAATATATGATACTTATGGAAGTAATGAAGGTTTTATGATAGCTGCACAAGACGATTTAGAAGCTTATTATATTTTAAGTCCCCACGTTTATTTAGAAATATTAGATGATCAAGGAAATGAAGTGGAAGATGGTAAAATGGGTAATATAGTAGTTACTCGTTTAGATTGTTACTCTATGCCATTAATCAGATATAAAATTGGTGATTTAGGTATAAAACTCCCAAAAGATAAATATCCTAAACACAGAAAATATAATTATCCATTATTGCAGCAAATTGTTGGAAGAGAAACAGATATTATCTTGTTGCCAAATAATGATAAAATGGTGGTTCATTCATTCACAGGTATTTTTGAATACATTCCAGAAATACAACAATTTAAAGTAATTCAAGAAGACCTTTCAGGAATTACTATAGAATATATTAAATCTAACACTTTTAAAGAATCTGCCTTAGAAAAAGCAACACAAGAACTAAGAAAATATATAAGTGATAATGAATTTTTTTTAAACTTTAAAGAAGTAGACTATATTGCGTCAACAAAATCAGGAAAACCACAAATCATTGAGTCCAGAATAAAAAAATGAAGCAGAAAATCATTTGGGTATTAAACATGACCGCAGGAAAACCAGATTCTGGTTGGGGAGAGAGACACTATTATTTTAGTAAATATTGGATCCAAAAAGGATATGATGTGAAGATTATCTCAGGATCGTATAATCACCTATTTCATAACCAACCAAAAATAGATGAAACTAAAAATTTCACAATAGAAGAAGTCGAGCCTGGAATTACTTTTTGCTGGGTAAAAATTCCAGAATACGATGGTGGAAGTATTTTTAAGCTTTGGAGTATGATCAAGTTTGCCCTTAGAACAAGAAAACTCACTCCGGATTTATTAGGAAAACCAGATCATATTATAGTTTCTTCAATGCCTGTTTTTCCAATAATTACCGGATATTATTTAAAGAAAAAACTAGAAGTAAAGAAGCTCTTTTTTGAAATCAGGGATTTATGGCCTTTAACTCCCATGTATTTAAAAGGGTATTCAAAATGGCATCCAATGGTTTTAGTAATGGCTTGGGTAGAAAAATTTGGCTATAGAAAGTCAGATTATATCATATCGTTATTACCAAAAGCAGATACTTATATTAATAAAATATCTAAAGACCCAAAGAAGTTTAATTGGATTCCAAATGGAATTGATGAAAAATTATTGACAAGAGAAACTTTGCCAAATGAAGTTATTAAACAGCTCCCTAAAAATAAATTTATAGTTGGCTATACAGGAACTATGGGGATGGCTAATGCTTTAGAATACTTAATAGATTGCTCTATTTTGTTAAAAGAAAATAAAGAAATACATTTTGTATTTGTTGGTGATGGATATTTAAAGAAAGAATTGCAACAAAAAGTTAGTAACTACTCTAATGTTACTTTTATTCAAAAAATAAATAAAAATCAGGTTCAAGATATGCTGAGTTATTTCTCTGTATGTTTTGTAGGTAGAAATAATACACCACTTTTTGATTATGGAGTATCTTCTAATAAGTTTTTTGATTATATGTTAGCAAAAAAACCAGTAATTTCTTCCTCAAATAAAATTAAAGATCCGGTTGAATTATCCGGATGTGGTTATGTTGTAACTCCAGAAAATTCAGAAGCAATTAAAGAAAAGATTCTCCACTTATTTAAAATGAGTAAAGAAGAAAGAGAAGAAATAGGAGAGAAGGGGTATGATTATGTAACTAAATACCACAATTTTGATTATTTGAGCAATTTATATGTGAAATTGTTTGAAGAATAAGACCATAAGCTCATAATTTTTTCTAATTTTAACAATTCATAGATTCAGCCCCCAGAATATCATTTGATTTCATAGATTTATAATGAGTTTAAAAGTCTCACATATTGCTTTATCTGAAAGAAAAATTCTCTTAAGAATTTTTGATATTTTATTTATAACTTTAAGTCTTTGGGGTTCATTTCAAGTTTCTTTACAAGATTATATTAGATTTGATAATCCCTCTATTTATGGTTGGATAATTACACTAATTTTTTATGTATTTTTATTCGGTGAAATTTTTCAACTCTATGATTTAACCATATCAAACAATCGTTTTAAAACGGTAAGAAGCTTGTTTTTAACAGCTTTGATTACTACAATGTTTTTCACATTTACTCCTTTCTTTTCCCCTTCTTTACCAGAAAACAGATTACAAATAATTTACTTATTTTTTCTAATTTTACTTCCCTTAATTGTATGGAGATTCATATATATATGGATTTTATTTTCTCCAAAGTATTTTAAGGATATTTTAATCATCTGTCATTCTTCAAGAATTCCTCAATTACTAGATTTGATAAAAAACGATAATTTTCATAATGTAAATTATTATTTATCAGAGGAAGAAAATAAAGACTACGAAAATTATAAAGATGTATGTAAAGCTGATCTTTACGAATTGGTAAAATCTAATCATGTAAAAGAAGTTATTATTAGCACTAGAGGATTTAGTAGTGATATTATTTCTAAATTAAATAAAGATATTGTTCAATTATTTGAAGAAGGAGTTAATATTAAAAGTTATGAAACCTTTTATGAAGAAATTACAGATAGAGTTCCAAAAGAATATTTAGATTATCATTTTTATAAGAACATCAATTTAAGTAGTAACAGTGATAATAAGTTTTATAAAGTTTTTCATAGGATTTTAGATGTGATAATTTCTATAATAGGATTATTATTTTTTGCCTTTTTAATTCCTGTCATTTTTGTATGTAATCTATTTGCAAATACAGGACCTCTATTTTACACTCAAAATAGAGTTGGACAGAAAGGAAAGGTTTTTAAGATTTTTAAACTACGCTCTATGATTGTAAATGCTGAAACACAAGGTGCTGTTTATGCAGAAAAAAACGACAAGAGAATTACTTTATTTGGCAAGTTTCTTAGAAATACTAGAATAGATGAATTTCCTCAATTTTTTAACATCCTTAAAGGTGATATGAGTATCATCGGTCCAAGACCAGAAAGACCCGTATTTGTTAAAGATTTAGAAGAAAAAATTCCTTTTTATGCAATTAGGCATGTTGTAAAACCTGGTCTTACAGGTTGGGCACAAGTAAAATATCCATATGCTGGAACTTTAGAAGAACAAGAAATTAAATTGAGATATGACTTGTTTTACATCAAAGAACAAAGTGCATTCTTAGACTTTAAAATTATCATTAAAACGATAACTACTGTTTTATTCTTTAGAGGTCAATAATTTCAACAAATATAAATTCCTTAAAAATAATAGCGCCAAAATTGGTATAATAGCTATTGAAAATTGTTGAATTCCAAAAAGCCAAACTACAACTGTTACAAATAATAAAAATAAAATAAATCTGTTGTATAGGCTAATCCAAGAAGGTAATTTTTTCTTTAGTAATATAAAAGAGATGAATACATTAGGAAAAAAAGCCCATAAAAAATTGAAGTTATTAGGTGTTGTAAAATGATCTGTAAAAAACCATAAAAAACAAATCAAAAAACCTATGACTCCCGTTGTAAAATAGAGTGTAAAATCTAACCACTTAGATCTCTTATTTCTTTTTTGATCTCTATATGTAATGACAATGGTAACTAACAAAAGAATAGAAAATATGAAAATTGGATTGTACCAAACAATCTGAATCTCTTTTTCTTTAAAATTCAAAATAGGACTTTCATTTTTCACCAAAGAAATAGTCTTACCATTTTCCGTTCTAGTAGCCTTCTTGTAAGCTAAATAAACATAATCTGGTAGATACATATATTGTTCTGCAGAAATGTCTTTATCAAGCTTATTACCTAATGCTAAGTTAATCCCAAAATTACCCCAAGTATTCCATGAGATTTCTTTATTCATTAATTGTCTTAAGCTATAATTCTCTTCTGAGTAGGATGTTGTAAATAGAACTTCATCACCAAGTACTTTTTTAGTAATGTCTCTTAATTTGGTGGCACAATTGTTAAAATAAGGATCATATAAATATTGAGCATTTTCAGGTAAAGCATTAACTTCTAAAAGTCCATACATTTTTTGTCTTTCTTTCTGAGATAAATTTAATACCTGAGCTTTCATCCATCGCTGCTGATAATTATTATTTAAAACAAAGTTTTTAAATGGACCTTTTCCAAGCTTATATAATAGTTTTCCTTTTGTGAAATTGAGATAGAAATCTGGTTGATTAAAATCAAATAATCCATAATTGTAAACTACATCCATTTGTAAAACAGGGTCTTTTACTCTTATGGCACTATGGCCAAAAGCTTCAAAAAGTGCATCTCCTGGTCCAACAGTAATAATACTTATCTCTGAATATACAGAAAGCTGCAATCCTTGTGATTGAATGTTTTGAAACGAAATAAATAGCAATAAAATAAAAAAGTAAATTTTTCTCATATCGTTATCGTCTAAAGAAACTATAATCAATTTTTACAGAAAATATGTTTGAAAACAGAGCATTACCAACACTTCCAATATTGGTTAGTGCGTAATCAATCTGAATGCCTTTGAAAGTAAATCCTACTCCGAAATTTGGTTGTAATGATAAATTTTTGCTTCCATCAAATTCAGTCGTATTTTGAAAATTACCAACACCAGCTCTTAAAAACACAAAGTTTTCATAATCTAATTGAAATCCTATCGCTGGATCTATACTAGCTAAATCAGTAGAAATAATATCATTGGTTTTTGCAAAACGCATGTTTAAATCTACTTCTGTTAGTAGATGAAAAAAGCGACCAACATCAAACTTTCTTGCTACACCAAACTGCACTTTAGGTTTTGTAATTTCAGTTGTTTCTGGTAATTCTTGATTTTGACCTGGAATTGCATTTTGTATAGTAGCAAATGCATCTTCATCAATATTCCAAATATTATAAGTGGTGGTTATATCTCGGATCATCAATCCAAATTTCCAATCTCCTCTTTCATATTGTATCCCGGCATCTAAACCAACCCCCCAAGAATTAGCAAAATCACCAATGGTTCTTCTCACTACTTTTGCATTGATTCCAAAATACATGTCTTTAAAAATCAAGTTTCTCGCATAAGAAATATTCAACGCATAATCAGCGGCAGAGAATAAACTAATTCTGTTGAAATCTATATTACCTTGACTATCGATTAACTCTGTTGTATTCAAGATGTCATCAACTCCAAAACGAATAATAGAGATACCTAAGGCGCTTTGTTTATTGATAGGCATCGCAAAAGCAGCATAATTGTAATTTGCAATACCAGCAAAGTAGGAAGAATACATAATAGAACCTTGATAATCTTTTATGTTAACCAAACCAGCTGGATTCCAATAACCTGCATTTACATCGCTTGTAGTAGCAACAACGGCTCTGCTCATTCCTAAAGCTGCAGCATCAACTCCAATATTTAAAAACTCATTGGAATAGTTACGTAATGCTTGAGCATTTAAAAGCATTGGAAATAATAGGAAAAATAAAAATTGTTTTCTTTTCAAAGGAATCATCAATTCTGCTAACAAATATCTTAATATATTATTGAAATAACTTGAGATTTCAATAGATATTGCATCATTTAACCATTGTCTTTTAGAAATTGAATGATTCTATTTTCTAACCATCTATTTTCTTGTGGTAAAAAACTAGAAATAAATCCAACATGACCACCATATTTAGTTACTTCTAAATGAAATACATCAGAATTTTGAGCCTCTTCATATGGATAGCATTCTTTTGGCAAAAAAGGGTCGTCTTTTGAGGTAATTAATAACGTAGGCTTTTTAATTTTTGGTATGTAAGGTTTCGAACTAGCTTTTTCCCAATAGTCTTCTGGACTGGTAAAACCAAAAACAGGAGCCGTATATAATTCATCAAAATCTTTAAAAACTTTGGCTTTAAATAATTTTGTTTTATCTAAATCATATTCGGGATGTTTATGAGATTTTTCTAAAACTTTTAATCGAAGTGTTTTTAGAAACTCTTCCATGTATATTTTATTCTTTAAGGTACTCATTTCTTTACCAGAAGAAGCTAAATCAATAGGAACTGAAACTGCAATTCCACAGGTAACTTTATCAGACATAGAATCTACATATTCTCCAAAATATTTTAAGGTTAGGTTTCCACCAAGACTGTAGCCAACGATCATTATTTTCTCATAAGAATAGTTGTCTAATAAATGATTAATAACAAAGTCTACATCTTCAGTTTTTCCGCTATGATAAGTAGCTAGTAATAGATTATCTTCTCCGCTACAACCTCTTAAGTTAAAAGAAACTGTATCATATCCAACAACATTTAATTCTCTTGCAGCAGCTAAAATGTATTTTGATTCTGAACTTCCTTCTAAACCATGTATTAAAACTACAACCTTTTTAGAATTTACTTTTGAGAAATCTAAATCAATAAAATCTTGATCCCAAGTTGTAATTCTTTTACGTTTATAGTTATGTTTTTCCTTCATAAACAAGGGTCTATAAATGGTATTAAAATGACCATTTTTAAACGGTAGAGAAGGAGTAAAGTTAGATTCTAAAACTGGCATACTTTGATGATTTCTAGCAATTATGTGACAAATATGCTTAAAAAATAACGATTTTAAAAACTGACCAAAAGGATTTACTATTTTAGCAATAGAAATAATCATGATGAATATTAAAAAACACATTCCAAATTTATTTACACTCGGTAATCTTTTTTGTGGAACAGTAGCAACTATGTATGCAGTTCTTAGTCAATTTGAAATGACTGCTTTATTTGTGATATTAGGAATTGTATTTGATTTTTTTGACGGTTTTCTAGCTAGGATTCTAAAAGTTTCTGGTGAGTTAGGAAAGCAATTAGATTCTTTAGCAGATATGGTAACGAGTGGTGTTGTTCCAGGAATAGTGATGTTTTATATGATTAGAATGGTTGTAATGATAGATATTGGTGATATAGATTATGTTATAACTTTTGGAAGGGTTGATTTTAATACTGGTTACCTTCCATATTTAGGTCTTTTATTGACACTTGCAGCTTGTTATCGTTTGGCTAAGTTTAATATTGATACAAGACAATCAGAATCTTTTATAGGCTTGCCAACTCCAGCAATGAGTTTGTTTGTGATTTCATTGCCATTAATTCAAATGAATACAGATATCGAATTTGTAAAAGAAATGATTAGCAATAATTACTTTTTGATAGCAATCACTTTATTATTAAGCTATTTAATGAATGCTGAGCTTCCGTTATTTTCTTTAAAATTTAAGAATTACGGAATAAAAGACAATGTGTTTAAATACCTTTTGATATTACTTTCGGTAATCTTATTGATAACTGTTCAGTATTTAGCGATACCAATAATTATTGTGGTATATGTTATTTTATCTGTTATTGATAACATCAATATAAAGAAAAATGCAGTTTAAATCAATTAGAAGTTTTATTGGAGCAAAAAACTTTGATACCTCTAAAGAGTTTTATAAAGAATTAGGTTTTATAGAAGTTCCTCTGGGTGAAAAGATGTCTTACTTTAGAATTGATAATAATTTAGGATTTTATCTTCAAGATTATTATACCAAAAAATGGATTAATAATTCAATGTTATTTTTAGAAGTAGATGATTTACAAAGCTATCTTCAAGAAATGAAGGCTAAAAACTTACCTTCTAAATATAAGAATGTAAAGCTTTCTGAAATTATAGATAAAGATTGGGGTAGTGAATTCTTCCTGCATGATCCATCAGGAATTCTTTGGCATTTTGGAAATTTTAAAAACTAAAGAATTATTTTTCTTTTTTTCAATTCAAAATCTTGTCCTAGATATACTTTACGAACCAATTCATCTTTTGCTAAATCTTCAGGAGTTCCTTCTTTTAAAATACCCCCTTGATACATTAAATAAGTTCTATCAGTAATGGCAAGTGTGGCTTGTACATCATGATCAGTAATTAAAATACCAATATTTCTATCTTTTAAATGCGCAACAATACTTTGAATATCCTCAACCGCGATAGGATCTACACCAGCAAATGGTTCATCAAGTAAAATAAAATTTGGATCTGAAGCTAAACAACGTGCTATTTCAGTTCTTCTACGCTCTCCACCAGATAATAAATCTCCTCTATTTTTTCTAACATGACCAATGTTAAATTCTTCAATTAAAGATTCTAACTTGATTTTCTGTTCTTTTTTTGATAAACCAGTGAATTGTAACACAGACATAATATTATCTTCAACAGATAATTTTCTAAAAACAGAAGCTTCTTGGGCTAAATATCCAATACCTTTTTGAGCCCGCTTATACATTGGATAGCTGGTAATTTCTTCATCATTCAAAAAGATTTTACCTCCATTGGGTTGAATCATTCCCACTATCATATAAAATGAGGTAGTTTTTCCAGCTCCATTTGGACCTAATAGACCAATAATCTCACCTTGTTGTACTTCTAGGGAAATTCCTTTTACAACTTGACGACGACCGTAGGTTTTTTGAATATTTTCGGCTCTTAAAATCATATTTCAAATATAGGAATAGAAAGGAGAGGTTTTCTTAAAAAACTTATAAATCGGTTTGTTCTAAAGCTTCCCAAAATTCATAAGCCCTCCTTAAATGAGGAATTACAATGGTTCCACCTACTAAAGTTGCTATTGATAAGGTTTCCATTACTTCTTCTTTAGAAACACCTTCTTTATAACAGGTTTCTAAATGATAAGCGATACAATCATCACAACGTAGAACTGCAGAAGCTACTAATCCTAGTAATTCTTTTGTTTTTACAGGTAAATGACCTTCTTTAAAAGCGTTGGTATCTAAATTAAAAATTCTCTTGATGATTTTATTGTCACCATTTAATAGTTTCTCATTCATGACAGAACGATACTCATTAAACTCTTCTACTTTATTTGTTGGCATTTTTTTGTTGTCTTTTGATAACTCTTTGTGAAACTTTTATACTAATCTCATATAAGATTAAAACGGGTATTGCTACTATTACTTGACTTGCTACATCGGGTGGAGTAATAATTGCAGCAACTATTAAAACAATAACTAAGGCATGTTTTCTATAACGTTTTAAAAACTCTGGAGTAATTAAACCAATTTTGGTTAAAAAATATACAATTACAGGTAATTCAAACATAATAGAAACTCCTAAAAGCATATTTGTAATCAATCCAATATGAGATTCCATTGTAAATTGATTGACTAGTTTATCACTAATCTGATAGGTATATAAAAAGTTGACAGAAATTGGTGCTATTACATAAAAACTAAATAAGACTCCTATAAAGAATAACATAGAAGCTGTAAAAATAAAACCTTTAGATTTTTTTATTTCATTGACTTCTAAGCCAGGTGAAATAAATCTCCAAAATTCCCATAAAATATAGGGAAATGCAACAATAGCTCCTAGTATAAATGAAGACCAAAGCGAGTTCATTAATTGTTGTGTAGGCTTTAAAACTTGTAATGTTTCAGGGTAATCTAAAGCACAAAAATTACTATCCATTCCTATAAAAGTAAAGAAATCACAAAATAACCTGTAGGTAATAAAATCAGGGTTTATATGAGCCAATAAAAACTCATTATATACATATTCTTGTATTGAGAATAATCCAATGGCAATAATAAAGATTGCAGCAATACTTCTAACTAAGTGCCAGCGTAACTCTTCTAGATGAGCTAAAAATGACATTTCTTTTTCTTGTGCCATTAATTAAAGTTTCTTTTTAAGATTACTGCTATAATTATTTTTATCTTCAAGATTAATTTTTCTAAATCTTAAACTAATGATTTTTATTTTATCTGAAATAAAAAAAAGTTATATATTTAAGTAATTAAATGAAGAGCAAATTTACTACAAAAATAAGACACCCCAAACATTTGTAGTGCGATTGTTTAGCTCTAAAACAACAGCTTTTAAATGACGAATAATTTATAATGGATATATACGCACCTTTAAAAAAATTCTTTGGGTTTTCTCAATTCAAAGGATTACAAGAAGATGTTATAAAAAGCATACTCGACAATAAAGATACATTTGTAATCATGCCTACTGGAGGCGGTAAATCTCTTTGCTACCAATTACCTGCATTAATGCAAGATGGTACAGCAATTGTTATCTCTCCACTCATAGCTTTAATGAAAAATCAAGTGGATGCTATTCGAGGAATTTCTGAACATGAAGGTGTTGCTCATGTATTAAACTCTTCATTAAATAAAACTGAAGTAGCTCAAGTTAAAAGTGATATTGAAAGTGGTATTACCAAACTACTTTACGTCGCACCAGAATCTTTAATAAAAGAAGAATATGTAGAATTCTTAAAAAGACAAACCATTTCTTTTGTAGCCATTGATGAAGCTCACTGTATTTCTGAATGGGGACATGATTTTAGACCAGAATACAGAAACCTAAAGCACATCATCAAACAGATTGACAATGTTCCGGTAATTGGTTTAACTGCAACTGCTACAGAAAAAGTTCAAGAAGATATTTTAAAAACATTAGGTATTAGTGATGCTAAAACCTTTAAAGCTTCTTTTAATAGACCCAATTTATTTTACGAGGTAAAACCAAAAACAAAAGAAGTTGAAAAAGATATTATTCGTTTTGTCAAACAAAGAATTGGTAAATCTGGTATTATCTATTGTTTGAGTAGAAAGAAAGTAGAAGAAATTGCCCAAGTTTTACAAGTAAACGGAATTAAAGCGGTTCCTTATCATGCAGGATTAGATGCAAAAACTAGAGTAAGACATCAAGACATGTTCTTAATGGAAGATTGTGATGTTGTAGTTGCAACTATCGCTTTTGGTATGGGAATCGATAAACCAGATGTTCGTTATGTCATTCATCACGATATTCCTAAAAGTTTAGAAAGTTATTACCAAGAAACTGGTAGAGCTGGTCGAGATGATGGAGAAGGCTATTGCTTGGCATTCTACGCATATAAAGATATTGAGAAGCTAGAAAAATTTATGGCTAGCAAACCCGTTGCTGAACAAGAAATTGGTCATGCTTTACTACAAGAAGTTGTGGGTTATGCCGAAACTTCAATGTCTAGAAGGAAATATTTATTGCATTATTTTGGAGAAGAATTTGATGAGATAAATGGTGATGGAGCAGAAATGGATGATAATACCAGGAATCCAAAGAAAAAGAATGAAGCCAAAGAAGATGTAGTTAAACTTTTATCTGTAGTAAGAGAAACTAAAGAAAAATATAAATCTAAAGACATTGTAAATGCAATTGTTGGAAAAGAAAATGCATTATTAAATTCACATAAAACTCACTTGCAACCCTTTTTTGGTTGTGGTAAAGACAAAAGCTCATCTTACTGGATGGCTTTATTGCGACAGGTTTTGGTAGTGAATTTAATTCGTAAAGAGATTGAACAATATGGAGTTGTAAAATTGACAAAAGAAGGTGAAGATTTTATAAAAAATCCAACGTCATTTATGATGACAGAAGACCATGTCTACTCACAGGAAGCGACTTCGGATATCATAACCAACGAACCAAGTTCTGGAGCTTCTGCGGATGAGAAATTAGTCAAACTTTTGAAAGATCTTCGTAAAAAAGTAGCTGTGAAACAAGGTGTTCCACCATTTGCAGTTTTTCAAGATCCTTCTTTAGACGATATGGCTTTAAAATATCCGATTAACTTAGATGAACTATCCAAAGTTCATGGAGTAGGAGAAGGAAAAGCTAGAAAGTTTGGTAAAGAATTTGTAGCTTTAATTTCTCAATATGTAGATGATCACGATGTTTTAAGACCCGATGATTTAATTGTAAAAAGTACTGGGGTTAATTCTGGACTAAAACTATATATCATTCAAAATACAGATAGAAAATTGCCTTTAATCGACATTGCTAAATCAAAAGGTTTAGAAATGGATCAGTTAATTAAAGAAATGGAAGCCATTATTTTTTCTGGAACTAAATTAAATATCGATTATTCTTTGGATGATTTATTAGACGAAGAGCAACAAGAAGAAATTCATGTATATTTTATGGACGCCGATACTGATAAAATTCAGGACGCTTTAGATGAATTTGATGGTGATTATGACGAAGAGGAGTTACGATTGATGCGAATTAAATTCATCAATGAAGTTGCGAACTAAAGTGTAAAAACTGTCAATAATATTCCGGCTAAAATTGCCAAGAACTTTTTTAAATTAAATTTATGATTCTCAGAACTTTCAAAGAGAATAATCGTAGAAATATGTAAAAAAACTCCAATAATTAAAGCGGTTATTTCCATAATATATTTTTCAAAAAAGACCATTTCTTCAGAAAGTAAGACTCCTAAAGGGCTCATCAATCCAAAAACACTTAAGAAAATTACTATGGTAGTTTTAGAAAAGTTAGTGTGCAATAAGAAGGTAGTTAAGACAACTGCAATCGGGATTTTATGCACAACAATTGCCCATAATAAATTCTCTCCTGCATGATGAATTGGTAATCCTTCAGAGAATGCATGAATACACAAACTCACAAATAATAAGGTTGGGAAAGTTTTTCCATCGGTATGAATATGAATATGACCATGTTCGGCTCCTTTAGAAAAAGATTCTAAGACAGATTGCAAGATGATTCCAGCTAGTATATATATACCAACCATTTTAGTATCTGAAGAGGCTATATAAACTTCAGGTAATAAATGTAAAATAGCAACAGATAATAAGTAAGCACCACTAAAAGCTAATAGCAAACGGACAATCTTTTTATTGGGTTTTAAAACTAAAACCAATAAAACTCCAAATAATACAGAAGCTATTAATAAAGTATAAATCATGAAGCCACAATTATTAAACGATTAGAAGATTCTGGCTGAAACTCAGATAATTGATAATCTCCAAAAATATGATTTATTTTCAATCCTACTGAATTAAAATAAGTTTCAAATTTTTCTAAATCGATATATTTCACTTTTTCAGTGTAGGAATGATTCTGACCTTTATCAATAAACGAAATATGTTTTAAGATAAAGCCATTTTTTATTTCACGTTCTATGCGAAAAGTAATTCCGTCAACTGTTTTAATCTCTTTAGTAATTAAATGTTTTTTCACATTTACAACATTTAAGAAATCAAGTACCATAACTCCATGCTCTTTTAAACCATTTTTTATGTTTTCTAGAACTAAGATATCATCTTCATCATTTTCAAAATATCCAAAACTGGTAAACAGGTTAAAAATCGCATCATAGCTTTGAGATAATGGCTTTCGCATATCTTTTACAACAAAGTTTAATGAATCATTTTCAAATTTTTTAGCATGATGAATACTGTTTTTAGATAAATCAGCTCCAGTAACTTTATAGCCTAAAGAATTTAAATAAATTGAGTGTCGCCCCTTGCCACAAGGCAAATCTAGTATATGCGAATTTGTAGGAAGTTGAAGAAATTTTGTGATATTACGCATAAACAGTTGTGCATCTTCATCATTTCTATTTTTATAGAGAATATGATAATAGGATGTATTAAACCAATCTGTAAACCAATCTGTTTTCTTCATAAGACTAAGTTCGCAAAAATAAACTTTTCTTACACATAAAGAATCAATAGATAAACTATTAGTTTCTAAATCTCTTTTCTAGCTACTTCTTTTTATAAGAAGTATTAAAGTGTACTTTTGCACAACAAATAGATTAAGATGAATAAGGATTTTAAAATGACGGCCACAACCTTAAAAGGTCTGGAAGCTGTTTTAGCTGAAGAACTAAAGAAATTAGGTGCTCAAGATATAAAAGAAGGAATTAGAAGTGTTTCTTTTAGAGGAGATACTGGATTTTTATACAAAGCAAATATTGCTTTAAGAACGGCTATTCGTGTTTTAAAACCAATTAGAACATGTAAAATCTATGATGAAGAAGATTTGTATGAAGCTATTCAGAAAATTAAATGGGAAAAATATTTAGATGTAGAAGGGACTTTTGCCATTGGAGCTGTTGTAAATTCTAAGAACTTTACAAGTAATTCTCATTATATCGCTTTAAAATCTAAAGATGCAGTTGCCGATTATTTTAGACATAAGTATAGTAAAAGACCCAATGTAGATTTAGATTATCCAGATGTAAAGATTCATGTACACATTCAGAAAGATTGGTGTACAATTTCTTTAGATTCTTCGGGAGATTCTCTTCATAAACGTGGTTACAGAAGCGCCACTAATATTGCACCAATTAACGAAGTTTTAGCTGCTGGTTTGGTTTTATTATCTGGTTATACAGGTGATGAGAACTTTATCGATCCAATGTGTGGTTCTGGGACTATCTTAATTGAAGCGTGTATGATTGCTTGTAATATTCCTGCAAACATCAATAGAAAGCAGTTTGCTTTTGAACGTTGGAAAGATTATGATGAAGATTTATACTTTACCATTCAGGATGCTTTATTAAAAAAAATTACCAATTCTCATTTTAAAATAATGGGATTTGATAAGGCTCCATCGGCAGTTTCTAAAGCACAACAAAATGTGATCAATGCTAATTTAGATGAGTTTATAGGAGTTCATCATGTAAATTTCTTTAACTCTACTAAGGAAGTTTTTGGAAATACGACCATTTTATTCAATCCACCTTATGGAGAACGTTTAAATATTGATGTGAATGAATTTTACACTAAAATTGGAGACACTTTAAAAAACAATTATCCGAATTCTACTGCTTGGATGATTACTTCTGATATGCAAGCATTAAAACATGTAGGCTTAAGAACTTCTAAAAGAATCGAATTAAAAAACGCTGATTTAGACTGTAAGTTTGTCAAGTATGAACTGTATGAAGGAACTAGAAAGATAAAAGAAGATAAACCTGTAGAATAACTTTGTCATTTCGACTGGTAAGGAGAAATCTTATAATTTTAGTTTTAAATATAAAGATTTCTCAATCGCTTAAAAAAGCTCATTTCGAAATGACTAATGATTATAAAGCAAAGTAAGCAAGAAATCTAAATTTGAAGAATAATTTTGTCATTTCGCTAGTTAATATTAAATCTAGAAGATTTCATTATTTAAAAAATCCCAATTAGGATTAAACTCAGAGATTAATATATTTTTCTTTTCTCTTCTCCATTTTTTTATTTCTTTCTCTCTTGCAATTGCTAAGTTAATATCTTCAAATACTTCATAATAAAGTAAATGATAACAGTTATACTTTCCAGCAAATGACTTTTTTGCAGTCTCGCTATCAAAATAATGTTGTGATAATCTTTGCTGTATGTTATTAGTTAAGCCAATATATAATGTGGTTTTGTTTTTATTAGTAATGATATAAACGATATACTTTTTATACATTTTTTTATTTTTTTCCTTGTCATTTCGACCGGTAAGGAGAAATCTCATAATTTTAGTTCTAAGTATAAAGATTTCTCAATCGCTAAAAAAAGCTCATTTCGAAATGACAAAATACTTGTAAATCGTGAATTCTTCGAAGTAAATAGAAAGGTGAAAGAAGATTAAAAAAAGAATAAATCTTTCTTTTCAAATAAATAGGTTATAAATTTTTATCAATAGCTATAACCATAAATCCTTCGAGAGTATATCTTCTGTAAAATTTCATAAAAGCCATAAATGAAATATATGTCAATATTGATAATATAATTAAAGTAATTGTATTGACTAAATCAAATTTTAAAAATAAACAAACTCTTAAAAAGAAATAAATAGTTAAGAAGTTGAAAATAAAACATAGATTTCTTAAAAAACCATAAAGAGCAACATAATTACTCATTTTACCTTGATGATTTTTAGAATTTTCATATGCATAATGAGTAATTAGTCTATGAAAATCATATTTTTTAGCTTTTCCATCTTTGAACTCTTTTATATCATTTATTTCCCCTAATTTTAATTTATCTAATAATTTATCAACTTTGTATTTAATAACTTTTTCAAGAAATACATCTACAGAACTAGTGTAAAATTTTTTAAAACCGAATAAATTACCAATTAAGTAATCTAAAAAAGCGCATGGAAATAATATTGGCAAAAGAAAAAACCTCCACATTATTGATTTTAATTTTAATTTTTTGTTCCAATAACCCTTATATTCAAAATTAAGAAGGTATTTTGATGGAAAATCATATTTCCAATTTGCATATTTTTCAACTGTTACTGATGAAGAAAAACTTAATATATGTCCAAGAGAATATGAAATAATAATAAAGAAAAATATATTTTCATATCCCACACTATTTATTTCGCTTAAGATGTTTTTAATTTCATAATTATTATTCTTTTTTAAATAATCAATAATTAAAAAACAATAAATAAAAAGTGATCCAGGAATTAGGTAACCTAAAAAATCATATACAGAAAATGGATTTTGTTTTATCATAGTTTTTTTACTAAACTACAATAAAACAGTGTGTTATCTGAGTAAAGTTATTTGGTTTTATCAACATTTTAAATGTTTATTTGAATGAAATTAACCTCCAATCCATACATCACAATCTTTAATAGAGTAGTAAGTGAGTGTATTTTCATCATCTGGATATTCAGAAATACGAGTTTTTGTATTTTTCATTACAGATTCTACATATTTTTTATTGTCTATAAAGTCTTGTAAAGAATAATAATCATCTGGTTCTCCAATATCATCAATAGTTAAATGATGTTCTTGATGTCTAAATTCCCAATCAATATCGAATTTATTTTGCTCTGGAAAAGGTTTTGATTCTTTGGGTTTAAAAAAAGTAACTTCATAAAAATCAATAAAATCGCCAATTGCACAAACAACTTGACATTTAGATACATCATGAGGAAAAAACCAAATCTTTAAATAATACGGTTTATTTAAAGTATCTAATTGAGTTTTCCAGTTAGTGTAAATCTCGTAAATACCAGCTATAATTTTTTTTCTAGCTTTCCCTTTTGGTGGAGAAAATTCACTATTTAAAACATTAATACCACTAAAAGGAGCCACCCAAACTTTTACATATTCCCGTTGTCTTTGTTTTAAATACGATAAGTCTAAGGTTTTATTGTTTTTAACCCAAGCATCAATATCTTTTAAGATGCGGTTGTGTCCTCTTATTTTTTTGTAACGTATCAATTAGTGTTTTTTAGCATCAATTGTGTAAATTCTGTTGGATTTTCCAACATTAGAAAATGACCTGTATTATCTAGCCAAAGTAATTCATTATTTGGAATTTCCGAAGCAATCAATTTTGCTATTTCCGGAATTGCTATAGGATCATTTTTTGCCCAAATAATTGTTGTAGCAATTTGAGTTTCTTTGATGGCACCTATCCATCGATCCCAATATTGATAACGTTCAGTGATGTATTGAGTTAATTTATGAATAATTTTTCGTCCACCATTTAATTCAATCAAATGCCACATTTCTTTTAACTCTTGATCTGTAACTTTGCTTTTATCAAAGTAAATATTTCTCATATTTTTTCTAAATATGAGATAGTTGGTTAATTTGGCAACATATTTTCCCCAAAACTTGTGTTTTAATAGTTTTTGAATGGTACGCAATTGAGACAATTCTATATGAATACTTCCATTAGATAAAATTAATTTTTCAATAGTAATGTCAAGTTCATTTGCATTATTTCTTGCTAGAATTTCGGTGGCAACAGAAGTTCCGTAATCATGTGCAAATAATGTAACAGTTGCTACTCCTAAATGACTCCACAATTGCAAAGCAATATCAGCTTGTTTTAGTAACGAATATTGACAGTCTTTTGGCTTATCTGAAAATCCAAATCCTAAATGATCGTGAATAATCACTCTATAATACTTTCTTAGCTTGGGTAAGACTTTGTAATAATCATAAGAAGAAGTTGGATATCCATGAAGAATCACCATCACTGGTAGATTTTTATCCAGCGGATTAGTATCAATAACAAAGAGATTATGGTCATTTACAGTAATAAATTCTCCTTTAGATTTCCAATCATTTGCCGTCATAAATCGTTCTATGTTTATGATTACAATGTACTAAAATTTCAGTAATTTTTTCTATGGCTGTCATTTCGAAATGAGCTTTTTTTAAGCGATTGAGAAATCTGTTTTTTAAAATTAGATTCCTCCTCATTCTTCGTTCGGAATAACAATTAATTTAAATTATTTGCAATACTTCATAGACCTCATAATACCCATTCCTATTCAGAAGACATTTACCTATTCGGAAATATTATATGATTCTAAAAAAAAAATAAAAACTATAATTCCAATATATCAATTAACTCCAAATAAGTTTTTTTTATAAATTGCTTTTTTGTTTTATCGATTATTTCTTTTGAATTATTTTTGTAGACTATATTCTTTGCTATTTTAGTTTTTGAAGGTAAATCAAATCCTTTTTTCTTACATGCTTTTTCAATAAATTTTATTCTATTTTTTTCAGGAAGCTTATCTATTACTAATTCTTCTAATTTTGATTTAATTAATTCTCTATTTACAGCTTTAATTAATAATTTGGAATCTATATAGTCTTCTAACGAACAACCCTCTTCTAGCATTGTGATTTTTGTTTCATCAACTCCATTATTTTTAAGTTTATTCTTTAATTTATGACCAGAACTATCACCATCAACAATATATCCTACCTTTGATGCTTCTAATTCAAATAAGGAAACCTGATTAGGAGAAATTGAAGCTATACCTGGAGCTATTTGAAATCCTAAATAATCTTCATCAATAACTTCTAAGAACATTTTTGGCAAAAGAATTGTTTCACTAGGCCCTTCAGCAATTATCGCTTTTCTAGCTAATGTAAAAGCTATAATATTAGCTCCCATTGCAAATAATATAGGCGAAAGCCCACCATTATTTGTCCATATAGAATTTCTAATTTTACTCAGACCTGTATCAATACCATCTTTTTTAATTTGTTCTATTGCTCTTATGCTGCATCCTAAATCACTTGGTAAACAACCTGCAGAATGAGTAGAGTAAATTATAGAATTAACAATGTTTTGCTTTTCAAACTCTGTAACTAAATCTGCTTGAGCAGAATAATGTAAATGAAGTTCAGCTTCATCTATTAATAATATTGGTTTAGTTTTTATAGACTTAAGAGCTAAAAAAGCTCGTAAAGAAATATATTGCTTTAATCCGTCACTTCTTTCAACGATTTCGGTATAGTTATCCTCATCTCCAGAAATTACTTGTAGTTTAACACTATTTACATCAAGAGTCATTCTTGGAAATATTTTAGTTTGACTCCATGAGTTAATAAAAACATTTCTAAGATTTCTATTGACAATATCATTTAGTTTTGCCTTTTCGCCTTCGTTTCTTGTGTTTATTGAATTAATATAATCTGCAACTTTGATTTTACCAACGCTGAACAAATTTTCAATTGACTTATTATTTTTCTGCTGTAATTCAGCAATATTATATGACCCTTTTAGAAATCTATTCTCATTATCAAAAAAAACAAATGGAGGTCTGTTAGTAATGCAGTAATTTAAAAAAGTTTCTTTAGGATGATCTTCATTGCGATCTAGGATAAATTCTTGTAGTTTTAATACTAGTTTATCGAAAAGAATTAATATTCTATTGTTTTTATAAACAAGACTTTTATTCTCGCAATTTTTAAGCTTTTCAACATAATCTTGAAAATATTTGCTAACATTTTGATTATCATTTGAAATATCTTCTTTTAATTCATCAAAAATTTCTAAAAAACTTTCATCTTCAATAAAATTATTTTGACTAAAATTTTTATAAGTTTTGTTAGAATTAAATTTATTTAAGAGAACTAAAATATTATTACTAAAAGAAGTATCTCTTATTATCTCATCTGAAAATCGATAATTTAATTTTCCGCTTTTAATTTTCTCAACTATAAAATACCTAGGGTTACCAATATGGTATATTTCATTTAAATAATTCAATTCATCAGAATCTAGAAGGTATTCCACTTGTACAATAACATCAAGATCATCTTTCGCTATACCTTTAGTTAACTCTTGAACTTTATAAGGTGTTTGATTTTCTATTGACAAAAGAGCTTCAAAAAAAGAGCTTTTACCAGCTTCATTTGGTCCTATTATAGCTAATAGTTTAGAATCAACATCAGTATTAACTTCTTTTAATCTTTTGTAACCATTTATTTTTACTTTATTCAATATCATAGTACCTACTAAAATACAATAAAATTGACATTCCTATTTACACAAGTTGTTCTGTTTTATTAACATTTATTCTATAAGTATAATATAAAAAATAATATAGCGAAAATTCAGTAATTTTGAGTTTCTCAAAATCAGAAGTATTTTTTATATAGACCTCATAATACCCATTCCTATCCAGAAAACGTTTACGTATTCTGTTACACAATCGGAATATGAATTCCTTCAAAAAGGGATGCGTGTAGCGGTGTCTTTCGGTAAAAATAAAATGTATACTGGGCTAGTCTTTAACTTACATCTAACACCACCAGAAATTTATGAAGCAAAAGATATTTTGCAAATTTTAGATGAAAAGCCCATTGTAAATGAAACACAACTAAAACATTGGGAATGGATATCTAATTATTATATGTGTAGTTTGGGTGATGTATACAGAGCCGCATTGCCATCAGCATTTTTGTTAGAAAGCGAAACCATTGTCTACAAAAATGAAGCTTTCCAAAATGAAGATATTTTAAGTGATGATGAGTTTCTTATTTATGAAGCTTTACAACATCAATCGCAATTAACGGTACATCAAGTTGCAGACATTCTAGGTAAAAAGAAAGTAATGCCTATTATTAATGAGCTCATCAATAAGTCCGCAATTTATATCAAAGAAAAAATTTACGAACAGTATAAACCAAAATTGGTCAAGTATGTTCGTCTACATTCAGATTATAGATCGGAAAATTCTTTAGAAAGTTTATTAGAAGAATTGTCTAGAGCAAAAAAACAACGAGAAGTTGTAATGTCTTATTTTCAACTCTCTACCGCTAAGAAACCGATTAAAGTTAAAGACTTAGAAACTGCTTCTGGAGTGTCTTCAGCAACAATTAAAGCTTTGGTTGATAAGCATGTATTTGAGTTTTATCAGGTGCAAACAGATCGAATTTCATACAAAGGAGAAACCAATGATTTAAAAGCATTGAATGAATTTCAAGAACAAGCTTTACAAGAAATTAAAACTTCTTTTGAAACCAAAGAAGTTACTTTATTACATGGAATTACAAGTTCTGGGAAAACAGAAGTATATACAAAACTGATACAAGATACTTTAGATGCTGGAAAACAAGCCTTGTTTTTACTGCCAGAAATTGCTTTGACCACGCAAATAATCGTTCGATTACAAAACTATTTTGGAAATCAAATTTCTGTATTTCATTCTAAATATTCAATGAATGAACGCGTAGAAGTGTGGAATAATGTTTTGGAAAATAAACCAAAAGCACAAATCATTTTGGGAGCACGTTCTTCCATCTTTTTGCCCTTTAAAAATTTAGGGCTGATTGTTGTAGATGAAGAGCATGAAACTTCTTATAAACAATTTGAACCCTCACCAAGATACAATGCTCGTGATGCTGCCATTGTATTATCACATATGCATCAAGGTAAAATATTATTAGGTTCTGCAACACCTTCCTTAGAAACGTATTATAATGCAAAGGAAAATAAATATGGATTTGTTGAGCTAAATCGGCGTTTTGGTAATGTTAAATTACCTCAAATTCATTTAGTTGATATCAAAGAGAAACAAAGAAAACGAGAAATGACTGGCCATTTTTCTGATACTTTACTCAAAGAAATTCAGGAAGCTTTAGATTTAAAAGAACAAGTCATTTTATTTCAAAACCGCCGAGGGTTTTCTCCCATTGTTGAATGCAAAACTTGTGGAGTTTCACCTCAATGCCCTAATTGTGATGTTAGTTTAACGTTTCATAAGTTTAAACACGAATTAAAATGTCATTATTGTAATTACCAACGTGCCATGCCAAATAGTTGTGGTGCTTGTGGAAGTAATACCTTAGATACCAAAGGTTTTGGAACCGAGCAAATTGAATTAGAATTAAAAGAATTGTTTCCAAAATATGTTATTGGTAGAATGGATTTAGATACCACTCGTGGTAAATACGGCTATCAAAAAATTATTGGCGCTTTTGAAGCAAGAGAAATTGATGTTTTAGTAGGAACACAAATGTTATCTAAAGGATTGGATTTTGACAATGTTTCTTTGGTTGGAGTTTTGAATGCAGATATGATGTTGAATTTTCCAGATTTTAGAGCCCATGAACGTGCTTATCAATTGATGGTTCAAGTATCGGGTAGGGCAGGACGTTCAAAAAAACAAGGAAAGGTAATGATACAAACCTACAACCCGTATCATCAAATTTTGCAACAAGTGTCTACTACAGATTATACCGCGATGTTTAAAGAACAATTGCAAGATAGATGGCAATATCATTATCCACCTTATTATCGTTTGATAAAAATCACATTAAAACATAAAGATTATCAGAAAGTAGATGCAGGAATTATTTGGCTAGCAAAAGCGATGCAAAATGTTTTTGGAGAGCACGTTTTAGGCCCGTCTGCACCAGCTGTCGCTAGAATTCGAAATCAATATATTAAAAATGTGATGCTAAAGATTCCACCAAAACAATCTTTAGGAAAAACAAAACAAGAGTTAGAAAAAATCAAAAACACCTTTCAAGCGGTGGCAGATTTTAGACCGATTCGTTTTATCACTGATGTAGATAACCAGTAGATGAAAATAACATTATTAAATAAAAAATTAGAAACGCCCGTGTTTGCAGTTCCAGAATTTAACTTTGGACAAATGCAACGTTGGGTAGGAGTTGAGCGATTGAGGTATTCTATAGAAGTAGAAACGGGGCTATTTATAGAAAAGTTTTCTGAAGAGTTTGCTTCATTTAGAGAAAATGAAATTCAGGAGAATGATTATTTTAATTTAGAAGAGTTAGAAGCTTATAAAGAAGCTGGTTGGCCCACTTTAAAAGAATTATTTAAGAGTAACATTCCATTATTGAAAGAGTTGATTCTTTATCATCAATATGAAATTCTTCACCTTTTAATTGAAAATGCTAGTATAGGAAAATTGTTTTATTCCATTAATTCCATTGATAAAGTATCGTTTACTAACACTATAATTATCCTTGAAGGCGTTTGTTTTAAAGTTGAATTTTAAAAGAGTCACAGATTTAGGCTTTCATCGTCTTTATAATAGTTTCTATATAATTTGAAATTAATAAGCAACCATTTTCAAACGAACGTAGTCTATATATTTGTAAGGCGGTAAAACAAAACAATCCGGATTGAAAATTATACCATTACATACATCACAGAAATCGAGGATTAAAAAAGCGATTCGACATGATAGAGAAGCTCAAAAAGAAATTTTTGATCAGTTTTCTCCAAAAATGTTGGGAGTCTGTAGGCAGTATGTAAAAGACAATCATCATGCAGAAGAATTGATGTTATCAGGATTTTTAAAAGTCTTTACCAATTTACAAAAGTTCAAACACGAAGGGAGTTTTGAAGGGTGGATTCGAAGAATTATGGTGAACACATGTTTGTCATACCTGCGAAAAAAAAATCCTATAAAACCAACTGATGAAGAATATGTATATCATGATTATGCTACGTTAAGCTTGGAGAATACGTCTGTAAACGATATACAAAAACTCATTGATAGTTTGCCAGATGGTTACAAAATGGTGTTCAATTTGTTTGCTATTGAAGGATATAAACATTCAGAAATTGCAGAAGAATTAGGAATTACAGTGAGTACATCAAAATCACAATTATTTAAAGCGAGAAAGTGGTTGCAAGAAAATTATATAAAAATGAATCAGATTAGTCATGGAAGCAAATAAATTTGAAAAAGAGATTCAGCAAAAATTTAATCAAAGGAAAATACAGCCTTCAGATTCTGCTTGGGAACGTTTATCAGATAAATTAGATGCTGAAGGTCAACAAAAAAAGAAAGGTTGGCTTTTATATGTTGGCTACGCAGCTTCTATAGCACTAATTATTTCCTTATTTTTCTTGGGTAATACTGATGAAACTGAAACGCCAGAAAATACAATTGTGCAACAAGAAATAACAGTACCTAAGATTGATAAAAAGTTAAATCAACTAAAAGAACCAGTCATAACTAAAGAAGTTTTTACTTCGACTTCTCCGAGTAGGATAGTAGAAAATACTGTTAAAAGTGATGAGAAAAAGAAACCTTCTATTATTAAAAAGAAAGAATTATTTAAAAACCCAAATCTTTTAAAAACTGATCAATCAGTTATTGCTCAAAAACCTAAAACAAACATTGAAAATACAATTGATCCTAATATTGACAAGACCATTAATTTTAAAGAAACTGTTGAAAATGGATCAGCAATTGTAAATAATAAACTAGAAAATCAAAACAAATTAATTGATAGTTCTAAGTTTATATCAAAAACGTCTATTTCTGTAGATAGTGATGCATTATTATTTGCTGTAACACATTCTAAAGAAGAAATTAGAGGTTATTATAAAAAGTACAGAATTTCCCAAGCAAAAGTTTTAAAAACAATTCAGGATGAGCTCAATAAAAACAATCTTAAAATTGATCCAAGCACAATTTTAGCGGAAGTAGAAAGAGAAGTGAATGAAGAAAGTTTTCAAAATAATTTTTATCAGTTTATAAAAAAGAGAGTTTCTGATGTAGCTGTTGCTATCGCTAATAGAAACAATTAAAAAACCTAAAAATTTAATACCTATATTATGAAAAGAATACTACTGATACTAGTGTTGTTTACCACAACTATTGCCCTTTCTCAAGAAAAAACTTTTGAAAGTGAAGTAAAGAGAATATCAAATAGAATTGATAGAATTACCAAACAACAAAAAGACTCTTTAAGAGTGAAAGTAAGAGAAATTAATCTTCAATTAGAAAATAATGATCTCACTAAAACCGAAGCTAATGTACTTAAAAAGAAAGCAGCTGCCTATCATGCTAAACAAATAGAGAAATTAGTAGGAGAGCAACAAAAAAGGTTACAAGTTCTTGTACAAGCTAAAACAGATGGTAAAATACTTGGAGAAGACAGATATTATGAAGAAAGTACGTTCTCTGTGGGCGGAACAACGTTTCAATTACGTTTTACAGAAGAAGATTTTGATAAGAAAATGGAACGATTAGATAGACGAAACAGAAGAAGGTGGAGAAGAAGAACCACCAGTCAGTTTGTATTTGCCATGGGAGCAAATAATGTGCTAGAAAACAATCAATTAACATCATTAAACGATTCTCCTTATAAATTTTGGAAATCTAGATTTTATGAAGTGGGATTTACCTTTAAATATCGCTTAAAAGAAGAAGCTTCAAAAACCTATTTAAAATATGGAGTATCTTTTTTATGGAATAATTTGCGACCAGATGGAAATCAATATCACGTAGTTAATGGACAAGAAACTAATTTAGAAGTTTATCCACTAGGAACATCAGAAAGTAGATTGCGTCATGTTCAAATGATTTTTCCAATGCATTTAGAATTTGATTTATCAAAAAACAGAAAACATGATGATGGAAAAGTTTACGATAGAAGACATCAATCTTGGAGGTTAGGTTTTGGTGGTTTTGTTGGGTTTAAATTAGGAACAAGACAATATTTAGAATATAGAAATGCCTCAGGAACTAAAATTGAGGAGCTACAAAAAGGAAGTTTTAATACGAATATATATAACTATGGACTAAGTAGTTACGTGTCATACAAAAGCCTTGGGTTGTATGTGAAATATGATTTAAATCCGTTATTTAAGAATACTCAAACAAGAAACCTTTCAATGGGTGTGCGTTTTGATCTCGATTAAAGCACTCAAAAAAAGTATTACTTTATCCGATTTCAAATTTATTGAAATCGGATTTTTTATTAAGAAATAATGTTAATAATTATTTGGTTAATCTTAAATCAACCTTATTTTTTTATTTGAGAATGATGTATTTTTCAACTTCAATAAAAACTAAATTTTGCTACTATGATTATCGGAATTCCACAAGAAATTAAAAACAATGAAAGTAGAGTAGGTATGACACCTGCTGGAGTATTTGAATTAACAAAAAGAAATCACAAAGTATACATTCAAACACAAGCTGGAGTTGGAAGTGGATTTTTCGATGATGACTACAAAAGTGTTGGTGCTACTATCTTGCAAACCATTGAAGAAGTATATGCCATTGCTGAAATGATCGTAAAAGTAAAAGAACCTATAGAAGTTGAATACAGTTTAATCAAGTCTAATCAAATTGTATTTACCTATTTTCATTTTGCATCTAGTGAGCCTTTAACGAAAGCAATGATGAAAAGTAATGCCATTTGTATTGCTTATGAAACTGTTGAAGATGAAGAAGGAACTTTACCATTATTAACACCAATGTCTGAAGTTGCTGGAAGAATGGCAGTTCAGCAAGGAGCAAAGTATTTAGAAAAACCAATAAAAGGAAGAGGAATTTTACTAGGAGGTGTTCCGGGTGTTTCTCCTGGAAAAGTATTAATTTTAGGTGCTGGAGTTGTAGGAGTACAAGCAGCAAAAATGGCTGCAGGTCTAGGAGCTCATGTTACTGTAATGGATGTAAACATGAAAAGACTTCGTTATGTAAATGACGTATTACCGAGTCATGTTGTAACAGATTTTTCTAGTGAATATAGTATCAGACAGAAAATTAAAGATCACGATTTAATTATAGGTGGAGTCTTATTAAAAGGAGCCAAAGCACCAAAGTTAATCACTCGTGAAATGTTAAAAGAAATGCGACCAGGAACTGTTTTGGTTGACGTTGCGGTAGATCAAGGTGGTTGTATGGAAACCACAAGACCAACTACTCACGAAGACCCAACATATATAATAGATGATGTTGTTCACTATTGTGTAGCAAACATGCCAGGAGCTGTTCCATATACATCAACAATAGCTTTAACTAATGTTACCTTATCGTATGTATTAAAACTTGCAGACAAAGGCTGGAAAGTAGCTTGCGATACAGATGCTTCTTTAGCAAAAGGATTGAATATTGTAAATGGTAAAATAGTTTACAAAGAAATTAGTGAAGCTTTCGATTTAGAAGCATTTGAAGCTTAATCACTTTTCTTTTCCCATTCTTTTCTGAGATCAGAAGAAATAATCCCTGTGCCATCATGTTTCCATCCTGGTGGTTTTACAAGGTACTTCAATCGATTCCAAAAAGAAGTTTTGTTGGTAGTCACATCAGAAACTAAAGAAAACCATTCATGAAAAGCAACTCTTAAAGGGTTGTGTGTTTCAATGTTTTTAGTAAGACCATAGATTGGTTTTTCAACTTCTGGTTCAAAAGTTCCAAACAATCGATCCCAAATGATTAAAATTCCGGCATGATTTCTATCTAAATACTGAGGATTGGTTGCATGATGAACTCGATGATGTGATGGCGTATTAAAGAAAAACTCAAACCACTTCGGCATTTTTACAATCAACTCGGTATGAATCCAATATTGATATAACAAGCTAATTGACATTTGCATTAAAATCATTGCAGGATGAAATCCTAGTAACGGAATCCATAAATAAAAGACAAAAGAAGTAAAACTACCAGTCCACGTTTGTCTTAAAGCGGTACTTAAATTATATTTCTGTGAAGAATGATGTACTACATGGCTAGCCCAAAAGAAGCGAGAGGTATGGCTGGTTCTGTGAAACCAATAATATCCAAAATCTTCAGCAAAGAAAATAAGAATCCAAGCCCACCATGTAAAAGGAATGGTAAAGATTCTAACGGTATTATAAATCAATAAAAAGATTCCAAAAACGAGTGCTTTAGAAAATAAGCCTATAAATACATTTCCTAAACCCATTGCTATTGAAGTACCTGCATCTTTAAACTCATATTCTTTCATTTTTAGTTTAACCGTAATAATTACTTCAATAACAACGGTTAATACAAAAAAAGGAATAGCGTAATGGATTAAATTAGGAAGTTCTGGGATTTCCATACAGTATAATATTTGCTCTAAAAATAGGATAATTTTTCTATTCAAAAGAAGCATTGTTAAAACAAAAAAAGTCACTATATTTGCAGCCTTAAATTAAACAATAATAAATTATGAATCATTACGAAACTGTTTTCATTTTGAATCCCGTTTTAT